>Ga0307378_10010949_pt1 | contig 11735 bp, 8 predicted proteins | sample UN1MG_FD_202238 | JGI IMG/M metagenome (GOLD analysis project Ga0307378, IMG submission 202238) | Soil microbial communities from Risofladan, Vaasa, Finland - UN-1 | ecosystem: Environmental > Terrestrial > Soil > Coastal area > Acid sulfate soil | place: Finland: Risofladan, Vaasa | collected...
TCGTGCCGGTCTCGTACAGGATCCCATCGCTGTCGGTGTCGACCAGGTCCGGGTTGGCGCCCGGATCCGAAATCGTCACGCTGCCTGGAACCAGGTTGCCGTGCTGGAGACGCCCACGGTAGGTCGTCAGGGCACCCGTGTCGAACGCCTTGACCAGTTCGGCCGCCACGGCCTTGACGCTCGATCCGTGGCGGAGACGAATCTCCACCGCGTCCTCGCCCGCGTTGGCGACCTTGACGCAGGACGTCCGGCCAATCGGTGCGGCCAGCAGCCCACCGTAGCCAGACCCCGCACCCGGGACGCCCGTCCGATGCTCGCTGATCCGATCCTGTGCTTCGATTTCACCGATGCCGGTGAACAGCAGGTTTCCGCTGCCTTCCATGTCGTTCTCCTACGCTCCCAGGTTGAGTGGAGCCCCGTTGACTTGTCGGATGACGGCGACTGACAGCTTCACGTTGCCACCAGCATGTAGGGCGATCCTCGCCCGCGCGCTGGTGACGACCTGCCCATTTGACTCGCCTGGGTTGATCGTTGCAGTGGTGTTCGCGATGTCGGTCCAGTTCTGGCCGTCGTCGCTCTCTTGATACCTGATCGCGGCTGACGCAAGCGCGTCGAGGTTTTCCAGCACCGCGTAGGGTGCGAGGTTTCCGCTGTTGGCGAAGGTCAGCACGATCCCCGCGATGGCGGGAGCGTCGTATTGTCCTGTCTCCGTTTTCAGCACCCTGTACCCCTCACCGGATCAGTGGATGGCCGGATCGACACGAAGCCTACCAGACCGCCCAGTGGCAGTCTAGCAAGCTCCGGCAACGATGGCCTCCAGGTCGTCCGCCAACATTCCGTGCTCGACCTTGCCGTAACTCCGCAAAGTGGACGCAGCCTCGCGTAGCTCCGTCCGCGTCGCGAGCGTGCGTCGCCCGCTTTGTGTGCGCCGCACGAGGCCGCGCACCAGCCCTCCGTACCGCTGGACCGATTCCAGCAAGCGGTGATCGCCGGTCGACAACTCGACAGAGAACTCAGGCGTGCCGTCGTCGTGAAGCGTGAGCGCGTTGACGCGGTCGTAGACCTCAGCGACCTGATGGTTGCTGAGACCAAGCCCCGCCGTGACGGCCTGGATCGACTCCACGATGTCTGAGTAGGTCTCCCCCGCCGCGATGCGCCGTGGGATGGTCGTCTGCGCAATCCGGCGGAGACCTTCGGCAACGGCCGGGGCCGGAGCCGGCGGCGCACCCGGGACAGGGGCGGGCACGGGCGCTGCAACCGGCGCAGCGGCCGCAGCGGCCTCCTGGTCGAGCGTGTCGCCGCCCTTGCCGCCCTCACCCTTGTAAGCCTCGTTGGCCTTGTCCAGTAGCTCCGCCGTCTCCTTGAGCGCATCGAGGAAATCGGTTGCCTTGTCGCGCATCGCGCTGAGCAACTTGATGGTCCGCTTGGCGCCGACAGCCTTCGCCAACGACTCCAACTGGACGAGGTCCTTGGTCACGAGATCGAACGTGTGCTGGCGGCACGTCTTGAGCTTGGCAGCCGTAGCCTGGAAGCCACGCGCCGTCGACTCGATTTCGTCGTCCTGACCAACATCGAGTTGTTCGTAGAGTTGTTCGTTGATGGACTCCGCCATCGCCGATTCACGCCTGGCCTTCCTGTTGCCGACCCGGCTCGCCTGAACTCGCGACGAGCCGCTCTGCCGCCGCCTCTCGGCGTTTTTCTTGCGGCGTTGCTGGATGTAGTCGACCTGGTCTGCCCGGTTGTCCTTGCGGATCGACTGCTGGACCTTGCGGTGGCCCATCCTGGCGCCCTTGGCCAGCACAGAAAAACCACCCCTCTTACCCTGGTCCATCTGATGCTGCTGGTAGGCAGCGGCGCCCTTGGCCGCGCTGCTCACCCGGGCGACCCCACGAGAAACCTTCCGCTTGACCTTGCTCGCGAGGCTACTAAGCCCCTTGCGAAGGCTGAACTCCATCAGGGAGAACTGATCCTCGGAAAGATTGGGGTCGCAGAGCGCATCGATGAGCGTCTCTAGGCGCTGAAGCTCGTGAGACTCCGACTCAGTGAGGTCCATGTCGTCCGCGACGATGTCCCACAGATCCGGGAGCGACTCCGACTCGCCCATCGCGCCGGCCAGCGGTCCGAGCACCATCGGCTTCTTCTGCGCCATCGGGTTGCGGATGCTGTAGAGCGCCCCCTGTCCTTGGATCATGTCGACCGACTCACGCGGCGCGTGGCCAATGGCCGCGCCGTAGGACAGTCCGACCTTGAGGAGGGTGTCGATGTCGAGGGGAATGACCAGCGCCTTGATCTGGAGACTCGGGTCCGTGAGCATCGCCTGGCCAAAGCGATGGTGGCCATCCAGGATGTAGCCCTCCTTGCTCACGATGATGATCGCGTTCGTGAGGAGATACCCGCCCGCCTTGGGAGGGTTGTGCTTCAGGATGCTGGCGATCAGCTTGTCGTACCAGATTTCCTTCTGTAGCGGCTTGAGGTCCTTGACGGCCACCATGCGGATCTTGGCCGAGACCTTGTCATCGTCCTTGTCTCCGTCGGTTCGACCGAGCGTGACCCACACGCGGCCCTTGGACCCGCCTTGCATCCCGTCCTTCCACGTAGGGAAGGCACCGCCGCCCATGCCGCCGCCGAACTTGGCTGGCGCGGCTGGTCCGAACAGGTTGGCGACATCGCCCCACGGGGCGAACAGATCGATGTGACCCTTCGCGAGGCGCTTCCCGAACAACTGGATGTCCTTGGGGTCGATGACCGGCATCTCCTCACGCCGTAGGTTCTTCGCGTGACGCATCTTCTTCTTGAGCAGCGCGAAGTTGCGGTCGAGATTCGGTAGGTCTCGTTCGAGGACGGCGTCGTCGGCCTGGGAGTACAGCTTCTCGGCGTAGTTCCGAGCCTGGGCTCCGTTGATGGTGTTGACGTTCAAGGAGAACGTCTCCGGCGCGAGCACCGAGTCGCCGACTTGCACCCGCGTCGCCTCCTCCAACGAGGTCGCACCCCGGGGCTTGCCGTTGGCCTCAACCAACGCGATGGCCCGAGCCGGCGCGAGCACCCGCTCGCCCGACGGAAGCTGGATGACGACCTTGCTGCCTCGGTCCTCCACGATGATGACGGCCGTACCGGGCTCGGCCTGGCCACTGCCGTAGTCCAACCCCTCGGGGAGAATCGGGATCATGGTGCGGTCCGTCCGGTACAGGTCCGATTCGAGCGCGCCGTTGACGGCGCGGCGGACCCGAGCGTTGGGACTACCTTTGAGCGCGTTGAACTCGTCCAGGACGCGCTCGACAACGCTCTGTGGCTGGCCCGAGAATCCAGCCTGCCGAACCATCCCAACGCCCGCCAGGACATCGCGCGGGCGGGGACTCTTGAGGAGCCCAAGCGCGCGATGTAGGTCCTCGGTGATGGTGGACTCCTGCTGCTGCGGGGCTCCGGGGGCCGGCGCAGGCGGCGGCGCTCCGGCGGGCGGCGGCTGTTGCGCGGCCGGCGGCGCCTCAGGCTTGGGCGGCTCCGCCGGGTTGTTGGGGTCGACCTCGGGGGGCTCGGCCTGCTTGTCCTGCGCTCCTTGGTCCTGCGCCTTGTCAGCCGGCTTGCCGTTCGTGGTGTTCTGCTCGACCTGCGTAGCGAGGTTGTGGAGCATCTTGCCGAGGGCCTGCCGCATGATTTCAGGCGGGACGACGGTTCCGTCGGGCAGCTTCACCTGGCCCATCGCGGTGCCACCCTCCTCCCGCGTCGGGACGTGCTCGGTAGGCTTGGGCGGCTCCTTGTCGGGAGCCTGCTGGCTCTGCGCAGGAGCACCTCCTGCGTTCTCGGGTTCAGTCGAAGTCCCTCCGCTCGCTCCCTGGTCTCCGCTCGTCGCGGCGCCTGGAGACGTAGGCGACACGGCCGCCGCGTTGGGATCGGCCTCCAGGAGGAGACACAACCGACGCGGGAGAGCGCCGGACATCCGCAGGGCCTCGACCAGCCGAGGGTTCACGCCGAGAACCGGTCGTGGCGTAGCCCACTGCGCGAGGCGCCCCCGGTACTTCCCGCTCGGGCGATCCGCCGGGGCGTGCATGAAGAACGCCTCGTTCATGGCCTGGTCGCGGTCCTTCCACAGCGCCTCGATGAGCGCAACCTCGACCTCGCGCGGATCGAAGCCCTCCTGAATCATCAGGTAGGGAAGGTCGACATCGACCGACTCGAACGCGTCGGTCAGCGACGGACCGACGTACGGGGTACCGCCGTGCCGGAGGGCCGTGGCGGTCACAGCGTCGATGGTCTCGCCGTAGGCCGACACGACCCCATCAGCTAGGTGGGTTGCGATGGCGGTGACGTCCTCGCCCATCTCCTCCACGAAGCGATCGGCGGACTCCACGTTGGGGAACACGTACACGTCGCCCTTGGGATTGAGCGGCGCGAGGGTCCCGCAGTAGCGCAGGGTCCGCTCCCGGACGGCCTCGGGCAGTCCGGCCATCTCGACGAGGAGACCCGGGTCCCCCTCAGCCGACGCGAGGGCCTCACGGGTCTCGGGCCACGACCACAACGTCGAAGACGTGACCTGCACGTCGGAGCCCGTCTCCACCAAAGCGCGGAACAGGCGAACGGCGCGTTCGAGATTTTTCACTACTTGCCTCCCATCGATTTCAGCAGCTTCCCGACGTCCACGTCCAGAGCAATCTGCTCGACGGGTGTGGGGGGCGCCTGCTTGACCATCTGGATCTTAGTGCCCGGCTCGGGCACCGCTGCGTAGATGCTTGAGTCGGGGCCGGGTGATTGGCCGTCCTCCCCCTTCTTACCGGGAAGGAAGGCGACCCACCAATCGGACTCGACCGACTCACCGGGAAGGCTTTGATCGGGGCTCGCGATCAGAGCGAGTTCCGCCTGCTCCGCCTGGAGCATCTTGACCAACTCATCCATCTCCTCCACCGGGAGGGAGGGGTCGAAGAACAGGTAGAGCGCGCCCGACTGGTCGTCGAACTCAACGTCCTGAAGGACGTCCAGCGCCTCAGCGACGATCAGCCGACGGAGCAGGGCCTCGAACACGTCGTCAAGGCTCTTATCCTGGTCTGACGACGGTGCGCTGGTGTAGCCGGTGTGGCCGTACGTGCCGATCTGGGTCTCGCCGATGTACCCCTGCTGCTGATACTCGGTCTTCCACCGCGCGATGCGCTCACGGACGTCGGCGATCTTCTCGCGCATCTCAGACCGCTGGTTGTGGTCCGCGTTGTAGCGCCCGAGGGCTGCGTGCATCTCGGCTCCCTTGTGCGAGCGGTGCCACTCCTTCGCCTTCTTGGTCCGCTTCCCAAGGCCCCGTCGGGCGTTCAGGCGGTTCTGGATGCAGCGACCGACATCCTTGCGTGGCTTCCGGGTCGAGTTCTTGCCGACGTGGAACCGAAACCCACCGTAGACGCTGGTCGCGCCCTCGCCGGGCTTTCGGGGCCTCGCGATGTCAGAGCGGTAATCCTCGTTGACGCTCTCCATACGAACTGGATGAGGTTTGCGTACGGCCCCCTTGGCCCGATCACGCCACGCGACAGTACGGATTCCACCCTTGGCGTCGATCCTCGCCGTCAGCCCCAACCTGCCTTCCGAGCCACCGTCCAAGTAGAGGTTGAACCCGCCTTGCCACGAATTGGCGTTTTGGAACGCGGCGGTGGTCGTCCACCCGTCGGCGATTAGATCCTCCGCGTCCGCTTTGTCCCAATCCAGCTTCATGGTCAGCTTGTAGCTGTTGCCCAGGATCTTCGACGTGAAGTTCTCCTTGTGCATCAGGTCCCGCAGCTTGGCCTTGTCCTTCTTGTTGGCCGCTGTAACGATCGCCTTCTGTATGGCGTGCGACTTGGGCTTGAGCCAGACGGTCCCCGGGGCGTTGGTCACCTTGAGCATGGCCCGAGTGGCCGCCAGGATTCGTTGCTCGGCCGTCGCCTGCGTGATGCGCCCGTTGTCTGCCGATTTCACGATGCGGTACACGTCTCTGTAGAGTTGCGCTCCCCCCGCAGTCCAGGTGTGCCGCGCTGTGACGATCTTGATGTTGGAGGGCTTGCCCGAAATGAAGCGGTGCCACCCGGGTCCGGTCGGCGTGATGTCCCAGACGGGACCCGCATAATCGGCTCCCGCGTCATCGGGGTTCTTCTTGTTCTCCTCGAACTGTAGTCCCAAGAGGTGCAGGGCCTTCGTGAACGCTTCATCGTAGTCGCGGCCCTCAGCGCCGTGACTTTGGCTTTTTTCGCCGCCCTTGGTCAGGCGCTCCTCGATGCTCTCGGAGGCGCGCTTCTTGCGCTTCTTGGCGTGCTTCTTGATGAGCGCGCCGCTGTTCTTGATGAGCGCGCCGAGCCCGGGGTGCAACTCCCGCTTGGACCCGCCGCGCTTGGCTGCGGCCCACGGCATGACCGGCATGGCGACCAGTTCATCGTAGGTCACCCACTTGGTCGTCTCGGTCTCCCAATCGAGCGTGGGCTTGAACTCGTCCTCGATCAAGCCGATGAAGTTGGAGAAGCGGAAGCCGCCGCCGGGACTGCTGAACACGTAGGCTGGAAGCAGCTTCACCTGCTCGCGGTACCCCAACTCCTCCTTCATCTCGCGCTTGGCGGCTATGCCGGGCTGCTCGCCTTTGTCGATCGCGCCGCCGAACACACCCCAGGTGTGGGGTTCGTTGACGCTCCGCGAACGCAGGCCGATCAGGATGCGGCCCGTCGACTTTGCGATGGGCAGGATGCCCGCGCCGGCCGCTCCCCAGAACGCTTCGCCGGACGGGTTGGTGTAGTCCTCCGCCTCCTCGATGTCCTGGGCAAACGTGCCTTCCCAGTCCTCGCGGACGATCTGGTCGCGGGGGTCGAAGCCGATGAACCGCTCGGGCTCGTCGGTCGCCCACACGGCGAGCCTGCTCTCGTCGAACGCGAACAGCATCACGGGTTCGTCGGGCTGCTCGATCCGGTAGTAGATGTCGTTCTCCGGCCCCTCCAGGAGCGGAAGGACGTCATCGACGTCGAACGCGGTGCGCGGAACCATGTGGATCTCGGGGCCATCACCCTCCACCATCGCGGCGGGCCAGGCGAGTTCCAGTAGCTCTTGGAGCTTGGGCGACTGGGGCTTGAACCCGGCGGCAACGCGATGGCGTACCTCTGCCACTTTCCGCTTGGCGCGACGGCGCTGGGCTGCGCGGACCTTAGCGGCCCCCTTGCCCGTTGGCGGCCCGTCCGCTGGTCCATGTGGAAGTCGCGCCACTACTACCCCAGGATCTTGGTGATGTGGACGTGCGCGTCGGCGGCCGGAGCGACCACGGACTCGAACTGGATGTTCGCGACCTCAGGAACGCCAGGGAGGACGAACGGGGCGTCGGGGCGCGTAGTCTCGAACACGAGGTTCGCGTCGCCGTTCAACTGGAAGCGGACCGGGAGGTCGCTCTTGAGGACGAACAAGGTCTGGACGTTGCCGGACTTGCCGCCTCCAGACAAGTCGAGGTTGACCTCGCCGCCGACGATGGTGTCGCCGGGCTCAACGGTGGCCGATCGCTGGATGTGCGCCTCCTGACCCGTGAGGCTGTAGGCGAGCGGGACCGGGGTCAGCGCGCCCTGACGGGTGCAGCCCGCCAACCCGCCAGAGATAGCAGCCGCGATGGGCGTCGTGCTCATGGTGTCTCCTCTGCCAACCGGATCACTGGATCAGAATACCAGACCAACAGGTAAGGGCCTACAACCCTGCTGCTGCGGGGTAACCCTTACCCCGCCGGGCCTTCCGCTCCTCCTCGGCTTTGGCGCGCTCTTGCTCACGCTTCCGCCTGAGGCGCGCGAGCAGGTCGTCGTCCCCGGCATCGTCGGGCGCCGACGGCTGCCCTGCCCTGGCCACGCTGCCTTTCGGGATGGCCTGGACAGAGGTCTTGCCCTTGCTGCCCACGTAGCCGCCCTTCAGGTCCTCCACCGACTCAGGCACCGACTTCCACGCCGCGTTGATGGCGCCGCGGGCATCGTAGGGAAGGAAATCCCACCAGAACATCGCGTGGTCGAGGCGCTGATGCGGCCCCGGCCTGAACCCCGTCCTGCCATCGCTGCGGATCGACTGGAGGGCGGCGCGCTTGACGTTGCGCGCGACGGCCGGCGACAACGGCAGCGTGTCGATGACCTTGGTGGCCGACCAGTTCATCATGGGGATCGGAAGATCACTACCCTCATCCAGCGACTCCTTGCGGAGGAACCGCCGTCGCTTGGCCTCAGCGGTCTTGTCCGCCGACGTCATCTTCTTGCGTCGTAGACGTGCCGCCAGGGCCTCCTTCTTGTGTTCGCTGGCGGAGACGCCCGTGCGCTTCTTCCGCTTCTGCTTCTTCCGCTCGTCCAAGTCCTCGTCGCACTCCGCCGTCACGGCTCCCCCGCACTGGGGGCATTTGGACGGGTAGCGTCCGACGTACTTGGGCATCCCAAGCCCGCACTCCTCGCACTGGCGCGCAGCGCCCGGAGTCTTGAACGCCGCACGAACGAGTCCTGGGGTCGGGGAAAAGGCGGCTTCACTGAGTTCCCCGTCGCGGTACTGGCGCTCCATCTCTACAGCAAACCGCATCGCCAGGAACATGCGCTCGGCCTTGGGGAACGTGGCGTGCCAGGATCCACCGAACTGCTTGACGTACGCCTTGGCCCCGGCCTCGACCCAATACATCCAACCCTTCTGGGCAAGATCCCGCCTGTAGGTCCCGTTCTTGATCTTGCGGATCATCTGCTGGCGGATGGCCCGACGCATGGCGTGCAGGTCGCCGTCGTTGACCATCGCCAATTCGAGTTCGCGGATGGCGTCGCGGTCCAGGGCGCTCGGGGGCGGCGTCTCCGCGAGCGGGTCCGGCGCCCCGGCGCGGCGCTGCATCCTCTGCACCATCGCGGCGGCGGCGGCGTCACCCGCGTCGGCCTTGCGCTGCATAGCCCGTAGATCGACATCGGCCTCGCTCAGCGCATCGCGCTGGCTGGGGGCTCCGGCCTGAATCGCCTTCTGCTCTCCGATGTCCTTGACCTCCGGGTCCCACGGATCGAGCAGGCCGATGAGCCAGCCCAACCGGTCCTGGAAGGCGTGGTCGCCCACGTAGCTGCCGGCGTGCGACGACGGGATATGCGCGACGACCGCGCGTCCCTCCCGCTCGGTCCGCAGGCCGACGGCGCCCGTCGACATCGCGGCGAGTGAAGCGATGTCCCGGGCCTCGTCCAGCCCGAGGGCCGACGAGAGCGAGAGCCAGACCGTCCGGGCGCCGGAGAGGACGTGCGACTCGAACGTCGGGATCGACGTGTCCATGTAGGCTTCGCAGATCGACGCCGTGGGGGCGAGCGCGACCTCGACAGTGGCCATCCCGTCGCCCTCCTGGACGGTGGCGCGGACGAGGTAGAGTTCGACGGGCTTGAGGGCCTCGCGAAGCGTGGCCTCCACCGCCGCGATGCTCCCCGTCGGCTCGATGAACGCTCGGGCGATCACGAAGGGGAGCACGCGCCCCAACGAGTCGGTGGCGTTCGGACGGTTGTGGAACTTGATCGTCGGCGGGGTAGCGCGGCCGTGTTCCTGGAGCGCCGAGAAAGCGACCTCGATGTGCCGGCGCAGCCCGGCCTCCAGTGGCTCGTGGACCATCTGGAAGCGGTTGGACCCGGGGAGGTCCGGGGCGACGGCGGACGTCCGAGGCACCTGGAGGATGGCGCGCTCGGCCAACGGGTCGTCCGTGTAGCCGAGGACCTGAACGGCTCGACGGAGGTTCGCCGCGACCTGGGCTGGGTGGACGTTGGTGGCTCGCCAGAGCACGCCCCCGTCATCGCAACGCTCAGGGCGCATGGACTGTTCGAGGACAGCGATGATCCCCTGAGCATCGACCGAGTTGTGGTCGTAGGTCGTAAACCCGTCCGCCTCCACCACGATGGCGAGAGCCCCATACTCGGGGTCGCGGTACAGAACCGTCTCCGACTTGCGGGGCGGGACCTTGTAGCCCTTCTTCCGAGCCACGTTCATCGCCGTGGCGACTGCCTGCTTGGGTCGCATCGTCTTGCCCTTCTGCGGACCTGAGCCTGGTCCCTTGCGGATCATACGCCCGATCTCGCGGCCTACGAACTGCTGGCCCTTCTTCGTCATTTTCGGCATCAGGGCCTCGTTGTCTGGTGGGTGTCACGGGACGCCGCAGGGGCCGAACACACCTGCGACAGCCCCGATCCACCCATGTTCAACAGGGGGGATCGCTAGATCCCCTCCTTCGTCTTGATGGCTGCCTCGACGGCGGCCAGCTTGTAGAGCAGGGTGCCCTCGGTACCGACGGCGCCGAGTTCATCGGCGCTGACCGTCTCCGGGATGCCCTCGGCCGTGTGGAGGCCGGCGTTCTTGGTCATCTCGGGGTCGACGCTGTCGCACGCGCAGTAGTTGACCTGCGTGATCTTGATGGCGGCGTCGTCGCGGACACCCCCGGTGTACGGAACCTCAAACACCAACTGAATCTTGCCTACTTGCTTCGCCATCTGACCGCGCTCCTCGTGTTATGCGGTGAACTCAAAACCACTGGTCAACGTGCCCCGCCCGGTCCACGACCCGGCGTCGTTCTCGACCGTCACGTCGACCGTTCCAGTTGCGTGCGCCGGGACGTCGCACTGGAGAGAGGTCTTGGTCTGGTTCACGATGTTCGTAGCCGACACTCCGTCGAACTTCACGACGACGTCTGGACCTCCCAGGTTGTAGCCCTGGATGGTGACCGTTGCGCCACCAGCCGCGACGTCTGTTGCCGGGTCAATCGAATCGATGGCCGGCGAGGGCGCGTGGAAAGTCGACGCCGCATACCAACCGTCGATCACCGCCTCTGCGGCAGCGATGACCACAGCGGTTGTTCCTGCTGGCGGCGACCAAGCAGCCGCGCCATCCCACTCGATCACGTTGACGATCAGGCCGTCTGAGTCACGGATTACTGCGTAATCGGCCACGACACGCTCCTAGTAGACATAGACCTCTACCCGTCCAGCCGCGCCATTTGCGTTGTTTCCGCCGCCGCCGCCAGGGGCCGTTCCGGCGGCAAACCGGGCTCCGCCCGCGCCTCCTTCAACAGAGGTTCCGCCAAGCCCGGGAGCATTCCCCGATCCACCACCGCCACCGCCCCAATAGCTGCTTCCACCGGTGCCTACACCGGCCGAGTTCGCAGAGCCACCCCCGCCGCCGAAGTGGCTGTGGCCACCGTCCTTGTTTGTGTGGCCCCCAGAGCCTCCGCCGAACCCGTTATTGGAGATCAGTGCGCCGCCGCTGAGAACATCGTTCGCCGGCAGGCCGCCCCGTGTACCAAAAGTCCCGGTGCCGCTGTTTCCGGCGCTCAGAGAGCCACCACCGCCGCCAGCCTTCGTTGACGTGGTCCCGCCGCCTCCGTAGCCTGTAACGTGCGCACCGAACGAGGAGTTGCCGCCTGCGCCCCCAGACGTTCCTCCTGCGCCAACCGTGACTGTCTGATTGCCAGAGATGTCGCTCAGGAGCATCCAGCGCATTACGCACGCGCCACCACCGCCCCCGGCCTGGTGGCTACTCCCTCCTCCTCCGCCTCCGCCCCAGACGATGATCTGTGCGATGGTGCCGGAGCCCGGTTTGGTCCAGGTGCCACCCGAGGTGAAGCTCTGCGCGTCGATGCCGCCGCCAGATGCGAACGGTGGAGTGCCTAACTCGGTGCTGGTGTTGATGGCTCCTAGTGTTGTCATCCGATCACTCCCAAGAGCTTGAGATCGGCAATGAGCGTGCCGAGCACATCAGCAAGCTCGTCCAGCGTGGTGCTGTTGGCGTCGTAGGCA
>Ga0307378_10010953_pt1 | contig 11728 bp, 11 predicted proteins | sample UN1MG_FD_202238 | JGI IMG/M metagenome (GOLD analysis project Ga0307378, IMG submission 202238) | Soil microbial communities from Risofladan, Vaasa, Finland - UN-1 | ecosystem: Environmental > Terrestrial > Soil > Coastal area > Acid sulfate soil | place: Finland: Risofladan, Vaasa | collected...
CTCCCGCCCGGGGATGTGAATCGACCGCCTGACCCGCTAAAGTGGCGCCCAGGCGTCGGATCGAGCCATTCGACCGGCCACGATCGCCACCTCCGGGGCATGTAACTGCACCCGCAAAGGGTGCGAGCCGCTGCCAACTCCCATGTCGATCCAACAGCTCGTCCAAGAAATCCACGCCGCGCCCGCCCGGCTTGTGATGGCTGTGACGGGCGGGGGCAGCGGGGCGATCGGCCAACTGCTCCAGGTCCCCGGGGCGTCGCGGACCCTGCTCGAGGCCGTCGTGCCCTACTCCGCCGCCGCGCTGGCCGACTGGCTCGGCGGACCGCCCGAGCAGGCTTGCTCCGCCGAGACCGCCCGGGCGATGGCCATGGCCGCGTTCCTCCGGGCGTGCCGGTTGGACGACTCGCCGGGCTCTCTGGCCGGCGTCGCGTGCACGGCCGGCCTGGCCAGCGACCGACCGAAGCGTGGGCCGCACCGGGTCCATCTGGCCGTCCAGACCGCCGCGATGACCGTGGCCCGGTCGCTCGAGCTCACCAAGGGAACCCGCACGAGGGCGCAAGAAGAGCGACTCGTGTCTCGCCTGGTGCTCGGCGCGGTTGCCGAAGCGTGTGGCGTCCAGCGACGACTCCCAGTGGGCCTGCTGGAAGACGAACAGATCGAGCAGTCACGGGTCATGGCGCCGGGGGCGTGGCAGGACCTCCTGCTGGGCAAAGTCGAGAAAGTCCGCCACGGCGGCCCCGCTGCCCGGGCGGACCGGCCTCCCAAGGCGATCCTATCTGGGGCGTTCAATCCCATCCATGCCGGGCACCGCCGGATGGCGGAAACCGCCCAGAAGCTGCTGGGAGTGCCCGTCGACTGGGAGATCCCCATCCTCAACGCCGACAAGCCGCCGCTGGACTACTGCGAGCTGGAGCGTCGCGTCGGCCAGTTCCGCCCGACGGACACCGTCTGGCTGACGCGCTCCGGCAAGTTCGTGGAAAAGTCGATGCTGTTTCCCGGCGTGACGTTCGTGGTCGGCACCGACACGCTCCGCCGGATCGCGATCGCGCGCTTCTACGGCGACGACCCAGACGCATGCCGCGCCGCGCTCGCGCAAATCGCCAGTCGCGGCTGCCGGTTCCTCGTCTTCGGCCGCGACACGGGCGAAGGCTTCGTCACCCTCGGCGACCTCGACCTGCCCGAGCCCCTCCTGTCCCTCTGCCGCGAAGTCCCGGGCGACCAGTTCCGCGAGGACGTCTCCTCCACGTCGATCCGCAAGCGAGGCGAGTGGTGAAGGCCGACCGCGCTCCGCGTGGACTGCCCACCACGATTCACCAGCTTCGCACGTCACCCGCGAGCGATCCGAATCCGCCCGGAAACAGTTGTTCAAGCAGCGACAGTTTTCCCTCGCGCACGATCCGTTCAGCTTCTTCCTTGGCTCGACTGGTCTCCATCTCAAGGAGCGGTTCATCGGTGCCATACACTTGTTTCTTGAGCGACCCGCCCGTATAGGGAGGCTTTCCGGACTGCAACCCCACCATCCAAGCGGCCTCGCTGACGTGTGGGTCGCGCCCCGCAAGATACCAGGCTTCGATCTGCGGCACGGCAAGTCCTAAGGCCATTCTGAGGGGGCCATAGGTAGGTCTCGGTGCAAGGGTGTTTTGCACCTGCGTGAGGATTGTGGCCATTTGGCACAGTCGGCATTTCTTTGGAGGTTTGGCCGACTGGCAGTCTGACGCACGGTGTAGCGGCGATCGGTCGGAATCGAGCACGACGAGCATCGCATGTGCATCGCTTTGGTAGTGTAGGTGGCGGAGCGCCATCGGGAGGTCTCGCAGCACCGCACCCCATCCCCGACTTCGGATCGGCGGCATAGGAGAGGGTACCTCGGTGCGTGTGCCCAGGATGCCGTCGACGAGGATGCGTATCGCGACCTCGTCTGCGTTGGATTCGCTGAAGATGGCGACCTTCATGGTTCGCTCGGCACGCCGCCAAGGATCCCCGTGTACCAGGCCTCGCCCAACGGGGCGTCTCCTAGAATCTCCTCGATATGCGGCAGATCCGACACGCGCTTGAACTGGACTTCCTGGCCTACCCTCTCGCAAATGACGATCTTTTCGGGATGGTCCTTGAAGAGATCGAGAAAGTAGGGGGAGTGCGTCGTGGCGATGACTTGAACCGGGTCCCGTTTCTCGCCGCAGCTTTCAGGATGGCTAAGCCGGTGTAGCGCGTCCTTCACGCGCCGCAGCAATCGCGGATGGATCCCTCGATCCGGCTCCTCAAGCCCTACCACCAACGGTGGTTCGGGGAGATAAGCCAACGTGAGGATCGCGAGAGAGATCAGGGTGCCCTGCGAAAGGGCGGAAGCGGGGACCTTATGATGGCCTTCGGACGTTCGCAGGGCGATCGACTTGCTTCCATCCGCCGGCCGGTCGAAGAGGATTCGGTCGAATTCCGGCAGCCAACGGTTCAACTCGGCATTGATCGCGTCGAAACGCTCGATCGCTTCGTCGCGCAAGCCGTCGAGCACAGCGGCGAGCTTGCCGCCGTTGGCATCCAGTTCCGGACGGCCCGTGACCGTAGCGGGCGCAGCAATAGCGCGCGCATCGAATGAGAAAACCCGGAGCCCTTTGACGATGGCGTATTCCGCCGCAGGATTCCACGTCTGCATTGACTCGGGCAACTGGGTTCCTCTCTCGATTCCGCCGGCTTGTCTCCACCGCCAAAACTGACGGACGCCGCGTTGCGGATCGCCCCAGACCAAGGCGACTTCGGCGTAGGAGTCTTGAGTGCGCGCTACCCGCATGCTCAGAAAATCGGAACAACGCCCCGTCTCGTCGCGCACTGCCTCCAGCGCCTGAAGCACCGTCGTCTTCCCGCTCCCGTTCGGCCCCACCAGGACGTTGCACGGCCCCAGCGGCAGCGTGGTATCGCGCAGCACTTTGAAGTTCTTGAATTCAATCGATTCAATCATCGCAACTCCCTCCACCCGTCCAGTCTATCCGGCCTTCCCCACAAAATCCAGCCGAGTGGGGTCCGCCTGGGTCGGCTGTGACGGTTGCCGAAACCGTCCCCCTCACGCAAGCCGCGGCCGGGGTCCGGGGAATCCCTCATTTTCTTTCCGAGGGCGGCCGAAATCGTTTGCAGGTGCTTAAAACGTAGGACGTTTTACGAAACGTGTGTCGGGGGCGGGCATGGAGGTGAGGAAGTGCAGTTTGAACGGAGGAAGAGGGGGTCGCCCAAGGTGCGGGCGACGCTCTACCTGCCGGTCGACCTGTTGGACGAGGCTCGCGATGCCGCCGTGTTTTTGGCCGGGTATCCGGTGCGGCTGACGCTCACCAAGCTGGCCGAAGACGCCCTGCGGAGCGAGCTGCGCCGCTTGAAAGACGCCCACAACGACGGCCGCGACTTCCCCCCCAGGACCGAAGACCTCAGAGGCGGTCGACCGATCGCCGCGTAGGTGCGCCATGCAACCGATCAAGAACGAATCGCCCAGAACGGCCGAGCTGGAACGGCTGCGTCGGGAGCTGTTGCGGAGAATCATCGCCAGCGAGGCACGACGACAATCCACTCGCGACGTCCCCGTCGCGATGAGGTCGGCAAAAGCGTGAAGCCGCTCTGGTCACTCGCCATCCTGCTGGCGGCCACCGGCGCCGCGATGGGCCGCCCCAGCCTCCTCGGCCGCGCCCCCCCGTTCGGCGCCGACACGGCCGGCCAGCCGCATCCGGCGGTGGTGCGGGTGATCGTTCCGGAGGGCGCGGGCATGTCGCTCGGCTCCGGGGCCCTGGTCGCCGTCACCGACAAGCTCGGCCTGGTGGTGACCAATTGGCACGTGGTCTCGGACGCGAAGGGCCAGATCGTCGTCGCCTTTCCCGACGGATTCCGCTCCGGCGCCACACTCATCCGAACCGATCGCGACTGGGACCTGGCGGCCCTGGCCGTCTGGCGACCCAACGTCGACCCAATCCCCCTGGCAACCCGGCCACCGCAGCCCGGCGAGCCGCTCACCATCGCCGGGTACGGGAGCGGCCAGTACCGGGCGGTGACGGGGCGCTGCACCCAATACGTCGCTCCGGGTAAAAAACACCCATACGAGATGGTCGAGCTCTCCGCCGGCGCCCGGCAGGGAGACTCGGGCGGGCCGATCTTCAACAGCCGGGGGGAGCTGGCCGGAGTCCTGTTCGGCGCCGCTGGGGGCCATACCACCGGCAGCTACTGCGGCCGGGTCGGCCAATTCTTGATGTCCGTGGCCGACGGCTTCCAACGCCTCGACGCCGGCTCCACCATGATCGCCCGAGAGACGCAACCCAGCGCAACGCCGATCGCCGGGCAGGCGGAATCGAGCCCGACGGCGATTGTCCGGCAGTCACAACCGAGCCCGAACACGACCCGGCAGCACTCCCAGCCGGACCCGACCCAGCCCGACTTCAACCAGCCGAACGCGCACCCGCCGCGCCAGCCGTCGCCGGTCGTCTCCATTCCGGCCCGACCCTTGAGCTCTGCCCACCCGAGCCTATCTCAGGCGCCGCCCCCATCGCCCGACGCCGGCTGGACCGGCTCCCCGCCGTACCCTGCCGCGCAAAGCCCCGTCGCATCCCCTCAAACCAACGAGCCGCTGAGCTGGGAAGACATCGCCGGCACCACCCGCGGCGACCAGGCCAAGACCATCCTGGCCGCCATCGGCCTGCTGGCGATCTTCGTCCAGGGGCTGAAGCTGCTGAGCAGAAGCGAAGACGCGTAGCACAAGGCTTCCAGCGTCGTAGCACAGGCGTACAGCCAGTGAGTATTCCAGAGAAACACGCTGGAAGCCTGTGCTACGACTCCTACTCAAAACAGAAGCCGCTGCTCACCCGTGCCGGCGTCCGAGGCGGGACTGATCCCCACGTGATCGAATCCCTTTGCGGTCAGCCGCCGCCCGCGGGGGGTGCGGACTACCAACTCCGAGCGGAGCAAGTAGGGCTCCACCTCATCGATGAGCGTATCGGGGGCGAGGTTCATCGTGTGGGCCACGGCTTCCACGCCGACGGGCCCGCCGCCGAACACCCGGGCGATCGTCTCCAGATACTTGCGGTCCTGGCGATCCAGGCCTCCGGGGTCGATCCCCTGCATCTTCAGGGCGTCGCGTGCCACCGGAAGCGTGATTTTGCCGTCCGCCCGACTCACGGCATAGTCGCGGACCCACCGCAGCCGGTTATTCGCCAACCGGGGGGTGTCGCGGCTCCGGCCGGCGATCTCCGTGGCCGCCTTGGCGTGGATCTCCACGCGGAGCTTGCCGGCGTTCCGCGTGACGATCTGGGCCAGCTCCTCGACGGTGTAGAAATCGAGGTGCTCCCGCATCTGGAACCGGTCTCGCAAGGGGGCCGATAGTAGCCCGGTTCGGGTAGTGGCCCCGATCAGCGTGAACGGCTTGAGCTGGAGGTTGAGTGTTCGGGCGTTGACGCCTTCGCCGAGCGTCAAGTCGATGCGGAAATCCTCCATGGCCGGGTAGAGGAACTCCTCGACCGCCGTCTGCATCCGGTGGATCTCGTCGATGAACAGGACCGACCGCTCTTCGGCGTTGGTCAGATAGGGGATCAGGTCCTTGGGGGCCTTGAGGGCCGCGCCGCTGGCAATCTGGAACGGGACGCCCATATCCCGGGGGATGCACGTGGCGAAGGTCGTCTTTCCCAGACCGGGCGGGCCGTCGAAGAGGATGTGCCCGAGCGGCTCGTCGCGTTTCGAGGCCGCGTCGACGGCGATCTCCAGGCGCGCGTACACCTCGCGCTGCCCGACCATGTCGCGCATCCGCTGCGGGCGAAGATCGCGGTCTTCGTCGTCGAAGCCGCCGCCATCGGACGGCGGCAAGATCGGCTCGCGGCTCATCGTGGTTCGTGAGGACGGCTTCTGGGAACGCCGGCGAGGTGAACGTGTGTTGACTAACGGCGTCAGTATAGCAGAAACGGGGCGGTGGCATGAAGGGCAGCGGGCCAGCGGCGGCGTCCTCTGGGCCCGCAGGGCGTCACTCCGGCCCGTCCGGCTCGAACGGCGAGGCAGGCTCGCCCGGGTCGGCATCGGGCGGGCGGTCTCCCAACGGAGTCGTCGATCCTTTGCGAGCCGTTCGATGCAGGACGTAACCCAAAACGCGGAGGACGTGCAGCACGCCCAGCATCACGCCGACCAGCGCGGCGTGAAAGAGGAAGAAGGCAACGACGGCCTCCCCAGGCGGGGCGCTCCGGTCAAACGCACTGGCGACGGCCACAACGATTGCGGTCATCACCACCACGTACCCCGCCATCACCACGGTGCTGCGCAACTTGCCACGAGCGACGAAACAGGCCCAGAGGCACGGCAACGTGGAGAAAGCACTCCAAACGGTGCACATTACGCAAAGGAGGAGAAACGGCATCCACTGGTCGTCCATATCCCCTCCATGGGCGAGGCCCGAGCTGGCCAAACTGAGCGCCACGGCAAGAACGCCCGTGGCGGCCAGCGCATCCTGCAAGCGGAACTGGCGCGCTCCGGTCGCCGGGTCGCCTGTTTCGGCGTCGGCTCGCACGATCCGCCAGCCGCCCGCAATGCGCCGAATCCACAGCGGGAGTTGGGCGGCCAGGAACACCAGCGGCGCGAAAAGGAAAGCTAGAGCGACGTCGTCCGACGGAGGAGTGTGTCCTTCGGCGACGGTTGCTCCCAGAACCACCGAGGCAATCACCAGCAGCGCAAACGCAAGCATTGCGGGCAGCCGCAGGAACCAGCGCTGCGGGCCCAGGACCGCCCAGATGACGAGCACGCCGAGCTGACCGGCGACCGTGCCGAAACAGAGCGCAGCGAGGACCTCGGACCGACTCGCCCACACTATCAGTGGCACGACGAAGTCAGCCGCGGCAAACGCCGTGACGGTCAACCCGAGGAGATACGCATATTGAAACGGAGATATTCTGACGGGGCCGGTCACGACTTCTGCTCACGATGCGATGGGAGACGTTCGTGCCGCCGGGATAGGGGACAATCGTGTGGCTGGAGTTGCCCGCCCAACGGACGCCGACGAGTTGCTAACCGGAAGCCCACCGAATACCTCAGTCCCGAGGGGAGCGTTGCGGCTTGATTGCTTCGTCCCATGGGACTCGGGAAGGCGCGTTTGGTGAACGTTGGTGCCATTGGGCGATGGGGACCCTACAAGTTGGGATTTCGGGGCGTCGAGAACGTCCGTCCCGGGCCCCGTCGCTTGGCTCAGGAAAGCGCCAGCCAGAAACAGGAGGAAAAGAAACACGAGGACCGCGGTCGCCACCGCGATCAGGATTTTCTTGAAGGAGACCGGCGCCTGCCCGGTCGCCCGGCCGGTTTGCCCGTTGATCAGGAAGCGGAAGAGCTTACCCTGGTAGCGATAGGCCATGATCCAGACGGGCAGGAGCACCGGCTCGCTCGACATCGACTCGATGCGGACGTTCACGTGTACGTTCCGCGCCCGGCCCGGCACGTAGCGCGACTGGCAGGTGGCCGTCTCCGATTGTTCGAGCCCCCCGCGCGCGAGCGGCCGGGCGTATTTCCGCGCAAGCGAGAACTGCTCCACGGTGACGTTCTCCAGATCGACCCGCTCAGGCGGCTCGCCCGCGCTGAGGTCGAACGGGCAGATCGCAAGAGTCTCCCGCGGCGCAAGCGCCCCGCTGGCCCCGATCAACAGGCCCGCGTAGCGGCCGCGATGCTCGCCGGAGAGGGGATACCAGTCGCCCCAGGCGCCGGAGGGCGTCTGGCTGGTGTCGGCCGTCCAATAGGTGTGCGTGGTCGCCTGAAAGACCCAGTAGGGGACGTAGACCGGCGTCATCTTGACGACGTTGGCCGCCCGGGCCAGATCGCCCGGCCGCCAGAAGCCGCGTCCCAGCCAACTGCGCATCGCGGCTTCGGCCTCCTGCCGGCTCAGCTTGAAGGGGACGACCCGGCTCGGGGCCAGGATCTTGGCGTCGGCCCGCTGGTGCACGTCGACCGAGCCGCAGAACGGGCAGCGGAGGGCCTCGGCGCCCGCGTCGTAGCTCATCGACGCCCCGCAGCCGGAGCACTCGAAGTTGTATTTGGCCACCCGGGCGGAGTCGGCCGGCGCACTGGGGCGCTCCTCCCGCTCGGGCGCCTCGGTGCCGCAGTTGGCGCAGAAGAGGTCTTCTTCGTCCAACAGGCTATTACAGACTTCGCACTTGGAGATGATGTCGGACATGGGAAGAACGGCCTAGGCAATCCAGACGGGGGTTCGTGGCGGTCGAATCGAGTGGTGCAGGGGGACTAGGAAAAACTCTCGCAAAGACGCAAAGACGCAAAGACGCAAAGAAGGAAGATAGAGAGAGAATGTGTGAAGCCAAATGGAGCGGTTCCCTGTGTAATGAGGGAAAAGGGGGAAGGGGAGAAAGGGAGAAGCTGGATTGGTGTCATTGTGGCTTCGTCTGGCTCTGGAATTCGTCGTTCTCCTTTTTCCCATTTTCCATTTCCCCCCTCTTGCACCACGCCTCAGACAGCCAGACAGTCACCCAATCCCTTCCTCCCCTTCGCGTCTTGGCGCCTTGGCGAGAGCCCTTCCCCCCGATCCCCTCTCAAGCAGCGACGTTTTCCGTCTTCCCTCTTCTTGCACCTCGCCTGAGATGGCTAAACGCTCACCAAATTCCTTCCTTCCCTTCGCGCCTTGGCGCCTTGGCGAGAGCCCTTCATCCCCGATCCCCCTCCCAAACAGCGAGTCACAGGACCGCGAACAACAGCACCAACAGCAGCAGCACGGCGGCGATCCCCACGCCCACGGCGGTTGCGATTTTCGGCCATGAGAGCGGCTTATCGCCGGCCGTCTTGCCGGTCTGGCCGTTGAGCAGGAAACGGTAGAGCTTGCCGTGGTAGCGGTAGCTCAACAGGTAGACCGGCAGGAGGATCAGGTCGGAGTTGACGTCGCCAAAGCGGGTCTCGACGCGAACGTCCCGCTGCGTGTCGCCGGGGAGCAGCGCGGCCACGTTCTCCTCCTCGCGGCGATGGAACTCCTGCTGGCACGTGGCAAGCGCCCGGTCCCGCTCGATCGAGTATTCCTCGCTCAGCCAACCCGCCAGGAAGTAGGGCTCGTAGCGCTTCAGCGCGGCCAGGTGAAACGGCTTGATCCGCTCGGCGCCGCCTTGGCTCAAGCCCCGGCTGCCGGAAACGAGGTACCCGCTGTAGTAGCGATGATGCCTGCCGGCCAGCGGCCACCATTCGGTCTCCTGCACCGTGCGGGTCTTGGTGACGGTCTTGCCGTTTTGGACGGTGGTGTAAGTCTCCGTCCGATACCAGTGCTCGCCGATCGAGGCCGACCAGCCGCTCTCGGCCAGCATCGAGAACGACCAGAACGGCAGATACACGCCCCGAAGCTTCTCGGCGATCTGGGCCCTTTTCAGGTCGCCCGGCCGGAACCAGGCGTTCCGCCCGAGCCACGCGCGGAACTTCCCCATCGCCTCTTCCGGCGTGACGGAGAAACCGATCACGAACTCCGGCGCTTGCCGCCCCGACTCCTCGGGCGCGATCTCCACCACGTAGCTCGAATCGCAGAACGCGCAGGTGTAGCTCCGCTGGTCGGGATCGACGGCCACTTCGGCCCCGCAGTTCTTGCAGCGAAAGCGCTTCTGCTCGACCTCCGGCTCGTGGACCACCGCGGCGGCCGGCTGCTCGGCGCCGCAGGTGCCGCAGAACTTGTCCAAGGGCTCGACCGGCGCCCCGCAATGCTCGCACGCCTGGGCATGCACCGCGGGGGCGTCGTCGTCGACCGTCGGCTCGGAGCTGCTGATCCGACTCATCCCTGCTTCCCGTGGCTCATCTGGTAGACCGCCTGGAGCAGGCTCTCCACGTCTTTGTACTTCTTTCTGGCCGACAGGGCGGCGTCCATCAGCCGCCGGGCGTCGCTCTCGCTATGGCCCAGGCTGCGGAGCACCTCGAACGTCTCGGCGATCACGTCGGGCTGGACGTCGGCCTCGTACTCCGCCTCCCGGGCGACCATCAGGGCGAACTTGGGCACCTTGCGGCGCAGCTTGGCGATGATCCGGTCGGCCATGGCGGGGCCGATGCCCGGCAGCGACGACAGAAACTTCGCATCCTGTTCTTCGATGGCCGTGGCCACTTCTTTGACCGGGCGGACCATCGCCCGAAGCGCCTTGCGCGCGCCCACGCCGTCCACCGAGCAAAAAAGCTCGAAGAACTCCCGCTCGACGTCGGTCAGAAAGCCGATCAGCCGGGGCGTCATCCGGCCCTGCATCGGGTTGCCTTCCAGGTACTCGATCGTGTGCAGGCTGATCTCCCGGCTCAGCTCGCCCTGCAAGTGGCGCCGCGTGAACTCGGGGATCAGCACTTCGTACTCGAAACCGCCCAGGCGGAGCGTCAACACGTCGTCGGCCAGGGCGACCAGTTGTCCGGTGATTTTGGTGATCAAGAGACGGGCTCCTCGCCTTCGATCCTTCGGGAACGTGCTTCGCAGCCGGGCAAGCCGCGAAGCGATTTCGTCACATTGCCCAAGGTAGCTTCGCAACCCGCGCTTGAAAAGCGCCCGTCTGCTAGGCAGGACACAACAACCGGCTACACTGGGCGGCATGGACACTCCCCGATTCGCCTACCAGAGCGATCCCCTGCCGCCGGAGCCGCTTCGGATCGGGCCGGTCGTGGTCGATCCGCCCTTGTTGCAGGCGCCGATGGCCGGGTTCACCAATTACGCGTATCGCCAGATCGTCCGCGGGTTCGGCGGGGTGGGCCTGCCGGCGACCGAGATGGTCAGCGCCCGGGGATTCCTGGAGACCGACGCCTGGAGCGGGCGGCTCCCGCAGCGGCTCTGGGGCGTCGAAAACGAGGCGCGTCCGCTGGCCGTGCAGGTTTGGGACAACGATCCGGGCGTGTTGGCCGCGGTGGGGGCCCGGCTTGCGCGGGAGTTTCGGGTCAGCGTGATCGACGTCAATTTCGGCTGCCCGGTCAAGCGGGTGACGGAGAAGGCCCACAGCGGCTCGTACCTGCTGCGGTCCCCGGAGCGCGTGGGGACGATCGTGGGCCGGGTGGCCTGGGCGTGCGAGCCGGTCCCGGTGACCGCCAAGATCCGCTTGGGGCTCACGCCCGACTCGATCAACGCCGTCGAGGTAGCCCGGGCGATCGAAGAGGCCGGCGGGGCGGCGGTGACCGTCCACGGCCGCACCGCCCGGGACATGTTCCGCGGCCGGGCCGACTGGGACCGAATCGCCCAGATCAAGCCGCACCTGCGTCGCATCCCTCTGATCGGAAACGGCGACCTCGGGACGCCCGAGGCGGTCGTCGAGGCGTTCCGCCGGTACCAGGTCGACGGGGTGATGATCGGCCGGGCGGCGCTGGGCAGGCCGTGGCTCTTTCGCCAGGCCCAAGCCGCGCTGGCCGGCGAGCCCGTCCCGCCCGATCCCTCCCTGGACGAGCAGCGGCGACTCCTCCTCGACCACTACCGGCTGCTGGTCGACCAGTTGGGGCAGGGGAAGGCGACGATCCTCATGCGCAAGTACGCCTGCCAATACGCCCAGGCCCGCCGCGGGGCGCGTGCGTTTCGCGCACACGTCAGCCGCGTGACCACGCCGGAGCAGTTCGTCGCGGCGGTGGACGAGCATTTCCCGCGGGATGAGGTGGAGGGCTGCTAGCCTAGGTTGCGCAGTTACGGGGTTGGAGGTTCGCCAATCCCGAGAGATATTGAGCGGAACGTGTCAACCGGTTTGAGACAACTCCTCGTCGAAATTAGTGTAGCGCGGTAGCTCTAACGTACGGGGTTCCGGCCCGTCGG
>Ga0307378_10010957_pt1 | contig 11728 bp, 10 predicted proteins | sample UN1MG_FD_202238 | JGI IMG/M metagenome (GOLD analysis project Ga0307378, IMG submission 202238) | Soil microbial communities from Risofladan, Vaasa, Finland - UN-1 | ecosystem: Environmental > Terrestrial > Soil > Coastal area > Acid sulfate soil | place: Finland: Risofladan, Vaasa | collected...
AAGTACCGGCCAAAATCCACAAGAAACTTATGCTTTTGAAAAAGCCCTTGTGGGACGCTACTGTCAACAGTACCGAGTTCAAACAAGGATATTTGCCAGTGTGGCGGTTTTGTTTAACCACGAATCACAGTATCGGCCTAAGGGGTTTTTTACGCGGGATGTTACCGATGCTTTGGCGCTGATTGCTCGTGGAAAAATGAGTTCATGGGAAGTCGGCTCTCTCGATTTTATTGTAGACTGGCTCTACGCCGGTGATGTTGTTGATGCCATGAAACGCATTATTAGTCTTGATTGTCCTGATGATTTTATTGTTGCCAGCGGTAAAGGGCATACTACGGGTGAATTTATTCAAATCGCATGCGAGATGCTTGGATTGGATCAAAAGGTCTGTATACGCTGTAATACCGAAAAATTGTTCCGGAAAGATAATTGTCGAGTTGGGGATCCAGGAAAATTATGTAAGGCGGCGGGCTGGAGCCCGACTATGACGTTTCCTGAAATAGTTCAACATCTTACACAGGCTGCGATTGATCGACTGGATAAGGAGCAGATTTGATGTCTTCTGTGGATCCCATTGTCGTTATCGCTAATCGTCGTCGGCTATTTATAAATATGCTCTCCGGCACTGGATGCCTTATTATTTCGGCCGCACTGGCGTTTTTACTAATGCCATTTTATCTGCGTTACCTTGGAGCTATCGGATTTGGAGTCATCGGGCTAATAGCCATTTTGATGGGATTTACCGCGATTATGGACTTGGGGTTGACGGCCTCGGTTAACCGCAAAATTGCACGCGTCCTGACTCGTTTAATTCGGCTTAGAACAGAGTCTTTCCCTCCAGATTTTAATTATTATTAAAATACAGATTTGCTAAAATAAGTTAATAATAGGAACAATAAGAGATAAAAGCATGAGTCAATAATCTAAAAAACTGAGAATCTAATCGCATACATAAATATTATCTGGTTGAATACAATTTGAATGTTCTTAAGAAAAACATCGCAGCAAATTTTGCCGGGAGTATATGGCAGGCCCTCATGGCATTGATTTTTATCCCGTTTTATATCAAATTCATGGGGATTGAATCATGGGGACTAATTGGTCTTTTTGCTACGCTCCAGGCCATGTTTGGTATTTTAGATATGGGCTTAAGCAGTACCTTAAACCGTGAGATGGCGCGACTTTCCGTATTGCCGCACAAGGAACAAGAAATGTGCAATCTTGTCCGCACTTTGGAAGTGCTCTACTGGAGTGTCGCTGTTTTTGTCGGGATTACCGTTGTGGCATTATCACCGTTTATTGCACATCACTGGGTTAAAGCAGGGCAGTTATCTCCTAAAACCATCGAACAGGCACTTTTAATCATGGGATTCGTAATAGCACTCCAAATGCCGGTCGGATTTTACTCTGGAGGGTTGATGGGGTTACAGAAACAGGTTCTGCTTAACGCGATCAATGTTGGTATAAGCACATTACGCGGTGCCGGGGCTGTTCTGATTCTGTGGCTGGTTTCTCCAACAATTCAGGCCTTTTTTTTATGGCAAATAATTATTGGCATAACAAATACTTTTTTTTTAGTGCTGTTTCTTTGGCGCAGGCTACCGCTTAGCGATAACAAAGCAGTTTTTCAAAAGCAACTCCTCAAAGGCATTTGGAAATTTGCTGCCGGGATGAGTGGAATCTCAATCCTTGCCGTAATTCTTACTCAATTGGATAAGGTTATATTGAGCAAGATGCTTTCTCTTGATATGTTTGGTTATTACATGTTGGCCAGCGTAGTAGCGATGAGCCTTGTGCGTTTTTTCTCACCGGTATTTTACAGTATTTATCCAAGATTTACACAATTAGCCTCTATCGATGACCAGGATGGATTAAAACGACTCTATCATAAAAGCTGCCAGTTTATGTCAGTCCTGATTCTGCCTATTGCTATCGTTATGGCTTTATTTTCTTATGAAATCCTTCTTCTCTGGACACAGAACCGCGCAACCGCGGAAAAAACTCATCTCATAGCAAGCATTCTGATTTGTGGTACAGCCATTAATGGACTGATGGCCATGCCCTATGCACTACAATTGGCATTTGGCTGGACTAAGCTGTCTTTTTTTAAATGTCTAATTGCGGTGATCCTACTTGTTCCACTGATTATTTACATGACAACGCGCTATGGCGCGACTGGTGCAGCCAGCGTATGGCTGGTTTTACACATGGGCCTTTTCTTTTTCGAGATTCCAATAATGCACAGTCGATTATTGTGCACAGAAAAATGGCGTTGGTATTGGCAAGATGTATGTATTCCGCTTGGAGCATGTATTTTAATGACCGGCCTCGGTCGAATACTTATTAGCGGACCGATGCCTCAATTTAAGATGGTTTTATATTTAATGGTTGTTTTAACATTAACGTTTGGAATAACAGCACTTACAACCCCGGCAACGAGGAACTGGCTATTTGAGCAGTTATTGAGAATCAAGTTGGCATACAGAAATTGAATAAATACGAGAAGTATAACATGTATAAAAAGTTAAAACAGCACCTGAAAAGATATCCGCTGGTAATTAAACTGCGTCGTTCCCCATATCGTATCAGATTGTGGCTAAGAGATGTTGCCTCCGCATATCTGTCGAAATCGACAAAGATGAAGATGACCCCCTATGGATTTAAACTAACGGGTAGCAGTTCAATTCATCATTTGGCCATGCAGGAAGGAACATTTGAACATGAGGAAACTATTCTGTTCAAAGAGCATTCTCGAAGTATCGACGTGTTTGTTGACGTAGGCGCGAACATAGGGTTCTACACATGCCTTGCCCGATTGGCTGATAAGCATGTGATTGCATTCGAGCCTTTGCCAAGAAACTTGGAATATTTGTATGCTAATATTTTGGCGAATAATTGGAAAGATGTTGAAGTATTTCCGATTGGACTAAGTGAGAGTCCGGGGTTAGCCACGTTATATGGTGGTTCCAGTACGGGCGCATCTTTGATTGGCAGTTGGGCTGGTGCGTCGAAATTATTTCGCCGCATAATTTCAGTCTCTACATTGGATATTTTGTTGGGCGTTCGATTGGCAGGCAAGAAGATGCTTATCAAGATAGATGTGGAAGGCACTGAGTATCCTGTTCTTCTGGGGGCAACCAATGTGATGCGTATGCAGCCAAAACCAACATGGATAGTGGAGATTTGCTTGAATGAGTTTCACCCAGATGGGATGAATCCTAACTTTCAAGATACCTTCAACTTGTTTTGGCGGCATGGATACGAGGCTCATACGGCGAATCAAAGAAATCAGTTGATTCAGCCTGCCGATGTGGATCGATGGATAAGAGACGGTCGGTGTGATTCTGGTACAATTAATTATGAATTTGCACCAGTGGATTAATGGTATGACTATATACTCTGAATTGGTATTGAGTATTATTCTCGAATCTGCGAGAACTTTAATTGGAGGTTGCTACCATCAAATATAATCGCCCCCCTGTTTATCAGGCCGTCATCCAGAGGCTTCCTTTCAAAAAAGAAGCAGTAGCACGCACATTAGGCCTGCTGTTTGGTCGCAGGATAAAAGCTGTGGTTAATCAGTCAATAGTAAGGCTTGATCTATTAGAATCAATCCAAAAAAGTATGTTTCTTGGGTCGTATGAACCGACTCAAACTGCGTGGTTCAAGCAATGTCTTAGTCCTGGCGATGTGTTTATCGATGTGGGTGCGAGTTTCGGGTGGTATACGGCACTTGGTGCATTGCTGGTCAAACCAACGGGAAGAGTATTCGCATTTGAACCCAGTCCAATAGCGAGTCAGGTAGTCGAAGAAATGATTAAGGATTCCATGCACCAAAACGTTATACTTACAAAGGCGGCGGTTGGAAGGACGACTGGTAATACCTCACTGTTTTTGCCGACCACCCGAGATTTGCACTCTCCGAGTATTTTGCAGAGCGATCCAGGTTTTGTTCCGTTTCCGGTTCCGGTGATCGCATTAGATCATTTCGCACCGCTGGGAAATGTGCCTAAAATAAAATTGGTGAAAATAGATGTTGAAGGGTATGAGCCTGATGTCCTCGCTGGCATGGAGCGTCTAATCAAAGAGAAGCGGATTGAAAATATAATATGCGAGTTTAATTCAGGGTGGCTAAAGCGTAATTCGAGGACACCTAACCAGCTTCATGAGCGTTTTCTTAATCTTGGATATCAAGTTCACATGCAGACAAGGCTTCAGGAAATTGTGAATAGGAACGACGGGGAGCATTGGAGTCTTCAGGATTTTTGGTTTTCACTCCCTACAGAGAAAGGTGATTAATTTATGGAAAAACCACACAATCCGTTCCTAACGAAGAAGATTCTATTCGTTTCACATAAAAAATCGCAGTGTGGTGTATATGAATTTGGTAAAGGCATTACCGATGTTTTGAAGTATTCAGAGTGTTATCAATTCATACGTATTGAATGTTCATCGTTAGCTGATTTACGAACTGCCATTGCTGAAAATTCTCCTGCTGGCATTATTTACAATTATCATCCATCGGTATTGCCATGGGTGACAACCAGAATTAGCCCTAAGCTTTACAGAAACAATATTGCCTCCATTCAAATTCCTCAAATTGGCATCATACACGAAATAACACAACAGGTTGCGGATAGAGCAACTAATTACAAAAAGAAAGTTCTCGCTGGTGGCACGTTCCACTTATATAATTCACTGTTTGATTATTACATTGCACCAGATCCGACTCTGTTATTGCGAAGTTCTTATGTGTATAAAACAGGAAGACTGATACCCTCGTATAAAAATAATTTTTCGATTCCTTCAAAACCTGTTATCGGCAGCTTTGGTTTTGGTACTCCTAATAAAGGATTCGAAAAAATAGTGCAAATGGTTCAGCGGGAATATGATGAGGCCATTGTCCGGTTTAATATTCCTTCTGCAGATTTTTGTGGCGACAAAGATGGTGTCATAGTAAGAGGCATTGCAGAAAACTGTAAGGCACAGGTTGTTAAGCCAAGGATACGGCTAATTGTTACCCACGAGTTTATGGACAATAAAGCCATGTTGGATTTTCTGGCAAAGAATACTATTAATATATTCTTATATGAAGATAAAAATAACAGGGGATTGTCCAGTGCGATTGATAATGCAATGGCGGTTCAAAGGCCCGTTGCTGTTTCAGATGCTGTAATGTTCAGACATCTATTTGATGTTGAGCCATCTGTATGTGTCACAAAAAATAATTTGCGAACAATCATTCAAAACGGTTTTGCCCCATTACAAAAACACTACGATGAATGGGATGCCGAGAATCTTTTATGGGAATATGAAAGAATACTGGATTCTATTTTTGCAAAGCAACAGAACTTGTCGATGCCCAAAAGGGGTATTACCAGAATGCTGCGATCAAAATGGAAAAGATTTTTGTCCTCGCCGGATAAAACTTTCACTTGGTTAATAGATTCAGTGAAAGCAACAAAGGATGATATGAAAGTGAGCAGTTCTATACAATACCATCCGATACAAATTCCTGAAGGTATTTCTTTAAATCGTATCTTGAATAACGATGCTCGGGAATTATACAAACCTGCCATTGATAAGTTAACAGAGTTATTACCGAAAACAATGTCCAAAAAAATTGCAGAAGCCAATGTGCAGCAGGCTTTTGTGTTTGATACCGTGTATCGCCATCTTTCTCAATATCAAAATCCTAAACTGTTATGTGTGGGATGTTATCAGGATACTGCTTCAATGAGCCTGATAAAAATGGGACATATAGTTGAGGAAATAGATCCGATGATGAATTATTATTTGCAGGAGTATTTTACAAAACCAACCACAGTTAAAAATTCATACGACATTATTTTTTCGACTTCAGTAATTGAACATGATCCGGACGACGAGTCATTTATAAAGTGCGTTGCTGATTTGTTGGCCCCTGGCGGCTTGTGTGTAATTACATGTGATTATAAAGACGGGTGGAAGCTGGGTGAACCTAAGCCGGAATGCAATGCAAGGTTTTATACACAGCATGACCTGAGAGATCGTTTGTTGCCATTGATGAGTAATTGCCATCTGGTAGATGAACCGCAATGGGACTGCCCCAACCACGATTTTAATTACCTGGGAAAATATCAATACACTTTTGCAACTTTTGTTGTGAAAAAGAATCAATAAAAAACAAGGCAAGGATTATAATGCTGGAGTTTGTAAAGCCATGACCAAACCTCGTTTGTCCATCTGTATTGCTACCTACAACCGTGCCGGCTATATTGGTGAAACTCTGGACAGTATTATTCCGCAGTTGGATGACGATGTTGAGTTATTGGTGGTAGACGGAGCCTCGACCGACAATACCGAAGATATTGTCCGGAAATTTGCTCAGAAAGAATCGCGTATCCGCTATGTTCGCCTTTCTGCCAAGGGGGGGGTTGACCTTGATTATGACAAGTCCGTCGAGCTTGCCCGTGGCGAATTCTGCTGGTTTTTCACGGATGACGACCTGCTCAAGCCCGGAGCGGTCGCCGCGGTAAAAGGAGCTATCAAAAAAGGCTATGATTTAGTAGTTGTAAACGCTGAGGTGCGAGACCGCGAACTATCAGTCATATTGGGGCGTCGCCGAATTGTCATGCAAGATAATAAAGAGTATGCCCCGAACGGTATGGAACAACTCTTTATCGATGCATTGGATTATCTTTCCTTTATTGGGGGTGTTGTAATCCGCCGTAGCATCTGGTTGAGCCGCGAACGTGCTCCGTATTTCGGCACCGAATTTGTCCACGTAGGTGTAATCTTTCAGAAACCCCTAACGGCATCTGCACTGATCATTGCCGAACCATATATAATCATCCGTTTTGGCAACGCTCAGTGGACACCACTCAGCTTTGACATCTGGATGTTCAAATGGCCCAAGCTGGTTTGGTCGTTTAACCACATTTCTAAAGAAGCCAAACTGAGTGTTACTCGTAGGGAGCCGTGGAGGAATTTTAAGCCTCTTATTCTCCAGCGAAGCTTGGGTGGTTACAACATTCAATCTTACCGCCAATTTTTTTCAACCATGCGAGTATTTATTCTATGGAAATTTTGCGCCTGGCTAATAGCTTGCTTTCCAAGGAATATCATTGTTAGATTTCATTATCTTTATAGTCGTATTAAGGGACCAGAATCTCGAGCATCTTTTGACAACCATTTTGCAGAACCAAGGAAGTAATCTACATGCACCTGATTAAGCATAATACCTGCCGAGTTTGTGGCTCCAATGCACTGACACCGGTCATCAACCTTGGAGACCAGCACTTGCAAGGCTCCTTCGTCAAGCCTGGCAAGGAAATGCCGCCCACATAGTATTGTTGTAATTGGTAAGAAATTGGTCAACCATCAAAAAATCGACAACTCAACTTTTCTAAATAAAAGTAGTTCTTGTAGTTTTTAATCCTAACTCTAAAAGTATTGAAAAAAAATTGGGATGTTTTGGACTATATTGGCAGTTTTGTATTTTTTGTATCAAGGAATAAAATTTGGATTTAATAGGTTATCAATCAGATGCTAATACTATTATTGCAGTTTTAGTGTTATACAAAATCCGTCTGGAAGACTCTGAAACCTTTATATCTTTGAGTGACTCCCTAAAGAATAGTAATTTAAGTATGGATATTGTGGTCTATGACAATAGCCCGACACCAATGGCAAATCCGTCAGACTGTATCAGTGATAACTGGACAATTCATTATATTCACGATAAAATTAATCCCGGCGTAAGCAAAGCATATAACGAAGGATTCAGAATTGCGAAAAAACTAAAAAATAAATGGATGTTGCTTTTAGATCAAGATACTTCCTTCCCACAGAATGCGATTGCCGAATATGGTAAAGCTGTTCAGGAAAACACAAACATTTGCCTCCTTGCTCCAATAGTGATCAGCAAGAATAAAATAATTTCTCCGTGTAGGTATTTCTTAAACAGAGGATATACTTTGCGAAAAGTCAAACCCGGAGTTTATAATTTTCATATAAAGTCTCTGATAAATAGCGGCATGTTGATATCTGTAGATGCTTTCGAAAAAACAGGGGGGTATAACGAAAACATCAGACTTGATTTCGCTGATCATGCCTTCGTTCGCAAATACAAGAAAATATATGACAATTTCGTCGTGATAAACTTGAAATGTTCCCAGAACTTTTCATCAGATCAGCAGTTGACAGTTGATTCCGCTCTTATGCGGTTCGCTTTTTATTGTGAAGGAGCCAGAAATATGGCTGTTAGCAAAGCTGATTATTTTGTGTTAATGTTAGTGGTATTTTTTCGCAGTGTAAAATTGTTTTTAAAATACGCAAGTCTAAAATTCTTCGTAATATATTATAATGAATTTCTTTTTGGAAATCCTAAAAAACAAAATTGATATCGTAATTGTTATTTGTGAAGCATAAACATAATATTAGTGGTTTTAGTGTAAAAGCGTCTTTGTGGAATCCATTTTTTATTTATATATTGGGGTTTGCAATATCGCTTTCGGTGTATCAACTGGGCTGGTCCAATTTATATCCCACGATTTCCTTTGGGTTGCTTCTTTTTTTGTTGTTGACGTTTTTGTATTCATTCCTTGTCGCCTGCTGTGTTTATAAGGATAAAATCATTGTATACAGCGAAGTCCGTCGGAACAAGAATATCCCGATTATAGCTTCCTTCATAGTCATAGGCTTTATGTTGGAGTTTCTACACCTTAGACATGTTCCATTGTTGTCTATTTTGGCGGGCTGGGAATATGACTATAAGGCCTTTGGGATAAAGAGTTTCCACGTGTTTTTGGTTACTTTCAGCTCTTTTTACTCGGTATATGTATTTCACGTCTTTCTGTCTACCAGAAAGAGAAAATATATCATCATTTATTTTCTTATGTTGACTATGCCGTTGTTGATTTACAACAGAGGCATGTTTTTGTTAATCCTCTCGAGCAGTCTGTTTGTATATCTTTTTAGTATTCGAAAATTGCATTTCAAGTTTATTGTCGTCGGTGCTTTCCTAATTTTGATTCTATTCTATCTGTTCGGCCTTGCCGGAAACATTCGGTGTTCACACCAAGAAGGTCGCACTGAAAATATCACCTCCAGCGATATCATACTTACCATCGGAGACGCTAAAGGTAGTTTTAGAGAATCCATTATTCCCAAAGAATTTTTTTGGGCATACTTATATATCTCTTCACCGTTGGCAAATCTTCAAAAAACTATAATAAGCTCTGGTCCATCAGATTTGACATTTAGCAGACTGCTATCTTTTATTAACTTTGAGATATTACCTGATTTCGCATCAAAAAGAATCGCAAAATTTCTCGAAATTGAAAAAATAAACATTAAACAAATTACGCCGGCACTGACCGTTGGTACTGTATATGCGAGCAGTTATGTCTATCTTAATTGGTTAGGTTTAGTGCTGATGTTCTCATTCACAATGCTTGCATCTTTTTTATATATTATTCTACTAAAAAGAGACAATGTTTTCTTTATAACCGGAATCTCTATTCTTAATACATTGATACTCTTTAATATATTCTCTAACATGTTCTATTTTTCTGGTGTGAGTTTCCAATTAGTATACCCGTTGATTTCTTCTTTTTTCAGAAGGAAAAAGACAATATGAAGATATCCGTATGTATAGCAACCTATAACGGACAAAAATATATAGCAACTCAGCTTGAATCTATCTTAAAACAACTTTCTGTAAATGACGAAGTTGTAATTTCTGACGACTCTTCAACTGATAGAACTGTAGATATCATTAAGGAATTCAATAACAAGAAAATCAGATTATATGAACATAATCGCTTTCATAATCCAGTATTCAATTTTGAGAATGCTTTAAAAAAAGCATCGGGAGATATTATATTCTTATCCGATCAGGATGATATTTGGATGGATAACAAAGTAAAAGTTATGGCGAAGCTGCTGAATTCGTATGATCTGGTCGTAAGTGATTGCATCTTAATAGATGAAAACGAGACTGTTTTAAATGATTCTTTTTTTGAATTGAGAGGATCCGGGCCTGGTTTTATTCATAACATTTATAAGAATTCTTACCTCGGCTGCTGTATTGCTTTTAAAAGACATATTCTTGAAAAGGCTCTGCCTTTCCCTAAGGCGATACCAATGCATGATATATGGATCGGCATGATTGGCGAACTTTTCGGACATACTTATTTTTGTCGGGAACAATTAGTAAAATATCGACGGCATGGCAATAATATTTCACCAACATCAGGAAAAAACCCTTATTCCATCGCGAAGAAGTTTAAATTCAGGTTAATTTTGCTGTATCACACAATAAGAAGATATATAAAGTGTAACAACCTAAAATACATTGCATAAGTACTTTTTGAGAAAGTAATGATGTTATCAATAATAACTGTTTGCTTCAATATCGCCGAGACGATTGAAGATACTATCAAAAGTGTCCTGAGCCAGGACTACAAGGATATCGAATACATTGTTGTGGATGGGGGCTCTACGGATGGTACACTTGATATTATAAACAGGTACAAATACAAGATAGCCAAAGTTATATCCGAGCCGGATAACGGTATTTATCATGCGATGAACAAGGGTCTCAGGTCGTCAACTGGCGACATTCTCGCGATTTTAAACGGCGATGACGTGTACGCCGAGAAGACAACTGTTAGCCAGATGGCAGAATTCATACAACATAATGGCCTGGATGCTGCGTATGGAGATCTGATTTATGTCGATCGCCGTGATACCGGGCGTGTTAAACGATTCTGGCAGCCCGGCCGGTACAAACAAGGTGCGTTTTCCCATGGCTGGGTTATTCCGCACCCGACTTTTTTTTGCCGGAAAGGGATTTTCGAGAGATTCGGGTATTTCAATGACACGCTGCAAATCGCAGCAGACTTCGAACTGATGCTCCGTCTGGTCGAAAAGCACCAAATAAAAATCGACTACCTGCCAAAGGTTATCGTAAAAATGGGTACGGGCGGCAAGGCAAATGTTTTGCGAGGTATGATTCAAGGCAACAGGGAGATCGTAAGATCTTTCCGGCTGAACGGCCTTCACTTGTCTCCGTGGTTTTTTGTCCGCAAACCAATAACAAAAATATCTCAACTCTTTAGAAGACCGAGCAGAATTTTATAATGAAAATGCGGATCATTTTATTTTTGATTGATATAGTTCTCATCAATCTTGGTTTTCTTTTGTCATTTCTATTTAGATATGGTTTGCCATTTCCTGAGGGTAATTTTCTACCTTACAGGAAAAGTTTTGTATTTCTAACGCTGATATACATTGCGGCATTGTCTTTTTTCAGGGTCTATAAGAGCCGATTCAGATCCTCGTGGGACCTGTTCAAGAGAGTTTTCCTGGGGCTGTTTTTCGGAACACTTATGAGCGTCGCTTTTGTTTATGTCTTCAGAATTAATTGGGGAGCTTTTCCGACGGGTATTTTTGTACTTTCGTTTTTCATCAACCTGCTTCTGATTTTTAAGGTCAACCAGTTCATCCTCAAAGCCAGGAAAAAAATCAGAAAGAAGGTTCTCGTCATCGGCCAGGACAGCATTGACGACATCGTCGGGAAAAAAACCTTCGTAGAAAATATCGGCAGCGATGAGATCGGGCAGTTGGAAAAATACAGGGATATCGATGAAGTTGTTATTTGCGAGAGAATCAAAAATGAAAAGGACCTGAGCCTCCTGATCTACCTTGTACAAAAGTTGAAAATAGAAGTTGTTTTTGATCC
>Ga0307378_10010958_pt1 | contig 11727 bp, 10 predicted proteins | sample UN1MG_FD_202238 | JGI IMG/M metagenome (GOLD analysis project Ga0307378, IMG submission 202238) | Soil microbial communities from Risofladan, Vaasa, Finland - UN-1 | ecosystem: Environmental > Terrestrial > Soil > Coastal area > Acid sulfate soil | place: Finland: Risofladan, Vaasa | collected...
ACATTGCTTCTATTCATGGAATTTTAGGTTATCCAAATAATTCTTCATATTGTGCTTCAAAAGCAGCAATTATTAATCTTACCAGAGCAATGGTGCTAGATTATTCAAAATATAATATAAGAATTAATTGTATTTGCCCTGGCTTTATTGAAACCAAAATGTACGAGAATAATCTAAAGAGATTTAAAAATAGGGAGGAAGCAGAAAAATATTTTTTCCAGATGCATCCACAAAATAGAGTTGGAAAACCATTAGAAGTAGCCGAAGCAGCGGTTTTTTTAGCAAGTATTGATTCAAATTTTATAACAGGTATTTGTTTACCTGTAGACGGTGGTTATATTGCTTATGGAGGAAGGAAGATAAAATGGTAAGTAAGACAATTGTAATAAGGGATGGTGTTTCTGAAATAGGAGTAGAAACAGCATTAATATATTCAAAAAACAAAAATAATATAGTTTTTTTATTAGATAGTGAGAGTAATCTTAAAAAGAATAATAAAATTATATTAGATAAAGTAGAAGGAAGGATAAAATTCATAAATAGGGATAATTATAATAACTCAGAAATTAATGCGTTAAAAAAAATTTCAGATATTAATCAAAGAATTGACGTTTTAATAAATGATACTAGAATTTATATGCCAAAAAACAACAAAATCGAAAATGAAGAAGAAAAAATTAATAATTATCAAAAAAAAATAAAAGATAATATTAAAGTTTCAAAATTTGTTTTACCTTTAATGGTAAATAATAAGTATGGAGCTATAATAAATGTATCTTCAATTTTTGGTATTAAAGCATGGCCCAAATTTGACTTTTTCTATAATACTAATAATTTTCTAAATCAATTGACTGAACAATTTGCAGTTGAATATGGAAAATACAATATAAGGATTAATTGTATATGCGTTGGCCCAACTAATGATTTTATAAGTAAAAATTTAAATCTTTTCGGTAAAGACTTAGAAAAAGTTAAGAATGAATTAATCAGCATGCATCCCTTAGGAAGGTTAGTTGAGCCATACGAAATTGCTAAAGCAATAGAGTTTTTAGTTTCAGATAAAGCTTCTTTTATAAATGGAGTTATATTGCGAATAGATGGTGGATTTTCTGTGAAGTAAATAAAACAAATTTATTTGAATTTCATTTTTAGTAGGGAGAATAAAAAATTATTAAGAATATTTAAGAAGGGAGGTTAGTGGAGGTTAGTAATAGTGTTAAGTGTTATTAGTTAGGGGGTGATAAATGATAAAAAAGAAAAATGAGATCTGCTTAGATATAAGTTAGTCTTCCGTTAAACCACCAGACTTCAGTCGAGGGTAATTCACTGGAAAACAAGGATATCACAAGCAAATCTCAGAAGCAATTTTACTAGAAGGTGTTTAAAAAGTAAATTTAATTATTCAAAAAAAGGAGAATAAGAAATGAAGAAATTATTGTTACGGATATTGATATTAGTAGTAAGTATATCTGTGGTGCTAACTTTTTCAATTTCTGGTTGCAAAGCAGAAGAAGTAGTACCAATTGAGGAAGAAGCACCTGCTGAAGAAGAGGTTGCTGAAGAGGAAGAAGTAGAGGAGTATAAAGATACTATAATACTTGCAGAAAATCATATTGTGCGTAGTTTAGATCCGCACAAACTTATATGTGGTCAAGCACGTGCTTTAGCTTATCAAATGTATGAAGGATTAGTAGAATATAATAGGGACAATCCTTCAGAATATCTACCTGGATTAGCAGAAAGCTGGGATGTTAATGATGATGGAACTGAATGGATTTTTCATTTAAGGAAAGGTGTAAAGTTTACCACAGGAAATGAGCTCACAGCAGAAGATGTAAAATATTCTTTTGAAAGAGGCATGAGGATAGAAATAGTTAATTATCCGCCTATAGCACAATTTCTTCTGGATCCTGATAATCCAATCGAGATTATTGATGACTATACTGTAAAAATTTCGTTATCAAAAGGTTTTGCTGGTCTACTAAGCCTGCTTGCTGTAACATATATGGGAATTTTAGATAAAACTGAAATTCAAAAATATATTACAGATGACGATCCCGAAGGTTCTATTTGGTTAAATGATAATTCAATAGGCACTGGGCCTTTCTACTTGAAAGAATGGGTAAGAAATGAAAGGATTGTTTTGGAAAAAAATGAGGATTATTGGGGAATCAAAGAAAATTACCATAGAGTTCCACAATATAAAACATTCATCTCATTAAATATTCCAGAACCAGCTACACAGGCAATGATGTTGGAGAAGGGAGATGTTGACTTTTGTAAAGAATTACTTACAGATACTCTAGAAGAACTTAAAACAAACCCAGATATAAAAGTAGAAGAAAGTCTTATTTTTACATTAACTATGTTTACGATGAATACTGCATTTGAGCCTTTTTCTGATCCTAAAGTAAGACTAGCAATTAAATATGCAATTGATTACGATACTATATTGGATGAAATTATATCTGCAGTGAGAATGGATAGACCAATATCGAAACCACTTATTGGTTCCGATGAAGATGTATTAGTGAATTATGACTTGGATAAAGCTAAACAACTTATGTCTGAATCTAATTATCCTGATGGTTTTGAAGTTTCATATTTCATAGGAACAGGAATTGGTTTAGGTGCCGAATGGGAAGTTTTAGGTATAAAAATACAACAAGATTTAGAAAAAATTGGTATTAATGCGAACATAGAACAGTACGATTGGTCAGTGATGGATGAAAAATTATTAAGTGGAGATTTTGAAGCAATGCAGGGGTGGACTGGACCCGTTTTTTCAGATACAGAAGGTTGCTTATCTGCCTGGGGAAGACCTAAAAGTGGAGATTTACGTGCAATACCCTGGGAAAATGATAAAATCATAGAACTTGCTGATAAAGGCCTTAATGAAATTGATTTGGAAGAAAGGTATAAGATATATAGAGAATTAAGTGAAATATTTGTTGAAGATGGTCCAGTAGCTTTTATTGGGCAACAACTTGTAGGTGTTGCATTTAGAAGTGATGTCTATGGTTGGGAGGGTAACCCCCCAGATAGGGGCCAGTGTGACTATGCCAGATTATATAGAGAATAGATTATTGGTATGTGTATAAGCTTAATCTGCTGTTAAACTATCAGACTTTAATCTGGTGATGGATAGGCTATCCAGATGTAGGGTATCTGAAATAATGAGTTAAGTAGTAGACATAAGGATACTTTTAAAAGGATATAATAGATACAAATGGTTATCAAGAGTTGAATCTGGTATCCTTATGTCACTATATGAAGGATTTGTGGTGTGACATAGTAGGGTCGCCATGAAAAACTGTAAATATTGTGTATTTTTTTCCGGCAAATCTTAATCTACCCAGAAAAGGAGACAAAAAATAAAATTTAAGCTTTCAAAGGAAGTATGCAACTAGTGAGACTTGTTTCTTGGTTTGATCTTGAAGATAATATTTTAATTGTAAATAGGGGGCAGTAATATGAGGAAAAAGCAAAATATGATGCAGTGATTATCGTATATTATATTAATGTATTAAATAGAAACTTTAACTAAATAATTAGAAATAGAAGGTCCTAGTCTATGAAGTGAACCCCTACAGTTAGACACGATATTAACTTAAAGATAGAATAGCTGATGAGACTGAAGAAAACAAGAGATAGGAGGTCTCATCAGATGAGAGAGAGAAGAAGTTTTAATAATGATTTCAAGAAGCAAATAGTAGAGTCGATTGTATCGGGTTCAGCTACCCAGGCAGAGCTGGCAAGAGAGCACAGGATATCACCGGTGATGATAAATCGGTGGAAGAAAGACTACAAAAAAGGAAAGTTCTTTGAAAATGTAAGTTCTTGTGATATGGCAAAACTTGAACTAAGGATAAGGGATCTTGAAAGACTTGTAGGGAGGCTAACTCTGGAAAACGAGATGTTAAAGAAACTCAGGGACCTTGATACCAAGGAAAAAAAAGACAGTTCATCCATAGTAACCTCAAGAGACTGGGAACAGTCAAAAGGGGGTGCGAGATAGTGGGAATATCTAGATCGACATATTACTACAAACCCAAAGGAAAGAAGCCAACAGATATGGACCTTGCTGAAAGGATTGAAGAGATTGCCCTTGATTTTTCCTCCTATGGCTACAGGAGGATTACAGCAGAGCTTCACCGCCAAAAAATCAGGGTAAACCATAAAAGGGTTCTAAGGCTAATGAGGGATAAAAACCTACTATGCAGGGCCAAAAAAGCCTTTAAGGCTACCACAGACTCCTCTCACGGCCTTACAAAATATCCTAACCTCATAGAAGATCTCGTACCATATAGGACAGACCAGCTGTGGCATGCAGATATTACCTACATAAGGATTGTAAACTCATTTGTGTATCTGGCAGCTCTGATTGATGGTTTTAGCCGAAAGGTCGTAGGATATGGACTGGGAAGGACCTTATCAGCAGATCTAGCCATGGCAGCACTTCTTGACGCTATATCAAAGAGAGACACAGGAGATCTTATCCACCATTCCGATCAGGGTATCCAGTATTGTTCATATGATTACGTAAAGGTCCTAAAAGATCACGGCATTTTAATATCCATGTCGGGCAAGGCAAATCCATACGATAATGCCAAGATAGAGTCATTTTTCAGGACCTTAAAGGTAGAGGAAATCTATATGTTTGAATATGAGACTTACAGAGAAGTACTTGAAAGGATTCCCTATTTTATTGAAGAAGTCTACAATAGGAAAAGATTGCATTCTTCCCTGGGTTATATGCCTCCGGAAGAATTTGAAAATATAAATAATGAAAAAATAAAAGAAAATGAGTCCCATCAGCTGATTCTGATTAGTTAATTGTGTGTCCAAGTTTTGGGGTTCATATCACTATCATAAGAAAGTAATTTTTGTTGTGCATTTATTAAGAACCTAAGGTCACGTGACTGATTATGAAATATTGGATATTGAAAAGATTATTGCTATTATTAATAGTTTTATGGGGAATAACTACGATAGTTTTTATAATTAATAGCGTTGTCCCAAGAGATCCAGCTATAGCAATGTATGGATCTTTTGCAGACGAAGAGGATATTGAAAGATTTAATGAACGATGGGGCTTAGATAAGCCAGTTTGGAGAAGATATTATGAATTTTATTATTATATATTGCAAGGTGATCTAGGTACTTCTGTAAGAACCGAAAGGCCGGTAATTGTAGAAATTAAAAATACTTTCCCTGCTACCTTTGAACTTGCCACAGTTAGTATAATGATATCTTTTATAATAGGAGTTCCACTAGGTATTTTTTCAGCCTTAAAAAGAAATAAAATTCCTGACCACGTAACACGCTTTTTATCTTTAATAGGAGTCTCAACCCCTAATTTTTGGTTAGGACTTCTTATTTTGCTAGTTTTTTATTTCTATTTAGGTGGGGTTGGGCCAGGAAGGATTTCATCAGCTGAACTTGAACCTATAAAAATAACTGGTTTATATCTATTAGATAGCATACTTAGCCTCAATTGGAGATCTTTTATAGATAGCTTACAACATATTATTTACCCTGCTGTAGCACTAGGTTTTTTCGGTTTAGGGATTGTTACCCGCATGATTCGCTCTTCCATGTTAGATGTTATCAGAAAAGATTATATCAAAGCAGCAAGAGCAAGAGGCTTATCTCTTGTCGGAGTAATTTGGAGACATGCTATAAAAAATGCTTTAAATCCAGTTATTACATCTTTAGGTGTACTTTACGGCGCTTATTTAAGTGGAGCTATAATTATAGAAATTATTTTTGCATGGCCAGGGCTAGGTAGTTTTGCTTATAATTCAATAATAAAAGCAGATTCCCCGGGTATTTTAGGTTATGTCTTTGTTATTGCTATTTTTTATAGTTTTGTAAATTTAATTGTAGATGCAATATATAGGCTCTTAGATCCTCGTATCGGATTTGTAGAGGTTTAAAAAGGTTATAAAAAGTAAGTAAAAAGTATGAATAAAAATTTACAATTTAGAATAAATGAATTAAAACGTACACTTAATGTAATAATTACTACACCTTTAGGGATAATAGGATTATTAATAGTATTTATTTTAATAATTTCTACAATTATTGCACCACTCATAGCTCCTTATAGCCCTTTTGAAGCAGATTTTGAGAATTCGCTTGAATCACCAAATTTAAATCATTTATTTGGAACTGATACTCTCGGAAGAGATATTTTTAGTAGGGTAATTTATGGGTCCCGATATTCGTTATCTGCTGGGTTAATAGTGGTAAGTGTAGCTGTAATAATTGGAAGTATCGTTGGTCTTGTTGCAGGTTATCCAGGAGGTAGAAAAGGAGCATGGCTAATGAGAATAACAGATATGTTTTTAGCTTTTCCAACGTTTGTTTTAGCTATTGGGTTAGCTGCTAATTTAGGGCCAAGTTTTGTGAATTCAATGATTGCTATATCAATTGTTTATTGGCCTAAATATGCTAGATTAGTATATGGACAAGCATTATCTATAAAAGAGAATCAATATGTAAAATACGCCCAAGTATTAAGAGAAAATAATACAAGAATTAGATTGAGACATATATTCCCAAATAGTCTTGCGGCTCTTCTCGTACAAGCCACTCTTGATTTTGGAGACGCGATTCTATTTTTTGCGGCACTTAGCTTTGTAGGTTTAGGTGCCCAACCGCCTGCTCCTGACTGGGGTGCAATGGTCTCAACTGCTAGAAACTATATAAATATAGCTTGGTGGATGGCATTTTTTCCAGGCCTAGCAATATTTTTTGTTGTATTAGGATTTAATTTAATAGGTGATTCCTTAAGAGATGCTTTAGACCCTAGTTTGAGGAGATTAAAAATAAGTAAACTAACTTGGCTAGGGAAATTAGGCGATCATTTGTTAGTTAAAGAAAAGTAATGACTAATAAATTATTAGAAATAGAAAATTTAAAGTTAAATTTTAATGATTATATGGGAACAGTAGAAGTATTAGATAAAATAAGTTTTAGTTTAAATAAAAATAGTTGGCTTGGCTTAGTTGGAGAAAGCGGATGTGGAAAGTCGGTTACTGCTTTTACTATTTTAAGATTGTTACCAGAATCAGCAGAAATTAAAAATGGTGATATTTTGTTTAAAGAGGCTAATATATTAGCTAAGACAGAAAAAGAAATGCAAAAGATTAGAGGGAAAGAGATATCAATGATATTTCAAGAACCACAATCAGCATTAGATCCTTCTATGCGTATTGGGGCACACATTACTGAAACCATAAGAGCTCATAGAAAAATAAATAGAAAAGAAGTAAAATTACAAGCATTAGATATATTGGAAAAAGTAGAAATTAGTAATCCTAGATATTATTTAAATCGATACCCCCATGAACTAAGTGGAGGAATGAATCAGAGAGTTTGTATCGCACTAGCACTAGTAAATGATCCGAGTCTACTAATAGCTGATGAATTTACAACTAGTTTAGATGTTACAATACAAAAAAGAATATTAGAATTAGTTTTGGAGATTCAAAAATTAAATAAAATGTCTGTATTATTTATAACACATGATCTTGCCTTAGCGCATGAATGTTGTGATTACATTGTGGTTATGTACGCAGGGCAAATTGTGGAAAAAGGAAGAGCAGATAAGGTATTAAGTTCTCCTGCACACCCCTATACAAAAGCTCTTTTAAACTCTATTCCAGGAATTTCTAAAGATGTAAAGAGGTTACAAAGTATTGATGGTGTTGTACCTAATTTAATTAAACCTCCTGCAGGGTGCCGTTTTCACACTAGATGTAAACACAAAATTCCTAATATTTGTGATAAATTATTCCCTAAAGTTAGGCATTTGGATGATGGACACCAAGCTTGGTGTCATTTATTATAATAAAATAATTATTATTAGTAAAAGTAATGAAAAATTTGATTGAGCTACAAGGTATAAAAAAGTATTTTCCTATTAATTATAGATTGTTTGACAGGAAAAAGAAATGGGTTAAAGCAGTTGATGGTGTAGATATAAGAATAGAAAAGAGAGAGGTCTTTAGTTTAGTTGGTGAGTCTGGTAGTGGCAAGACAACACTTGCTAATCTTATTTTAGGTATTACTCAGCCTACAGAAGGGAATATTTTTTTTAAAGGTAAAGAAATAAGCATGATGAAAAATAAAGATTTAAAAGAATTCCACAAAAGTATTAGTGTAGTGTTTCAAGATCCTTTTTCATCTCTAAATCCTAGAATGACTATCATGGATATTTTAAAAGAACCTATAATGGAAAATATTGGAGTGATAAAAAATAAAGATCTTAAGGAATATATTAATATATTATTAAATAAAACAGCATTAAGGGAAGAACATTTGTTCAGATATGCCCATGAATTTAGTGGTGGACAGAGACAAAGAATTGCTATAACTAGGGCTATAGCAGCAAAGCCTGAATTTATAGTTCTAGATGAACCAACTTCAGGCCTAGATGTTTCGATACAGGCACAAATTTTAAATCTTTTATTGGATTTAAAAGAAAAATATGAAAGTATTAGTTTTCTTTTTATTTCTCACGACATGGCTGTTATTAGATATGTTAGTACACGTATTGCAGTAATGTATAAAGGTAAAATAGTAGAGTTAGCAAATAACAGTGATTTATTTAATAATCCTTTGCATCCATATACCAAACATTTGTTAGAATCTGTCCCAAACTTTAAATCTATAAACAAAAAATCTGGAAAGATAAAATCGAAAGAATTTAATACTTTTTCTAACGTAAATGAAAATAAAAATATTTGTAATTATTATTTTAAATGTCATTACAGAGATAGAGAATGCCTTAATTGTACCCAGGAGTTACATTTTGTAGGCAATAATCATTATACTGCTTGTAATAAAATTGGGGGAAATCTTTTTAAGAGCGAAGAAATTATTAAGTAAATTTTAGATTTAGAATTAAAGGTTTTAATAATAGGCAGTAATAGTATAGGTGGAGTAAATGATAAGAATATGAATTATTTACTTTATACTTCAAAAATTAATGGTCAGATACGAGAAAATTATTAAATATTTTTAAAAAATAATATGGGTGGTGATACTTATTAGATTAAAATAAATGAGATATGCTTCTGTTGCTGGTGAATAAATAATTTAAAGCAAGTATTGGAAAAAAATTTTATCATATTTATTTTTAATTTTTAAAAATAAGGAGTTAGATTTAAGAAGTTATTTATTTGCTTGCCGGTAGTAGTATTTTAGAAATTTGAAGAATAATAGATTTACTAAAAATATTTAAAGTAAAGGAGGCTATGATGATATTAGTAACAGGAGCAACAGGAAGAATTGGTAGTACATTAATACCAATGTTATTGGAAAAAAATTATAAAGTTAAAACTATTTTAATGCCTGGGGATAAAGGAAAGGAAAGATTAAAAAACCTTGGTGTTGAATACTTGGAAGGAAAATTACAAGATAGTTCAATATGTAACACTGCGGTAAAGGATGTCGATACTGTCTTTCACCTTGGAGCTGTAATGTTTCAAGAGTGGGTAACTAATGAGATTACTTTTCAAACTAATATTAGAGGAACTTTTAATATGTTAGAAGCGATTGCAGCTAATAACATAAAATTAAAAAGATTTGTTTTCGCAAGTAGCGACCAAGTTTATCCTTCTTTAAAAGCTAAATATTCTCCGATAGATGAAAATCATCCAACAGAGCCATATAATATTTATGGATTATCAAAATTAATGGGTGAGCACCTTTGTAGGATTTACTTAAAGGAATTTAATATCCCCGCTGTTTGGCCTCGATTTACATTGACTATAAAAGGATATGAATTATTTGAACCAAATGGTGATTTATCAGATTTTTTTTATGTTAAATCAAAATTAAAAAAATTAAAAGAAATATCCAATCCTTCAGATGAGGTAAAGAACTTGGCACAAAAATTTGAAGAATTTTTAAATAATGAAGGTGAGGGTATATATATTCCTTGTGATGAGGAAGGTGTACCGTATGAAGTACCTTTCACGGATCCTAGAGATGTAGCACAGGGGCTTTTACTTTTATTAGAAAATGATAAAGTGGTAGGAGAAGCTTTTAATTTTGGGCCGCCTTTTTCTAGACCTTTGGATGAAATAGTTAAACATTTATCAAAGAAAAAAAATCTTCCTTACTTAAAAGCAAAAATGCCATCCAGTCTCTTTAAATGGAACTTTAAAATAAATATTAACAAGGCAAAGAAGATTTTTGGCTACAATCCTCAATGGGATGTATTTAAAGTTATAGATGAAATGTAAAAAGATTGTTAAGCTAAAAAATATTTTATGGTTACAAAATTTTATACATTGCTTAGATTTTTATTAAGGAAAATATTTTTTTGGAGTATATTATGAATATTTTAGGTAAAGAGATAGAAAAAGATGAAGTTTTAAATAGTATTGGAGATATATCTCAAATTGGGGGTATTAGTTCATTTGAATTTAATGATGGTGTAAGTAAAGGTGTAAGAGCAATTGAAATAAAAACAATAGCGGGATTAAATATGACGGTTTTGTTGGATAGAGGAATGGATATATCATTTTTGTCTTATAAATCTGTTCCAATAAGTTTTAGATCAAAAGTAAGGGAAACTTCCCCAACCTATTTTGAAAGTAGAGGATATGAATTTTTAAGAACATTTTTTGGTGGTTTCCTTACAACTTGTGGGTTAACCTATATGGGACCACAAAGTAAAAATGGTGGTGAGGAATTTGGCTTACACGGAAGAATTTCAAACATTAGCGCAGAAAATGTATGGGCTGATGGGGAATGGTCTGAAAAAACCTATAAAATATGGGTTTATGGCAAAGTAAGAGAAGCAAAATTTTTTGGTGATTACCTTCAACTAACTCGAAAAATTACTACATATATGGATAAACCAGAAATAACAATCGAAGATACTGTTGAAAATATTGGAAAAAGAAAACCTCCATTAATGATTTTATACCATCTAAACTTCGGATACCCTTTTCTAAATAGTAATTCAAAAATAATTGAAGGAGAAGCGGAAGTAAAACCTTTAAATGAAAATTCGGAAAGAGATTTTAATAAGTATAGAGAATTTTGCAAACCAACTGTTGGATTTAAAGAACAAGCCTTTCTACATGATATTAAACCAGATAGTGATGGAAATTCAAATATAGCTTTGGTAGATTCTACTTTTAATGATGGAAATGGTTTAGGTATATGGTTGAAATTTAATAAAGATAATTTGCCTTATTTATTAGAATGGAAAAATGCGTCACCTGGTGAGAATGTTTGTGGTCTTGAGCCAGTCCGAACAGGCATACAGGACATGTGTGGGAATAATAAGCCTTGCCAAAAAATATGGAAATATACGTGTAAATAACACATGCAAAAGAACGCTTGGCTATGGGCTTTACAAATATAAGGCAGTTAAAAATATTCTTTATAAGGGACTAGATAGCGTAGAGGGCGAGAAAGTAGTTGAGCAAAAACTGCCCCTGCATAAAAATATCAGGGGATCAGGCTATTACGAATTAACATAAGAGAGGAGTAAAAAAATTATGAGCAGCTAAACTATCGAAAAAATGAAGGCAATGAAACTACATGGAATGGTAAGAGCAATGATATCTGCCATAGATATAGTCATTGTTCCCTCGGATCTCGTTAATATTAATGGAAACCAAAAATCATTACAAATGGGAATAAAATTAAAAATTGCAACTGTTGCTGGTGCTGGACGTATAAGTGGAATTATTATTT
>Ga0307378_10010959_pt1 | contig 11727 bp, 13 predicted proteins | sample UN1MG_FD_202238 | JGI IMG/M metagenome (GOLD analysis project Ga0307378, IMG submission 202238) | Soil microbial communities from Risofladan, Vaasa, Finland - UN-1 | ecosystem: Environmental > Terrestrial > Soil > Coastal area > Acid sulfate soil | place: Finland: Risofladan, Vaasa | collected...
GAGAATCTTCCAGCCTGCACATCAAATCTGCCACACCGCTTGCGTCTGACGAAACGCCGTTTAATTTCACCTTAAACCTTACATCGCCAAGAAGTCGCTCATTCTTACCAGCGGGTCGTTTATCGGCAGCCCTAACTACAAAAGAACCTGAAGAATTCCGTGCCTGCTCATCCACAAATTTCTCGGCATTGAATTCCACATTTCTAAGCACTACTTTTCCATCAACTAAAAAACTTATTTCCCCCAAAACCTTGGGGACATCAATCTTCGAGTCGATGTCCTGCAGCACATTGGTTTTTTTCTTTAATCCCGCCAATTCGCTTTTAATCCTGTCCAGCACAACTGAATTATTCCCCCCAGCCAAAACCTCACTTTGAAGTTGTTCGAGTTCTGCTTCGGCCTTTGAGATAGAATAGGTGACGGCAAAATTCCATACGACCATAATCACCAATATGCCGCCCAGAACAGCATACTGCGTGCGATAGCTAAACTGCCGCCGCCTGCCGCTCTTGTACCATTTTGGAAGAAGGTCTATTTCTTTCATAACCGTTAATTCTGTACCTTAACTCAGACCACTGCCGCATGAACTTTTTGCTTTTTTTGATTTGGGTTCCACCCCTTTAAGCCAAGGCCTACGGCCACAGCCCACTCGCAAAGCAAACTTCGCCTGTCACTGCCAAAATCCACATTCATCATGTCGAAGCCTCTCAACGGCTGAGCAACTTCAATCTCAACCGTCAGTTGTCGCTTTAAGACATTAAGCAATATGCCCTCGTATGCTTCACCTCCGGCAAAAATCGCCCGCTCTACACGCTTGCCTCTGAACGTCACCGTATAGTATCTAAAACACAGCGATATTTCGTCGGCAAGCTCCTCCGCTACAGCACCCATCGCATCGACCATTACCTGTCGAGTCGATACATCAAGAGTGTTTAACTGGCCAGGGACGAGAGGCTCTTTACCGTCAGATGCAGGGGTCATCATAGCGGATTGATTCGGCAAACCTTTTTCGGAGTTGAGTTTGTTCTTGCGCTGCTTGCCTCTAAGCATCTCTGCTTTCTGCATACTAATACCCAGCTTGGACGCTATTGCCTGATTGAGTTTTTCCCCACCAATAGGTATTTGTTTAACAAAACTTATTTCTTCACCGCAGCCAAAGACCACGGTGGTAAAACGGCTTCCAATATCCACGAAAACCACGGTACGTTCTTTGTCTTCCTGGCGTCTTAGTGACCTTCCGAAGTTCCTGAACAGTGCACATGGAACCGTATCTATCGCGATGGGCTTAAGCCCGGTTTCTTCTATCATGTCTATATGGTTTCTTATTGCTTCGTTGTCGGCGGCGAACAATATCAACTCGTTCTTAATCTCATCGCCCTGCCAGACATCGCCCGCAAACATATAGTTGACAGAATCCTTATCGGGGTCCAGTCCGAAGCGATGCGCAACTTCCTTGTTCAAGACCTGCTCAATATCCTCTGTCTCTTCTTCTGCCAGCCGAAGACTTGTTATTTTCAACTGCTCATTCGGCAGGCATGACACAACATCCCTGCCGCAAAAATTGCCCTCTGAAAGCATGCGATTTATTGTCGAGACGATAACCCCTCGCCTTTCTTCAGGGCCAGCTTCTACAGCCGTTTCTATACGGGCTTTTTCCGCAGCAAGAATGCTTATGTGGCCTTCATGGATTGACAGTTGAATCATCTTGATGAAACTGTGACCTATGTCCAATCCTATCGGCCGCACACCACGTTTTTTGAATTTCCAGTTAATCATTTAAGATTTCCGGTTATCACTCCGAAACCGAGACAAACCCTGTAACGGGCTCTATCATAACTTGTACAATCGTTCCACCCCCGGAACCTTTGATGCTCAAGCCAACAACACCACCAGTGGAGGGGCTGCCGAGTGAATCAAAGGTTACCATCAAAGGGGGCTCATCAATGCCAACCTGCTTCAGGCGGTCGTCATCTGGAAAATCAATCCTGTATGGCCTCTTGCTTACAGGATGTAAAATCACAACGCCGTTTACGTCCTGAACTTCATAACTATCATTGTTCGAATCAAAGGAAACCGAATAATTTTGCTGACGGGTAATAGCCATGCTCTTGGCATATTCCAGGTCGGCGGCTATCATATTTGCAGCCGAGTGGACCTGTATAGTGCCGGCTGAACTCATCATCGGTATGGATATCATTGCTGCTATGGCGATTATCACAACAACTATCAAAAGCTCTACTATGGTAAAACCACATTTAAAACAGCCGTGAAATCTGCCATTACAGCAACGATGATACCTCCGAAGCCAAAATCGTAAAATTGCCACTTTCATCATCCTTACCTCACTCCCAAAACATGGGAAATTATTACTCATATTCTTTTTCGTCCTCTTTGATACTCGTCTTTACGAGCCAATTAGCCGCTCAAAACAACTTGTCGCATTTTCCCGAATTTAAGCCAAAAAATCTTAAGCTTTAGCCTGTTTACACTTCATTCTCCAGACATATTCCAGTGGCGTTTTGGCTGCTAAATCACACATTTTTGAAATTGGCGGCAGCAAAGTCGATACAACCGCTAAAATGATACGGCCGGAACCATCGAACTATGTCGATAGTTTTCCGACGTATGGATATGTAAACGGTGATATTAACTTAATTTGGATTTTTCTTTTCATGGCATATAAAGGCCGATAAGCATCTCTACTTCCGGCCTCGCTCACAGGTCCTATAAACCACCGTTATTGTCTTTGAATACTTCTAAAAAATGCTCCCGCAGACTGACTCCATTTTTCTTCGACACCTTCTTGTGACCAGGCAACAATCGCCGTATTTGAAGGTGCTGCAACAATCATAATATTGTAAAGACCCTGCTCATCCAGTTTCCAGTGACTTACCAGACCGGCAAGTCCGTCAGTCGGCGGATAAATATCATCCGCACTCAACGCCCAGTTGTATATTCGAACATCATCAATTAAACCATCCCAATACTTGCCCTTAGCACCCTGCCCGAGGACAAGCTTGTCAATACCACTTATGGTCCCCGCTATCGCCGGTCCCTCATAGCTAAGTGGATTTAACTTCCCATTAATGTAAAGCTTCAGGCCTGCGCCGCTTTCCCAAACCAATGCCAGATGCTGCCAATTGGTCGTCTGTACATTAGATGAGCTCTCGATTTGAGTACAGCCGGCAGTAGTTCGAATCGAAGCTTTGATAATGTTCGCAGCACCACTAAATGTACCCGCTTTGTCACAACGGATACCAAAGTCTTCATCGAAACCGGTTGGTTCCTTACCGAACAAAAGTCCGCGAGAAGAACCGACAACATCAGATTTTAACCAGAACGAAACCGTCACGGCACTTAAACCATTCAGATACCCGGCCGCTGATTCATCTTTTACCTTGTCATCAACTCCATCGAACCTAAGAGCGCCGGCACTTTGTCCTCCAAGGGGCTCCCATGTTGGACCGTTATAAACATTGGCAATATGGCTGTTGCCGGACGAATCCGCTGTTGTTTCTAAGGTGCCGCCTTCGACAAAAAAACCACCGAATACATTAAAGCCTGCTGAACCGGCATTGACATACATTTTACCGTTAACAACTGCAAGACCAAAGATATCCAGCCTGCCGCCATCTTCTATTATCACATCACCGGCCACAAAAAGGGCGGGCAGGTTCTTAGGAGCCAAGATAACATTACCACTGTCCCGCACTATTAAATCACCTTCAACAATCAACATAGCATCGATTGTAACCGCACCGGCCAACTCCAGATCGCCGTCGCGCCAGCAAATTTGACTACCAGTGGCGGGCAGGAACGAACCTACCGGCAAACTGTCGCTGTCTATCGTCTCTTTTGTATAGTTCGCAAGAAAGTCATCGGACGTAACGCGAGGCCATTCCAAATCCAATTCTCCAACATCCTTGTGCTGGCCAACTATACTCCCGTTCAAAGCACCTGAGAACACATCGCCATTGATTACGCCGTTATTCGTTAAAGTTCCGGGACAATATACGTCACCGCTGACCATTACGCCGCTTGACAAACGTTGGGAATCGGTCGTGTTAGCCCAGTAAGCAATACTTGGGTCAAGCCGAAGCTCAGCTGACAATCTGCTGCGACCGACTTTCACACCAGCCTTTTTTCGGTAAGCTTCCGAATTTATACTATAATTGCATTCTCCGAGCTTAATAACACTGACGTCGTAGTAATCATCACTTCCGGCAGTTAGCTGCTGACCAACAGCCCCCGTCCAGTATGCTGAACTTAGGTCCTGAGGGTTAAGTATCAAACCTCTGGCGTGTTCAAGGCCTGATTCTGCCAAATAGTCCATCTCTGTACGAAGGACCATGTTCTCCCCGACAGACAATTCCATGTCGCTTTGCGCGATAAAAGCCAGCGACAAAACGGTTATTGCCATAACCACAAAAAGAACGACAAGCAACGCCGCCCCTCGCCTATCTGTTATGTTAATATTGTCAGTCATACTTAATCGTCATCACTTACTATATCACCGCTGGCACCAAGTAGATTTCCAGCCCAGCCGCGAAGAAAAGCATTTATCTGGTACCTGCACGGAATACCGTCTTCGAAAAGCTCAAAGGAAATACTTACAAACCTGCTCTGTGGTGTAATGTCATCCGGAAACTGAACATTGCTGCACTGAGGCACCAAATTAGTAAAGGTTTCATCCGTCAAATCTATCAGCTGCTGCTGGGCTGTTCCAGCCTGGATATCCGCTAACGATACCGTTGCAGCATCAGTGGAAAATTCCAAAAGTTTTATGTAGTTCCTCTCCGTTCCGGCAACAAGATATATCAACTCTTCCGGATTTATCCGGCTATTGCCATTGTCGTCTGCCCGCCATAGAGCCAAATCCCCGTCAGCGGTACTGCAAATAAGCTTGCAGTGCCTTATCAAATCTCCAATCTTCAACGCCGTGTAACGTATCTGAGCCTGTTTTTGCGCGATGTCGCCTGAGATTTCATTGGCCGAGCCCATAGCGTAAGCTAATGTAACTACCGCAGTCAAAACGACACTGGTAATTACCAGAGCTATAAGCAGTTCAACCAGTGTGAATCCTTCACACCTTAAAAGTGATAATAGACGCTTCGGTTTTGTCATTTTCTTCATTCGCTTATAAGACGACTTATATTGGCAATTTCGTCACCGTTATAATAAATTCGCACGTTGGCACGAATAAACTTTGACTGTCCGCCGCCGCTTTCCTGAGGCACATAAACCTGTTCGCAGACTACATCCCTGCTGAAGTTGGCATAGTTCGAACCCTCAAAAACGACGCCGCTTGCATCCCTGACCTGCCCCTGCAGCTCTGCATAACCATCGTACGTGGTTATTATCTGGTCAAACGGAGCACTAATAATTTCTTCCATTAAATCGGCCGACAATTTGGCTGCCAGCGTCCTCTGGACACCCTCGGTCCGTACCTTTGCTCCGCCTGCAAAAGGCAACAGCACGCCCGCCGCTGCGATGCCCAGGATAACTGTAGCCAACATCGCCTCTGCGAGTGTCAAACCTTTGCGATTGTCAAAAGCAATACTCATTCGACTGCCAGTCAATCAATTAAAAAACAGACTAACCTGCTAAGGCAAACGCCTTAGCATGGTCAGTCTTAATATTTTTCCAGACACCGTAAAATCTACGGTTTCTGATAACCTAATTTTCTTTCCAACCTGATACCGATCATCAATCCATTACAAATCTGCGTAACCGGCCGCATTGTCGGGCTGAAGAACTCCCGTGCTGGTGTCGAACCTCCATCCAGCCTTGTTGGTTCCTGCCGGCTCGCCGTCAAAACGAACCGTATCGAAGTTGTTAAAAGGATTGGTCGGTATTTCCTTGAGGCATGGACTATAACGTCCCGCCTGTGTCGTTATGGCTGTCTCAAAGCTGGTAAGTGAGTCAGCAGGCGGCAGACTGTCGCCGTGAGAAACACGGTACAAATCAAGGCTTGCACGCATCCTTTGAAGTCCGTCAATCAAACCTGAAACCTTCGACTCCATACTCTCCTCAGTTAGATGCGGGAAAATCCCTCGTCCTGCAAAACCCAATACCACAGCCATTACCAAACTCTCAATTAACGATAAACTCCCCTTCTTTTTCATCACTTCACCCCTCATATTTCTCAATAAGGCTGACCAGCTTCGGCTATCAGCTAAAGCTGGTCAGCCCCGACTATTTTTTCACCGGCAAACAAGCCGGTTCTTTTTCTTTGCTGCGATTTAAATACTCAAAGTTGCCCGACAACAATTAGTAGTCAATATGGGCCACATCGCTAACCGCGTTGATACCACTATCATCCGGTTGGTACAGACCGGCCTCGACACCTGTAGTTACAAAGTTCCACCCGTGACTATCGTCTCCGGCAGTCCCGTCGCACTCAACCGTATTCAAATCATTGAACGGATTAATAGGAATGTCTCGCATGTAAGGACCAAACCTGTAAATTGCAGGATCGCCGCCACCAGGATCCAGTTCGCCGTCCTGGTTCGTCTTTTCGGTCATTGCCTGCGTAAAGTCTACTCCCGTAGTAGTACCAGGGAGAAGATCATTGTGATGAATCTTGTAGAGCTCAATCTGTGAACGCAACGCCTGCAGGTCGCTGACCAACGCCGATTCCTTAGCCTCAGTACTTGCACTGGTAAACTGAGGAATCACGATAGCCGCCAGAATACCAAGTATCACAACAACTATCAGAATTTCAACCAATGTAAAACCACTTTTTGCCTTCATCTTTTTTACCCCTTTAATAAAAATTTTGATTTACCCAATCTCCAAACAAATTATGCTTGAAACAACAGTTCTTTACTTTAGTTCACACTATCGTCCTGACAAAAACAGGACTTAACTAACGCTTTGCTTTTGTACTTGCCCCAAAATCCTCCGAAAAACTCCAACATCATTTTTAAACACTTCTCAATAATTGCCTTTTAATTACCTTTTAAACTACAGTACTTCGAATTCTACGTCCGAAAACACGTAAGCGCGCCTATCATGGCGCCTAAGAAAAATATAAAAAACAAATGCCCTGCTTCCAAATTCGGGAATTTCAGGAAATGTAAGCAGAAAAACGGATAGAGACGTACCCCCCTTTTTTTGCCTGGTAATGCCGTTATAAGACTATATATTCGGGCATGTTTCTGAAATATATTTTTCTTTTAGTCTGCCCGGCGTGAAAAAGTTCCACCCGAATATAATCCACCCCCCCAAGGGCAGATTCTATTTTATCGGCCCATTCGATAAGGACTACCGACCCCTTATAGCAAAAGTCGTCAAAGCCTACCTTCTCGAATTCTTCTACCGACTCTATTCGATAAGCATCTATATGATAGATGTCAAACCGGCCTGTGTATTCTTTTACTATCACAAAAGTCGGGCTCGTAACTACCTTGCTGGCCGCCGCGCCAAGACCACAGGCAACACCTTTTATCAAATGAGTTTTACCGCTCCCCAAAAGTCCGCAGAAAGCCACAACTTCTCCCCCCTGCAATTGAGAACCCATTTGCCGCCCAAGCTCTATCGTCTCATCCGGCGAACTTGAAACAACATCGAAATCCATAAAACACTCAATCCTTCAGGTGGTCGTAACCTTTAATTTCCAAATCTTCTATTCGACCGTCAGGGTTTTTCAGCTCCACCTTGCCTGTATCTGTAATGGTGCCTATCCGAGTAATCGCCGTCGGATTCTCCCACTGCCGGGCCAACTTTTCATACTCTTTTTCAGCAAGAGTAAACAGCAATTCGAAATCCTCACCGTCATGCAGCGCCGAGCTCAGCGGGTCTTTACTTTTGCACGCCTGCTTCGATATCGGAATTTCTTCGGCGTTTACAATCGCTCCTACTTTGCTTTGAATGCAAATTCGATTCAGGTCGCTGCTAAGACCGTCGCTTATATCTATCATCGCATTTACTTTCACCTTCGCCGCAATTTCCAGAGCCTCCTTAACTCGCGGCTCAAATTCCAAATGCTTGCCCGCTCCTGAACCGCCAAGACTGCCCGTTACGCAGATAGCGTCACCAACCTTCGCGCCCGACCGCTTTACGGGCGCATTCGCTGCCGGCTTACTCAGCATTGCCACACTAATCGCAAACCGCTGCTGCCCTTTCCAGCTTGTAATATCCCCTCCCACAAGCTCGCAGCCGAATTTCTCTGATGCACAGCAAATCCCCTCATGAAGCTGCTTTAATTGCTTTTCGCCGAATCCCTTCGGAAGTGCCACGGAAACAACCGCACAAACCGGAACCGTCGCCATCGCCGCACAGTCGCTAAGGCTCACCGCCATAGCTTTATATCCTGCCTGCCTTAAACTCACTTCCTTTAAATCAAAATGCACACCATCTAAGAGCATATCCGTCGTAATCAGAACCGATGCACCTCCCTCAAGCCGAACTTGTGCCATATCGTCCCCGATGCCGATAGGAAAATCCCCCTCGGACAACCTGCTCTGTCGCCCGAACCACGCGGTTATTTCATCTTCCGCCCTGCTCATCGCTTCGCCAGTTTGCTCGTCCAATACGCAATCTGCTCTTTCGCCTGCTTAGGCCCCCCCGCGCCTTTGGTCGCATACCGATTCACGCATTCCACCGGGTCTATCGATTCACAAACGTCCTCTTCTATCACCGGCGAGAAATTCTTAAATTCTTCCAGACTAAGCTCGTCCAGCTTCTTGCCCTCCTTCTCACAATATGCAACCAGCGACCCGACAATACCGTGCGCCTTACGGAAAGCGACCCCCTTACAAACAAGATACTCCGCCAAAGCGGTTGCATCCAAAAATCCCGCATCCAGACCTGCTGAGATTTTCTCCGTATTAAAAGCTGTATGACAAACTATCGCCCGTGCCATATCCAATGACGCGCCGACAGTGTCGGCCGCTGAGAAAACATGTATCTTATCTTCCTGCAAATCACGATTGTAACCCGACGGAAGCCCCTTTAATATCGTCAGCATAGCCATCAACGACCCGTAAACACCTGCCGTCCGGCTGCGAATCAACTCCAGTGCATCAGGGTTTCGCTTCTGTGGCATCATACTCGACGACGTACAATAACTGTCGTCTACGCGAATAAAACCGAACTCGCTCGATGAATAAATTATCCAGTCCTCAGCCAGACCCGAAAGATGAGTCGCAATAAGGGCGCAGTCGAAAATAAACTCCGCACAAAAATCCCTGTCACCGACCGCATCTATACTGTTGCGGCTCACACTCCCAAAGCCAAGCTTTTCTGCCGTGCTATTACGGTCTATCGCCAGTGCCGAACCGGCTATCGAGCCGCTGCCCAGTGGTGAAACATTAACCTGCTCACTGCAGTTGCCGAGGCGGATAATATCACGCTCGAACTGCTCGGCAAAACTCAATAGATAAGCTGCGATAACAACCGGCATGGCACGCTGAAGGTGCGTATAAGCCGGCATGACGTCCTCCGTATGTTTGCCCGACAATTCAACTAACGATTTTTGAAGACCGCTTAACTTGTTCTGCAACGCTTCTATTACATCACGCATCCAGAGACGAATATCGGTCGCAACCTGATCATTCCGACTCCTGCCTGTATGAAGTTTCTCCCCGGCTTCGCCAATCTTACTTACCAAAGCCGCCTCTATCGACATATGGATATCTTCAAGCTTTTTATCAAACTTAAATACCCCGCTTTCTATCTCCTGAGATATCTCCAGAAGCCCTTTTTTTATCTGCTTAAACTCCGCCTCTGTAATCAGCTTCTGTTCCGCCAGCATCTGCGCATGCGCAATCGAGCCGGCTATATCATACTTATAAAGCCGTTTATCATAAGACAGCGACTCCACAAAATCGACCATCAGACTATCAGGCTCTCCCGAAAGCCGCTCTTCCCAACTCTTCTTGGATTTGGCCATCTTCTTTGCTCCAAAAATCTAACTGCCATCGCTGCAAATCATACGACCTCTCCCAATCGATGTCAACCCCCACGCTCTCCGCAACCTAAAACAACCTCTAAGGATTCGCCGCAGAATAGTCACTGCCGAATTTCTCCATCAAATCTGCGACTACCCCCTCAATAGTCTCCGCAAAAGCGCTTCCCGAACAATAACCCAGGGAACCCTTGTTCCACGTTATACTCATCGCCTGTACCCTCGGCTCCCGCACCAGAGACACCTTCTGCAACAAACCAACCTCAACATGAAAGATAAAAGCTGACAACCGTTCTCGCTTCCGGGCGGTCACTTTCACATAAAGCACCGGACTGCCCGCAAGTTTGAGCCCTTCTTCTTCAGAAACAACCTGGACATCTAATTGTTTTAGCTTGCTCTCGACTTCGGATTCAATTTGCTCACGCGTCAAACCGATTTTGTCCGTCTCCGGAGTCAATCCCTGCACAAAAACATACAACGCTTTTATCTCAGATAACGATTGCTGCTTGTCCGTCAACTGCTCGGTGCTGCTCGCCGTCAGGATAAAAGCTAACATTCCCACCGAAATCACCGCCAAAATCAAGTATCTCTTCAAAACCATAATCTTTCTCCTTTATCTGCCCCGGCATGCTGCAGGCCAGAAACCTGCATATGCCCCAATTCACAGAAAGCCGTTATCGCGAAGAAACCGTGATGCAGCTGACGCGGCAATCTCATCAACTAAAAGCACCGCTGCGATTCGACGATTATATTCTAAAAAAACAACCCTGGCTTTGCCAGGGTTATATTTCTAAGTGCCAACGACCAGCAATTAACGACTCGCCTCAGGCGCGCCCCCGCCGCCCCAACAGCCAAAACAAAATCCCCCGCCTCCTCCGCTCTCCCAATTTTATATCCTAAATTCTCTATTCTAAATTCAAACTCTCTCCCCCCCTCCCTTAATATACTGGGCAGGGAGCCTGAGCGCATCACCCAAAAACAACTGTCTCTATTTTATCGGTTGTTGTTGCGTCTGTTGATGCGAAGGAAGTATGACTCTAAGCTGTAACTCTTCTTTTGTTGAACAGGTAGAGAATGATGCTCAAAGCAATCAGGCCGACAAGACCGTTTTCGCCAAGACTGGCGATTAGTGCTGTAAGATTACCGACTATACCGCTAAAGAAAGGGACTGTGTCGCCAAAAAGGATACCCGCGGCAATCCCTATGGCAATCAATAGCAGGAAAATTTCAGTAACCTCACCAAGCCATTTTTTCATTTCTTCAAAAAAACGCATCTTTGGTTCTCCTAAATTGAGTAGTAATGCACTTTAGAGATACTTTAAGCGTCCGGCAGTATATTCGGCTTACCACTTAAAATTACTTAAATTTATGCCAAAATCATGTCAAAATGGGATGTTCCCCCCTTGACTTAGTGCGTTAAAATGGGTAAAATAGCACTATGCTTGTTAGGATTATTTCACTTGTTCTGCGATTATGGATTATCATTGCCGTTTGGGCTTTTGTTTGGAAGCTCGTCCAGCCCAAAACACTAAAGCTACGCATAATCAGGGCCGCTTTGCTCGTTGCCTGCTTTTTATTTGTCCTGGTCCTGTTAAGGTTTGTTACGCCCTAAACTGCTGTCCCCCTCACTCACCGTACCAGCCGTAAGTGTGTCAGTGTCACCGCTGCATCAGCCGCCGTCGCTCGTCTGAAGACCAGAATGAACATGGTCTCCATTATCCGTTCAGGACCCATCCCGGTCGGTATTTACGGCTAAGAAGAGCGTTCGCCTCATCACTATTGGTAACACGGCCGTTGACGCCATCGTACTCTATTTC
>Ga0307378_10010961_pt1 | contig 11725 bp, 11 predicted proteins | sample UN1MG_FD_202238 | JGI IMG/M metagenome (GOLD analysis project Ga0307378, IMG submission 202238) | Soil microbial communities from Risofladan, Vaasa, Finland - UN-1 | ecosystem: Environmental > Terrestrial > Soil > Coastal area > Acid sulfate soil | place: Finland: Risofladan, Vaasa | collected...
GCGGATGCGGTATTCGGCGTAGGTTTTGAACTTGATCCCTCGCGAGGAGTCGAATTTGTCCGCGGCGTCCAGCAAGCCCAGGATGCCCGAACTCACGAGATCGTCCGTCTCGATGCTTTGCGGAAGCCGGAGCTTCAGGACGCTGGCGTGATATCGGATTCCCGGAAGGAAATCGTTCACCAGGGTCTCACGGTCGGGTAAAGGCGGAGGCTTCGCGGGGAGTCTTTCCGCGGTTTGGAGAGCGATGTTGCGGCCCATCGTGTTCCTCCCTTTCAGTTTTGTGCCTTCCAATGAGAGATGGTCACGTAGGGAGCAACATGCGTGCCACGGGGGGTGGTCACGTAAAGAGCTGAAATGTAAATTGAATTTCTTCAGGCGCAGCGGGGAAGGGCGATTTCAGGGTGTCAAAATTTTGGCGAGAGGACCTCCGAATGACAATTATGGGCCATGCAGCCCTTTACGCTTGAGCATTTCCAGGAGCGTTGTTCGTTTCAGCCCGAGGAGGCCCGCCGCCCTGTTCCTGTTCCCGCCGCAGAGGGCAAGGGCCTCCAGGATGAGGCTGTTTTCGAAATCTTCCCGCGCTTTCCGGAAATCGAGCGCGCCGTTTTGCAGTTTCTCCGCGGCCTTCCCCCTGGCCTTGTCTTCCTGAGGGAGCATCGCCTGCGGCAGGTCTTTCTTCTCGAACCATCCGTCCCGGGACAGGATGACAAGACGCTCCACCAGGTTCTCCAGCTCCCTCACGTTCCCGGGCCAGGAGTACCGTTTCAACGATTCCATCGCCTCCGGCCGAAACCCCCGGACCCTTCTCCCGCTCTCCCGGGTGTATTTCCCGATGAAATGGTCGACCAGAACCGGGATGTCCTCGACGCGCTCCCTGAGTGGCGGAATATGGATGGGGATGACGTTGAGCCGAAAGTACAGGTCCTGCCGGAAGCGGTCCGCGGCGATTTCCCTTTCGAGGTCCTTGTTCGTCGCCGCGACGACGCGAACGTCCACGTCCACCGCCTTTGTCCCCCCCACCGGGGTGAACGATTGTTCCTGGAGCACACGAAGGATCTTCGCCTGGAGGGGCGGGCTCATCTCGGCGATCTCGTCCAGGAAGATCGTTCCCCGATTGGCCGCCTCGAACCTCCCGGCTCTCGCGGTATGGGCCCCGGTGAAGGCCCCCCGGACGTGACCGAACAGCTCGCTTTCCAGCAGTTCGGCGGGGATGGCGGAGCAGTTCACAGGAGCGAAGATCCGGTCGGCCCGGTTGCTGTTGTAGTGGATGGCCCGGGCGACGAGTTCCTTGCCGGTGCCGCTCTCCCCCAGGATGAGGGCGGTCGCGTTGCTGCCCGCCACCTTCGATACGAGGGACAGCATCTGCCGGACCGGTTCGCTGACCCCGATGATGTTCTCGAACCGGTAGTGATCGATGGCATGTCTCTTGAGGTGGATGTTCTCCTTTTTCACCCCCGTCATCTCGAGCGCCCGGCCCACGAGATGAACGACTTCCACCACCTTGAACGGCTTCGTGATGTAATGAAAAGCGCCAAGCTGCATGGCCTGGACGGCGTTCTCCACCGTGCCGTACCCCGTCATCAGAATAACCTCGCAATTTACGAGGGTTTTCCTTGCGTGGACGAGGACCTCGAGGCCGTCCCCCCCCGGCATCACGAGGTCCGTGAGAACGACGTCGATGTCGTGCCGGTCGATCAGGTCCATCGCCTCGGATCCGGAGCGGGCGGGGTGGACATCGAGATCGGGGCGGGAAAAGACGCTTAGAAGAAGCTCGAGGATATTTTCGTCATCTTCTGCTATAAGGAGGGATTTTTTCATCGTGGTAATTTTACCCTCCAGGGGGCGCGGGACGGAAGATCAATATTGCGGATCAGGTAAAGTTTTCCGGGGACGCGCCGATAAGGTATTTGTGCGGATGTTACCCCAGGGAGCCATTCAGTGAACATACCAGGTGCGGGCGGGAAAAAGGGAAACGGGTCGGGTTCAGCCAGGGACGTGTCGGCCCGAAAGAAACGGGTCGAACTCTTCAAGGAAAAGGTGGAGAAAGGGACCTACCACGTGGATTCGAAGAAAGTGGCCGAAAAGTTGGTAGAAGAAGCCCTCCGCACGATACGCTCCCGGGACGGGTCGAAGTAGCAGGCGACGCTTTCCCCTGCATCCCGCAGGCGTTTGGGATACAATCTTCCGAAAAGAAATTTAAAAAAATGGACGGGGGCGCGCGATGACGCAACGGACATCCGCGGCCGCTTTCGATGAGATTCTCCGCCAGGCCATCCTGGACCTTCCCGCGATGTTCCGGGAGTCACTCCAAAACGTGGCGATCGTGGTGGAAGAGTGGCCCCCGGACTGGCTTCTCGAGGAACTCGACATCGTTCCCGGGGGGACCCTCTACGGGTTCTACCACGGCATCCCGCTCCCCGAACGGTCTTTTCTGGACTCCGGGAACCTGCCGGACAAGATCTCCGTCTACCGGGGCCCCCTCGAGGGAGATTTCCGGGATCCCGGGGAGCTCGCACGCCAGATCCGGGTGACTCTCCTCCACGAAATCGGGCACTACTTCGGAATGGACGAGGAGGATCTTTCCCGGTTCGGGTACGAGTGATTGTGATATAAAATTGAAAACAGGAAGTGCACGGGTTTCCGAACGATCGGAGCCGGCAGAATCTCAAGGTAAGGGGCCGGCGGAGGGAGACTGCCAGTGTACGTATTGCGCCGCCTGTTTCACGACGGTTTTGACCGGCCCGAACTCGCCCTGATCCACTACATGGCTGCCCTGGAGGATTTCCCCGAGGACGTTCTTGCCCGTTCGACCGCCGTGGTGAGGCCGTCGGGAATTCCCGGGATCCGGCAGGTGCGCCTGTTTCTCCCCAGGCCTCCCGGAGGGGGCCGACTGCGGGTGCGCTACTTCTTTTCGACGGTCGGCGGCGGCAGGGAGTGGTTTTCCGCCCCGTACGAGGTTTTTCTCCCGGGGTCTGCCACCGAGGAGGACGTGAGCGTGATCGGGCAGGAGGGAGAGGGGAATGCAAGGCCGGCGCCGGGGAGGGGGATGTTCCGGCTCCCGCTGCCGCTCCGTCCGGAAGGACCGCGGGCGGGAACCGTCCGGTACGGGTTCGGAGCCATGCGCAAGAAGCCATCCCTCTCCCTGTGCCGCGTCCGGGTGCCTTTAACCGTCGACGAAGCGCCCGTGGTGGAAGTTCCCGAGGCCCTTGCAGTCCTTAAGAACCGGCCGATGCCGTTCTTCCTGTACCACGTCTCCGAGGGAGGAACGGTTCCGGTCGCAGACAAGATCAATTGCGCCAGGATCACGATCCGGGACGAGGAGGGCGACATCGTCTGCGCCCGCGCCCTGTGGGGGGACCGGTCCTGGACCGCCCACAATCTCACCGTGATGGAAGCCAGGAACTTCCCCTCCGCGGAAGGAAGGGCGCCCGGGTATTTTCACTCCGGCGACCGGAATGCCTTTTTTCAGGCGAGGTCGGCCACCCTCGCCGGACTTCCCCTTCCGAGAACGTTCGAGGGATTCGTGTTCGGTCCTTCGGGGAGCATCGTGGAGTACTGCTTCCAGGTCCTCAAGGACGGCCCCGGAGGGGGCGTCGCGTCGTGGATCAACGCCCCTTCCGGCGGAAACTGGACGATCACGCTATAGCATCTCTCTCAAGGCCGCAAGAAGCGCCCCGACCTCGTCATCGGTCCCCACGGTGATCCGCAGGCACCTGGAGAGTCGGGGGGTGTCGAAGTACCGGACGAGGATCTTCCTGCGCTTCAGTTCCTCGAAGACAGGCCGCGCCGATCTTCCCCGGTTCCGTTTCGCGAGCACGAAGTTGCTTTGCGAGGGGAAGGGGGAAAACCCGAGCGACGGGAGCGCAGAGAGGAGCGCCGAACGCGTCTTCCGTATCTTCGCGATGTTTTTCTCCATCCAGCCGATATCCCGGAGCGCGGCCTCCCCGGCGGCTAGCCCCAAGCGACCGAGGTTGTAGGAATCCCGCACCTTGTTCAGTCCCGCGAGGACCGCCGGGTGGCCGAAGCCGAGCCCGATCCGCATTCCGGCCAGCGAGAACGACTTGGACAACGTACGGAGCACGACCACGTTCTCCTTCTCCCGGGCGAGGGACAGGGCCGTCTCGGAGGCGAAGTCCGCGTACGCCTCGTCGATGACGAGCACGCCCGGGACGCGGTCGGCAAGGTCGGCCAGGGCGGCCGTCGGGACCCCCGTTCCCGAGGGTGAGTTGGGGCTGGCGACGATCGTGACCTTTGCCCGCCTTGCGGCGAGGCCCGCCGGAAGGGAGTAGTCCCCGGGATAGGGAACGCCTGTGATCCTCCCTCCCTGGATCCTGACCAGCGTGTCGTAGAGCGTGTACGTCGGGACGGGGCAGCACAGCACATCCCCTTCCCCGACGAATGCGCGGGCGACCATCGCGAGCAGGTCGTCCGATCCGTTTCCCGCGATCACCCGGGAGGGATCGAACCCGTACGTCAGCGCAGCCTGCCTCCGGAGTCTCGTTGCGTCCGGATCCGGGTACAGGCGGAGCGACGCGTCCGCCTCCGCCAGGATGGCCCGCCGGACCGACGGGGACGGGGGATACGGATTCTCGTTCGTGTTGAGTTTGATGAAGGCTCCGTCCCGGGGTTGCTCCCCGGGAACGTACCCCTCCATCCTCGCGACGGTTCTGCGAAACGGTATCTTCATCGGGTTGCTCCTTGTCTGCGCCCGGGGAAGAACTTCCCGCCGAGTCGCCTCCAGGCGGGAAGCGACCTCGTGACGGTGTCGGGGGAGACGCAGAAGGCGATCCGGAAATGCCCCTCCCGCCCGAATCCGCTTCCCGGAACGACCAGGATGTTCTCCTCCCTGGCAGCCGCGACGAACTCCATCTCGTTCCCGGAAGGAGAACGGGGAAAAAGATAAAAGGCTCCGCCGGGCGGAACAACGGAGAAACCGGCTTCCGTGAGAGTCGCAAGGAGGGCATCCCGGTTTGACCGATATACGGGGAAATCCGGCTTAAGGTCCTGAACCGCGGCCACGGCCCGTTGCATGAGCGAAGGCGCGTTGACGAATCCCAGCACCCGGTTGCAGAAGACGCATGCTTCCGATATCTCTCCGGCGTCCGCCGCGCGTGGGCTCACGGCGAGGTACCCGATCCTCTCCCCGGGAATGTTGAGGTCCTTCGAGTGGGAGTAGGCGACCAGGGTGTTCCGCAGGGAGACCGCGGGGGGAGAAAAGGAGAATCCCGGATACACGATCTTCCGGTAAGGCTCGTCGGACAGGACGTAGACGGGCTTTCCCGTCTGCCTCTCCCGCTCGGCGAGCAATGCGTCGAGCGCAAGAAGGGAGTCCCGTGGATAGACCGCTCCCGTCGGGTTGTTCGGGGTGTTGAGGATGACGGCCTTCGTCCGGTCGGAAAGTGCCGCCCGGATCGTCCCCATGTCCATCTGGAAATCGTCCGTGGCCCCCGCCACAACCGGGACGCCGCCGCTGTTCCGGATGTAGAAAAGATATTCCGCGAAGTACGGGGCGATGACGACGACCTCGTCTCCCGGGGAGAGGATCGCGCGCAGCGCCACGTTCAGGGCGCCCGCCGCCCCCGTGGTCATGATCACGTGGTCCGCTTCGATGGGGAGGCCGGTTGATTGCGTAAGGGAGGCGGCGATCTTCTTCCGCACGTCCGGGAACCCCGCGTTCGGCATGTACCGGTGCAGGTCTTCGGACGAGGCGGCCAGGAGCCTCCGCATCTCCTCCAGGAGTTCCCCGGGAGGCGCGCCGTACGGGTTCCCCAGGCTGAAATCGAACACGTTGTCCGGTCCCTGCACCGACTTCAGCCGGGCGCCGTCCTCGAACATCTTCCGGATCCAGGATCCCTGCCGGATCGCCTCACGGATCTCCGGGGATGCGGGCATGTCCCCTCCTTTGTCTTCCGCCATCGCCTTCCGGCGGAAACGGTCTTCCGCGCGCGGGCAGCCCCCGCAGCGGAGGCGGGACACTTCACGATACGGCAACGCAGAAGGTCTTTTCAAGCGGTACGGGCCTATGTGTTCGGGAGATGCTATAAAGTGGTAACGTAATATGGGGAAAACGCTGACAAGGAATAATCCGGGAAGGGGGATTACGGTGAAACCGATCCGCGCCGTTCAGGTGATTCTCACCCTTGCTTTAAGTCTGGGGGTTTCCGGGTGTGTGACCAGCAAGGTCCTGCATCTGCCGGGGGAACTTGCGCGTCCCGGAAAGGGGGGAACCGAACAGGGAACCGTGGGCTTTCCCACGGTCGCAGTGCTCGATTTCAACTTTGCGGGCGACCCCCCCCACGAGATCGGCCGTGATTTCAACCATGCCCGCGCGATCGTCTGGAAGGGAGACCCCGGGAAAGCGATCCCGGACCTCATTGCCGGCGTACTGAACGAGAAGGGGCTGCGCGCCGTGCGCGTCCCCGTCGGCGGGGCGATTCCTGCGGACGCGGTTGCAAGAGTGTGGGGGAGCGTGGACAAGTTTCACGTGGAGGCCAGGAAAACCGGTTCCCTGGGAATGAAGGTCAAGCTGGCGGCCTCCGTTTCCGTTACGGTGTTCGGGTCGGGGGGGAACGTCCCCCCGGGATGGAGCAGTTCCGTCGCTTCCGATTACTGGGCGGAGGATCCGTTTTTCGTCACGCCCGACGGAATACGGGACGCGGTGAACGGCGCGGCCAATGCCGTGGCCGAAGAGACGGTAGGCAAGCTGGTCGCGGCCGGTGTGATTTCGCTGCCTCCCGAACCGTCGGAGGGACAACCGCCCGCCGGAGCGGGCAGATAGGGGAAGTGACCGGCCGCCGGCGGGCAGCGTGACGGATGGGGCTTTCCTGGACAGACCGGATGGAGGACGTTTCCACGCAAGAGTGGGACTTCGTCCTGTCCCGCTCCGCCAGGCCCTCCCCCTTCTTCTCCCGGCACTTTCTGGCGCCGTGGGCGAAGACGTTCGCGGCCGACCACAGCAAACGCATTTACCGGTGGGTCCGGAACGGGGAGACCGGCGGGTTCCTGTTCCTTTGCCTGTGCGACAGCGGGCTGGGGTGGGAACTTCTCGGAGGGGAACAGGTGTCCGACTCGCTGGACGCCATCGTGGTCTCCGGCCGGGAGGAGGAGTTCTGGACCGAATTCCTCCTGTCCTCACGAGACCTCCTCTCCCTCCATCCCCTTACGCTGCCCAACCTCGTCGAAGGTTCCGCATCGATTGCCTGCCTGCCCCGGGTGTGCTCCGAACTCGGCTTCTCCTTCCGGATGGAGGAGATGGACCGGTCCCCGTATGTCCCTCTTCCCTCCTCCTTCGAGGAGTACCTCTCCCTGCTGGGGAAAAAGGAACGGCACGAGCTCCGAAGGAAGATCCGGAGGGCTTCGGCTGAGCTGCCGGGGTTGTTCTTTCGCGTGACCCGGACGAAAGAGGAGTTCGAGCGGGATTTCCCGTCGTTTGTCGCCCTCCACCGGCAAAGCCACACCGGCAAGGCGGAGTTCATGGACGACAGGATGGTTCGGTTCTTCCGCGAAATGGCCGAAGGCTTCCTGTCCGCCGGGCGGCTGCGTCTTGCGTTCCTCTCCGGGGACGGCGGGGATATGGCGTCCGCGCTCCACATCGAATGGGACGGCGCCCTTCTCCTGTACAATTCCGGGTTCGACCCGGGATACCGGGAGGCAAGCCCCGGGCTGGTGCTGTTGGCGCGCTGCATCGAGGACGCGATCGGGGACGGTTTTCGCGAGTACGATTTTCTCCGGGGCAGGGAGCGGTACAAGTACGACCTCGGGGGAAGAGACCGGATCGTGTATCGGGCGACCGTCCGCGTTTCGTGAAGCACGTTCTCTTTTCCTATCATACCTGTCCCCTGGAGGAGCCCGGCACCGGGCTCTCCGGCGGGATGAACGTATTCCTCCGCGGTCTCCTGCCCGGCCTCGCCCGGCACGGGATCGAGACGGACGTCCTGACCAGGGGGAAGGGGGACACGGTGGAGATCACCCGCCCGTACCGGGGGATCCGCGTGATTCACGTCCCGTGCGGGTGGGAGGAGCCGACCAGCAGGGAAGGGGCCTACCGGTCGCTTCCCCGATTCGTCGAGAAGGCGGGAGAGGTCATTCGGACAAGCCTTGACCCGCCCGATGCAATCTCGGCGCACTACTGGATGTCGGGAGTGGCTGCCCGGGGTGCGTGTCGGTGGGAGCGCACGAAGGGACTGGTGTTCGCGTTCCATACCGTGGAGGCGCGCAAGGCGAATATTTCAGAATACAGTCCCGACGCTCTCTCCGTCGCGAGGAGGAGCGCCGAGGAAAGACTCGCCCTGGAAGCGCACCGGGTGGTTTTCCTGTCGGAGCACGATCTCGCGGCGACGGAACGGATGCTCCCCGACGTGGCCGGCAAGGGAGTGGTGATCCCTCCGGGGGTAGACGACTCGTTTCGAGTCCTTCCGCCGCGTGCAAAGGGCAGGCGCGCATTCGGGGTCCCCTCTGCGGCGTTCCTCTTCCTGCTCGCCGCCCGCCCCGCCCCCGGGAAAAACGTCCCCGCGGCCATCGAGGCGTTTCTCGCGGTGCGGGGAAAAGGGGGCCGGGAAGCGTTTCTGCTCGTCGCAGGACAGGGTCCCCCCGCGGGCGGCGTTCCCGGGGGTGTGATCTTTGCCGGCCCGGTTCCCCACGCGAAGATGCCCGCCCTGGTATCCGCGGCGGACGCGGTCCTCGGTCCCTCGGAGTACGAATCGTTCGGTCTGGTCCCGCTGGAGGCGATGGCAGCCGGAGTGCCCGTGATCGTTCCACTCGACGGCCATTGGGGAGAGACGGTCTCCCGGGAGGGAGGGGGAGCGGTCTATCCGCCCAAAAGCTCCCGGGGGCTGGCCGACGCGATGAAGAACATCATGGCGGATGGCGCGGCGAGGGCCCGGATGGCGGAGGAGGGGAAGGAAATTGCGTCCCGTTTCACGTGGGAGAGGTGCACGGAGGCGTGGGCGCGACTTCTGTCGTCCGCCGCCACGCGCGATAATCGGCGGTGAATTCCTCGAGCTCCCGCCGCGCATCGTCGTCCGACATTTGCACCGCCGGGTGTTTCATGAAGTAGGCGGACGGGGCAGAGAGCGGGCCTGCGAGCCCCATATCCTGGCCGAGGCGGCAGAACCGGATTGCATCGATTCCGACCCCGGCGCTGTTCGGGGAGTCGGTCACCGAAAGCCTGAGCTCCACCTCGATCGGAAGCCCCCCGAACCCCTCCCCCTCGATCCTCAGGAAGCAGAGCTTGTTGTCCTTCTGCCAGGGAACGTAGTCCGAAGGGCCGATGTGGATCTGGCTCGGCGGAATGTCGTGAGTGAGAACCGAGGTGACCGCCTCGGTCTTCGAGATCTTCTTGGACTTGAGACGATTCCTGCTCAACATGTTCAGGAAGTCGGTGTTTCCGCCCGTGTTCAGCTGGTACGTCCTGCGCACCGTGATCCCCCTTTCGGAGAAGAGGCGGGCAAGGGCCCGGTGGACGATCGTGGCACCGAGCTGCGACTTGATGTCGTCTCCGACGATCGGGATCCCCCGGCTGCGGAACCGTTCCGCCCACTCCGGATCGGAGGCGATGAACGCCGGGATGCAGTTCACCAGCCCCACGCCGGTGGAAAGGCATATCTCCGCATAGAAGCGCGTGGCTTCCTCCGACCCGACGGGAAGGTAGTTGACCAGGATTTCCGCGCCGGAATCCCGCAGGACCGCCTCCACGTCGCACGGGGTCTCGTCGGAGGGGACAAAGGTCTGGTCTTCCGGGTACTCCCGCATGTGGGGGGCAACCCCGTCAAAGACCGGCGCCATCTGCACGATGGCATTCCCTTCGGGGATCCTGTCGACGAATTTCGGTGTGCTGTTGGGCGGCTGGAAGATCGCCTCCCCCACGGGCCGCCCTACCTTCCTGCGGTCGATGTCGAATGCCGCGACGATCTCGATGTCGCCGGGCCGGTACCCGCCGATGTCGAGGTTCATCAGTCCGGGGATGTCGCTCCCGGGGGATTCCCCCGCGCTCCGGTAATACTCGATCCCCTGCAGCAGCGAGCTTGCGCAGTTTCCGACGCCTGCAATCGCGACGCGAATCTTACTCATTCCCTTCGCTCCCTGGGCCGTTCTCCTCTGCGGTGCGTTTCTTCGATTCCATTGGTGCAGGATCGGTTTCACCGGGAAGAGGAAGGACTTCCCCGCACTTCCAGCAACAAGGGGGGATTTCCCGCACTGTCCGCCGCTCGTCCGAAACGAAATTCTGTGACGAGCAGACGGCGCAGTCCAGAATCATGGGCATTATTTTACCCTTTTTTTCTATGTGTTTGACAAATATGAATCCGCGAATATAAGATGCCCCCATGCAGATAGAAAAGGGAATAGATAAGGAAGTAAAGAAAATCCGCGTGATGATCCTCGACAAGCCGGGGTACATGGGGAAGGTCGCTACCGCCGTCGGGCATGCGGGTGCGACCATGGGCGATATCCGGCTCGTCACGTTCGGCCTCGAGTACAACACCCGCGACATCACCGTCTTTGTGGACGGCGAGGACCATCTCCAGGCGGTTCTCGAGGAGATCGGGAAGGTCGAGGGCGCCATCATTTCCGACATCATCGACCCTGTCCTCGAACTGCACCGCGGCGGGAAGATACGCGTCAAGGCGACGATGGAGATCGAAGGGATATCGACGATCCGGAAGATCTACACACCCGGCGTCGCAAAGGTATGCAGGCTCATACACGAAAACCCCGAAAAGGCCCACGCCTACACCGCGATCTACAACACGGTCGCAATCGTCACCAACGGGACGGCCATCCTGGGGTTGGGGGACATCGGTGCGGTGGCGGGGATGCCCGTGATGGAAGGGAAGGCGGCCCTGTTCGACGTGCTCGTCGGGGTAAACGGCGTCCCGATCCTCATCCAGTCGAAGGATCCCGAGGAGATCATCCGGACCGTCGCGTCCATATCTCCGACGTTTGGCGCCATCAAGCTCGAGGACATCAAGGCACCGGAATGTTTCGAGATCGAGGACCGGCTTTCCGAGATGCTCGATATCCCGGTGATGCACGACGACCAGCACGGCACGTCGGTCGTCGTCCTGGCGTCTCTTCTCAATGCAAGCAAATACGTCGGGATGCTGGTCAAAAACGACGTCGTCGGGCTGGTGGGCCTCGGCGCCGCGGGGATGGGGATCTCGAAGCTCCTCAAAGCATACGGAGTCCGGAAACTGCTGGGGACCGACATCAATCAGAAGGCGATGGACATCTTCGCGGGCATCGGGGGGAAACCGGCGACGCTCCAGGAGGTCATGAGTCTCTCCGACATCGTCATCGCCACGACCGGCGTGGCGGGCCTCATCAAGAAGGAGTCGGTCAAGAAGGGGCAGGTGATCCTGGCTCTTACCAACCCCGACCCGGAGATCACCCCCGAAGAGGCGCGGTTGGGGGGCGCCGCGTTCGCGGCCGACGGGCGGGGGGTGAACAACGCCCTCGCATTTCCCGGCATATTCCGGGGAGCGCTCGACGCGAGGGCCCGCAAGATCAACAACCGGATGAAGATCGCCGCGGCCAAGGCCATCGGCAAATTCGCCCACGAGGGGGAACTCGTCCCGTCCATCCTGGACATGGAGATGCACCGGGCGGTTGCGGAAGCCGTGGAGCGGGCGGCTTTCGAATCCGGCGTGGCCAGAACGAGAGAGGATGAGGTCGAGGAGACCTGACCGCGCAAGATCCGGATGCCTGCTTCCCGCTCGAAAATCCCGTC
>Ga0307378_10010962_pt1 | contig 11725 bp, 5 predicted proteins | sample UN1MG_FD_202238 | JGI IMG/M metagenome (GOLD analysis project Ga0307378, IMG submission 202238) | Soil microbial communities from Risofladan, Vaasa, Finland - UN-1 | ecosystem: Environmental > Terrestrial > Soil > Coastal area > Acid sulfate soil | place: Finland: Risofladan, Vaasa | collected...
TCAATATAGTCTGTATCAATATTATCGTGTTTACATTCAACTACTTTATTCCAACGTTCATTCATTACAGCATTACCTTCCCGGTCCTTAATTCTGCAAGTTGCCATACATAATCGTAAATATGCAGTCCTTTTGATGAAGCTATTATCTCACCATCATCCACACCAATAGCATCTGACATGTATTCCTTTAATAATTGTATAGCTCCCAAATTCGCACTAAAGCCATTCCAGAGGTCCCATGAACGAAAATAGACAACAAAATGCAATTTGTTATCCATTATACGACAATCTATAGACCTCAAACATGGAGGATCTTTTAAATCTATGTCAGTAGGCATAGAAATAGACATGCAAGCCTGGTTAGTTCTATAACCATCTCGTTTATACATCTCTATAACTTGTTGAATTTGATACTCTAAGCGTTCACCATAGGTATAATCTTCGTTTGGCTGCTTATCTGATGTCATTAAATATGGTAGGTATTCCTCAATATACCCATCTGCGACTGGATTAGGTATATTTGAATGCGGTGGCATTTCAGGAATTAACGGACGTATTCCTGGATGTTTGATATGGATAGTTATATGATCAAATTCTAATCTTTCTTGACCTTCAAAACTACCCCTATCTATTATATATTTTCTTCCTGACTCTAAGATACTATAAACACATTGAAACCAACTATCCGGTAATGTAGTTGCTTCTATAAATTCTAACTTCATATAATTTTATCTCCTATTTATCATTGAGTTCAACTATATTATAGAATAAAATAGAGGTTTTGCTAGACAAAATCGATAAAAAAACATAAATTATGTTTGATAAGCTGGAATAACTTTTCCTATCACCAAATCATTGTAGTTTCCATCAATAGGAGTATCTAATGATACTAAAAAATGTTCCCCACTATAAGTTGTAGTTATCTCAAATGCACCGTTTCCACTAGAAGTAGTATTACCCATATACGCACCAGTATCTCTTCTATAAACATACAGTTGTACCCCACTAGCAGGTACATCATACAGAAATTTTGTATATCCAGAGAAATAATACCATCCATAAGGCAATCTAGCGTCATAAGGGTCTGGATCTATTATCGAATTAATAACAGAATCATTTGGCCAGTTAGCGCCATTAGCTCTGGTATAGTCTATTCTAACCAATCCCTCCCCACCGTTGCCGCCATTTTTAGATCCAGCAGCCGATGCATCTCGCAAACCACCAGTCCCTTTTATAGCCGTAATACTAGATCCTATGCCCCATATATCATAGGTTTTTATATAGATAGTGCCTCCAGCACCACCGCCACCTCCACCACCACTATTATGATCATATATTTTAACACCGTTAGGGCCATTTTGACCATTTGCAGTGATAGATCCATATGAATACATACTCCTAGCATGTATATACACTATACCACCACCAGCACCACCGCCAACACCAGTCCTTCCATTAGGACCTTCACCAGCACCTCCTCCACCGCCTCCAAAGTTCATTCTATATAATTCTTCATCACCGAAAGCTTCACCGCCATAGAAAGTCATGCCACTAACATCAGCATTAGGAGTTCCGTTAGCTCCAGCAGTACCATGCCCACCACCAGCACCGCCCGATCCAGGGTAGTAAGCTGCAGCTCCACCACCTTCTGGTTTAGCAGTACCGTCAGTGTCTCTACTTGTATTTATTCGTCCAGTAGATTCTCCAGGCCATCCATAAGCACTGCTACCATCAACGCCGGATTGACCTCCATAATATCCTTTCTGTGCAACGTTTATGTCATTATAATTAGTAAGAGTGTCATTTACAAACATAGATATAGTAGCAGTACGATAGCCAGCAGATCCAGCTGGTGTTGTAGATAGTCTATCCCAAGTAGATGCAATTATCTCGCCAGTACCAGACACCGTTACATTTTCATATTGAGGTATTCTCTGCATCACTACTTTTTGGTTAGCCCAAGAAGTACCATCATATGATTTAGAAGGAACTCTATCAACTTGTACAAAAGTAGGTTGTATATCTATAACATCAAATACTTCCCAGTTTCCTACATCATCGTAATCTGAGGTACTACCTTGCAAGCTGATCAACAGTACTTTATCTCCAATGTCTATTCCGTTGGGACTTATACCAATAGTTATAAATATAGTAGTAGGGTTAGAGGTAACCTTATATGCTATACCATCCGCATAAGATCTAGATCCACTAGGATCAGTATTAATGTTAAATGTTCCTGACAAAACAGTTAAATTTCCATCTCTTCCATCACCAAAAGATACGCTCATTTTACACTCCTTTAGTCATCTCCAGTCCATGTTGGTTCTACATCGTCATAGTCTGGTGGTGAATATCCTTCATCTTCAAATACAAATAATACATCATTACCAACTGGAGGTTCAAAGCCAGTTGGGGCTATTGAAGTAGATATATCAGCTGATCCCTTAAAAAATTCTGGATATATAGATGTTTCAATATCAGACGACTCTCTAAAATACGGAACCAATAGCGCTGATAATGTACTTACCCACTTGTATTTACTTAATATATCAATATTAGCAGATAGATCTAAATGCTTACCCAATCCACCATTAATATAAGCAGATAAATCTGAACTAGTTGGATATGCTGCTCTTTCTATTAATTCCCGTATAGCTTCATCTACAGTACTATAGTTAGACATATTAAATACAAACTTTCTACGTACATTTGATCGTTCTATAGTACTATCATCATTTCTACTATAACCATCAGCCCATATAGTCCAACTTCTAGATCTATCAATCTTATACACCTTTTTGGTACCACCAACATAAAAATATTCAAATGGTCTAGTACCAGTTCTATCGAACATTAACTCTATAAATCTACGCCATTGGGTCTCAAATCTCTCCATGTTAATAAACACTTCGTGTGTTTTAGGTTTAACATACTCAGGAAGTTCACTATAATTCCAATCAAACACTGACGTTAAACTTGCGTTCAGATCAGAACTGTTTAATACCCCATTAATAGAGGCTGATAAATTTTTAGCATAGTATGTACCATACATGATGTCTATTGTATTCCATGTAGTATAATACGGGTCTTTTATACCAAACTGTAATTTTAATAATGAATACTTGTCTACTTCTGGTACATATGCTATTGTAGTTTTATCTTGGGTTATATAATCTTCAGTATTTATGTATGCGCCTAAATCTTTTAAATTATCAGAAGTACTACCATACCATCCTATAATAAACGCCGGTAAATCTAATTTATGTATAGCATATAAAGATGCAGATAATTCTTCATAAGATGATCCGAAGCACATAAAATTTACCATAGCTGCTAAATCTTTATGTTCTAATAGTGGTATCTGTAAAGCACGCTTCATTAGAATAGTACTAGGTATAATAGTAGCTAATAAATCGGCGGACTTACCTACAGCATTCAAATAAGCATTTAAATCTGCTGGGAATACTAAATTTAATAAAGCCGGTAGATCATTGGTATTCCAACCCTCTACAATACCTTGAAGATCAAAAGGTATTTGTACTCCTTTAAAACCATTTATATAAGCCTGCAAATCCGTAGGAGAAATAACATCTAAATTAGCCCTCAAATCATATGGTCCATATGAACCTTGTATATAAGCTGGTAGTTCACGTGTATCGAAACCATGTATTAAAGCTTGTAAATCTTTAGGAGATATACTATAAATATAGGCTGAAAGATCTGCAGTACGACTACCTTGAATAATAGCAGATAGATCTTTAAAGTATACAGACGTTATATAAGCAGGTAGGTCTAATTCAACCCAACCAGCCAGCAAAGCACCTAGATTTTTTTCTCCGCGCCCCCAAATTCTATAAAATTCAGCAGGTAAATCATACTGACCGTGATACCATTCACCTATAATACTAGCTGGTATATCTCTTATCTCTATAACGTTAAGTATAGCTTGTAAATCATTAGGTGGATGTGCGCCTATATAACCATATAAATCTTTAATAGCCCAACCATACACGCTTGCTGATATATCACTATGATCCCAACCATGTAAAAAAGCTGGTAGATCTAGTGGTGGAATACCATATACATCAGCTGCAATATCAGCATGAGCTTGAATGTTTGACTTTAAATAAGCCGACAAATCCATAAAATTAGACAAAGCAAACGCATATGCAGGTAAGTCAGCGTATGGCGGTGTTCTTGTTAGTGATGCACAAAGATCTCTTATACCACCATAAATAGTTTGACCTTTTAGTATTTGAACCCCATGGCTACTATATCCTACAACATAGGTTTTTCTTTCCTTAACATATGTATACGTAGAACTACAATATTTACCAAATACATCTATAGTAGCTTGCATATCAGCTGTTTGCTGAGTAGAAGGTCTCAATCCAAATCTAAACGGCACCTCTGTAAAATCTGGGGATGTGTATCCAGATGACGTAAACTTGAATGGGACATTAGTTATAGGTGGTTTATCGTATGGCATCAATATATCCTAATATTTTTATTATGTGTTTCGTTAGTTTTATAAACATTATACATTGGTTTAAGAAATTACAGGAGATAACCAATCATAGGCTTCTAGATTTCTATACTCATCAGTAGGATGAAAAGCTAACGCATAATGAAAATCGGTGTATGGTGTAGGTATCTCAAATGTTCCATCAACACCAGTACTGGTTGTTTCTGATATAAATAATCCATCACTTCTTCTATACAACCTTATAGGTATACCAGAAGCTCTAACACCATCTACTTCTGTATAACCAGCACACAAAAACATATTAGTAAATGTATAAATAGGACTTGTATCATCATATCCACTTGCTGTTGAATAAACATACCAACTATAATCAACACCGCCTGATGGAGTAGGCAAATAAACTGTACTAACAGATTGATCACCACTATTTACGCCTGATACAGTCGAACCAACCTTTACACCTAAACTGTTATAAAAGTCAGCATCATAAGTATAGCTCGGTGCTACATTTCCACTTACAGTGACGTTTATTTTTAATTGATGCTGAAAACCATAAGCTGTATTATTATCCGCAGGAACAGGATTACTAAATACAAAATTCACAAAATACTGAGTGTAGTCACTGAATGTTATTAAATCATTCCAGTTTGAATAGTATGTAGATTTAATCCAAGCATCACCCCTTATTACGTTAGATACTCTTACTTCATCTATTATTCCTTCTGGCCTTCTACTAGAATATCCCTGACCTATGTAATAAGCACCTGCCAATGACCAACTAGGATTTGAATGGCTTGAACTAACATCTGCACCGTTCTCATACATTTTATATGTAGAACTTCCATCAGAAGTAGCTACTATATTAACAAAATCACCAGTTATGGAAAGTGTATTACCTTTAGCTGCAACATCACTGTCTTGTAATAGCGCCCAGTAACCATCAGCCTGAACAATACCTTTACCAGCAAAAACAATAAAACCGTCACCACTCTGTGTATAATTAATTGGTTTAGCTATAACCTCAGCAGTCCATTGTGTATTAGTAATGGATCCTAAAGTAATTACATCATCACTACCATCAAAATCTAGTGCTTTTCCTGTTTTACCATCCACTGAATCAATTGGTGTCATTGATCCGTTAGGAGTTCCAATGTTATTATTAGCGGTTGAATCAAATACACTAGGCACACCATGCATTGGTAATTGACCCATGTGCCATACATTAAGAAAATTATCATTCCACACACTTTTAGCTGGATCCGATAGAGTATCTCCTGTATAGTTACTATCTTCTTTGTCTTTATCATAATTTAAATAAAGAACTGTATCTCCTGTACCAGAAGCAGTTATAAAAGGTATTCTAGTCCATAACCATGCCTCAGAGTTACATTCCCAACGTTCTATTTCAGAAAATAAATAAACTTCCTCACCTACAACATCAGTAGTTACAGTAAGTTTTCTGCGATTATCATAATCAGTTCCAGCTCTACACTCAGGAGGAATAAAATTAGAAGTCCATCTAGCTATTCCTTTTGATAATCGTAAGTCAGATAAATAACCATTCAATTTATAACCACCATTATCTCCAATCTCAAGAACTCGTGATGAAGAGTCACTCATAGCACCCACAGCCCACTCGTTAACGATAGCCCCATTTTCAAATCCTCTATAAGTGGTCCCATCGTAGCTAAAAGCTCTGTGTATCCAAGTGTTAGCAACGTAAGTACCCATTGAACCGGCTGCTATTAAGTTCCAAGTACTTCCATTTCCTAAATATACTTGTATGTCTGTACCACCATTCCCCATACCTAATATAATATCAGCTGATTCTTGTGAATATACTGGCCCATTAGCAGGATTAGAAGTTCTGTATTCCCACCAATCAACAGTAAAACTACTTTCAGATAAATTCCAATCCTGACTAGCAGCTAATGTTAGAGAACTACTTCCATTAAAGTAATAACTGCCGTCAAATCTACCTATATCAGATCGTAACTGCATGTTACCATTAGTAAAATCAACTGTATGCCCAGAATTAGATTTATCTCCATCAAAATGCATTAAAAGCACAGTATCAGAATCAGTAGTATAAGGCGCTGACGGAAGACTTCCACTAAAAGAAGTAGTCCAACGAGCTATACCTTTTGAGATACGAAACTCATCTATATAACCCTTTAACCAAAATCCAGTGTAACCACCGCCATGCTCACCTATTTGAATATTTCCAGAAGCATTATAGATACTTCCTGCAACAGTAATGTCTACATCCTTTACGCCATTAACAAATGTCATCCAATTATTACCACTTCTAACCCATGCAATATGATTCCAATCATTGAGATTTAAACTTATAGATCCTATTCCATTACCACCAGGATCTGCGTCGATTAAGTCCCAACTACTACCAGTAGAACTAGCCCAAACATTAACATTTCTAGTTCCCTGAAAATGATAATCAATACCCATACAATAAGTGTCACCACCAGCAAATATGTAATATCTTGATGCATCTATTGGTTTATACCAAAAGTCTATAGTAAAATCACCACTACCGAAATTCCAATCTGCACTATCGGGTATACTTAAATAATCTCCATTACCATCAAAATACATACTACCACCAAATTTACCAGTAGCATACAAATCTGGATTACCATTAACTGTTATTGTATGTTGAGAGTCAGATTGATCTCCATCGAAAGGCAAATACAATTTAGTATATGCATCATAAGTTTCTGAAGAAGTAGTGTCTGGTGTAAGTTGGGTAAATACATCAGACATATCAAAACTATTAGTACCAGTTCCAGAACTAACATTAACAAGAATAGGAAAATCAACAAGTGGTTCACCTATCTTAACGCTATCTATGGTAAGTTGCTTTTTATTAGCCCATACAGTATCACCAACTGGTTCGTAAAAAGTAATTAAGTTGTCGAAATTAGAATAGTAACTGGCTTTTACCCAAGCGTCTGATCTAGCTACGTTTGAAATACGAATTTCGTCTCCAATACCATTGAGTGAAATACCTGGATTTGAAATATATGCGTAATAGTTTTGGGATGATCTAACCTTCGAAGCGCCTACATTACTAGTGTTTTTAAGATCACCATCCATATAAATTTTCATATCAGCATCGTCGTATGTACCTACTATATATTTCCAAGTATTAGTTTCGGTATCAATATACTCTACTCTAGTCTCAGCATTATTATACCCCACAACCGAATACTCACCAGTAGTATCAATTGCACCATATAAAGCATAACCACCATTATCACTAGGTCCAGAATATGCTACATGTTGTATTATACCAAAAGTAGAAGCTACAGAAGTAGGTCTTATTACCCCCTCTATCGTAAAAACTGTTGCATTGAGACTAACACTATTATCTATGGTAACTCCATCATCACCCCCATCAAAATCTAGTGCTTTTCCTGTTTTACCATCTACTAAATCTGCAGAAGTCATTGACCCGTTAGGAGTTCCAATGTTATTATTAGCGGTTGAATCTTTTATTGATCCAGTACCACCTGATGGATCTTGGCTCATGTGATAAACAGCACCAAAATTATTGTCCCATACATTTTGTGAAACTACTTCTCCAATATCACCTACATATGAACTTCCACTTTGAGTCACATCATAGTATAAATACAGTGTGGTTTCTATTCCAGATGAAACAGTGGGTATTTTAGTCCATAACCATGCCTCTTCATTAGTATGATCCCAGTATTCTATTTCTACAGGAAGTAAAACTTCTCCAGTTTCACCTTGATATTTACTTGTAGGTGGAATAAAATTTGAAGTCCATCTAGCAATACCTTTTGAGATACGTAGTTCGTCCATATAACCAGAAAGAAATTCTATCCTTCCAGAATCATCCCTAGCCCCTATATATAGAGTATCTGAAGAATTCAATGCGTGACTACAACTAGCAGTACCAACCGATACACCATCTAGAAAAAATCTTAAAGTTCCAGAATCTCTAACAATAGACACATGATGCCATACACCAGTACTTACAGTCACAGCATTACTTAGATGATCTGTTACTCCACCAGAGTAATCGGCGAAGTTAAATTTAGTACCTCCTCCCCATACAGTACCAACACCCCATGCCCAATCACCTGTAGTTCCAGTAACATCCCCTCGTGCAATAAACCTACCAGCTGATGTAATAGAATCTAACATTACCATTGCTTCTAAAGTAAAATCATCAGTACCAAAATTCCAATCAATACTACTATCTAAACTCAAATAATCCCCAGTACCATCAAAATGATAAGCCCCATTAATTCCAGACACAACAGTAAGTTGAGGATTACCATTAAAAGTAATAGAGTGATTCGAAGATGATTCATCTCCATCAAAATTAAGTAGTAATTTAGTATAATAATCAGATTCGTATGGTTGTGTTGGTATAGTAAAACCAGTGGCCCATCTAGCTATACCTTTTGAGATACGAAACTCATCTATATAACCGTTAAAATACCTAACATAGTTCATATCACGCCCTAATGAGATTTGAGCTGATAAATCAGTTATGGTAATAGAACTAGTAGCCGTAGCCTCAGATACACCATTGACATATAAATCCCACGATGATGTATCTCTAACTAAGGCTATATGAACCCACTCATCTGTATTAAATAAAGAACCACCAGTCAATAACAACGGGACACTGGTTGAGTATTCTGCAAAATATACCCCTATATCCCCTGCATTAGTATGACTTGTTAAAATAGACCACATACCACTAGTAAAAGAAGAGGGTGTTTTTGAAACCAAAGTAGCGTATTGAGTTGTTTGAGAAGATTTAACCCAAAAATCTATAGTAAAATCGTCAGCACCAAAATTCCAATCATTGTTAGCATCTAAAATTAAATAATCTCCAGTTCCATCAAAATACATACTACCACCAAATTTACCAGTAGCATATAGTTGAGGGTTACCATTAACTGTAACGCTATGACCAGAAGCAGAAGTGTCCCCCCCATCCATATGTAACATTAACTTAGTGTATGGATCGTATATTTCATTAGAGATATTAGTAGTTATTGCTATTTTTTTTCTATTATCCCATGAACTCCCATAAGGTCCTGTTGGCGGCGTAAAATTTGAAGTCCATCTAGCAATACCTTTTGAGATACGTAGTTCATCTATATACCCGTTATAGTAATCACCAGGGTCATCTAAAGAACCAATACACATGGGAGCTGTTGAATTATGTAAAGCACCACTAACACTACCTACATTTATACTAATAGATATACCATTCAGAAAAAAATAAAAATTAGTATTATCTCTAATATAAGCGACATGATACCAAACTCCAGTAGACATTGACGTATTAACAGTATATACTTGTGTATACCCAGACCCATCTGAACTATACAAAAAGTATAATCTGTATGTACCACCTACATTAAGTAAACCACACATCCATGACTTTTGATTTGCAGCCCAATTAGTATTACTAGCTATAACTGCGCTAGACCCAACACCAGGAAAAGCAGTTACATTTATCCAAGCGTCTACTGAAAAGTTACCACTACTAAAATCCCAGTCAGAACTATCAGGAATTGACAAATAATCCCCAGTTCCGTCAAAATTAATACTACCATTAAATTTACCTTCTGAAGAATATATCTGTGGGTTACCATTAAATGTTAAAGCATGCTCAGAATTTGATTGGTCCCCATCAAAATGAAGTAGTAATTTAGTATATGGGTCTGAGGTGTAAGGTTCGGTTGGAGAAGTAAAATTAGAAGTCCAACGAGCTATTCCTTTTGAGATACGAAGTTCATCTATGTATATATCAGAACTGTATATATCGACATAACCTATATTTAAATTTCCTGAAAAATTTGGTATTGAATAAGATGAAGTAGTAGAACTTGTACTAGCACCATTAACATACGTTGTAAATGCTGTTCCGTTTCTAACTACACATATATGATACCATGTATCAATAACCATACCATGTGCTGAATTACCATAAATTATTTGGTCTACTCCACCAACCGTAGTTAAAAATCTAAGAGTACTATCACTTGCTAAATAAATTTTCCAAAAATTATTACCATCTTGTATTTGACCAACTATATCACAACTACTAGTAGAAGACACAAACTCTACCCAAAAATCTATAGTAAAATCCCCTGAACCAAAATACCAGTCAGAACTATCTGGAATTGTTAAATAATCGCCAGTTCCATCAAAATACATACTACCACCGAATTTACCAGTAGCGTACAAATCTGGATTACCATTAACTGTTATTGTGTGCTGAGAATTAGATTGATCTCCATCCATATGTAATAAAAGTTTAGTGTAGTCATCGTAAGTACCAGAAACAGTACTTCCAGAAACAACAGTAGGATTATTCAACGCATCAAACACGTCTGTAGCATCGAAATTACTAACCCCACTATCCTGTCCTAAATGAACTAATACAGGAAAATTAGTTATATCTTCAGTTACTTTTTCAGGTCTTATATTAAGTATACGTTTATTAGACCATTCATTTGGATTAAATGCCATATCTATCTCCTTGTCTTTACGATGCGTTATTATCTACTATATCAGAATCAACTAACACTTCACCAGCTTCACCAGCTCGCACAGTGGAATACCAATCAGATACCGAATTATTTATTAAGTCAACTATTGTTAAAAATCCTGCCGAACCAACATGCATTTTATCTCCACTAATCCATATAGAACTAAAGTTATTATCTGCTCCCTTTAATATTTTATATTCAAAATGCATAAGCTTACTCCTCTATATAATAAATTGAATACTCATTATTACTCTCATCTATTTTATATATACCACTTGAAGTAGCAACAAAAATAGTATTGCTTATATTATTTTCAGCAGTACCTTCAGTAATAAATATATCGTTTATTATTAAACCATCTCCTATTATACCACTACCTGTTATATAACTAACATCTGATACAGTCCAATCTACTAAGCATGTATTAACTCTATTAATTGAATTATTAGTAGTATAATAAAATTTATTCGTCGAGGTCATAAATCCTTTTTTACCCCCCGACATTGTTGTGTAACTTCTAAAACTTTGTGGATCTAATTTAATTACATCTACACCACTATCGGTTATTACTAACAGTGTGTCATCATAACCATGTAAATATCTAATAGTATCGGATGTCAAAGTGCTATAGTAAGTTAAATCACTCAATGGATTTAAACATTCACTTATATCAT
>Ga0307378_10010964_pt1 | contig 11724 bp, 11 predicted proteins | sample UN1MG_FD_202238 | JGI IMG/M metagenome (GOLD analysis project Ga0307378, IMG submission 202238) | Soil microbial communities from Risofladan, Vaasa, Finland - UN-1 | ecosystem: Environmental > Terrestrial > Soil > Coastal area > Acid sulfate soil | place: Finland: Risofladan, Vaasa | collected...
CAACTAAGCGTCTGTATCTCCTGTGCGGTGCCTGATGGATAGCCGTCCAGTTTGAGCTTTGAATCCTGCGCATTTTGAGTCTCGATAAAACTGCCCGGTGCAAGCAAGGCAAGCCCTCCCGGAGTTCCGCCTGCTGTCTTAACCGGCAGTGTCGGTAAAGTCAGCTCCGTATCGCCAGTGGCGCCATTATCATAAGTGAGGGTAATAGCCAACTCACTGTCGCCGGATATATGGTCTGTCAACCGTATCTGGCCGTTTATAAACACCGCCGTAGCGACACCGTCGAAATGCTCATTTATCTTCAATATCAAATCGCCTACTGTAGTTTCCTCCGTGACATCCATATCCAGGTCGGTTAAATCGGTGTCGAAGTGATTCTTGCCGCTTATTCTAATGAACTCGTCGCCCTGCAATCCTGTCAGCCCTCCCTCAGGGTCGCGAAACTCGCCAAGCTCGGTAATCTTGGTAGTGAGCGTGGCATGTTCGCCGGTGCTCTTAAGAGTGAATGCACCGCCGGCCGTCGTACTTTCCAATACCTCCGTAGTACTGCTGTTTATCGATATATGGTAATCGGTGCCGGTTTGCCGGCCGGTCAGCATCAGGTGATATTTACCGCCATGATACAGCAGACTTGCCGTTACACCCGGATTGTTCTGGTCATTATTTATCAACCCCACCAGGTCCTCCAGTGTAGTCTCGCCCGTTGTCGGTACCCCCGTTTCCTTATAATTATACGAATAGATAAAAGTCCCCTTGCCGACGTAACTGGTCTTGAAATCGAAAGTGCTCGTATCCTGAATCCACGTCTCGCCGGTTGCAAGCTGACTGACTATTACTGAATGAGAGCCCTCTTCGGCCTGGGCCGATGCACTGGCGGTCAATACGCTGGTGTCGCTTGAGCTTGTGTTAAAATAATTGAGTTTATCCGAGTCCGAGATTTTGCCGGCCGCTGTCGCCAGCGAGCCAATTTTCTTGCGCAGCAGGTCAAAGGCCTGGGTAACGGCGTCGTAGTCTTTTCTTGCAACCTGGTACCTGGCAAGCCTGCGGCTTTCGATTATCATAAGCTGCTGAACTAATTTAGCTGTGTCGATGCCCGTTGCCAGGCCCGGAAGCTGGAAAGTGGACATAATTGGCTCCCAATCGGTACCCTGTACCGTTGTTCGGTCTTGTTTTTTCTATTTACGCGTACCTGCCTTTAATTATCGGCCAAATCAAACACACCATAACCATATTTACCCTCATTTAGCGGAAATTCTCGCGGTCCGCCTGCGGTCATGGCGGTAAAAGTCGCTGATATCAGCAAAACCCTGCAAAAAAACGCCAAAACTCCCTTGCCGGCATTAAGCGCTGGCGCCTTCATTGTCCGAACCGCCTTCATTGCTGTACGCCTGCAGGGTCTTTTCGCCCTTTCGAATGTGCTGAAGCTGCTGGGCCACGTTCTCTTTCTCGGCACCGACCATAAGCATCAGCTCGCCGTACAGCTTCAACAGCCCCTCGCCTCTGGCCTGCACTTCAGGCGCCGCCAAGGCACCCGCCTGCACCATTTCCTCTACAATCGAGCCGGCCTGCTGCGCAGACGTCTCTATGTTTCTGAAATCACCCTTGCGTATAAGCTCTTTCTGCTTTTCCAGCAGGGCCTCCAATTCATCCAGCTTCGATGCGAACGCAGACTGCGGCGCTTTTGGTTCGACGTCTTTGGTTTCGTTATCCATAAACTAAAACTCCTTTGCGTTGTCATTGCCGGCCCCGCAGAAACGCCCCTGTCGGGGTTCGAGGCCCTGTGCCAGATTATGTTCAACCTCTTCCAGAAGGTCTGCCGCGTCCCTGTTTGCCGCGTCCAGAACCAGAATGTCCTTTAGAAGCCGCTGTGACTGCTGCAAATCGTCTTGCTTGATGTAAAGCGTCGCCAGGCAGAACATTACCGATGTATCGCCCGGATGCATTCGCAGATATACCCGCAAAAAATATATCACCTGCTCAAAAGACCCCATCCGGCAGGATGTCTGAAAAAGACCCAGAAGCGCAGCAAGGTTGTTGGTATCCAGCTCCAGGCATTTTAGATACATCCGGAACGCAAGCTTATAATCAGCCCTTTGGTGGGCGACAGCGGCCAGGCCCGCGTAAGCCTTAGCGCAATTGCCGTCCAGCCGACGCGCTACCCTGAATGCTATCTCGGCATCGTCAAGTTTGTTGTTGCCAAGGGCCGTTAACCCAAGCCCAACGTACGGCTGCGGCAGGTCGGGACACAACGATGCGGCCTTTTCGTAGCACTTGCCGGCCTGACCGTAATTGTCCACGGCAATATAGCAGTCCCCGAGGTGCTGTAACACCTCGTAACACAACGCCGTCTTGCCTTCCACAACGTCACTTTGCTCTGTCAGTTCCATAGAAATCCTTTTCTCTGTTCGTTCTTTCGCCCTGTAATTAACGAAAACCAGACCCTCAGCCAAAGGTCCCTATTTGATAAAATCCAGCAGGGATACGGACAGAATACTTCCCGCCAGTGATAACGACATCTGATACAGTACCTGGTGCCGGGATAAACCTATTGCTATTTCGGTGATGTCCGCCTGCTCCAGAGCCCCCGCCTCGTCCTCGGTGTTGTACATCATCTCCTTGAGATTATTCTCAAGACCGGTCAGAAACCCGATTTCCGAACCCACCTTCACCGAATGCCGCGTAAGTATCTCGCTTGCCTCGTCCAGCACATCTAACGAATGATTGCGCAATTGTTCAAGCTGGGTTCCTGACAGGCCCTTTTCGTTCTCGAGTATGTCCCGCACCGCGATAAGCGAGCTGAATATATCGTAAGTGCCCGGTATGCTTACGAATTCGGCGCCTGTGGAGCTTATACCCGTTGCGTCCACATACAGAACCTCGCCCGTGGCCGGATTGGTCACCGCCTGATTGGTTTCGGTGCCGTCGACCGGTACCTTTGTCAGTCCGTCATCAATCGAAAGTTCATATTTTTCGCTTATATCATTGTATGTTACCGTAAGCCACACAAAGCCATTGATATTGGATGTACCCGTGCCGACCGCCGCCCCGGTACCGCCCGTAAAAACAGGGTCACCTCGATTGTCGGAACTTAAGACATCGTCTCCCACGTAAAAAGCTGTCACCTCGACACTTCCGCTGACCTCAATCTGGCGTTTGTAAGAACTGCCCTGATAGATTACTTCGGTAATTCTACCGTCTTCGTCGCGCTGTGCTGTATAAGGCGCCGACCCCGTCGCGCTTCCGCCGAAAAGATACTGGTCGGCGCACTCGGCATTGGCCAGCGACAACATCTTCTCGAGCAGCTCATTTATTTCTTCTGCTTTCTGCAGCCGGGCTTCTTCACTGTACGTGCCGCTCATGACCTGACTGATGCTGGTCTTGGCGTCTGTTACCGTCTTCAGCATCGGACTAATTATGCTCTCAGAGCAAAATTGCAGCACAAGCGTTGTATCGGCTGTCCTTTTCAAATAGTCCTGAAGGCTGCGCTGGTCGCAGCGCAGTCCCAAAAGCCTGTACGCGTCGCCCGGGGCATCCGAAACACGATTTATCCGCGAACCCGTAGCCGCCTGCTCCTGCAGCCGAATCATCGCATCCATGTGCGAATGTAACCCGTAACTGATGTTACTATAAATGCTCGACAGTGTTCCGCCCATTTTATAACCTCTTGATTAGCTTTTAACCTGTCCTAAAACATCTCCAGCATCGTTGACGTCAGCACCTGAACCATACTTAAATACTTTGCCATCGCCCCGAACATCTGCTGAAACATCAGCATCTTTGCAGCCTCGTCGTTTATGTCAACGCCGCTTACTGTAGCCTGCCGATTGAGCAAATCCTGCAGCATCACCTCTACGTTGTCCTGGCGCGACTGCGCCAGCGATATATCCAGACCCACGTCCGCAACCAGCCCCTGATAATAATTCATAATCGTAAGACCTCCCAAATCACTCAGGGTCTGGTTCCTCAAATTCGCCATACGCTCTATATTTGTATTGTGGGTCGTGTCGCTGCCAAGCGCCGTGGCTATCAAAGCAGAATCATCGCTTATTCGCCTGCAAACACTGATGTCATCGGCGCTGGTGCCGTAAAAAAACGCGTTAATACCCGTCGCTGCCAGCACACCTGACGTATCGGAGCTGGCCAGGGCCTGGATGGTAAATGTCTCGGTGTCATTGAGGGTACCCTGTCCCAATGAAATCACAATGCCGTCACCGGCGTCAAATAATGTGCCTGCCGCATAACCCGTACCTACGTTAACTGTCTTGACCACCTCGCCGTCGCCGTTTTTAATCTCTATGCGCAGGTCGTCGTCATTGCCGACCTCCCCATCGCCTAAAACCGTGCACGTGTAGGTCTGATTTTCGGAGCCGGTATAAATGCCGGATATCGCTACTTCCGGAATCGAGCCGCCCGTGAGGTTGTTCTCGGTCGGCTCCGGCAATACCCCCGGCAGAAAGTCAAACACGTAATTTGTGGCGCTTTGTTCGATATGCAGCGTCGAGTTCGCCACATAAGCGTTCAGGCCGGTAACGTTATCGGTAATGTCCGCAGCTATACTTGTTAAAGTATCGTTCGCGGCGTCGATGTTTATCGTGTACCGCTCTATCGTGCCGGTGTCCGTGTCGGTAACTCTTATGTACAGTGTTCCGTCGGTTACCGGCTGTATGAATTCCGACAGGTTCTCACTGCTCATCCGCCAGCCCGTAAGCTCGGTGAAGGAACCGCTGGCACTTATTCCCTGCACGTGGTATTCGTTCATCTGCTGTATAATCGTCTGCGCCAATTGGTCCAGAGAATCCTTGATAGCAGGCAGTGTCGTGTTTTTTATCGAAAACAACGCGCCAAGACGGCCGCTTTCGGCAGTGGCAACATAATTTGTCGACCCCTCGGTGCTAAGTGCCAGCTTGCCGTCGTCATTTATCCCAACCTCCAGATTCATGGAAAATGTGGTCGATACTACCGCTATGCCGCCGACAGTAACGTCAACCACGCCGTAGTCGCGCTCTATGGTTTCTATATCCACAAGCCCGGACAGCTCTGTTACGTATTTGTCCCTCTGGTCGCGCAGGTTATTGGCCTGACCGCCTGTTACCTCTAGATTCTGTATCTTATCGTTCAGTTCGGCTATCTTCAGGGTCAGCACATTAATCTCTTCTACGACATTTTGCGTGTCCAGCATAAGCTGGTCGTCCAGCCTGGTCAGGAATTCCGCTAATGTTCTGAATTGACTGGTCATCGATTCCGCCGCCGATACCGCCTGCTGCTGGTACGTTGCCTCGTGCGTATGAGCGGTAAGGTCGTTCAATGCACTGAAAAAATTGCCTATGGCAAAACTCAGGCCTCCCGATTCGGTCGTAAGCTCGTTAAAGGCATTCTCTATGCTGCGCAGAGCGGCAAGTTGATGCGAAACCTCGCCCAGCGCCGATTCCTGACGTATAATTTCCTGCTCCAGCAGAATGTCCAGTTCCCTTTTTACATTCCCGAACTCCACCCCGCCCCCGAGAATAAGCGTGCCTATTTGCATAGAGTACGCCGGGGTAAAATTTACACTTTGACGGTGATAGCCCTCCGTAGCGGCGTTGGCTACGTTGTTGCCGACTATATCAAGGCCTGTCCTGGCCGCCTTAAGACCGCTTAATCCTATGCTCCAGCTGTCCATTTTTTACCTCGTTCCAAAAATCCAATACCGGTATGTCACCGGCCGCCTGGCATCCTCGTTTCAAAACTTCACATTGACAAACGTCGCCGCATCTTCTTTGTTTACGTTTCCGCCCGGGCTGTATGTAACCGCACCTTTGCCGCAAAGCTCAAAAATCTTGCCCAGAAGCATTTTGTTAAACCTTACGCAGTCCGCCAGAAGCAGCCTCGTACTGAGATGCTCCTTTTTAACCCGCGCGGTCAACGACCTCAATCGTTGCTTTTTCTCGGCTAATTGCGCTCGCTTTTGTCCCGCAAGCATACGCTCGAGCCAGGTTAAGGTTATCTGCTCTACCGGCTCACCCAGAATTTGCGCCAATTCGGCCCTTAGCAATTGCCGTCTGGATTCGTTTTGCGCAAAGCTTTCTGCCTGGTTCCGCACCGTTTCAAGCAGGGCGCCAAGGCCTGTATCATCACGCCTTACAACAAGCTCCCGCATCCGGTCCAGTTGTAATAAGCTGGTTTCCAGATGCTCGATGTCCCTGTCCAGAACCGCGGAAAGTTCGTCTATCTTTTCTTCTGCTTCGATTACTTGTGTTTTCATACGCTCTTATCCAATTGCTGTGTCGAATTTGTTTGTGAATTATTTATCCACCGGTATATGTCCTTCCACATTCCAAAGCCGCCGTTGCTTGAAATGTGTCTGCCTAAATACAGCCAGAACAAATCACGAACCCCCCTGCTGCTGCCGTCTTCATCAAGGCCCATCTGGCCGACTGTTTCTTTGACCTGGTCCAGCAGCTTGTCAATCAGCACCGACTCGAAGTTTTGGGCTGCCTGTACTTTCTTGCCGTCGCTGAATTTGTCGATTTTGCTCGAATCGGCAAGCAGATTCGGCGGTAACACCGCGCCGGTCAGTATTAATTTGCCTGTATCCATAACTACATCCTCAGCTTTAACTACATCCTCAGCTTTGCCGTACGCCAACTGTCGTAACAGATGCCGGCTTTACATTATCTCAAGCCTGGCCTGCAGGGCCCCCGCCTTCTTTAATGCATTGAATATCGCTATAAGGTCTCGCGGCGTGGCGCCTATGGCGTTGAGCGTCTTGGCCAATTCCGCCACTGTCACCGTTCGCGGTACCGGAATCAAAGCGCCTTCCTTTTCGCCAACTTCTATTATCGTCTCCAGAACAATCGCCGTGGTGCCCGAGTCGGAAAACGGCGCCGTCGGCTGTGACACAGCCGCTGTTTCTTTTATATTCACCACCAGGCTGCCCTGTGAAATACCAACCTGTGATATGCCCACATTCTCCCCGACAACGATAGTGCCTGTGCGTTCGTTGATTACTACCACCGCAGGCACATCAACCTTCACCTGGGGGCTGGTTATTGTGTCAACAAACCCCACTATACCGCCCTGGCTTATTTGCGGCGGTATTCTGACCTGGATTGTACCGGGGTCAACAACTGCGGCCGAATTTGGGTAAAGGCCGTTTATAGCTGCCCGGATTCGCTGCGACGTAGAAAAATCAACGTTCCGAAGATTCAGTACGATAAACCTGTCACCTCCCATCTGCACCACAAAATCGGCAATCTCCTCCCTCTCCACGACAGCTCCGCCGGGTATGCGCCCGACTGCCTGATGGTTCTTTGTAATAGAAGCGTTGTCACCCGATGCCGTCCAGCCGCCGATAGAGACACCTGCCGCCTGGGTTACCGCATAGATCTGACCGTCAAGACCTTCCAGCAGTGTCGGCAGAAGTACGCCGCCCTGAAGGCTCTTTGCGTCTCCCATCGACGACACATCCACATCGATTTGAGAGCCTTCACGGGCAAAAGGACCCAGCAGGGCTGTGACCATTACCATCGCTATATTGCCGCTTTTGAGCTGGTCGGGCGTAAAAACAAGGCCGCTGCGCTTCAGTATGTTCGAAAGAATCCGCTGAGCCGGCAGTGTGCTGTCGCCGGTACCGGCAAGCCCTATTACAAGCCCAACGCCGGTCAGCGTATTGCCGCGCACCCCCTGTATGTCAACTATGTCTTTTATGCGCTCGCTTCTTGCGGCTTCGGTTACGCCCAAAACTATCACCAGCAAAAACGCGATACCTGCTGTTGAAAACAGCTTGATTGTCCTGTTACTTTTCACTTATCAAGTCCTCTTAAAACGGGCTGAATAGGTCAAATATCCTGCCCAGCCAGTTCGGTTTATTGTACGCCGCCGCGATACCCTTGTGCTTGGTAACGATATTGAACTCGGCCACCCGCTCGCTCTTGACCGTGTTGTCGAATTCTATGTCTCTGGGACGCACTATGCCGCTTACCTCGATTATCTGTATGTCACCGGCTATGTTACGGTCGCGGGTTCCCATAACCACAAGGTTGCCGTTGGGCATAACGTCCTGAACCACAACGGTTATAGAATCCACGAAGCTGCGCTCGTCCTTGTAGTCAGCCTTGCCCTTCAGCTCGCTGGAAGATTCGGCCTCCATCGTAAAGCCGGGAATGCTCGGCAATATGTGGTCGATACCGAGCTTGCCGTTGAATGACGTTGACCTGTCTGTTTCCTTCTTCAGGTCCCTCTTGGCCTTGTTGTCAACTTTGCTGTCTTCGGAAATCTTTATCGTCAGAACGTCTCCTACTCCGTGCGCTACGTCGTCGGCGTATAAATCCTCCATCTTTGTGCTGCGCTTAGCCCAAATCGACCCGGCCGGGCACCACTGGGCGATGCAAAGCACAAATCCGCCCAGCAAAATTGCTGTTATTACTTTGTTTCTCATTCTTTCTCCTTGTTTTTATAATAACTTTGGTTAAAAAACAGGTTCCACCGTCCCGTCCTCTTTGACCTGAACCAGAATTTTTCTGTGCGAATCGATATTCTGTACCTTTATATATTCTCCCGCCCGCCCGTCTTCCATCGCTTTGCCCAGGGCCGTAACAACAAGTCCCGGCCTTTTAACACAAATGGTAACCGTCTGATTGCGCTCTACGATTACAGGCGCTTCGGGAAGCTGGACCATACCCGGCCGAAGAACACTGCCTGCTGATATCCACCGCCGGGCCATAAAACCGTACGGAGGATTTGTTACCTGTCCTGCTGCTTGTTCACCTGCCAGTCCGCTCCAGTCCGAACTCTCGTGGTTTTGTTCCATAGTCGTTTCTATGCTGACATTCTGAGCGTTGATTACGTTTCCCGCGGCAATGTCAGTAATTGCCACCGCCCTGCGACATTTGTACATCAAACGAAAACTCACTATACGCCTGCCGATTTCTGTGGCGCCGCTGAATGCCTTCACAAGCACCCTGACCTGATTGGTGCCGCTGCCGTCATCGGCACAAGCCGTCAGTTTTATATCTTCGCCGGCTGCTGCAACCATCAAATCCAAAACTGTCCCGACCGGCTGCAATACGTCCGTCTGTGAGCCGGTACGGTTTTCGCTCAGGAATTCCAGCGCCTTGTTGACAAACTCTTTGCCTGAAATTATCCTGCCCTGCTGTTTTACCGTCACTTGTTCGGCTCCGGTTAAAGTTACACTCGATGCCGGTATGCCGCTGCTTGCCAGACGACTTAAAACCGTCGGCCTGTCGATGGTTACCTCCTGGCCCGGCAGTAAAATTCTGCTGAGAGTAATATCACGGGCGGCATCAACAATAGATTGTTCGCCGCGTATTAAGCCGATGTCGCCGACACGTATCGTGTCACTTTCCACAGTGACTTCATCCAGAAGCTTAATTTCAACATCAGCTGCACCGCAAAACCGGACGCTCACAAGCAAAAAGGTTATAAACAGGCATACTTTAATTTTATTGCCGGTCATAACTTCTCCTATACACCTATTTGAGTTGCCGCGCGGAGCATCTCGTCACCGGCCCGTATGGCCCGGCTATTTGTCTCGTATGCCCTCTGCGCGGTTATAAGGTTCACAAGTTCGGCTATCATATCCACATTGGACTTCTCCAGAAAACCCGACTGCAGAATCCCGAAGCCGTTCTCGCCGGGCATTCCCGTAGTGGGCGTTCCGCTTGCCTCGGTCTCGGAAAACAAATTATCGCCCTCGCTTAAAAGACCCGAAGGGTTCGGGAAACGAACAAGTTCCAGCGTACCTATCACCGAAAGAGTTCCGCTGGCGTCGGTAATATTGACACTGCCGTCCTTGCCGATGTCTATCGAGGCGTAATCTACCGGAATTGCTATTGCCGGCTCTATGAAATAGCCGGTCACTGTTACTAACTGCCCGTCGGCGTTTACATTTAAAGCACCATCCCTGGTGTACCTTATGTCGCCGTTGGGCATACTTACCTGAAACAAGCCGTCGCCTCTTATGGCCACATCAAATATGTTGCCGGTGTTCTCAAGCTCACCCTGGCTGAAAACCTTTGCCGTCGATGCCAGATTCACGCCGCAGCCTATCTCCACCCCGGTGGGCGATTTTATACCGCCGCCAATTTCCGTGCCGGGCTGGCGCATGCTCACATAAAGCAGGTCCTGAAAGTTCACCTGGCTGCGCTTAAAACCGGATGTGTTGATATTGGCAAGGTTATTGGCCGTTACGTCCAGCATCCTCTGCTGGGCCGCCATGCCTGTGGCTGCTGTCGAAAATGCTCTCAACATAATAATTACTCCTTATTATTGCTTGACGGGGCCAAAAATCAGCCCATTGCCAGACTTATAATACTGCCGGTCATCTCCTTTTTTGCCGATACTAATTTCATGTTCGATTCGTACAGCCGCGAAACTGTTATCATGTTCACAAGTTCTTCCACCAGCTTTACGTTGGACCCCTCCTGGTAGCCTTGTTTTACTATCGCATCCTCAGCATCCTGTGCGTTAAGGCCGGCAGGTGCGCTAAAACAATTCCGGCCTACGGCAATAAGCTTTTCCTGGTCCTGCTTAAAATCCACTATCCTGAATTTGCCGATGCTTATGTCACCGGCACTGATGCTGCCGTCGCTGCCGACATATATCTGTGAAAGTCCCACGTCCGGCGGCACCGTAATGGCCCCGCTTTGCCCGGCAATTGTATTGCCCTGGCAGTTGACTATCTGGTGGTTCTGGTTCAGAAGGAAAGTGCCGTCACGCGTGTACAGCGGCCCCTCCGGCGTCTCCACAACAAAAAACCCGTTTCCATGCAGCGCAAAATCCAGCGTCCTTTCCGTGCTGACTATGCTGCCCTGCGAAAAATCAAGCCTGCTGCTGAAATCAACCTTGCCCGTTTCCTGTGTCTGCTGTGATAACTGCGGCGCCTCCAGGGCCCGCGAGAACAAACTGTGTCTGCGCTTGTACCCCGCCGTACTTACATTCGCAAGGTTGTGCGTAATGGTATTAAAGGCCTCGGTTAAGGCACCCACGCTGGAACTGACCTGCGCAGTAATATCAGACATTTCGCTCTCCTATTTTCTCGGAACCTGCGCCTGCGCAAAAAGCTGTTCGCTAATCGGCAGGCCGGTTATGTTGTCGCCTTTACCTTTTATGCCCGCAAGATTGGTAATCCGGATAAGCCGGTTAACGTCATGCTCGCCAAGCCCTATCAGTTCCACTGCTATCGAAAAACCATGCCCGGTCGGCTGACTGTGTACGATTCGACCAATGTCTTCCACAATACTTACTTTACCGTCTTTAGTCTGCGCGGTGTCTGTACCGCCGGCTTTGGCTTCTTCATAAAGGCCGAATATTATTAAAACCCGCTGGCCTGTTTTGGCCTCAAGTTCAGTTTCGAGGCGCAGACCCGGACCAGCAAGCTCAGTAACTACAGCGGGGAAAAAACACGGCAGACCGGCATTGTCGCCGTCCGGCTTCGAAGAGGACCTGTATATTTCGTCGAACGCCGCCGAAGGCAATGTCCGTGTAAAAGGAAAATTGGCAATCAGGGCCGGCCTGTACACGGGCACACGAACAAAACGCCGCCTGTTGATCGAGCGCACATTTTCGCTGTGATTCAATACCAGGACGCTGTCGCTGCATCCTGCAACCGAGGTGTCAAACTCCCATAGACTGGCGCCGAAACTGTAGTGCAGCCGCCAGAGTCTGCCCACAGCGGTTTTGACCTTCGTCGGTAATTTCACCGTAAACTCTATGTCATTGTTTGCT
>Ga0307378_10010967_pt1 | contig 11722 bp, 7 predicted proteins | sample UN1MG_FD_202238 | JGI IMG/M metagenome (GOLD analysis project Ga0307378, IMG submission 202238) | Soil microbial communities from Risofladan, Vaasa, Finland - UN-1 | ecosystem: Environmental > Terrestrial > Soil > Coastal area > Acid sulfate soil | place: Finland: Risofladan, Vaasa | collected...
CGCATCGCGGCTTCATCCGGCTCGCCTGCGTCGCGCGCGTGGTCGAGCTGGGCCATAAGCTCCTGCTGGCGCCTGGCAAGTTCGCGTGCCGCCGCCGGAAGGTCCGGCTGTGCCTGGGCCACCTGGGCCTGACCGGCGCGGTGTGCCTCGGCAAGCTCGTCCTGCACCTGGCGCATCTGGCGGCGCGCGTCCGACAGTTTCCGCTCGGCCTCGTTCATCTGCGCGTTCATCGGGGCGTTCTGTCGATTCGTTGCGGCCTGTGCGGCCTGCGCAGCGGCCCGCTCGGCGGCGGCCAGCTCGTTCTGCGCCTGCTGCATTTTTTGTGCGGCTTCGGGCTGCACAGCTTTGATGTCTTCGGCGAGCTTGCGTGCTTCCTCGTCGATCCGCCCGACGGCTTCGGCGATCAACGCCTGGTCTTCCGCCGCCTGCTGGAATTGCTCGGGCGTCTGCGCAGGACGCCGCTCGAGCCGTTCGCCCAACTCCTGCTGGGCCTGTGCGATGTCGGCGGTCGCGGCGCGGATGTCGCGCGTCTTCTCCTCAAGCAGAAGCGTGCCTAGCTGAGCGCCGAGTTGTTCGGCGGCTTTCAGCACGTCGCGCTCGGCCTGCTCCGCCGTTGCTATCTTGTCGGAGCGAGCAGCAGATTTCTGCTGCGTCTCGGCTCCTGCGAGTGCTTCTTCGGCCTGATCGAGCGGCTTGCCTGTGATGTTCTGCAATGCCTGGCGTATGTCGGCGAGGTCGCGCGCGAGGCGGCTGTCTTGCGTCTCGCCGATGGCCTGCTCGAGCTGCTCGAGCGCTTGGGCGGAGGCCTTGCGCGTGTCGTCGATGCGGCGTTTTGCTTCTTCCAGGCTGGCCTGATTCTTCTCGTTCCATTCGACCTGCTCGTTACGTGCGATCTGCTTGAGCTGCGACATCCTTTCGGTGTCGGCTTTCATTTTCTCGGCCACCAAGCGAAGCTTCTCGCGCGCCTCCTGGATGGCTGCCATCTGCTTCCTGCGCTGCGGCGTCTGCTCGGCGAGGCCCACCGTTATGACATATTCGGATGAATCGCCCCGGCCGTCGGCCCCGCGCGAATCGTACGCCGAAACCTTGTAGACGATCACATCGCCGGCTCGCAGCGCCAGCTTCGCAAGCTCCCAGCGGTGCGGAATGACAACGCTTTTCGCACCCTCGCCCGGCAGGACGAAACGCGTTGTGTGTTGCGGGCCGCCGTTGACCGCATAAACAAGATTTACGCGGGCGAGGCCGTAGTCGTCGCGCACGGCCGTTTCCATGACGACCGTCGCCGCTCGCGGGAGCGCAAGGTTCCGCCCGGGCTTGGCGATACGCACGATCGGCCGGCGGTCGAGCAGCGCTTCGATCGGATACTCGGGCACCGGCTGATTCTTGAACCCGTGCTTCGAGGTCATCTCAACAGAATACACATCCGATTTCGCGATGGTGAATGAAAACGCCGCCTCCGAATCGGCCGTTTCCATCGGCAGGGGATTCTTGCGGTCGCTGTGGAAAACTATCTTCGCGTCGGCCAGCGGTTGCGTGCAGATGGCCTTTATCGTGATCTTCGTGCCCACAAGCTCGGATAACGCACCGTCGACCGACCTGATCGACTTGGTTTGAAGGCCGGTGTAGGCGGGATACTCGCACGAAATGACGAAAGCTTCAATTTCCGGGCGCGGCACGACGTCCACGCGATATTTCCTGCTGGCTCCGTCGCCCGCCCTCACGTGGTAAGTGAACGATTCGCGCCGGTTGGCCAGCGTGACTATGAACTGCCCGGAGCCTGGCGACGGTGCGAGCATCTCGAGCTTTTCGGCAGCGCCCGAGTCGGTCTGGTAATACAGCCGCGCAGTTGACGGTATGCGGCCGGCGGCCTTGGCCCAGATAGTGACCGAATCGCCGGCTAGCACCTTCTCGTCTTGAGGCCCGACCGTCAGGCGCGTATTCGTGACGCGCGGTATGTCGGCCAGGAAGAAACGCTGCAGCAGCCGGGAAAAATCGTCAAAGCGCACCGCGGCAAACAGCATGACCGCCACAAGGAAAAACGCCGCGATCGACATCGCGCGCTGCGCCGTCTTCGCGGAAACAGCCTGGCTGAAATTCATGTTGCGCGTCGTATCCACCGTGTCGGTAACGAGCGCAGCTATCATCTCGGGCGAACCCTTGATATCCTCGCTGTCGGTGCTTTCCAGGATTTCAACGGTGCTCGCCAAGCCTTCCTGCAACTCCGGATGAACCGCTTCCACCGTGAACGCAAGGGCGTCGTCTTTCAGGCGGCGGATCAGCGGCAGCACGATGCAAACGCAAGCTGTTGCAAGCGTGGCCCCCAGCGAAACAGCCAGCAGCAGCACGCGGTGCAGGTTCGACAGCAGCAGGAATCTGTCGAGCGCAAACGAAAACACCATGCACGAAATGAACAGCGATACGACCACGCCCGTGCCGCGGGCGATATTGACCGCCCGCATCTTCCGGGCCACGGCGTCGAGTTTTGCGCGAAGGGGTTGTGGGAGTTCTTGCGAATTCACGGCGTCCATAGTAATTCCTCCTTGGGCGTTTGCCCTGTTGCCGGCTGTAGCATTCAATTACATTGTAAAGCGGAAATCGTCTGCGGTCAAACTAATTTCCGCCGCGGCGCGGATAATTACAAACTTTTACGGATCGGCTGTGCGGGCTAGTCATCGGCCGGTATGGGCACGGGCTGAGCCGGCCCGGCTGTTTCGGCGGCGACTTCTTCCGCCGTCTGCTCGTGCGGCTTGAAGAACACCACGAAGATCACCAGGGCTACGGCCGCTATCGCCGCGTGTGCTCCCATCATTTTCGATACGTCAGTCGCGTCGGCCAGCATCCCGCTCAGTATCCCGCCTATGAAACCGCCGGCTCCCATCAGGGCGGCGTTGAAAAACGATTGAGCGCTCGCGCGGAGGTCGGCAGGCGTGCGCCTGTCGATGTAAATGATCGCGCAGATGAAAATGCCGCCGAACGTGAGGCAGTGCAGGAACTGCGACGCGATCACCAGCCCGAGCGACGGCCGCATCGACAGTATCAGCAGCCGAAGCGCCGCCGCGCCCAGGCCGAGGCAGTATATGGTGCGCATGCCCAGCCGCCTCATGATCGGGCGGGAATAGAATATGAAGGGAGTTTCGGCCACCGCACCTATCGCAACGATCATCGGAATCCATCGCTCGCCCACGCCGAGATCGTTCAGGTATATGCCGAAAAATGAATAGTAGGCCATCATAGCAACATACGACAGGAACCCGCAGATGGTGAGCACCAGCAGGTCGGGCTGGAGGTACAGCCTGGCGGCGCGTCTGGCGATGAATCCGCGCGGCTTGGCCGCCACGGTGGGCAGCATCGGCACGAGGGCCAGCGCCAGGAAGGCGCAGCCAACGCCGACATAGAAGGTCGTGCCGACCTTGGTGCCGCTCTGCACCAGCCACCACAGGAAAATGCTGACGACCACGAACCCGCCCGAGCCGAACACACGCAGCGCTCCGAAGCTGTTTTTCGGGCAGGTGCGGAGATAGGAAAACGCGATGCTGTCGAGCAGCGGAAACAACGGGCCGTTGAAAAACGCGAACATCCCCATCACGAGGAGCGCCTGCCAATATGTCTGAACGTGGGAAAACAGGGCGAGGCCGAAGGCTGTGAAAACCAGCCCGACGGCCAGGAGCGCCTTAGACCCGCGGAATTTGTCGCTCGCGATACCCCACACCGGCGGCGCAAGGGCGACCAGCAGCCGCCACAGCGAGAAGATCGAACCCACCTGCGTGCCGGTGAAGCCCAGCGACGTCTTGAAGTGCAGGCTCAGGAAGGGCAGATAGCTGCCGTATATTGCGAAAAACAGGAAATAATACGACTTCAGGAGCGCAGGCCGAACCGGTGTGCACAGCGGGTGCTCCTCGAGTTCTTCGTTCGGCTCCACTTGCGGTGAATCTCCCGGGGGAGTGGAACACGGACTATCACGGACTATCACGGACCAACACGGACAGACACGCACCGGCTACGGCAGCATCTTGCGCTTGCGGATGGTCCACTCGGTGACGAGCATCGCCGAGACGAGCACGAGCAGCCACGGCGTGTCCCATGCGTCGGTCTGTTGATGGCTGATGTATTCCTCGCGAAGCTTCTCGACTTCGCTGCTGATGCCGGACAGTTCGGTTATGGGGAAGTACTTGCCGCCGGTGACTTGTGCGATCTTTCGGAGGGTGGCTGCGTCGGTGCCCGGGTTGTCGAACTCGAGCTGCGGCATCCGCACCACGAACGAGCTGGATGCTTCGGTTGCGGTGTCGCCGGTTCCGCTGGAAAGGCCGACGCTGTATTTGCCGGGTGCGGCGGGTGTGAATTCGCCGCGGAAGATGCCGGGACTGCCTTCGACGCTTTTCAGAATCACTTCCTGCTGCTGGAATTCGTCGGACGATACGGTTGCGGTCAGTTGCTCGGCCCGTGCAGGTTCGTAGAAGCGGCCGAGGCTTCGCGCGTGCAGCACCACCTTGTTGCCGAGAACGTAGGTGGGCTTATCGCTCGCGACCGTCAGGCGCTTGTTGTCGCCAAGCAGCCTGCCGGAGCTGAGGAACCTGATTCCCTGGCCCCAGAACCTGCCGAAGGTGGTGTCGCCGCGCCGATAACGCCACCGCCACGTGCTGTCCATCCCGACGTACATGGTCCGGCCGCGCCTGTAGAACTGCACGGCAACAAGCGGGCAGCGGCCATCGTCGGCGCCGTCGGTCGGATGCTCCAGCAGCGACACCGCGCCGGGCTTCAGCTTCTGGGCCGGGAAATAGTAGAACAGCTCGGGCAGGTTTTGCCACTGCCGGGCGTTGTCGTCTTCCTCCGAAGCGAGGGCGGTGATGGGATGTTGCCGGCCGCTGGATGTCAGCAGCGGCTGGAAAGACTGCGTCAGAACCGGCCGCTCCCGCAGCGGGTCGAAATAGCGGGGGGAGCCGGTCACAACCGGCAGCAGGTTCTCGATCGGCGAGTTGGTGAACATCGACGGGGGGAAATCTTCCTGCGCCGCAACGAGCAGCCCTCCGCCGACGTTCTCGACGAACGCCTGGACGTTGCGGAGGTCGGCGTCTGACAGCTTCGCGGCGTCGGCGCCCAGCAGCACCACTACGTCGTATGCAAACAGCTCGTCGCGCGTTTTCGGGAAGCCGGCGATCGGTTCGGTGCCTTCCTGGAAGAAATCGGGATCGGCCGACTGCAGCAGCACGCTCACCTTCACCGAGTCGTCGCGCATCAGGTAATTCTTGAGGTAGCGATACTCCCAGGTTGGTTTCTCGGCCACCAGCAGCACGCGTATCGGGCGGTCTATCACTTCCAGCAGATGGGGGGGCGATTCGTTGTTCCTGAACGTTATTTCGCCCTGCTGCTGTTCGACAACTGCCCGGCATTCGAACATTCCGGCGTTGTCGATCTTGAGCCTGACGGGCACCTGCTGGAGCTGGCTGTCCTTTAGTTCGACCTGTCTTGCGGCGAGCACGCGGTCGCCGGCTCGGATGGTGAGGTCGACGGTTCGGCCGGCGAAGCCTTTGCTGCTCAGTGCTACGCTGAACAGCACGTAGTCGCGTGCGAAAACAGTGTTGTTGCCGAAAATCTGGAGCACCTCGATATCCTTCGGCTCCGACGGGTCGCCCACTCCGACGGTGAACACCGGGAATGGGTCTTCGCGGCTGAGCGCGTAGCTTTCGGCGGCTTCAACGGCGTCGCGGCCCACGTTGGACTGGCCGTCTGTGATCACGACGATGCCTGCGATCGGCTGGCCCTTGAGGTCGCGCGTGACGCTGCGTATCGCTTCGCCTATGCCGGTGGTGCGGCCGTCGGGCGTCAGGGCATGCTCGAAGCTGGCGCCCTGCGCCGGCCATTCCTGCTCGACGGCGTTTTCCGAGAAGGTGTAGAACCTGGGAGTGCATTTGCGCGCGAGTTCGCCCAGCAGGCCGTCGGCGCCGGCGTCGAGGATTCGCGACACCAGTTTCGCGCGGTCCAGTTGGGCGAGCTGCTCGCGCTGCTCGCCGGTTAGCTGTTTCGCTCCCCGCGGCGCGATTCCTGCTGCGATCGCCACCTGAAGCTCGTAAGCCGGATCGGTGTATGTATCCTGCAGCGACATGCTCTGCGAGGTGTCGACCATTATCGCGAGGATGGAATCTTTGATGTGGGATTCTTCGGAAACCAGCACGGGGCGGAATATCATTGCGAGTATGATCAGGAGCGCGGTTGCCCGCAGGATGCCCAGAAACAGCTTGTGTTTCGGCAGCGCCGTGCCGGTTGAGTGCTTGTACACGAGGTATGCGAGCAGCACCAGCCCCGCAGCGACGAGCCACCAGGCGGGCCATGGCTCGGCGAAGCGGTATCTGAGGCTGCCCCCGACGGCCGGTGCTATGAATGTGTGCAGTTCAGGCAACAACGGCGTCTTCTCTCCTCCGGGCCGCTCGCGCGGCCGTGTTATTCAGTCTCGCCGTCGATCGAGCCAAGCTGGATGTTGAGCTGGCTGGTATCCTCGATCTTCTCGATCTGTCCGTCCTGGATTCGCACGATTCTGTCGGACACGCTGACCATTTTGTGGTCGTGCGTGTTCGAGATTACGGTCACACCGCGAGTTTCGTTCAATTTCTTGAGCAGTTCGATGATTTCCCGGCCGGTGGACAGGTCGAGGTTGCCTGTAGGCTCGTCTGCGAGGATCAGCGTGGGGTCGTTTGCCAGCGCCCGTGCGACGGCAACGCGCTGCTGCTGACCGCCTGAAAGCTCGAAGGGCTTGTGGTCGAGCCGGTCGCCCAGGCCCACGAGCGACAGCAGCTCGGCTCCCTTGTCGCGGGATTCGTCGGTGGTCAGCCCGGCGAATGTCATCGGCAGTGTCACGTTTTCGAGGGCGGTCATCACGGGGATGATGTTGAATGTCTGGAAGATGTATCCGATCTTGCGGCACCGCAGCCAGGCAAGCTCGTAGGCGTCGAGCTGGGCAACGTCTACTTCTTCGATGTAAACCTTCCCGTCCGACGGCTTGTCGAGCGCGCCGATCATATTGAACAGCGTAGACTTGCCGGAGCCGGAAGGTCCCATGATCGAAACATACTCGCCGGAGTATATCTCGAGGTCGATCCCGCGCAGTGCGTGCACTTCGTTATCACCCATGCGATATACTCTTGTCACGCCCTTTGTTCTAACTATGCTCTGTCTCACGGTCGTCTCCTGCAACATCTTGCGGCGTTACGCGCGGCAATGCGAGTGCGTGCCGAAATTCCGATCTTGATATGTGGAGCAGGGCGTTTTCGCCCGCATCATCTGCTTCTTACTGGGTTACTGGTCCACCCTCAGTGCTTCAACCGGCTGCATATGTGCTGCGGCGCGTGCCGGGAAAACGGCCGCTGCAACCGTCAGCAGCGTGCCCACCGCCTGGGCAACCAGCATGCACAGCAGAACGTTTCCCACCGGGAAGAACTTGAACGTGTCGGGGCCGTAGCGCGACCACGCCATCACAATCGAAAGCGCTGTTCCGAGCGATATGCCGAACAACGTGCCTAGTGCGCCCTGAAAAACCGACTCGAGCACGAACAGCTTCACGATGAACGAATCGAGTGCGCCCAGGCATTTCATCGTGCCTATCTCGCGGAATCGTTCCGTTACCGACATGAGCATGGCGTTGACAATCCCAACGAAGCAGACCAGCAGCGCCAGCGATACGAGCCAGTAGTCTTTGGCCTGGAAGGTGGCGAAGAATCCAGACGGCTCCTCTCCTGCCTGTTCGTCTTCGCCGAGGCCTTCGCCCACCGCGAGTGCAAGTTTGATATTGTCGTAGGCCGTGCGCTCGCTGTCGAGTTCCGCCTTGATCTCGGGAAGTTTCGCAGCCGCCTCGGCGGCGGAGAAACCCAATTCCGCCTGGAGCGCGGAAATCTTCCGGCGTAGTTGATCGTCGTCGGCTGCAGCCAGGGCTTCGCTTGCGGATGCAAGCTGCTTTGCCTTCTCGTAACGGGCCGAAAGCTGCCCGACCTTCCGCTGAGGGCCTTCTTTCAGGGCTTGCACCAGCGTGGTGTTGATGAGGATCGACGACAGGAACGCGATGGCGAGTATGATGCTGCTGACGGTTATCATCGACCGCCAGAACCTTATCTTAAGGCTCTTGAAGCTGATTTCTACAGCCTTGCTCAGCGGCAGCACGATCTGCTTGCCGATCTTGCCCCGCCCCGACCCGTCGAACATTTCATCGGCCATGGCATCCTCTCTTCAGACGCAGTTTGAGCGTTCTACTTGCGGTTTTTCGGCTTCCGGCGCCGGCTGCCGCGGTTTTCAGGCTCCGCCGCCTTCATCACGGCCATTCCGATCAGGCCGCGTTTCATCAGCGTTTTCATATATGCAACCACCGACAGTTCGGCCTCGCGGCGGCTGAGCTTGTATTGCTCGCCGAAGCGCTTGATGATCGTGCCGACGTTCGCCTTGCCGTCGATGAATTTCCATACATTGCTGCCAAGCTCGTCGAGGGCGATCCGGCGACCTTGTGGCACATGCAGCACCTTCGACATGGCGCGTATCCACCACACGCTGCGCACTGGCACAAACAGCGTGATCTCGCCCGAGTCCGTTTGGGTCTCCTGAACATGCTCGTTCTTGATTGGCACCGCCTCGAGCGACTGCTCCCTCGTCAGCGGCGTGCTTTTCTTGCGAAATGGCAACTGCTCAGTCGTCCAATCGGTTATGTTGCATCGGGCAGGGCAAACCCTGCTCCTGCTGCTCGTGTAATGCGCCGGAGTTGCAGGTGAATATCAGCAACACGCTTCCGGCGTACTAGCCAAGGCGATCAATGACCGCATATACAAACGCAACCATTCACTCGGCTGACATGCGCCGGCGATGATTGCCGCCGGCCGAGACGTGCGTTCTGCGGTCTCCTCGTTCCAGCCGTTACGCACCAACGGTGCGTCGTACGATAGCCTATGGCTAAGCGAGGCGCTTCGCCGAGCGATGCCATAGGTACCGCCGCCAGACAAAACATGACGCTCTGTAGGAGCGTCGTAAAAAAATCCGATCGCACACGTACCGTACGCGTTCAACGGTTCAAAAAACCCTCTGCGCTCCATCCAGCTCAAGATTATGCGTATGAGGATCTTACCAAGCGACTGCGGCATATCCAATCCGGCCTTTACGAAGCCCCTTCAGGGCTTCTTCCTTTTTCTCCCGCTTCCCTATGGCTGCGCTCCGCCCTTCGGGCGTTCGCTTGCCATAGGCTACCATACGACGCACCGTCGGTGCGTTTGATCCAAGCCGTGCGACACTGGTTAGTCCATCGTCTGAATGACACACTGCGCTAATGGCAGGCTACTCTGCCGGCCAGGTCGAAGAAACTGGGGTCTTCCGCCTCCGGGCTTGTCATTCGGAAAATGTATATCCTGTCGTCGCAACGCCACGCGTATCCGTGCACGAATCGCCTGCCGCCCACGTTCGACAGCAGCCGCGCCTTGAGCGTTTTCGGGCCGGTAAGCCCCACGCCTTCTTCGTGCCCGTTGACGGTCATCTCGCGGGCGTAGTAGTCGAAATACTTCAGCTCCTTATAGCAGGAGTTTATGAAGAAATTCCGGAGCGTATGATCCTTCAGAACCACTCCGGCCAGGCCTATGCGGCGAATGTCGATCTCCCGCTTGCGGCCCGTGAAAAACAGCTCGATGGCTCCGATCCGCAATCTTGTCCGCTCGAGGCGGTAAGCGGGCGGCAGATCGAATATCAGCCCGTAGACATTCCACCGGTCTAGGCCGCTCTCGCCGGGATGGTCGGTCAGAGCCTCGAGAATTCGGGCGGCCGGCGGTTTCAGGTCTTCCTTCGGCTGGCCCATTATACGGGCGAATATCACGCGGCCGCACTCCGTGCAGCGCATCAGGCATCCGTGCGACACGCCGTCGCCGCGCGTTTCGAAGCATTCGCACTCGCGGCCCGGCGGCGATACAAGCCTTGCGTCGCGCTTGAGGGTGAACGGCGCCTTCTTGTTGCGCGACAGCTTATACAACTGGCTGAGCATGTTGTCGGCCAGCAGCGAAAACTTCGGCCGTCGCCGGGGCGATTTCTCCCAGCGCAGCTCCATCCGCGCCCGCTCGTCGTCGTCGATGCGGAGGTAGCCCTTGTCACGGTCGCCCTGCACACGTGCAAGGTGCCAATCTTCCGGGACGGGGAAATTTATCCCCTGCCATCCGACTTCGGCCCATTGTCGCGATTTCGGCTTGCGTTTCAAGTGCTCCTCGCGGAGAAAAACGGGCGGACTATGCTGAAATCACAGGTTATCACAACACCGAGCCAAAATCAAGCAAAATGCGGGCGTTCACATAATACCGGTGGCTGTAACATTATGTAACATACGTGCGTCCGTTGGCGTTTGACATTTCGCTCCCGCGTTGCTACAATTCGATCTGCGCATTGGAAATCGGCCGCTGAAGCACAGGAACATTTCAGGATGAGAAGCCGCTGCCACGTCGCGCTCGAGGCCGACGACGAAGGCGAATTCAGCACCTGGATCGTCAAGTTCAGCGGAAACAAGCTGCTGCTGAACGCCCGCACGGCCCACGCCTGCCGCGTGCGCGTAGAGCTTCTGGGGCTTGATCGCAGGCCGCTGCCAGGCCGCAAGCTCGACAATTGCGACCCGATCGACGGCAACTTGGCAGATCATGTTGTGACATGGCAAGGCGATGACCGCATGTTCACCGGCGAACCCACGCCGCTCGGTTTCCGGTTCAATATGACGCACGCTCAACTGTTCAGCCTGCGTTTCTGCTGAATCTATCTCCGAGAAGACGGGCGACAAGTGGAGCTGCTCGGGCTCGTCGGGGAGCGTTCTGACGGCGGCGGAGCCGTTCACGCGCGCCGTCATGGTTCAGCCGCGCAAGGTTACCAGGATGACGTTCACGAAAGCATGAGCCGTGCGGGTCGACCTGTGCGGGCGTGTCCGGCGGCGGCCGGCAAATGTCTGGCCTGCGTTCGGCCGTTCATTTTTTTGCTGTTTTTTCGGAAGTTTTCCACTTGACAAGCGGCACCGACCCGATATAATACGTCGGTTGGGTCAGGTAGCCCCATATGCTCAGTGGTATTTACCAAGGTTTTTTTGCTAACAAGCAAGGTCAGAGGGACTAGCTCATGAGCACACTGGCGAAGGCGTTTGTTGTCATCAATCTGTTGTTGGGCGTGATGTTCCTGTCGGTAAGCTACGTGCTGTTTTCCCAGCAGGATAGCTGGAAAGCAAAGTGCGAGTTTGCCCAGAACGAAACGAAGCGTGTCGTGGCGGAGAACACCGCGAAGCACAACTCGGCCAACGAAATGCTGGTCAAGAAGAACGAAGAGATCGTCAGGATGACGCATCGGGCCACACAGGCCGAGGCCAAGGCAGGCAATCTTGCCACCGAGCTGAAAGGAGTCAATGACGAGCTTCGGAACGAGCAGAAGCGAAGCTCCGACCTCAGCCTCAACCTGACCAAACTCACCAGCAGCCTTGAGACGGTTCAGAACGACCTGGCGACAACCAAGTCGCTGTATGAGTCGGAAAAGACAAAGTTCGAGAAGGCAGACGATGAGCGTATGGCCGCCAAGGCCGAGATCGTCAAGCTGTCCGAGCATATCTCCGACCAGAAGGCCGCCATCGCGAGCCTCAAGCAGACCATCGACCAGAAGGAGGGCGACATCGAGCAGCAGGCTTCGGTGGTGGCGTGGTACCGTGCGAAATTCCCGGACGCGGAACCGCAGCCCGACCGCCTTGTGCCTC
>Ga0307378_10010968_pt1 | contig 11720 bp, 26 predicted proteins | sample UN1MG_FD_202238 | JGI IMG/M metagenome (GOLD analysis project Ga0307378, IMG submission 202238) | Soil microbial communities from Risofladan, Vaasa, Finland - UN-1 | ecosystem: Environmental > Terrestrial > Soil > Coastal area > Acid sulfate soil | place: Finland: Risofladan, Vaasa | collected...
TTTTGGAGAAAGGCCATGGTTACTCAGGGATGTCGATAACGTGCTGGAAGTCAGATGCGTGTAGTTCGGCGCCGCAGTGTCCGCATTTGTGGTATGGTGGCATCGATGGGTCTTCAATCTCCTCACCCGATGGGGTGATGACCGTCTGCTGGGTGATGAAGCCTGTGTAGTGGATCGCCTGTACGGGCATGCCATCATCGTACCATTGGATGGGCTTCTGGCAGCTCGGGCATTTTACTTGGATGGGGTCGGTCATGGTTACCTCAGCAGGTTTATGGCAATAAGCGCTCCGCCGATCAGCACCGCGACAAGAACGATCGCAGCCGTGGCGCTTGAATCGGTGGATTCTCGTTGATCGCTTCGAATCCTGATCCGTTCGGGTGCCGCCGCCTTCAATTCCTCATTGGTCTTGGCTACATATCGGACATTGGGCGAAAGGAGAGAAACTATCAGCAAAATCAGCGGCCCCAAGAACATTGCGCCCGCGGCCCATCCGGAGGAATCGCGCTTTTTTGCTTCGGCCACGCTGGCGGTAACACCTACCATGATGGCCCACCCGAGAACGACAAGCACCCACGTCAAGGCCTCGATTCTTGCGAGGACTCCTACGAATTCCGCGAAAAGCAAGTCCAACATGAGATCCACCTTCAGCTCTCGACGCCGCAATGGTGTGAATTGCGGCTGATCATAGCTTGCTCGCGATGATTGCCATACCGCCGGCCACCAGAGCAACCAAGAGAATAACTATTATTAGGGCGGTCACGAGATGAGTCCGGGGCTGCTCATTACTTGAGGCGGGCAGCGGGGCGCACGCTTCGACGTTCGCCACATCATTCGTTGACGAACGCTCAAGCTCTCCGATGAGTTCTTGAAGGCGTTGCCCATCTTCATCGGCCCGCGAGCTTCTGTCTATGGTCGGGGCCTCCTTTTTGGGCATGCCCGCTGCAACGATGACTCCCAAGACTGAAAGCAAGAATCCGACCCAGAACCAATTCGACCCATCGCACCCCTTTTGCGTGGCCAACCATGACGAAAGTGCGCCGCACAAAACTGCTTGGGCGATGATGATCCCCCAGATCGCGATATCTCCATCGAGCACAATACACCTACGGTCTGCCCCCGCTTAGTGTTGGATTGGCCCCACAGGTATGGGGCCGCAACATCTTATCAGCCAATGCGTTCCTCGATGAATTTTTCTGTCACGGATTCGGCTGGACGGTGCCCAATGAGGTAGTCGACTGACACTCGCGGCTCAATTTGGACGATCGCGATCAGATCATCAATGTCTGGCACGGCAGGTGAGTTGTCGTCTAACCACCGGCTGATGCTTGAATTGCTGACGCGCCGACCATGCTTCGCCAGTTTTCGGCTAAACTCCAACTGAGAACCGCTGGCCTGAACAAGAACCCGCAGGCGGCGCTTGAAATTCAGCGCAGACATATTAGGCTCCGCTCGCTTTCTCTTCATTTGAATAATGATGCAAATCGTTGGCCGAAACGCAATTAGAAAATAAGTCCCTGTTTTGGGAAAATATTTCACGATTTTGCTTGCATATCCCCGTAATGGGATTAGATTGCAGAGCCGAAAAGGAGAAGTGATGCCCACAGCCACCAAGACCAAGAAGACCACCATCGAGACGCCACTGCGAAGGTTCTTGCGTGAGTCCGGCTTGAAGTATCGGGAGGTGTCGAAACGGGTCGCGATCCCAACTGCGGACGGCCCGAAGGAACTGGGCCAGTCGGCGTTCTACGCGATCATCAACGGCGATCGCGCCGTGAAAATCGATGAAGCCCAGGCCATCATCGCGGCACTTCGGGCCATGACCGGACAGATGGTAACCCTCGAACAATTGTGGCCGGCAAACGGGAACGACCCGGAAAACCCATAAACCAGGAGAACCTATCCCCATGCCAAACAACCTCTTCACATTCGATGCCACGGTCCGCAAGCGCCCGAACCGCCCCTCAGGAGTCGTCACGATCCCGAGTTGCATCATGCGCGAGTTCCGGATACGCCGCGGTGACCGCTGGCGGTGTTCGGTAGACGTCGGCAACGGCGAACTGATCTTCCGGCTCGCCAGCGCCAACCGGAGATCCAAATGAAAAACGACCGCTACATCGACTTCCGGACCATCAACCGGACGATCGTCACGTTGTCCCGTTCGACGTTTCACGAGCTGGTCAAGGCCCATGCGTTCGGACCGGACCAGCCCCCTTATGTGATCCGCATCGGGGGCAAGAGAACGGTCATGGTCAAAGAATCGATGGTCCGGCAGTGGGTTGAAGCGGGCGCCACCTCCATCCACCAAATGGTGAAAGCGAGGACATAGATGAGCACAAACGAAGCCATCATGGATTCGATCATGCCGGGAGTCCCGCCGCGTATCGCGCGGTTCCGGGCGACGGGCGGCCATCGCTACATCGGCCTTCATAATCCTATCCGAAATCTTGAAGTACGACCCGGCGGAGTGGAGGGACATGTGGTCGCGAGCCAGGGGAAGGCTCGCCGGGTCTCCATTGATTCCTACGAGGACAACGATCGTGTTGTTGGTTGAAGAGCACATCACCGAGGGGCCCTATGGCATGGGGACTCGCGGAAAGGGCGGCGCTGCGATCCTACCACCTCCCGTGGCGCCGCTCCAAAGAATGCAGGCAGGGCTGACCCCCACGGCCTGCGGACAAGGGGAGCATCGCGCCTCTCATGGAGCCCGGCCGGTGCTCTCCCCCTTTGAAATTTCCCTGCCATGCTTGGCGGAGAGTGATACGGATAAGCGCCGCAGTCAGGCGCTACAACTCGGAGGTGTGTCATGTAGGCGATCTAAGGAAGTGCGATGCAGCAGAGTCCCATTAACGGGCTCAAACCCCTTTTTGTCAGAAACCCTGAGCACCGGCGGGGTCAAGTCCGGCGCATCAAGTTCCCATGTGTGCCGCCCCGGAGAGTTCACCACATGTCATTCCATCGGGGCGGCACTCTATACAAAAGGAGAGCACTATGACCGGAATTGAGCTCGACCAGTCGCAGCTCACGGCGGAATCGTTGCTCAGCCATAACAAGCTCAGCGTCGAGGTTGTGGAGGGCGGGTTCCTCTTTGCCGGCGGAGGATTTTCATCCAAGAGGCGATTCGTCGGCGGAAACCACATTCCCAGTCTGCTGGGCGTGTTCGACTATTGGATGACAAACATCCACAGCTACAAGACTATCTCTGCGACCGAGTTGCCCCTGACGATCGTTGACAATCTGCAGCCGGAAGACGGGGGGGCGTAGGTCATGGCCAGTCAAGTCCGTCAAGAGATCGGCGTCAACATCGAACGCATCAAAGACCTGCGGCGCCAGTCGGGAATCGACACGATCGATCTGATCGAAGAGGTTGTCGCCTACATCGATGAAGTCGCCGAACAGGCAGAGCGAGTACTAGAGCTCGTGGAAGGAATGGGGGTTCATAATGTCACGTAAACCGCAACACACACCCGAGTCGCTGGCGAATGACGCGACGAAGAAAATCGCCAAGGCCGTCGATGGCCTGTCGTTCGGCCAGCTGGACAAGATCCAGAATGTCTTAGCGCCGTGCTTCGCCGAAGCCCGGCCGAAGCGGAACCGCAAAGAGGTAAAGCAAAAGACCCCGGTCACCGCGTAACCGGCGACCAGGGTCCGCAACGAAAGCTACACCCATTGTACGAAGGGAGTTACCCATGCCGTTGGTTCAGAATCAATCAGATGCTCAGCAAAAGGAGCCTGAGCGCCGGGAAGTCCTGAGCTATTCCCGTCTAAGCGTTGTCTCGGACTGCGCCGAGAAATACCGGCTGAGATACGTCGAGGGCATCCGCGGACCGCGTGGCATCCGGATGCTGGTCGGCAGTGCCGTTCATAAGGGCATCGAGTTCAACTTGCGCCACATGGCGATGAACGATCTCGCAATGGCGGACCTGGATGCGGTGCAGACGGTAACCCGCGATGCGCTCGCCACGGATTGGAAAAAGGGGGAAGTGTGGTACGGTGCCGACATCAACGAAGAAGCCGCAATGGCGGAGGCCGTTGACGCGGCAATCGACTACACCACGACGCACTTCGCAGAGATCGCCCCCCAGCTCGAACCTGAGGCGATGGAAGTGCAGGGAACGATCACTACCCCGCTGGGTTTTGACATAGCCCTGGTCAAAGACATCATCGAGCGCGATGGCACGGTGCGCGACACAAAGACCCGTACGCGCAAGGCGAACGAGCATGAGGCCGCGCTGAGCGATCAGTTAGCCCTCTATGCGATCCATTCCGAATTGCAGGGCAAGCCTGCCCCCAGGGTTGTGCTGGACGTTCTGGTCAGGACGCGGGGGGGCAAGGCCTACGCGCAGACGTTGACCGCCCCCCCGCCTTCGAAGGGGCGGCAAGACCGCGTCGTCGCCTTGCTTGAGCGCGCCCACCTTTCAATCGCTTCCGGGGTCTTCATGCCCAACCCCGGAAGCAATCTCTGCTCCAGGAGTTATTGCGAGTTTGCGCAGATGGGCATCTGTCCATTCTGGAGCGGGAGGGAGTGATGCCGGACAATGCACAGCCCAGTCGGCGTCGTCGCGAGATCAAGCGAGACGACAAAGGTCGACGGTCTCTCATAGTCACGCTCGCCGATGATTGGGCTATTGAGCCCGAGAAATTGCTGAGCGTCGTTAGGTCGCAATGCTTTCCCTCTCGAATCAAAGTCAAGGGGCAGGGCGGCAGCTATCAGTGGCGGGACTTCACCGCGACCGACGAACAGGTCATGGCGCTGCTCATCATTGCCGTCGAGCATCGGCTGAATCCATTATTAGGCGAACTCGCCCCGCGCATTCAGTTCGGGCAAGTCAAGCCCGTGATTCCCATTGACGGATGGATCAAGCTCGCCAACGGGCACTCGCAGCTCGACGGGATCACTACCGAATACCTCTATATAGATGGCCGTACCGCTGCCGCTGGAGACAAGGAGCTCCCGCTTGCATGTCGCTGCACCATCTATCGTAAAGACCGCAAGCATCCGGTTATTGCCGAAGAATGGATGTCCGAGTGTGTCCGTGACACCGATCCATGGAAACAGCATCCCCGCAGAATGATTAGGCACAAGGCGATCGCGCAGTGCGCGCGTATCGCATTCGGTTTCGCATTCCAGGATGCCGAGGAGCTCGCCGAGGATGCCGAGTTTGAAATCGTCCCGCCGAAACAGGTAGCGGCACCCAATACGGTGAGCCTCAAAGTGGGCCCCGATTCAATCGATGAGCTGAAAGAGAAGAACGGCGTTGCATCAAAGGCCGAGGCCCAGCGGGAGATTCCGCCAGAGCCCAAGACCGAGGTCGAGCTTCATCCCTCGGCGCGCGCGAATCAGCATATGGCAATGCGCGTGCAGATTAACAAGTGGCTCGATCAACTGTGTGGCGACGACGATCTCACGCGGATAGAGGCGTTAGAACGATGGTCTGGTGCCGAAAAGGTTCCCGGACCGGCCGCGGAATCACTGCCCGACGAATCAGTTAAGGCCGCCTGGGCGAATGCTGCTAAAGAATGGACGCAGAAGATCGGCAAGGGCGGCATCCCGGCAGATACTCAGCCCAAGGAAGACCGGGAGCCCACGAAGCCGAAGCACCGCACGAAGCGCGAGAAGGTAGCCGCATAGCATGCCCACTAAGATCGAATGGGCCCGCAATGGTGACGGCACGCCGGGCGAGACCTGGAACCCCCTGCGCGGAACCCAGGGGACCTGGCACTGCACGAAAGTCTCGCCCGAGTGTGCCTATTGTTACGCAGAGCGTCTCAACATGACCGATCTGCACCACAACGGACCAGCCTACCAGGTGGGTACAGATACCATGCGTCTTGATGAAAAAGTTCTCGCGAAGCCCCTGTCATGGCGGAAGCCCAGGGTCTGCTTCATATGCTCGATGACCGACTTGCTCCATGAACAGGTCCCCTTCGAGTGGATCGACCGCATTCTGGACGTTTGCCGGCGATCGCCAAACTCCTTCTTTTTGATTCTCACCAAGCGGCCCGAGAGGGCCCTCGAATACCAGGAGTGGATGAGGACCCACGGCCGCACCTGGCCCCCCAATGTCGGTGGCGGGGTGTCGTTTGGAACGCAGGGGTATGCCAACAAGTTCATGCCGTTGCTCCTGCAGCTCGATCTTGTGCTGCGGACCGTGTCTATTGAGCCCCTGATTGAGGCCGTCGATCTGCGCCCCTGGCTCGATTGCTGCAGCGATGCATGCGATCATGGCGAAGTATTTCGCCCCAATTACGGACACCGTCCCGCCCCATCGGGAATCCACTGGATCAAGCTCGGCGGCGAAAGCGGCCCCAATCCCGGCGTCCGTCCCATGGATATCGAGCATGTGCGTCCGATACGCGACCTCTGCATCCGGACGGGGATCCCCTTCTTTCTTAAGCAGTGGGGAGAGTGGACATGTGAGACGCCGCCAAAGGATTGGTTCCTCAGGAGCGGGAACGGTGACACGCAATGGATCGGGGGCGCGGCGAATCCCCATCAGGCATATCGCGTTGGCAAGAAAGCCGCAGGCCGTTTGCTGGACGGCAGAGAATGGAACGAGTTCCCGAAGATACTGGAGGGTCACTTTGCGAATCCACTTCACGGACGAATGGCAGAAGGCGCGCCGGGTTGTGCTCATCGAGGGGCAGAGCGTGACGCTGCGGCCGGCGAGCTTCAAATATCTGCTGAGCCTGGCGGTTGCCCGGATCCTCAGCAACGTCTATTCTAGCGGCTGGATTCATAAGCTCGATATCCAGCCGGGCCAGAATCAGATCAAATACATCTGGCAGTTGCGCTCTGAGTTGAGCGGCCATTTCAACGAGGATGTGCGGGCGGTGGGCGCGCTTATCGACAATGATTGTAATGGCCACTATAGGCTCAACGTGTCGCTCGGAGATTCTGTAATCTCAATCGACAACGCCCTTGAGGCGTCAGGAGACCATGACATATGCCAGACGATCGCGTATTTGAAGATTCCGAGGACGGGTCCGAGCCAAGCCCTAAGGCCGTATGTACCCATCCGAACCTCATTGAGATCGGCGCGTTCTTTAAGTGTCCCGACTGCGGGATGAGCGGGTTTGTTTGTCGCCGGGGAGCGACGGCAATGACTGGCTCTGCCGGGGCGCGTGTGGTCAAAAGAAAGGATAAGCGATGACCGGATCGGAGATTATGAAGACGATCGACACGCTCCGGAAAGATTTGAAAACCTATCTCGATGACATCGATCAGGAGCTGGCGGAAATCTACTCAGCCGTTGACGATTTCAGCGATGGGCAGGGGCGCGAGATCGGTAAACTCAACGATCAGATCGAGGACCTAGAGCGTGAGCTTGAACAGTCGGAGGGGTGACGTGAGGGTGTGCCAAACCGATAAGCAGATGATCGAATGCCAGGCCGCATGGATGCAGCTTATGGGACTGGGGTGGATGGCAGTCGGGGTTCACGCGGCGACGAATGTATTTGATCTGAGCGCCAAGCCGATCAAACCGACCGGCATCATCGCGATCGATATCAAGCCCTGTGAGGGATGCAGTGCTGCGATCTTTGAGTTTGGCGCTCTGCTGCATTTCGACGTGAAGGGGGCGGGCTAATGGACGTCGTCGTCACAGTCCCCATGAAAGTCTGGGACGAATGGATACGCGAGGGCGATCTCCCCGGCCAGGAGTGGACCGGCCAGGAGTACGGATTCTCCATTGCCGGCAATCCCGACATCAAGCCCGGGGAGCGCGTCTACATCGTCGCGCATGGGAGGCTCCGGGGATACTCTCCCCTCATTCGGAGAGGCTTATTGAGTCGATCCCGGACGTTCCCGCGAACGATCCTCGTGAGGGGCGGCGGCGCCGTAGCATCTACGATCGATGAGAAGATCCCGGGGTTCCGGGGCTATCGGTACCGCTGGTGGGAATATGAAGTTGAGCGTCCGTTTCCGAATTGGACCGAGATTAGGGGAGATGGTAATGGATGAGATTTTCGACGAATCAATGACCTACGCCGAAGACGACGCTGCGATGGCGGTGAAAGCACGAAAGGCGCTTGCCGACAACGGCATACTCGCCTTTAATCTAAGAACAAAAGACCCCCACGCCCTATCACTCGCGCAATTAGCCAAGGCGTTACGCGCTATTGACGGCCTGCTGAAAACAGTGGGCAAACAGGTCGAAAAGATCGGCCCAAATGAACGGCTTATGCCAGTCATTCATACGATGGCATCCATTGACTGCGACTATCAATTGCAGATTCGGATTCTTACAGCACCAAAGATACGGCGGAATCGAAAGCCCAAATTGAAGGGCCGTGCCCACTTTGCCGGCGATCATCTGGATGGCGTAAAATGAAATCCCCCAAAGTCCGAGAGACCGACATCGGGATCGCGGCGAAGCGATATCTGGAATCCCACGGCTGGGAAGTGTATCCGGAAGTGCAATTGAATGCCAGCGGCGGCATTGCGGACATCGTCGCGGTCAAGGATGATGTCATCTGGGTTGTAGAATGCAAGATGCGGGTGACGCTCGCACTCCTGAAGCAGCTATGGCGTTGGCGGAAGTACGCAAACATGCTCTCGGTCGCAGTCCTCGCTGGATCGCTCTATCCGCAGCACTTAGCGAGACTCCATGGCGAGAAGGATTTTCAGGGGGCCATGCTGGACAAGTTTGGCTTCGGGTGCTTCGGTGTGCTGGTGAACCCGCCGAGAATTGAGAGCCTCCTTTCCGGAGCCGGATTCGAACGTGAGCGCGATGATTTCTTGCATGTGATACGCGACCAGCATCGCGACTCAGCGCCTGGCCAGGTCGAAGGAAAGCGCTTCACCGCTCTGGATTCGACCCTGGCAAACCTCGTGGAGTATGTCAGGGGACATCCCGGCGTCGCACTCCGGGAAGCGGTCTCGCAGATCCGGCACCACTGCAAAGATAATCGGAGCGCAGCGGGCACAGTGCGGCAGCACTTGAAACCCTACAAAGAGAATTCCCGTTGCCCGGAGATCATTCTGGTTCCCCGGCATGGGCGGTTGTGTTGTGATGTTGTGGACTTGGAGGTGATGTAGTGGATCGACTAGCGATCATGCTCGGGTTTCTTCTGGCGATGGGTTTGTACTGGCACGGAGCGGGCTATCCGCGATTCGATCTTTGCTCGCATCGCCGCATCAGGGCTGTCCGGATTGGCGGACACTACTACTTCATCTTTCGATGCCAGAAGTGCCGCAGGCTCGCGATTGAGGCGGAGCGGGACATGGAAGCGCTCCGGCGTCTGGCGACCGCCGCACTTGGCATACCGGAGCATTTGGTATATCGAGAAGGAAGGGGGCGCCGTGTCTGACAATCCCACAGTACGCGAGATGGTCTCCTGGGCGCTTGAAGGCGAGGACGTCGGGATCGAATTCAACACCGTCGATGAGATGGTCGGAGACTATCTGGATGCGCAGGAATTCGACGGCCTTTACAACGAAGACGGGGAGTGCGGGTGTCTCGCCGGCGAACTCTCCCCCGGCTCGTGCATGCAAGCGGATTGCCGGGCCGGATACATGGGCCCCTGCGATCCCGAGAATTGCGTAGCGGATGGGAACTGTGATTTTCACGTCGGACCCGAGAAAGCGCAGCAGAAGACATGAACAATGACTGGCGAACCGTCGCGCGGGCGATCGTGGACGGCTGGGGCCATCTAAATGTCGATCAGATGGACAAATTGATTGTCGCCCTCGAAGCCGCGCTCGCCGCGCTGCCAAAGACGGCGGAGGAGTTGGCACGACTGATGATGAACATCCTCCCAACCCTGGAATATGTAACACTTGATCAACCCCGCCCGTCGGCCAAGTGCCGGTGGACGTGGGGGCCAGGAGCGGAGGATGTGGTAACGGGCTGTGGCAAGTTTCCCCCATACGATGAGGATATGGGGACTACTTATAAGTTCTGCCCATACTGCCGCCTCCCCATCGAGTCCGTCGCGCCAGACTCGGAGGCCGACGGTGAGTGAATTGTCAGGGGGGGGGTTGCGCGACAGCTTGCAGGCCGACAGAAGAGGCATTATCAAATCAGATGGAGGGTCAGGGTGAACACGCAAGGAGCATTCCAGATCACGGAAGCGATCGCACAGCTGCGAGCGGAGAGGCAGAAGATCGACATGGCGATCGAAGCCTTGGAGTCGCTGGCGGAGAGGCGCCCGATCTTCCAGTGCGAGGGATCGAGTTCCGTGGCGATTCCGATCGCGTACCCCGCCCACCCGAAAGCCAGGACATCGAAGACCGCCAAGCCGAAACCCCGGAAGGCTAAACCTAAGGCGGAAAAGAAGGCGGGCGGGACGAAGCGCCGCCAGCGCAAAGACGGCGAACCCTCAACGCATGACCTGGTGGTCGGCGTACTGAAGTCCGGACCCAAACGGCCGGGTGCCGTTATCGCTGCGCTCAAGGGCAAGGCCGCGCCGAACAGCGTCTACACCATGCTCAGCTATCTGCACAGCCACGGGGAAACCCGGAAGAACGAGGACTTGACATACAGTCTGGTCGGAAGGGCTTAATGGCCGACTGGCGAGCGATCAGATCCCGCCGATGGCGTGACGGCGACTTTGGGAGACTGTCTCGGGATGCACGACTCCTGGAGATCGGCCTCACGTCCTTTGCGGATGACGAGGGATTCCTCGATGAGGACCTGGGCGGCATCCTGGCGGGCGTCTACCCGAGAGACCGCGACCTAACCGAAGAGATCATCATACCCTGGCTCCAGGAGTTGGTCGATTACAATTTCGTCCGGCTCTACGTGGTCGACCGCGGGGTCATAATCGAGCTGACGAGATTCTACGATGAGCAGCCGACGCGCCGGCAACGACAAAAAGCATCACGACTGGCGGCGTTGGTTAAGGGTCTGCAGCCAGAAACCTCGGTCGAAAAGGTGTATGGCGACCACTGGTCGACCGGCGGTCTATCGGTGGTCGACCAACGGTTAACCACTGGTCGACCACTGGTCGCCATCGATGATACTCAAGGGGTTACAGAAGATGGTCGACCGCCGGTTAACCACGGGTCGACCGCTGGTCGACCTAGACTAGAAGAGACTAGACTAGGATCTTTAAATATCACTCTAGCGAGTGATATTGAAAGATCGGCTGGCGCCGAACCAGATCAATCTGTGGAAAAGCCGAAGCGCGAACGATCAACCGCCCAGATCATGAACGACGAAGACTTGGAAGACGTCCGGCGCGCCTGGGTCCACAGATTCCCCAGGCACCCGATTGATTACCCCATGGCCCAGAAGGTGATCGAGGAGGCCAAGGGCTTCGGCATGAGCCCCTTGCTCCTGCTGGGCCGCATCCGCATCGACGCGAAGAACCCGGTCGCCTTTTTCCAGGCCATGATCGACTGCGCGGAGAACGCGCCGCATCTGGAAGATGGAGAGCATCGGCACCACTCGTGGGATGCGTGGGCGAGTCGACCGCGAAAGAGTGTCAAACTCAAAGGCGCCAAGTCGCTTGGCGAGATTCTCCCCAACCTGAAAGTTCGCATGTAGCCTCTATACTATAGCGCGTGGTCGACCAACGGTTAACCACTGGTCGACCACTGGTTAACCACTGGTTGTCAATATCACTTCCGATAGCCATCCGCCGAATTGCGCTTGCGTGAACCATCTGAAACCCGGAATCGTGACGTAGTGATTTACATAGGGTTCCGGGGGAATCGTGAAGTGAAATGGCGAATCGCTCAAAATTCACAACCAAAAGAGCAGAGCGGCTTTTGC
>Ga0307378_10010969_pt1 | contig 11720 bp, 15 predicted proteins | sample UN1MG_FD_202238 | JGI IMG/M metagenome (GOLD analysis project Ga0307378, IMG submission 202238) | Soil microbial communities from Risofladan, Vaasa, Finland - UN-1 | ecosystem: Environmental > Terrestrial > Soil > Coastal area > Acid sulfate soil | place: Finland: Risofladan, Vaasa | collected...
CGTGGACTACTGCAAGATGAGCGTGATACGGCCGGGCTATGTGTCGAACGCTTATGGGCGACGACGTCGGTTCATGGCACAGGAGTCGGATGAACGGGGGCAGCTGGCTGCGTTTGAGCGTGAAGCGGTAAACATGCCCATCCAGGGCACGGTGGCGGATACGCTTAACGTGGCCGTTTCCAACATGTACAGGTGGCGCTTGATGTATGCGGGTCGTTGTAACTACCGCATTATTCTAGTTGTCCACGACGCCGTGCTCATAGAGGTTCCAGGGGAGCAGGCGCACATTGTTTATAACGAAGTCCTTCCTCAGTGTATGACTACCATGGCGGTGATTCCCTCTTGGTATCCATGGCCACATACAGTTAAGAAATCGGAACCTTTCACTCTTGACGTGGACCGCGAAGTGTATATAAGGTGGGGTGTAAAGGCAACTGCTGAGGAGTTGGTTGCTCGTGGTGTTAGTACAGAAGACGCAGAACTGATGACTAAGCACTAAGTACCAAGGACTGGCTGACGAGGTAACATCGAGAATAACGAGAAACGAGTGGTACTTCGTACCATAGTTTCTATTTACCATGGTGAAAGGAGACCTACCATGTCTGAGGAGTCCTACCGTAGTTCCGTGCCGTCGACGGGTGGTTTGGAGCGTTTTCCCGGTTTCGTGTTGTTGAAGAAAGGTGCGGCGCATCAGGTTTTTGCGCCAAGGGGTGACAAGGGCCGCGCGCTCTTCCGGATTCTGCCTGAGATCCGTGAAGGTGCCGAGCTGCCGTGGCGTATGACTGCTGAATCCTGTGATTTCAGTGGCTGGATCAAAGCTGAGAAGGTGATCCGTCAGGCGGGCGCAAACAACAAGTTCACCGCGCTCATCCGTGTCAAGGATCAGGACAACAGGTATGCTGGCCCGATCCAGCGCTTCATTGATACGCTTTACCGTGCCTTCAAGGAAGCACCCACTTCCCTTCCGCCGGAGTGGATCCGCTGGAAGGATAAGCTTGGTGCGCTTCCTGGCATCGAGTACGTCGGGCTCATTCAGTGTATGCTGTTTGAGAATGGTGGTTACAGTCACAAGGACAAGGTGACTGGGAAGTACAAACCCATCAATCCGGCCGTCTTCATCCTACCTAAGACTGCCCGCATGTCACTGGAGACGCTCTGTAACGCAGAAGTCGAAGGGTATACTGGCAGTGCGGATGACTACGGCCAGCGGTACAAAGTTGGCGATCCGTGCGGCACGAAGGCCGGTCGGCTGATGCAGCTGGTTTACTACCCTGGTAGTGGGGTGAGCCTTGCTCACTATGAGGCGGTTGTTGTTCAGCCCTGCCCCATCCCCATCGAGATGGCTCAGGCGTACAGGCCGTGGAGTGACATCCTGAACTATCTCACGGAAGAGGAGCAGATGGATTTGCTCGTCAACCACTTCCCGCCCGAAGCTGTTGATTTCGTGTTTGGGCAGACGAAGCTTGCGGAGATGTTACCGAAGAGTGTGCGGGGGAAGTGGATGGCCCGTATACAGGGCTTCGGTCAGCAGTACCCACCGCAGCAGTTCCCGCAGCAGCAGTACCCTCCGCAGGGTATTATGCCTGGCATGCAGTTCGCGCCACCGAGCACGGATCCCAACGATTGGGCTGGGCGATCGATGCCCCGCGCTGATATGGCGCCTAACATGATGCCTCCTGGGATGGTACCTGCTGCGCCGCCGGCGCCGCCGCCCCAGCAGTTCGTCATGCCAGGTGCCGTAATGCCAGCACCTGTAACTCCGGGGGGCGCACCCTCTGCTGGTGGTGGTGAGTACGACTTCAGCCTGGATGGTGATGGCGTAGGTGGGGGCGATGATACCATCCCTTTTGATGGTAACGTCAACCCACCCGTGACAGCTCCGGCGGCAAGTACGGACTTCCAGCCGCCGGTGAGTGAAGCGACCAAGTTGGCGAAACAGCGACTGGCGGAAGCGCAGGCTCTTCTCCGTCAGAAGCAGCAAACCGCGCAGCCGCAGTAGTATCTGGTCGAATGACCTACCCCCTGTCACGCAGGGGGTAGGTTGTTCATTTGAAGAGGTGTTGAATGGCTCAATCCAATTTCCTTACCGCGTCGCTGGACGCGCAGAAACGCCAGCATGGCGAGAGCAACGTTTTTATGGCGAGTGAGGGTGCCCAGCTGTCTGTGGGAATCCCGCTGCCGTCGTTCTCGGTGATGTACTTACTGGACCTGGATGTATTGCCGCTGGGCCGGATCCTGGGTGTTGCGGGACCGCCAGCGTCGCAGAAGTCGTCCTTTGCGTTTGAGGTTGTCCGCTGGCTCATGGGGGCTGAAGGAGAAGCCAAGCTGGTTGAATGCGAGGGCGGTAAGTACAGCCCCAAGCTGATGCGCTCCATCATTGGCAACAAGGGCGTGGACGAGCACTTCCTGATTGGCCGTTCGGACACGATCGAGGAGGCGCAGGGACATCTGTCTTCCGCGTTGGATCTCTATGAGGCCAATCCCGAAGCGGGCATGAAGTCGATCTCTGCGCTGGTGGTCGACAGCCTTGTTGGCGTAACCAGCGAGGCAGTGATGATAAAGCACGTGAAAGACGGACATGCCTCGCCTGAGGTAGCTATCCAGGCCAAGGGCTGGTCGCCGTTCTTCAAGAGCTACAGCTCGCGTATTGCTGGGTGGCCGATCGTGGCGGTGGTCGTCAACCACCTCAAGACGAAGGTCAACACGTCTGGGCATGGTGGTCCGCCTGGCCGGTACACCCCGGGTGGTGATGCGCAGTCGTTCTACGCCGGGCTTTACCTGTGGATGCAGCGCATAGCGTCATCTGAGCGTATCACGATCGTACGTAACGGTGAGCGCATTAACCGGTTTACGGAGACGAGACGCCTGAAGATCGAGCTGCAGAAGAGTTCGCTTGGCACGGATGGGCGCGAAATCTTCGTCAACTTCTCCTGGTACCACGACGAGGAAGGGAATCAGGTCTCCTACTTTGACTGGAACGCATCCACCTGCGAGCTGCTGCTTAGCATGCAGGGCAGACACGGTTACATCGACAAACAGCCGGCGGATCTGTGCAACCTGATCGACATCGATGTCAGCAAGGGCACCGGCGAGAAGAAGTACACCAGCCAGGCGTTGGGGCTGGAGGGCGTGTCGGACAGTGAGATCGGCGCGGCCATTGACAGCAATCCCGAGTGGATCGATAAGCTCTGCAAATTCTTCAACATCACCCGGCACAACAAGTGGACTGGTGTCATGCCGGAGCTGGAGAAGAAGGTGAAGCAGAGAAAGAAGAAGGACGAGGTGGTCGCCAATCCGGACAACCGGGCGTACGGCAAGGACGCCAAGGTGATTCTGCCGGACCTAACAGACTCTGATGTGGTCAGAGAGCTGGATAAGGCCAGAAGGCGTGGTAAGGGTAAACCACCAGAAGGCTTAGAGACCGTTTGACAGATTCCCTCTGAGTTATTATACTGTTCGATAACTCGGAGGGATTGTTTGTGAAAGTCACGGCGACGAAAGACATTGTAACGGAACGCGGTTTCGTGGTGGCACGCCAGGGGGCGTTGGGCAAGGTCAAGCTGGCCAAGCCTCACGACCCCTGCAACCACTTCAAGGTGCTGGTGATGTTCGGCAAGCGGCGGCATGGTTACTGGTGCTCGCCGAAGGATCTTCTTGCCGACGGCTCGTTGGAGAAATACATCGCGTGGCCACTGCCGCCGAAGAAGGTTTTGCCGGTCCCGAAGGGTGACCCGCATAAGTATGACTTCGGGTCGAATCTGAGGACTATCCGTGAATCACGCAAGCTGTCTCAGGTACAGCTGGGCAAACTGATGTCCAAGAACGGACTGTATGTGGCCCAGTCGACTATCTGTTACAGGGAAAGGAGACCTGATTGTCCCAGCGGGCGGTTCGTGAATGCTTCGGCCAAGGCGTTGGACGTGCCTGCGTTCATGTTCTTTGTACCGCTGGGGGATTGTGTCGTGATCAAATCGGCCGGCGAGTTCATGAAGGCCGTACGGGAGAAGCTGTGTACTGGTGTCTCCGAGACGCAGTTCAACAAGACCACAAGACGGGAACTGCTGCTCACGGGCTTCAAGGAACTTCCGCCGAGGAAAGAGGGTAAGAATGGGGTTCCTAAGAGACGTCGAGAAGTACGACGCGGAACAAGCGGCGCGAGCCGATCATTCGTTCGAAACAAAGATGTTGAATCGGGTATGTTCTGAACTCGGGATAGAGGTCCCAGCTGATCTGAAGCATGATTCCACGTTCGGGTTTGAGTGGTTGAACGAGGGCAATCACTTCCCTGTGCGTATGTGTTCACGCCGCATCCACGCATGCGCAGTTGATCTCTTCCAGCGCATGACAGCCACCAAGCTGTTCGACACTTACATAAAGGAGCTGGAGGATCATGGTCACCCGACGATGGCCATGTTCTTCATGTTGGACGGGATCGGCGCCAGTGTCATCCACAACTGGTGGGGGCTGGAGCATGTTTCTGGTTACACCCGGTTGGTGCGCCGGGCTGCGTCCGAAGTCAACGGCATCATTGTAGAGCCGATTGATTCGTTCTTGAAGTCGCTTAAGGCGAGAGGGGTGGCCTGATGGTAGACCAGCCTGAGAAGATGTGGTGTCGTTCGTGTCCGGCTGCGGATGAGATCCGCGCCTTGTTGAATGAGGCGCAGAACAAACACGTGTCACCCATGGCCATGCAGATGTTGCGTTGGTTGGCTGGGATGACCCCGTTGCACAGGCTCATGCACAATTTAAACGTGCTGATAGCCATGTGTGACCATCATGAAGTACGAGACATCCTGAATCACGGTCTGGCGCCAGATGAGCGCGCGACGCTTATCGAGCTGGATTCATGTGGGTTACCTGTGGCCATGCGGGAAGTTGCCCATGGTCTTTTCAACGTGCATGAGCGATGGAGCACGCTGAAAGCAATTGCTAAACCCGTACGCGAGGCGCTTGCCTTTGCGGATGAGCGGGTAGTGGAGAAGCCTTTGGACGGAGTCCTGGGCGAAACAAGAAAGGATCACACAAATGTCGAAGGATAGTAATCTGGCAACGGTTTCGAGGACAGGCGATCTGACGCCTGAGGAACTCGACAGCGGGCAGAAGCGGTTCGAGACGCGGATCGGTGAGTTCACGAAGCGGACTGCGTCGGTGAACCGCAGCGTGCTGGAGTTGAACTGGGAGAAGGGCAGCTTCGTTAACGAACTGCTCAGCGAGCCGAAGAAGTACGCTAATAAGACCGTGGAGAACCTGGCCATGGCGTTGAGCGTATCGCCGGAGATGGTTTACGCGTGGCATCGCTTCAACCAGCGGTACACCCGTGAGGAGATGGAAGCCTGCGTCGAGAAGAACCTGGCGTGGCATAATATCTACTACCTGCTCAGCGTGTCAGACACGGGCAAACGCAAGGAGCTGGAGACACAGCTGGCCAAGGGCGAGATCAAGACGCCGCAGCTGCAGGAGCGGGTTAAGACGATCAATGCCGGAGAGAAGAAGACCGCCAAGGCCAAGGGTAAGAAGGTGGACAACCGGGGCGGGTTGCGTGTTGGTGTGGTCGTACAGAGTACCCACAACATGTGCGTGAGCATGGTGCGTAAGCTCGATGAGTACCATGACGCCTGGAAGGTGTGGAACAGGATGGAAGAGGGCCAGCCGAAGTCCCAGATGCAGCTGAACCTGAAGGCATCACGTAAGGCGATCCAGGAGCTGCAGGAGAAGGCGGCCCGGACGCTTGAACGATGCGAGCTCTAAAGGACAATACCCCCTGCGCCGTACTGCACAGAGCCAAGCCAAGCGGTGAATGGGAGTTATGCTACTACACTGAGCGTATCTCCCACGCTTGGCGGCTCCAGGTTTGGATTTCTGAAGAGGAAGCCAAATCGAATCCCCGGCAGCAGACGGTAACGCTGCTACGGGAGGACTACGACGCTGACCGGTTTAAGGTCCTGCGGGTACCTAAAGACTTCGAGCCGGATAAGGTACCCCAGGCCAGACCGGCTTCTACACCTAAGTCCTACGCACCCCCGCCACCACCCCCACCGCCGGTATTACCTACTGCGCCGGCGTCGGACCTGGTGACCAAACCCGAACCCATGTACGAGCCGGATCCACCTGAGTTAATGGGTGCCTGGTAGGGGTAAAATACCTCCTTAGACGCGTTAGTATAACATAGCCTGAGTTTGCTTTGCGCCGGGGTGTTCCGGGGCATAATCTCAGGCGGAGCGCGCTTCTAAGGAGATTAGTACCATGGCGGACGAAGGTGGGATTGGCGATGTGGCCATGAAGGTGGCCATCATCGCGGCGGGTGTTGCCCTCGCGAAGGCGGCCGAAGGGGCCGTAAGCTTCGCGATCGGCGGCAAGACCAAGGACTCGGGCGGGAAGAAAGGCGGCAAAAAGCGCCGCGCTCCTGCCAAAAAGTCCTAGAGCTTTGCAGCGCCGACCCTCGCGGGTCGGCGCTGCTGCTCACCTCTCCACACCGATGAGCCTTTTCTTTTGATACGAGTTGGACTTGGTAGCCCTGAGAGTACCAATCTGGCTGTTCAGCCAGGGTGCTTGACGGGCAGTAAACGGGAGGACGCAGTGGAAGAGTTGCAGGAGCTAGGACGGGTTATCGAGAAAACCCAGAGCACAGCGGAAGAGATTGAGCGCGCAATTGCCTCACTTGATAATCTCTTCACCCAGAACGAAGCCGTACTCGATGACAAAACCAGGGTCGAGATGATCGACCTGCGCGCAAAGTTGGTTAGCAAAAAGCTCCAGGTTGCAAACCAGGCCAGCGTCGCTCAGAACAGGGAAGTGAAGGCCAAGCCTAAGCGCCGTCGGGTGATCCCTATTAATGAGGGTAAATCTGACACGCGCAAGCGACAGGGGAAGGCAGCAGTTCCCCGTCGGGACAGAGATCGTACCACACCGAAGGCTGACGATACGATGATCGCCGCGCTAAGTGCCGGCGCTATCCTCGGGTTGTTGGCTTTGCTCGGTAGCGGAGATTAACCGCAAATAACAAGCATGTGCAATTGGGAACGGCGGACCGCGTGTCATATACCTACCTGCGGGCCAGTCCGTGTTACATGCTTATTGTACTCAAAGGTAGCTGGCCAAGGATCCCCCGCGCTCGCGGGGGTGGCTGGCACCGGGGGAATAATCCCCCATGGAGACTTGACTCAGATGGTTAAGATCGTTTTCGGTGGTAACTCGGTTGTGAAGGCTTACGACGGCCAGGCCGTCAGCCAGGTCCGCACGGACCTGTCGTCGTTCTTCCAGATCCCCAACAACGCGCAGGTGCGCGTGAACGGCGTCAGCGCCACCGAAGAGACCTCTCTTCGGCCGAACGACGTGGTGGAGTTCATCAAGGTGAGCGGCGAGAAGGGTTCCTAAACCTTCCCCGCTGTTGACGTACAAACCCTAACATCAGCGCCTGTTTCCCACAGGCGCTGGTGTCTTTTTTTAGTTACGACTAAATCAGGAGGAGTCTGATGGGTAGTGACATCGTTGTGGCTGCAAAAGACGAGCCAGAAGCGAAGCCTGTTGAGGCTAAGGAACCGCACGGTCCCAACAAGGCTGATGAAGTGCACTACTCCGACCTCAATGTGAGGATGGCGGAGCAGTTGCGTAACTTCAGGTTGGCTGGCGAAGCGCTGGGGTTGCTTCTTGTCGAGAATATCAAGTTCAACCGTGACAAGTTGGCTGAGTTCTTCGACAAGTTTGAATCGATCAGCGAATCCATTCCGGACGTCGATGAGGTGCTCAAGGCATGTGAGGACCTGGATGGGTTCAAGAAGAGGATGGAGGGCTCCCTTGTGGAGCTGGAGACTAAGCTCGCTGGCCAAGTGACGGCCATGAGCGAGACGGTGACTGGGTTGCTTGCGTCGCAGCAGGAGAAGTCGCAACGTAACTCTGAGACCGTCGATCTGACGTCGTTAACTGCGTTGGTCAATATGGTACGTGACCAGGTAGTTGACCTGAACAATCGCTTCAGTGCGATGCATGATCGATTTGGCCTGGTTGATCAGTGTCTTGAAAACCTCAGAGCTGATGTTGTGAACAGACACACCGTGTTGAACGCCTTGGCTACCTCTAATACGGCCAATACGGATAGGCGGTTCATGGATGTGTTGGGTCGCCTCCAGGCGCTCGAAGCAATCGGAATAACATCCCAGCTCAGGGAGTTGGGTGCTCAAATCACAAGAGTGGATTCCCGCTTGCCGGCTGGCAGGCAGACCGCTGATGAAGAAGGAGGCGCAAGCTGATGGCAGCTGCTACTGTTCCACAACAAAGACGCAGGATCGTGTTCCAGAATGGGCTCGCGTTGATGGAGATCGTCACGCTCGAGAAGGCGGTTCCGACGTCCGATTGGTTGAACAAGATGTTGGAGAGCGCGCCCACCCCCAGCAAGCTGTTGCCGCTGGACTGTGTGGACAACTTCTCCATCCGCCGGAAGGACACGACGCATCGCCGGGTGTACGTGACGTATATGCATCCGCGCATGCAGATGTTCCGGTTCCGTGGTGACCGCGCGAACGCGAACCCTCAGCAGTACAACCTGAGCTGGCCACACACCTTGTGGTGGTTCGTCTTCGCGAACCAACAGCTGAGCGGGCTTTATCTCACGGCGACGAAGGCGTCTCCGTATGATGTTGCGAACTACGGTGACCTGGAGTTGTTATGGTTACCTACTCCGAACCAGTATCCCGAAGGGCATTTCTGCCTTGGGAATCTGTCCACGGACATCTCTTGGCCGGACTGGAAGAGAGTGAACGTGTTGCGGAACGAAGTGATCGCGAGCAACTGGAACAACGATCTGCACCCGAATCTGACGGGGTTCCCGTTCTCCAGTATCCCGGAGTGGGCGGATCAGTCGTCTCGCAATCCGGAGTTGTGGCGAGAATTACCGTACAGGCCGTACCCCTACACTACGTATCGCAAGATGTGTGACTACCTGATTGGAGGGAAGGAATAGTGGCAAAAGCGGACGACGAGAGGGTGATGCAGGCCATGGTTGAGGCCATGGTCAACATACCTGGTGGTAAGATCCAGGCTATACCGGCCATCATGGGTCAGTTCCTGACCATGCCCCGGGAGAGTCTGGTGACGTGGGCTGGCAAGCCTCAGGAGGTTATGGCTGCCCAGTTCATGGCTTATCTGAAGGGTCATGGTCAGCTGACGGAAGTACTGGAGACGCAGTATGACTCGGGGTTCAAGGTCATGATTGATGTCGTAGCCTTGTGCCCGGCGAAGAGTCTCAGCAAGGTTGATGGAGGGAGTCACTAGATGTTCCCGATCGTGCAGGTGCGTAAGGATATGAAGGACTCGGACGTACCGAAGGAGAACTGTTACCTCGTTGGAAGTAACGGGATCTTCAAACAGATCGTAAACGAATTCTACAGTGTCCGCGTGAAGAACGGTACTCTTCCGGAGCTGCAGGAGATCAAGGAAGACGTCGAACTGCATGTAACGCGGCTACCTCAGCGCATCCTCAATCACGTCCACACGTTTTTCCGCGCGGTGAATGACAAGTACAAGGGGGAAGCTGTTGTGGTTCTCCTGTACCACCCCGTGGAAAAGAAGTGGATCGTTAAGATTCCGCCGCAGAATACGCGCGGCATGAGTGTTCAGTACGACCTGGAAAAGGGTGATGCCCTTATCTGGATTCCTACGAACGGAAAAGAAGAGATGACACTGGTGCACAACCAGCGGGAAGCCTCGCCGGAAGGCATCAAAGACTACCGTCTCTTCGGATCGATACACAGTCACTGCGATGCCGGTGCGTTCCACAGTGGCACGGACGACAAGGACGAGTTCTGTTTTGACGGCCTTCACATCACGTTGGGGCACGTTACTAAGAGCCCGCCTGACATCTCCTGCCGGTGGATGCTGGCAGGCCAGTGGTGGAAGGCGGAAGCAGCTGGTTGCATCGCCTTTGATCACGCATCCCCGAAAGTGGATGACCGGTGGATGGAGCGGGTGACCGAGGTGAAGTATAGCACTGTCGTGACTCAGCCGTGGGTTCAGCCACCGGTGGGCGGTCCTGGTTTCGACTCGCCCATGTCGCGGCATTATCCTCTATACGATCACCATGGAATGGGGCATGAGGGCCACGGCTACGAGCATGGTTACGAGGGCCACGGCTACCCAAAAACGGAAACCCCCACACAGGTGGGCGGCGAAAGCGCAGGAGGAAAAACAAGCGGCACGGAAAAACCTGCTTCCTCCACGAGTGAGCCGGCTGTGGGGGAGAGTGAAGACTCGCCACCGATCTACGAGTTACTCGCGCGATATGAGGATGCCTCCGAGTACTCATCCTTGACTACGGAGGAACTAGCACTCATCCAGTTGTGCGAGGATGATCTGCAGGTTCTATCGTTCCTGGAGACATTGGATGACGCGGAGCTGAGGCGACTGGTGACGGACAAGAAGCTGTTCACCGAGTTCCTGGAGGAAGCGGCTACAGACTTCCTGGTGCGAAAGCAAGCCGAAGGTGACGGATCGGGCAAGACTGGTCTGGACACCAAGCGGCTTGAGGATCTGTTTGAAGAAGCCAAGGAGAAGGAGGAGTTGGGTGTTTGATCTAAAGGTTGTTTCGGTGGTTGGCTGCGGGGGGATCGGCTCATGGCTGATCCCCCCGTTGGTACGGTACTTGGCGTCGAAAGGGTATGATGGTGAGATCATCCTATTCGACGGTGACACGTACGAGGAGGGGAACACGAACCGGCAGTCGTTCCCCGCCAGGTGCATCGGCATGAACAAAGCGGTTGCGACAGCTGAGCGCATCAGCGCTGATATGCCGCACATGCGCATCACCGCCACGTCGCAGTACATCAGCAAGGAAAGTGCTGGTATGGCGATGCGTGAGAATGGTGTGTGTTTCGCCTGTGTGGATAATCACCCGGCGCGAACACATCTGGCGCGGCATCTCGAAACGCTGAAGAATGGGCTGCTCATCAGCCCGGCTAACGAGAAGTTCGACGGGAATGCGTGTGTCTACTTACGTGAATCGGGCAAGGACTCCACAGAACACCTCCTCCTCCGTCATCCAGAGATTGCAGCCAAACTGGAAGGTGACCGAGGAGCAGGCTGTGAAGCCCTTGCGGCGGCTGGGGAGACTCAGTTGCTGCTCACGAACCTGTGGGCGGCAACTATTGCCATGAGCCTTTTCTGGACGGTCGTAAACCACGGGATGCGGTTGGAGAAGGGGGAGAAGTTGACGGAAAAGCCCCAGGAATCCTTCTTCGACATCCGCACTTTGACGGTGAACACCTTAATGGCCGCGAAGGGAGGTGCACATGCAGGCAGCAGCCTTAGTGCCGTCCCCCTTGTTTCTGCTTCTGCCACATAGTCTGACCGACAGTGTGGTTGCGGCGCCTGAACTTCAGTTGTTGGTACACGACAGTACCGACGACTACGGGGTGTCGGAGGGTGACGGCGCGTGGATCTATGAGTACCTCCAGTGGGTTGCAGACAAGTGGGTGGAGCTCACACAACAGGAGGAGGCCGTCTCGTGGTCTGACTGTACCCGGTTTGATAATGATACTTTCCGGGCGGCTCTGACGACCACCTATCACCGTAATATAATCGTGGAGTTCACGAACAAGTATTACGTTGAGTGGCGGGACAGCAAGGTCGCCATCCCAGACATTGACGATGTCGACGATTACGTGCAGGATCATCTCTGCTCGGAATGCGATATCGATGACGTCTGGGAGAATGAGTACGACTTGACCCAG
>Ga0307378_10010970_pt1 | contig 11720 bp, 13 predicted proteins | sample UN1MG_FD_202238 | JGI IMG/M metagenome (GOLD analysis project Ga0307378, IMG submission 202238) | Soil microbial communities from Risofladan, Vaasa, Finland - UN-1 | ecosystem: Environmental > Terrestrial > Soil > Coastal area > Acid sulfate soil | place: Finland: Risofladan, Vaasa | collected...
TATCCAGCCAGATTTTTTGGCCGTTAGGTGCACCCAGCCTTTGGAGGAAAAGACCAAGAATAAGATTGCAATGTTTACCAATGTAGCAGCAGAAGATGTTCTTTCTTGTCATGATGCAAAATCCATTTTTGAAGTTCCGCAGATTCTATACGACCAAGGAATATTAGATTTTATCTTTACAAAATTTGGCAAAGTTGGCATGGTAAATACATCAACAAAATGGGACAAGTGGAATGAGATTGCCCAATCAATGATTAATCACAAAGACCAAAAAGTAAAGATTGCAATGGTAGGAAAATATGTGACGTTGGCAGATAGCTACGTTAGCGTTAATCATGCATTAAAGCATGCAGGGGCAATATTAAAAAAATCAATAGACATTGATTGGATCGATTCAGAATCAATTACTGATTTTAATAAACTTTCAGAATATGATGGAATCCTTGTTCCAGGAGGATTTGGTACTAGAGGGTCAGAGGGAATAATTAAAACGGCAAATTATGCAAGAGAAAAAAATATTCCGTATCTTGGGATATGTTTTGGTTTTCAGCTAGCAGTTATTGCTTTTGGAAGAGATGTTTTGAATCTAGAGGATGTAAATTCAACTGAGATAAAACCAGATGCTAAAAATCCTGTCGTAGATCTTCTTCCAGAACAAAAAGATGTATCAGGTATGGGAGGTTCTTTACGACTAGGAGGTCATAAAATTACAGTAAAACCAAATACTTTGGCTCAGAGAATTTATAATTCTGATTCTATTAATAAAAGACATAGACATCGCTATGAAATTAACAAAAAATACATGTCAGATTTTGAAAAAAATGGAATGTTCTTCTCTGCAGAAAGTGATGGAGGAAAGAGAATGGAGATCCTAGAAATTCCTGACCATAAATTCTATCTAGGAGTACAATTTCACCCAGAATTTAACAGCAGACCTGGATATCCTGAAGAATCTTTTGTTTCATTTGTTGAAGCAGCAGCCAAGTAAATTATTCTATTTTTGAGATCTCATAGATTTTTTGTCTTGCATCCCTTACTGATACTTTCTTTTTGACGTATCCCTTTGCAAGGAGATGACTCAAAGCTAACCTGACGGTTCTATCTGGTAAAAGAGTCTTGTTTGAAAGATCCTTTTGGGTTAAAGAACCCTCATACTCTAATGTTTTTAAAAGGAGTTTTGAGCTTGGAGGCATACTAAGTAATTCCTCTGCAAGATGAGCCTTTTTTGCGAGTGCAGAAATTGCAGTTGAGTCTTTTTTAAGACGAATAATCTTAGCTGGCGGTAAAAATTGTGTGCATTCTACCATTTTGTTTACTTTGTATCTTTCCAATCCATCAAGTATTACTTCGCAGTGTAATCGAGCAGAAATATCATTTACTTCAATAGAGCTGTTATTCGACACAATTATTGGTCTTCTATTGACATTCAGCGAATTCACAGATATAATCTCAAATACGGTAGAATCTGGAAAAATAAGTGGTCCACCTGCGGACATTGAATATGCTGAGGACCCCATTGGCGTTGAAATTATTATACCATCACTGCTGTCATGCCACACCTCTTCTCCATTTACTTGAAGAGTATGTTCCATTAGCATCGCACTTTTAGATGGAAATACTGCAATGTCATTTAATACAGGAAAAACTGTGGCCCCATCAATTTTTACTCCCAACCGCGGAACCTCCTCAATTGAATAATCTTGTTTTTTTAATCTATTAACATATGCAGAAAATTCTTTGAGATCAATCTGAGCTAAAAATCCGCCATATTCCCCCTCATTAATTCCTAAAACCGGTGAGGTAGAATCAAAGGACCGATGAAAATAATTGCGAATTCCTTTGTCTCCACCTAGTACAATTACACAGTCAGGTTGCTTTGCTTTAGAATTTGGAGAAATGGTAAATGTTTTAATGTCATTTTCTAAAAGTATTTTTTTTATTATTTTTTGTGATGTCGAATTAGCACCTAAACCATAAATTCCTATTTGCACAGAAGTGTTCTAAGAGCATACAATAAAAGGTTAAAGCTAAATCGAACGATATTTCATTAAATTGTAAAAATATGATGCATTAGTTTCAATGGTACCTTTTTTTGGTATCTTCAAGAGTCCAACATTTTTTGATTCAAGGGCTGCCTGAGCAGCACCACCAGCAAAGCAAAAAGCCCATAGAAAATCATTCTCCTTGAGCATGGTGCAGCAAAAGGTGGCACAAAAAATATCACCTATTCCTGTGGTATCATAAATTTTTTTGTTTGGCAATGTTATTGAATATATTCTATCTTTTACCAACATTGAAACTTCGGTTTTATTTGTAAAAATCACATGTTCAACACCTTTTTTTTGCAATAGCCCCAACGCTTCGTTGTCTGAGGATCCTACCAAATGTTGAGCCTCTTCAGGATTAACCTTGATTGTATCTACATTTGATAAATCAACATCAGTATTTTCTAAAAAAACTTTTTTCTCAGAATCAATCCTCCTCAAAAATCCCTGAGGGTCTAAAAATAAAAATTTGGTATCACGTTTTATTTTTTCAAAAGTATCTGTAGAGATTTCATTAAAAATAGGACTAACTAGAAAGCCATCGGCGCTAATTTTTGTATATTCGATAGGTTCACATTGGTTTTCAAGCATTAAGGTTCTATCTGCACCTGTTATGTTTATGGAAAATTTTGTGGTCTTATGTTCACTTGATGCATTCTCAAAATTAATTTTTTTATCTGTAAGATATTGCTTGTGAGGGAAATCTGAGCCAAATTTTGTGACAAGTTCTACATCAAATTTGAATTGCTTTGCAGTGATTCCCCCATAACAGGCTGGCCCACCTATTTGCTCATAGTTTGAATCACCTATTGTAATAGTATCAATTGCACAATGAGAAAACAAGGCAATCTTCATTTGGATAACCTTTCTAATTTGATGATTTAGTTTTTTGCTTTTTTTCAAAGCAAGATTTGCAGATGATGTCTCTTTTGGATACTACCAATTCCAAATTTGACCCGTAACAACTATGACACAATCCATGCATATGTATACAATCTGTGAGAATAAAAGCATGAATTAAAAGATAATGAATAATTTTTTAAGAAACAGGCACAATATTTTAAAAAAATCAGTTACAAGCAAAAACATATTTCAAGAAAAGCCTACTTGATGACCAAATGAGAGGTTAAGGAATTTATCGACAAGGAGTGAAAAAGGTTTCAGCCCTTCCAAAAATTAATTTCAAAATTGAATTTAAAACAGACTAATTTTATGGCGGTAAATAAGAAGGAAATTCTGTGTTTGGGCAAGAATATAGATCAAGAAACCCCTCTTTAATGACTAAATGAAGTGTTAACGAGTTTATCGGCAAAGAGTAAAAAGACAGTCCCCTCCATCTAGGTACAAAAATTACACAAACTAGGTAATGTCGTACGTTATGATTTGTTGGAGAATTATGAAATTACGATCAGAGTTAAGTAAAACTTTGTGATAAAAAACATGGACGATGGACTGGAAGAATCAATCAACTAAAACATTATTTCTTGTAGTGTTCATAGCTCTAATTTCAATTCAACTGGTTTCATATTCTGAGCCGGCATTTGCCGAATTTATTTTTAGTATTCCTCCTGAAATAAGTTCCTCAAGTTCTGACGATGGTAAATTTGATCTTCCTACGAACGTTGCAGTAGACAGCGATGGCAACATCTATGTCAGTGATGCTGGAAATTTTCGAATCCAAAAATTCAACTCTACAGGGGATTTTCAGTTAAAATTTGGATCAGAGGGTCTAGGCCCTGGTCAGTTTAACAGCCCTATGGGAATAGCTACGAATAGCTTTAAGGAAATTTATGTTGTTGATTCTGGAAAAAATAGTGTCCAAAAGTTCAACTCTGAAGGTGGCTTTCTCTCAGAGTTTGGGATTTTTGGTTTTAATGACAGTGAATTCTTTATTCCGTTTGGAATAGGTATTGATAGTTCGGATAACATCTATGTTTTAGATTCAGGAAATGGGCGCGTCCAAAAGTTCAACTCTGCCCATGTATTTCAGGGATGGTTGGGTGGTTGTACGTCTGGAGTAAATTGCGATATGGTTAATCAACACAGTAATGGATTTTTATGCACAACAAATACTTGCTCTAGTTCAGCTGGTTTTCTCGAGGGCCAATTTACTCTACCCCAAGGTATAGATTTTGATAATCTTGGCAACATCTATGTTACTGAAATTACCAACCAGCGGGTACAAAAGTTTGATTCTGGGGGCAATTTTATCTTAATGTTTGGGTGGGGTGTTGATAGCGGAGCTAACGAATTTGAGATATGCACTGGTACATGTCAACAAGGAATGCCAGGTTCAGGTGATGGCCAATTCAATATTCCAACTGACACGGCAATAGATAGTTTTGATAACGTTCATGTAGTTGATAATGCAAATGACCGCATACAAAAGTTCAACTCTTCAGGTGTCTTTCTCTCAAAGTTTGGATTGAGTAGCTCAGCTGAAGGCGATTTTAATGGACCACAGGGAATAACTATTGATATCTTGGATAACATGTTTGTAGTAGATAGGGGAAACAACCGCATACAAAAATTTGGTGATAATTCCTGCGTTATTCCCATTTCCGGGGTTTGGGCGGTTACAGAAGACTGTGAGATTTTCACAGATGAAACTACACCAGATAGTGTGATAATTCAAAATAGTTCATTGGTTACAGTTAATTCAGAGGGTAGCTTGACGGTTCCCTCTGGTAAAAACCTCATCATAGTAGGTGGTAGCGGTCTGAAACTTGTACAAGGATCTGCTTTTAATGTTTTATCATAATTCATTCTTTTCAAAAAATAATTTTAAATTAACATTTTGAATTTTAACCCATTTTACTATTACAAATAGGCAGGAAAATATCCACTTCCGCAAGAATATAAAGAGGCAAGAGAAATTATGGATATGCCACTAAAGCGTGCAAGTAGAGGACGTACAAAGGGCGGAAAAGGATCGTCAGGAACTGTACAATGTACTAATTGTGGACAGACTGTTCCAAAAGACAAGGCCAAAAAAGTAACCTCAAGGCTTAATCTAGTTGAACATACTTTGGCAAAAGAGCTACGAGCACAAGGAGCATACATTGCATCACCAACTGTCCTAAAGCATTATTGTATATCATGTGCAATTCATTTTAAAATTCTCAAAATTCGATCAGCCGATAGTAGAAGAAAAAGAGGAAAACTCCGATAAATTCAATATTCAATGTTTTTAGCAGTAAATATCATTCTTTGAATTAATGTAATTGCAGCAATAATTACTACAATAATCACGGCAATTTCCATGAATCCAAAAATACCTATAATTGCAATCACCAAAAGACGTTCTGCCCTCTCCCCAATTCCTACTCCTTGAAGTTTAATATTTAATGAATCAGATTTCGCTCTTGCATAACTTACCAGCAATGATAAGGTAATTGCAAGGAACACAAGGTATGGTTCAGCATATCCTCCGACTAGAATTCCTAAAAATATCGCAGTCTCGGCAATTTTGTCAAACATTGAATCAAGATATCCACCTTTTTTTGATGTTTGACCAGTTATTCTTGCAACTTGGCCATCCACCACATCAAAAAATCCAGAAACAAGTAGCAACACACCACCTAGTATTAACCCATATTCCAATCCTAAACCATAAGACACAGCAGAACTCATTGCAAACACTAAAGCAATTGCGGTCCAAAAGTTTGGAGATACCCCAGTGGATGCAAATCCTTTTCCTATTTTTTCCAGAGCTGGACGCAAAGTGTCTCTGAGATTATTAAGCACGTGATTCTCCCAAAATCCACATATATAAAAAATCAGACAGTTTTTTTGGTTTTGGTTTGATAAATTATCAGACTTTTACTCATTTTAGGCATGAATCATATGCTGTCCTCAGCAATTACACAATTCGTGTGAATCGGATCATCTACAAAATGGGAACAATTAGAACATTGGAATTGTGAAGGCAGGTCACACATCACACACGTGGTGAGCACCTCTAGTGTTTCACCACAGCCCTTACAAGAATCAATTCTGGCAAAGTCTACCATAAATTTTCTCCAAAAAAGAAAGATAAAATCCAATTAAAATAATTTGTGTTATGTAAAGGTCAATCTACTTTTACTAATTTTGGGCTAAATTCAAGGCAATTAATGTAGAAATAATCTTAGCAGCTAATGAGGCAGTAGAACCGTTGTCGTAAGTTGGATTTAATTCAACAATGTCAACCCCTGTAACTTTTTTATTTTCAAAGGAGTAGATCATGTCAAATAATTCTCTAGATGTAATTCCAACAGCCTCAGGATTTCCAACTCCAGGGGCAAAGGCCGGATCTAGTACATCCAGATCAAAACTGGCATAAAGATTATCAAAAGTAGAGATATGATCTTTTAAAATTTGAGGACCTTTACCTTGACGTATTTCTTTATCTGAAATTGTTTTAATTTTATTTTCTTTCAAAAATGCCAGTTCTTCTTGGACAAATGCCCTTGCACCAACATGTAAAATATTATCTGCCCCTCTCTCTTCAACAATTCGTCGAAGATAAGATGCGTGACTTAGTTTAGTATCTGCATACTGGTCTCGTAAATCATAATGGGCATCAAAGACCACATACCCTGTTTCTTTTGGAAAGCTCATATACGTTCCAAACGTGATAAGATGCTCTCCGCCTAAAATAAACAACTGCCTGTTTTTCCCTAGAATTTCTCCAGTTATTTTTCTGAGCATATCTAACATTTCAGAGGCCACCACTGTATGTTTGGTGTTTCCCAAATCTTCAATGTTTACATTTTCAAGGTCGACTTTTAATTCTGGATGAAATATTTCTATATTGTTAAAGGCATCACGAATTACATCTGGACCAAATCTACAACCAGGTTTGTAGGAATGAGTTGAATCAAATGGCACACCAAATACTGTAGCCACCGGTTCGCTCGCACCTGAGGTGGTAATTAGGGAACTTTTGTTCAAATAAAATTCTAAAAAGCTCATCATTTACACCATTAATTGGGGCCTTTTTGACAGATATTTTGGCATGTTTAATCCCGAGAATGGTTTGCCTTGCGTTTGCTCATTAACCTCTTTTATAAAATTCTCAAAAGATAATTCTCTGACATCACCTGTTTTCCTATCCCTGATGCTGAGATTTTCAGAGGTGGCTTCTTTTTCTCCTATTACCAAAATATATTGTATCCATTCCTTTTCAGCTTCTCGAATTCGTTTTCCAATGCTGTCATTTCTGTCATCAATATCAACTCTAATGTTGTGTGAGGAAATTTTATCGGCCAGAGAATTGGAGATACCAATGAACTCATCTTTTAGAGGAATTACTCTAACTTGAGTGGGGGATAACCATAAGGGCAATTGAGGTTTACGTCCTTGTTTAGAATCAAAAGCTGCCTTTTCTAAAAGGACATAGATTATTCTCTCAATTGCACCGCTAGGAGAATTGTGTAAAATAATTGGGTTTCTTTTCACATTATTCTCATCTACAAAATCAATATTATACCGATTTCCGTTTTCAACATCAATTTGATCAGTAGACAGAGCGGAGGCTTTTCCAAGATTATCTATAAAATTAAACTCCCATTTTAAAACAAAATAAAAAAACTTTTCTTTCCACATTTCAACTAATACAGGTTTCCCAAGTTTTTTTACAAGGTCTTCAACTACTTTCTTGTTTTCATTGTAGAAATCCTCAGTAAATCTAATTGCCATTTCATAATCAGATTCTTCAATTCCTAGTTCTTCAAGTACACTTTGAGAAAGATCAAATCTTATTTTGATTTCCTCAATTGATTGGGCCATATCTTTGCAAAATGCATGGCAATCAGGCATAGTAAATGCACGAAGTCGTCTTAATCCAACCAATTCTCCTGATTGCTCACGTCTAAAACTATACCGTGTAAGCTCGTATAATCGATATGGTAAATTTTTGTAGGAAAGCTGAAACTCATTTGCCATTAAAAATTGGCCAAAACACGCTGCAAATCTCAAAAATAATTGCTTTCCATCAGAATCTATATTGTATTGTCTTGCAGGAAATCGGTTAAAGTAGCTTACCATACTTGGATGATGTGAATCATACATGATGGGAGTTTCAACTTCATACCCTCCATATTCTTTAACCCTGGTTGTAACGTATTGTTCAATTAAAGATTTAATCAATCGTCCATTAGGAAAGAATCGCATATTTCCCGAATCAGAAGCAGGTTCGTAATCTGCAATCCCTAGTTTTTTCATTAGTGCCACATGTGGTGGAGGTTCATCTACACTTCTCTTTTTTGCAGATTCATATTTTGATAGTATCTCTAATTTTTTGTGATTTGTAAAATTAAATTCTGACATTGGAGTCATTGTTCCGTCTGGAGTTAAAATATGCCAAAAGGATTTGATTTTAGATTCAGATTTTAATGCCTCAGAGGTAACTTCTTCGGCGGGTTTTTCTCCTTCCAAAATTGTAGTTTCTTTTTTGGTAACTAACTTGGAGCTCTCAGCCAAAGGATGACCCTTTACTTGAATCTTATAAGATTTGGTCCATCCAAAAGGAGAATGTGAAACATCAAGTTCGCTTGCTGAGGACTCCATTTCTTTAAGTAATGACATTGCTAGCACAGGGGATGCAAGACTTGAGCTAAGATGGGCATAAGGGTATAGCAATAATTTTTTGCAACCAATTTTTTCCATAGAGTTTTTTATCTGAGAAATGGCATCTGTAGCAACAGAAGAGTCATCACCTTTTTCGACTGCCACAAATGCCACAACTAATTCTTCTAACTTTGTAGTTTCAGTAGAAACATCTTCTTCGGCAGTTTTAATCTCTTTTTTTGTAGGGGTATATTCAATACTATCACAATGAAGTTGTAAGATACGCACGATAAATCATGCCAATTGTGTCATAAATATACGATTCTTTCAAAGCAAAAATCTAAAAAATATTAATTTAAGAATTTTTTATTGTTTTTTCAATCAAGTCGTGTAATTCTTGTCTATGAGTTTCAATAATTCCTCTAATCTCAAAGGAATCCACATAACCACCTGCTGAAGCCCTTGAGGCTTTTAAAAGAAAGTGAAGCGATCCCTCTTCTAGCTTGCCCACATAGTAACCATACAAAAAGTCTAATTCACTCTCGCACCTCCAAACTTGGGTTGTTTTCAAAAAAGTTTCTTTAATTTCAAAAGGGATTTCTTTTAATCTATGCATTACATAATTATCCAATGATTTTCTAATAGACGAGTCACTTAACATGATAAACTAGAATACCAGGGATTCATAAACAGTTTACCAATTTAAAATAGCATAAAATATCTGTGAGCACCCTACACGGAAATATTGCTTTTTAGCGCAATTATGGAACGAAGAATCAAAGCAGATAACCCCAAGTTTGAAATTAAAAATTTGACAGTGCGGTTTAAGGAATCATTCCCACGATAACCCTCATCATATAACATTTCAATTGATCCCTTATCTGTTTGTACAAAGGAAGTTATCAAAGAAAACGGTCCTAATTTTTCATCAATTTTTTCAATATAAAGCCGTATTTCTACACGGTTTACTAAAAATCCTTGTTCTTTAAAATCACCAGAACTGAAAAGAACTTCAATTTGATCAGGTTTACGATTAACTCGTTTTGGATTATAAAGATCAATTATTTCCATGTCATAATTCAGAAGGGGGACCCTACATAAGAGATCTTTGAGTGAAATACTCATGTCTCACATTTATTGATGTAAAGTTATTTGAGCCATTTTTTTATCAGTGTAAAATAAAGTTTTAGCGAATTTTAGCACAAAGCACAAGTATTAATTGACAGCTAAAATAAAGTTTGAAAAGTGGACCCACACAAATTTCATGGAAAGGACATTCCACACATTAAACTAGACCCAAAAATGACAATTGAGGACCTAGTCGAAGTCTTCTCAAGATCTGGGTACAATGGAAGACGTCTTGGAGATGCTGCTAAACTTTATGCAAAAATGATCAAAGAAAACGCAACCATTTGCCTTACCGTATCAGGGGCAATGACTCCAGTAGGATTTGGAGGAATAATCAAATCACTGATTGAACGTGGGTTTGTTGACTGGATAATAACCACAGGCGCAAATGTGTACCACGAAGATCATTTTGCATGGGGATTGCCCGTAAAACAAGGATATTCTGAGGTTGATGATATGAAATTATATGAAAATGAAATAGTGAGAATTAGAGATGTATACATAAAGTTTTATGAAACTCTGGAAGCGCAAGATAAAATAATTCAAAAAATGTTTGGAAAAGATTTTCCAGATAAACCATTTACAACGGCTGAATTTTGTAATTTGATGGGAAAACTAAGTAAGGAAAAATCAAAATACCCAGAAAAAAGTTTCATAACTACTGCATATGATTATGATGTTCCAGTATACATTTCAACTATGAAAGATTCCTCTATTGCCCTAAATTTGGCAGTCCAAAGATTAGAAGGAAAAATTTACAAATTAGATTTTGTTAGAGAAATTATAGAGCAAGCTTCAATTCTTTTTAATTCTAAAAAATCAGGAATAGTTGAACTTGGAGGAGGCGTTCCTAAAAATACAGCCCAGCAAACAGGTCCCTTGCTTGATCAAATACTTCGTAGAAATGACGGAGGACAGGACTATATTATTCAGATAACAGATGCAAGACCAGATACAGGTGGACTTTCAGGTGCAACTCTTCAGGAAGGAAAAAGCTGGGGAAAAGTTCAAAATTCTCATGAAGGAATGGTTACAGTTTATGCAGATGCCACAATTGCATTTCCAATTTTAGCATTGTATGTTTTGAGCAATCAAAAAACAAGAAAACCAAAAAGATTGTACAAAAAATTAGGCAAATTTTACAAAAACCTAAGTGATGACTATTTCAAAAAACCAGGTCAGTCTGAATCCAAAAAACACATTAAAAGAAAATAAATCTAGAATTTGTCAAATCGAGCTCGTTCCAGATCTCGGTCATCCTTTGATTCTTTTTTGTATTCCTTGTAGTGTTCTTTACATAAAACACTCTTTTTGCCTGCTTCAGTTACTCGTAGTTTAGCATTTTCGACTTTGGCGGTGTTTATTGACCTAGCGCCATCATTATCGCACCCTTCAACATTACATTTTGCACCCTTTGAAACAACACCCATAAAATTCATTAGAATGAATGTTATTTATATTTGAAAATTTTTTTAATCTTAAATTTTTGATCTGTTTTTAAAATCAAAATTTTGGCCAATACATGAATACATCGTTTATAAGAGGAATTTTTTTTTAAGAAAATATGGCTGGAACAAAAAAGGCAAGTCCATCTGCTCAAAAAGAAGTAAAGAAAGGTAAAAAAGACAAGGGGGAAGGCGGTCCAAAAAAGGCAGAAATTACAGTAGCAGTAAATGAAAAAGAGGCAACAAGAATAGTACAAAACTCCAAAGTCATAACAACTTATGAACTAGCAAGACAAACTGGAGTTAAAGTTTCAGCTGCAAATATATTTTTAAAAGACTCTTTAAAAAAAGGAATTATCGAACGCGTTGGTGGATTTAGCGGTCATTATATTTATCGACCCGTCTCATCATAAAGCAAAAAGATATCTCCAGGTTTTAGTTCTTTTAGTGCATCTATGTTTTCTGTCAATTTGCCAATTAACGTCATTGTTTTACCAGGTACTGAATCATCCATAAAAAAACAAATGGTTCCAGAAGAGGAGGAAAATGC
>Ga0307378_10010973_pt1 | contig 11718 bp, 13 predicted proteins | sample UN1MG_FD_202238 | JGI IMG/M metagenome (GOLD analysis project Ga0307378, IMG submission 202238) | Soil microbial communities from Risofladan, Vaasa, Finland - UN-1 | ecosystem: Environmental > Terrestrial > Soil > Coastal area > Acid sulfate soil | place: Finland: Risofladan, Vaasa | collected...
GCCTCCAAGCGCTCGAGGATCGCGATCGAGTCGGCGACAACGTCGGCGCCGAACTCGGCCACCGGTACCAGCTCCTTGCGCTCAGCGCTCGCAGAGCGAAACGGTCGCCGGGGTCGTGATCGACCCATTCGACGGCAACCCCCTTGATTCCGCAGGCGAGCGCGACCCGCTCGACGTTTGTGGAGAAGGGGATCCGATGGACGCGGATCACGGGGCGATCACGAACTGGGTGACGATCAGATTCGCGAGCAACCGCTCGCCGCGACTCATCCGCACCTCGATCACGTGGGTCGAGCGACCCCGGTGCATGGTCTCGGCCCGAGCCAGAATCTCATCTCCGGGGCCGGCGGGGCCGAAGGCGTTCAGCTTCATCTCGATCGTGGTGAAGTTGTGCCCTTCCGGGACGTGCCGGAAGGTCTGCCAGGCGGCGACGGTATCGCCGAGCCCGCACCAGGCGCCTCCGTGGACGAGACCTCCCGGGTGCAGGTGCTGCTCGTCGACGACGATTCGGCCAAGCGAATAGACATCCGTGATCTCGAGCGGTTCGATCCCCATCACCGACGGATAGCTGCCGCCGAGGCGGGCCAGCAGGTCCTTGAAGAGCTCCGGGGTGATCCTCTTCGCGGGGTCGCTCACGCGGGCAGTATCTCAGCGCCGATCAGGCGCCGCTGAGCTCGCCACGATCGGCTCGCCAAACCCCGACCCGGGCGGTCGGCCGCTGGGCGCAGATCACAACGTGTCTATGAGCCCGACGTTACGAGTCGCGAAACGGACCAAGATCCCCAAACGGCTGATCGCGCTCACGCACCGCCTGCTTGAAGCCCCCCTCGGCCGCCCTCTGCTGGAAGGCGAAGCCCTCGGGCGTATGGCGGGCGATGCCGTCGAAGAACACGCTGAGCGTCTGAGTCGCCTGCAGGCCCTGCGCGTAGAGGGACTGATTGATCGCCAGCTTGTGCATCACGAGCTGGTTGATCGGCAAGCGGGCAATCCGCGAGAGCAGCCCCTCGAACTCCTCGTTGAGCTCATCGATCGGCACCGCGGCGCTGACCAGTCCCCATTCCGCCGCGGTCGTCCCCGTGATCGAATCGCCGGTGAGCAGCAGTCGGCGGGCGCGCTCGAGGCCGACGCGGTGGGCCCACAACATCGAGGTCGGAACGCCCCAGACGCGGGCCGGCGGGTAGCCGATCTTGGCTTGATCCTCGGCGACGATCAGATCCGAACAGAGCGCCATATCGGTGCCGCCGGCGACGCAGTAGCCGTGGATCTTGCAGACGACGGGCTTGTCGGAATGGAACAACGACATGAACCCGCGCAGGTTGCGCGACATCATCTGAAAGTCGGTAACCGGATCCCAGGTGCCCTCCGGATCGTGATTCTGCGCGATCACGCCGAGATCCAGCGGCGAGCCCACCTGACCCGTCACAGCCGAGTCCGCCGGCGCACCGCCCATGCGCTCCGCCGAGGCGACCAGGTCGTAGCCGCCGCAGAACCCCGAACCGGCGCCGGCTAAGCCAATTACGTGAACTGCAGGGTCGAGGTTCGCCCGCTCCACGCAGGCGGCGAGTTCGCGCGGCATCTCGAGCGTGATTCCGTTGCCGCGCTCGGGCCGATCGAGAGTGATCCTCGCGATCCGGCCGTCGACCTCGTAACGCATCGTCTGCAGACCGCTCATGCAGGCAATCTCACGACACCCGCCGGACGTATTCGTGAGCCGTAGGGGAAGCCTGGGGTCTATCCCGGTTGGGGGGCGGGACCTGGGCCGTATCCAGGGTGCGATCACCTGTCGGGATCGGCCCTTACGCTTGCGCCGGCACCTATGGCGAAGGAAGCGATCGAGATCGAGGTGGCGGGGCACAGCGTCCGCCTGTCGAGCCCGAGCAAGGTCTACTTCCCGGAGCCGGGGATCACGAAGCGGGACCTCGCCGAGTACTACATCGCCGTCGCCGAGGCGGCGACCAACCACCTGCGCGAGCGGCCGACGACGATGAAGCGCTTCGTCAACGGCGTCGAGGGCGAGTTCTTCTTTCAGAAGCGGGTCCCTAAAGGAGCTCCAGATTGGCTGCAGACGGCGACCGTGCACTTCCCCAGCGGCCGCAGCGCGACCGAGCTCTGCGCCAACGACGCCGCCCATCTGGTCTGGGCGGTCAACCTCGGGGTGATCGACTTCAACCCCTGGCCCTGCCGGCGGGCCGACCTCGACCACCCCGACGAGCTGCGCGTCGATCTCGATCCGACACCGGAGGCGAGCTGGGACGACGTCCGTAAGGTCGCCCTCGTCTGCGGCGAGGCGCTGCGCGATCACGGCCTCGTCGGCTTCCCGAAGACCTCAGGTAACCGCGGCATCCACATCAACGTCCGCGTCGAGGCGGACTGGCCGTTCTCCGAGGTGCGGCGATCCGCCCTGGCGCTGGCCCGCGAGGTCGAACGGCGCACCGACCTGGCGACCAGCAAGTGGTGGAAGGAGGAGCGCCACGGCGTCTTCGTCGACTACAACCAGAATGCCCGCGACCGCACAGTTGCCTCGGCCTACTCGGTGAGGCCGACCGCCGACGCGCGGGTATCGACGCCGCTGCACTGGGAGGAGGTCGCCGAGGTCGACCCGGCCGAGCACACGATCACGAGCGTGCCGGGGCGGCTGGAGCGCGACGGCGATCCCTCCGCGGAGATCGACGCCAACGTCGGCTCGCTCGACAGCCTGCTCGAACTGGCCTCTGAGGACGAGGAGAAGGGCCTCGGCGACGCCCCTTGGCCACCCCACTTCCGCAAGCAGGAGGGTGAGCCCAAGCGCGTGCAGCCGAGCAAGGACAGGGACCGGGGCGAGAAATAGGATGCGCTCGTGACCCCCGCTCGCCGACGACTGCTGTCCCGCCTGCTCGCCGGCCTCGCCGCCTTCGGTGTACTTTTCGCCGCCGTCGCGGCCTACGCCGAGGAGACGCTGTTCGACTCCGAGAAGTTCTCGAACCGGGCCGTCAGCGTGCTCGACGACGAGGCAGTCCAGTCGCAGTTGGCGAACGCGATCACCGACGCCGCGATCGAGCAGGCGCCGAACGCGATCGCGGCGCGTCCGCTGATCCAGTCGGTGGCCGGGCTTCTGGTCCGCTCGCCGGCTCTGCAATCGCTGCTCGCGGCCGGCGTGGGGGACGTCCACAAGGCGGTGATCGAAGGCAACGAGGACACGCTCGTGGTGACCCTCGCGAACATCGGCGTCTTGATCCGCCAGGGGCTGCAGGCGGCCGCACCGAAACTCGCTGACGAGATCTCCCGCCAGCTCGATGTGACGATCGTCAGCGAGGGGGACGGCGAGGGCGAGGGGCTCGTGATCGACGCCGCCCAACTCGGCAGCGACCTCCAGATCCTCTCCTGGGTGGTGCTGGCACTCGCGCTGGCTGCCGCCGCGGGCTCGGTCGCACTCGCGCCGACGCGGCTCGCCGGGATCCGCCGGCTCGGTCGGTCGCTGGCGATCGGCGGCGTCGCCGCCGTGATCGTCTGGCAGGTCGGCCGGGGGCTGATCGTGGCGCGGTTCGAGGGCGATGCGGCGGACGCCGTCGCCGCCGTCTACAACGCCTTCCTGGGCGACCTTCGCACCTGGCTGCTGATGCTCAGCGGCTTCGGAATCGTGATTACCGCCGGCGCTACGTCGACCCGGGAGCCGGTCGACGTAGCCGGGCTGATCGCGCGCGGCTGGGAGCGCCTGACGGCTGTCCCAAGCGGCACGCCGCGGCGGGTGGGGCGGGCTCTCGTGCTGATCGTCGCCGGAATCCTCCTGATCCAGAACCGCGACGCGATGGTGACGATCACGGTGATCGTCGTCGGTGCCTTTGTGATCTACGTCGGCGCGGCCGAGCTGATGCGGCTCGCCGCCGGCGCCGTGCGCACAGACGAGGCAACTCCGAGTGCCGAGCGCGACGCTGAGGCGGACCTCTCGATGGGCGGGCTCGCGCGCGTCACAGCGATGGGCGCGCTGCTGCTCGGCATCTTTGTTCTGCTCGGCCTGCGCGGGAACGAATCGGAGACGCCACCACTGGTCGTCTCCGAGTGCAACGGCTCAGCCGAGCTCTGCGAGCGGACCCTGGATCAGGTCGCCTTCGCGGGCACCCACAACTCGATGTCGGCGGCAACCTACGACAACTGGTTCTTCGCCCAGCAGGAGAAGGGCATCTCCCAGCAGCTCAACGACGGGATCCGGGCGCTGCTGATCGATCCCCACTATGGCGTCGAGACCGGGGGCGGGGTGGCGACCGACCTCGAAGCTGACGCCGGCAGCCGCGAGAAGATCGAGGCCGGCCTCGGCCCTGAGGGGGTTGCCGCCGCCGAGCAGATCAGACGGCAGATCGGCTACGACGGTGGCGGAGACACCGAGGTCTTCCTCTGTCACGGTTTCTGCGAGGTCGGCTCGATCCGCTGGGCCGCGGGTCTGCGCGAGGTAGCCGACTTCCTCGCCGCCAACCCGGGCGAGGTCGTGGTGATGTCGGTCGAGGACGCGACGACACCGCCCGACACGGTCGCCGGCTTCGACGAGGCCGGGCTGACCAAGTTCGTCTACAAGGGGCCGAGCGAGCCCCTGCCGACGCTCCGGGAGATGATCGACCTCAACCAGCGCCTCTTCGTGATGGCCGAGCGGGATGGGGGCGACCCCACCTGGTACCGCAAGCAGTTCGAGATTACCCAGGAGACCCCGTTCAAGTTCGAGAAACCAGATCAGCTGACGAAACCGAGCTCCTGCAGGGAGAACCGGGGCCCATCCGATGCACCCTTCTTCCTGATGAACAGCTGGGTCGACACCTCCCCCGCTCCGCGGCCGACGAACGCCAAAGTCGTCAACCAGAAGAAGTTCCTGCTTGACCGCGTCGAGATGTGCACCGAAGTCCGCGGCGTGCAGCCGACCATCCTCGCGGTCGACTTCTACAGGCAAGGGGACGTGGTCGGCGCCGTCGACGAACTCAACGGGGTCGGCGCCCGCTAAGCGCGGCCGGGCCCGGTAGCTCAGACGCCGCCCCACTCCGGAGTTGTGCTCACTCCAGGCGCAAGCCAGATCTGCCGGCAATACGGGCGCGCAGTCGTGTGTGCTTCTCGGGCGGTTCACCAGGCTCGCTGAGTCCACTGGACGCCGACCGAATGCACCTCCCCGCTTCAGGGGTCGCCGCCTCGTTACAGTGACCTCTCGTGCGCAGGGGGGTTGCAGTGCTGGTGCTTACCGGGTTCATCGCGGCGCCGGCCTCCGCCGCTACAAAGGTCGAGAGCGATACGCGAGATGGCAACCGGGAGCTGCACCAGGAGTTGAACATCGAGCGCGGGCCAGGCGCGTTTTGGACCTTGCACTACTGGACGGCGGTCCGTGATCCCGACGGCTTCGAGCCGTACTGCGTGACCCTGCGGCTTGAACGCAAAAGCAGGCGCCGCGGCTGGCGAGGGCTCGGCAAAGGCTCAGACCGCCACTCGCGGGACTGCTTCGATGCCACCAGCGAGACCGAGGCCTACTGGGATGCGTTCGTCTATCCACGCAAGAAGCTGAAGCGGAACTTCAGGCGGGGCAAGGTCCGGCTCCACGGCTGGACCGATCTGGGCGGCGACATCACGTTCCGCTACTAGCCGTTCTGGCAAGTGGAGGAGCAGGCGTTGGTCCGGCCCGCGACCGGGAACCTCCTCCCGGGTCTGCTTCTCGCGCATTCCGCCAGCACCGCGCGAGCCGAGGCGCTCGGCGAAACGCCCGGCAAACGCTAGGCGGTCGTTGAAGCCTGGCGGGTCGCGCGCTCGTAGAGGCTCTCGGGCGCAAGGTCGGCGCCGTTGGGCCAGACGATCGTCCCGGCCTGGGGGTCGGCCTGCAGTTGGGAGAAGAACTCAGGATCGCGGAGCGGCTCGAAGACGCCGCCGTAGGCGAGCAGATCGCTGAGCTCGAGATCGGCACCGACGCCGTCCTCGAAGCGGACGCGGACGGTATGGCCAGCGAGCGCGGTGGCCCGAATCAGCTTTGGTGTGCTGCGCATGTCGGGCAAGCGTAGGGGGCTCACGGCAGCGGATCAACCTGCTCGAGACTTTGGGCGGTGCGCGCCAACTCCCAGTTGCGGAGCAGCTCCTCGCGGTGCAGGGCGGCCCACTCGAGCACCAGCCGCAGCGCTCGCTTCGGCAGGCCGCCGGCGAGCACCGCGAGCGTCTCGATCTCGATCGATGCCTCGTGCTCGGCGTAGGTCGCGTGGAAGTGGGGTCGGCCCGGATGGGGGAGCTCGTCGTGGTACATCCAGATCACGATCCCGTAGAAGCTGGAGATTCGAGGCATCCCGGCCATTGTGGGCTCGAATCGCCCCTCGTCAAGGGCGGTTCGGTGTTTGTTTCAGGATTGGCGCCCGTGCGTGAGGGAGTGGTGCTTTTCGGACACAGTCCGGAGACAGAAACCCCCGCTTTCGCTTAAGACAAACCGGGCGGATGCTCGCCGCTCGGCGCTCGATGAGACATTGGGCAGAAGCGCGGGGCCGTCCGCGGCCTCCCGAGCGGCCGGAGCCAGACGAGCGTAGCTACTGATCGAGCTGGTCGAAGGTGCAGGACTCGGGGTCGCGGTCATCGCGCCAGCGGAGGATCTTCGAGCCGTGGCGGATGCGGCCGGCGGCGACGTGGTCGAAGCTGACCTCGAGGACCAACTCGGGCCGCAGCGATACCCACTCGAGGTCGCGGTCGGCGGCCCAGCGGCTCGGCTCGGCCGAGCCGCGCTCACCGGTCTCATAGGGAGCGAGCTTGTCGACGAGCTCACGCTTCTCCTTGGCCTTGAGGCCCGAGGTGTGACCGACGACGCGCAACTCTTCGTCGTCGTAGAGGCCGAGGATCAGCGAGCCGACGGTGCCCTTCTCCTTGCCCGGCCGCCAACCGACGACGACCGCGTCAATCGTCCGCAGGCGCTTGATCTTCGCCATCCCCGTGCGGTCGCCGGGCAGATACGGAGCAGCGAGCTCCTTGGCGATCACGCCCTCGCCGTGCTCGAGCCAGGGCCCGGCCGCCTCAGGATCAAGCGTCAGCGGCGTAAGCTCGATCGAGGCCGCGGTCCAGCCGCCCGGGCCCTCCTCGACGGCGGCCTCAAAGCCTCTGATCAACTCGACCAGGGCGGCGCGGCGCTCGCTGAACGGGCGGCCCATCTGCCCCTCGTCGCCGAGCGCGAGAATGTCGAAGACCCGGAAGCGGGCGGGGGTCTCCTCCGCCAGCCTCTTGATCCGCGACTCCGCCGGGTGAATGCGGGCCTGCAACGCGTCGAAGACCTCTCGGCCGGTTTCGTCGAGGATCACCAGCTCACCATCGACCACATAGCGACCGGCCGGGAACTCGAGCTCGGGGAAATAGCGGCTCAAAGGCTTGCCGCCCCGCGACTGCACGTAGCTCTCCGCCCCGTCAACGAAGACGATCGCGCGAAAGCCGTCGTACTTGGGCTCGTAGGCGTAGCCATCGCCATCGGGCAGAGTCTTCCGCGAGCGGGCCAGTTGCGGCTTGATCGGCGGCTTCAGCGACACGCCGGGGATTCAATCAGCCGCACGTACCGTCCGAAGGCGGCGTGAGCGCCGAGTGCCCGGGTGCGACTGTCGAGTAACCCCTGACAGTCAGGGAAAACTCGACAGTCGCGGGTGATCTAGCGTTCCGGCGATGAGCGAGCGGCCACCGAACGGCGCTGACATCTGCGTGATCGGCGCGGGGATCGTGGGGCTCGCGACGGCGCGGGAGTTGCAGCTGCGCCACCCCGACGCCGAGGTGATCGTGCTCGAGCGTGAGGCGGGCCCGGCGCAGCACCAGACCGGTCACTCCAGCGGGGTCATTCACGCCGGGATCTACTACAAGCCCGGGTCGCTGAAGGCGCGACTCTGCGTCAGGGGCGCCACCCGCCTCTACGGCTACTGCGCCGAGCGCCGCATCGATGCCCGCCGCGACGGCAAGGTGATCGTCGCGACCGACGAGGACGAGCTGCCGCGACTGGAAGAGCTGCAGCGCCGCGCGACCGCGAACGGGGTTCCCGGATGCGAGCGCATCGACCCCGAACGCCTGCACGAGATCGAGCCGCATGCGGCCGGGATCGCCGCGCTGCACTCGCCGAGCACGGGGGTGGTCGATTTCTCGACCGTGGCCCGCGCCTACGCCGAGGATCTCCGCACCGGTGGTGCCGAGCTGTTCTACGACTGCGAGGTCTCGGACCTGAGCGAGAGCGGCAAAGGCGTCGTCATCGCACACAGCCGGGGCACGACTGCATCGCGGCGGGCAGTCGTCTGCGCGGGGCCCTGGGCGGATCGCATCGCGGTTGCAGCCGGGGCCGAGCCCGACCCCCGTATCGTCCCCTTCCGCGGTTCCTATCTGCGCCTGCGCGACGGCCGTGCCGATCTCGTCAAAGCCAGCATCTATCCCGTCCCCGACCCGGACCTCCCTTTTCTCGGGATGCACCTGACCCGTAACCCGGCGGGAGAGGTGCTGCTCGGTCCGACGGCGCTGATCGCAGCGGCCCGGGACGCCTACAGCCCCGGCACGGTGCGCGCCCGAGACCTCGCCCAGAGCCTCGCCTGGCCCGGCACCTGGCGCCTGTTCCGCGACTTCTGGCGGACCGGCCTGGCGGAGATCGCCCACGCGACGAGCGTCCGCTCGTTCGTCGGGGAGTGCCGCCGGTACCTGCCCGAGCTCACGGTCTCCGACGTCGAGCGCAGCCCACACAGCGGCGTCCGCGCCCAGGCCGTCGCGCGCGACGGGACGCTCATCGACGACTTCGTCGTCAGCGAGACTGGGGCGACCGTCCATGTCCGCAACGCCCCCTCCCCCGCTGCAACCGCCTCGCTCGCCCTCGCCGAGGAGATCTGCGACCGCCTCGATTCGCTCGGGTGAGAGCTGATGCGCCTGCCTCGCGAACAGCTGCTGCAGTTCCTCTCACCGGCGACCGCGGACGCGGTGCTCGCCAGCCCTGAGGACCTGCTCCGCGGCCGCCGGCTGGAGGTCAGCGTGCTTTGCTGCGACGTCGCCGACTTCCGAGCGCTGGCCGAGGCCGATCCCGAAGCCGCCCTCGACAGCCTCAACCTGCTGCTTGCCGCGATCGCCCGCGCGATCCTCGCTCGCGACGGCACGCTGATGTCGTTCCCAGGGGACGGGGCGCTCGCCGTGTTCGGCGCGCCGATCGCAACCGATGACCACCGCGAGCGGGCAACCGAGGCCGAGGCCGAGATCACCGGGCTTTCGGTGGCGACCGTCAATCTCGAGCTCGCCGAGCGCGGCGCCGGCCCGCTCGAGATCAGCACCGCGGTACGCTCGGGCCCGGCTTTAGCCGGCGCGATCGGCGCCGCACCCCGATGGGAGTACGCTGCGATCGGCGCGGCGACGAGCCGGGCGGTCGCCGAGGTCTAGGTCGAGCGGCCGACCAGTCGAGCGAAAGCCCCGAAGAGGGCCTCCGCAAGCAGCCGTTGCCCCGGCATCCGCTGCTCGTCGGCGGCCCTGCCATCGCGCTCGGCGATTGCGGCCTGCTCGAGCACCTCCGGGCGGGCGTACCAGCCGTCGAGGATCGACTCGTCGGCCTCCGGGTGGAACTGCAGCCCCCAGGCCCGATCCCCGAGCCGGAAGGCCTCGCCGCCGAGATCCGAGCGCGAGAGCAACTCGACGGCGCCGTCGGGGACCGTGAAGCAGTCCTCGTTCCAGTGCAGGGCGGCGATCACGCCGGGCAGGCCGGCGAACAGCGGATCCTCCGCCCCGACCGCGGTTCGCCCGACCTCGGGCCAGCCGATCACGCGCCTCGGCAACTGCTCGATCACGGCGCCGTGAGCGCGCGCCAGGAGCTGCCCACCGAGGCAGATGCCAAGCGTCGGCACGGCGTCCGCAACCGCGTCCTGGAGTAGTTCGAGTTCCTCGCCGAGATAGGGATAGCGGTCGGTCTCGCGCAGGGATTGCTCACCGCCGAGCGTCAGCAACCCGTCAAAGCTCCCGGGCTCGGGCAGCGGATCTCCGGCCCGCAGGTCGCGCTGGTCGAGCTCCAACCCCGCCCGGCGCAGCGGCTCCTCCGCAAGCCCGAGCGAGGGCCGCTCGAGATGGTGAATGCAGGCGAGCACCGCCACGGGCCACTGCAACCAGCCCTAGAGGCGCTCAACGATCATTGCTTCGCCCTGCCCCCCGGCGACGCACATCGTCTCGAGGCCGACGGAGTTGTCGTCGGTCTCCATGCCGTTCAGCAAGGTGCCCATGATTCGGACGCCGGTCATCCCGAAGGGGTGACCGAGAGCGATCGCACCGCCGTGGGTGTTGAGCTTCTCGAGCGGGATGTCGCACTCGTCCATGATCGGGATCACCTGAGCGGCGAACGCCTCGTTGAGCTCAACCTGGTCTATGTCGCCGATCGTCATCCCGGCCCGGTCGAGGACCTTCTTGACCGCGCCGATCGGAGCGACGCCCATGAACTCGGGGTTGTTGCCCTCCGTGGCGGCGGTGATGATCCGCGCTCGCGGCTTCAGACCCAGCTCGCGGGCCTTGGTATCGCTCATCACCAGCACCGCCGCGGCGCCGTCGTTGAGCGGGCAGGAGTTGCCGGCGGTGACCCCTCCGCCACCCTCGAACGCCTCGGCGAGGCTGCCGAGCTTTTCGCGCATGTCGCCGGCGTCGCGGCGCGGGCCGTCGTCGGCGGTGATCTCGCTGCCGTCCGGCCCGGCGAGCGGCACGATCTCGCGCTCGAAGAAGCCGTTGTCCTGGGACTCGACGGCGAGATGCTGGGAGCGCAGCGCGTAGTCGTCCATGTCCTCACGCTTGACGCCGTACTTCTTGGCGACGTTGACGGCGGTGTCGCCCATGTCGATGTACATGTTGGGGTAGCCCTCATGAGCGCCCGTCAGGCGCTCGTTGCGATCGGCGGCTCCAGCGACCTCCGTACGCTCGTTGAACCTGCTGACGAACTCGACGCCGGCGGCGACGTAGGCGTCACCCTCGCCGTTCTTGATCGCGTTTGAGGCGTGACGGAGGGCGTCGAGCGAGGAGGCGCAGTAGCGGCTGACGGTGACACCCGTGGTTGTCTCCGGCAGGTTTTCGCTGAGCAGGACCATCGCGCGGGCGATGTTGAATGCCTGCAGACCCTGCGGCATGCCAACGCCACAGATGACGTCCTGGACGAGGTTGGGGTCGAGATCGGGGTTGCGTTCGAGGAGCTTGTCGATCACGAAAGCGCCGGTCTCCTCGGGGCGGAGCTGGGCGAGAGAACCCTTGAAGGCACGACCGATCGGCGAGCGGAGGGTGTCGACGATTACTGCTTCAGGCATTGGTTTCTCCTTGGATTGGCGAAAAGTTTGTTCCGGGAACCAACGCCAATGCTATGCGGAGCGCTCGCTCGCCGCAGGCCCTATCCTCGCGGCATGAGCGAAGAGGCTTCGAACGAGACCGCCGTCAGCCCGGAGCGAGCCGCCGAGCTGCTCGAGTCCGGCGAGGCGCAGTTGATCGACGTCCGCCAGGACTACGAGTGGCAGGCCGGCCGCATCGCCGGCGCCACCCATATGCCGCTGGAGCGACTCCCTGAGCGTGCGGAGACGATTGCTCGTGACCGACCGGTGATCCTCAGCTGCCGCAGCGGCGGTCGTTCGGCGATGGCCACTGCCGCCCTCCGCGCGTCCGGGCTCAACGCCCTCAACCTGGAGGGGGGCCTCGAGGCTTGGGTCGAGAAGGGCCTGCCGATCGATCCGCCCGACGGTGAGGTCGCCCACCCTCGCCACGACAACAGCTAGGAGAGCTCGAGTGGAGTCG
>Ga0307378_10010976_pt1 | contig 11715 bp, 13 predicted proteins | sample UN1MG_FD_202238 | JGI IMG/M metagenome (GOLD analysis project Ga0307378, IMG submission 202238) | Soil microbial communities from Risofladan, Vaasa, Finland - UN-1 | ecosystem: Environmental > Terrestrial > Soil > Coastal area > Acid sulfate soil | place: Finland: Risofladan, Vaasa | collected...
GTCAAACTGATGTGGGCCCTGGGTCAGACAAGCGACCGCGAGGAGATCGAGAAGATCATGCTCACCAACATCGCTGGGGAGATAGCGCCGAGGAGGAGTGTGTGATTTGGACCACAGGACTCTCGGCCTCAAGGTGGGCATTGAGGTCCATCAACAGCTGAGCACAGGCAAGCTGTTCTGCGAGTGCGACTCGAAACTGGTGGACGACCATGAGAAGGAGTTCATCCGCAGGCTGAGGCCGACCCAGAGCGAGATGGGCGAGATCGACAGGGCAGCGCTCGAGGAGGCGGAGCGCAAGCTGCAATTCAGGTACCAATCCGTTGGCTGCTCGTGTCTGGTCGAGGCGGATGAGGAGCCGCCACACGATGCGAACAAGCTGGTGATCGAGACCGCTCTGGAGATGTCCCTGCTGCTGAAAGCCTCTCCTGTTGACGAGATACACTTCATGAGGAAGATGGTGATCGATGGGTCGAACACGGGCGGCTTTCAACGCACGGCCTTGATAGCCATGGGCGGGACCATGGAGGTCGGTGGGAGGCACATATCGATATCCTCCATCGGCATCGAGGAGGACGCCGCCAGGAAGATATCGGAGAAGGGTTCAGAGGTGACATTCCGTCTGGACCGGCTCGGGATACCGCTGATCGAGATCGCCACGGGGCCCGAGATATCGACCCCGGAGGAGGCCAAGCAGGTCGCCATGAGGTTGGGCGCGCTTCTCAGGGCAACCCGCAAGGTCAGGCGCGGGATCGGCACCATAAGAGAGGACATCAACATATCGATTCCAGGTGGCGCCCGCGTCGAGGTCAAAGGTGCTCAGGAGCTGAAGCTTCTGCCAGTCTATGTCGATATGGAGGTGAGGCGACAGCTGGCGTTGCTGGAGATCAAGGACACTCTGAGGCGGAGGGGCGCGGTTAAGATCGACCCTGTGATAGTCGATGTGTCCGAGACGCTCGAAGCCTCCAAGTGCAAGGTGGTGGCATCCGCCATCCAATCAGGTGCCAGGGCTTTGGCCGTCAAGCTCCCGAAGTTCGCAAACACACTGTCGAAGACGGACGATGGAGTCACACGGCTCGGTGCCGAGATTGCTGCGCACGCACGCGTGGCGGGCGTGAAAGGGCTCTTCCATTCTGATGAACTGCCGGCATACGGCATCACCGCATCCGAAGTGGACCGCCTCTCTGAGCGGCTGGGGTTGGGGCCTGACGACGCGTTCGTGCTTATAGCAGACGACGAGACACGCGCGAGAGCAGCGCTTTTGAAGGCGGTCGCCAGGGCGGACGCAGCAATCGATGGCGTGCCCGAGGAGACGCGTGACCCTCTCCCCGACGGAACTACCGTCTACAGCCGTCCGTTGCCGGGGAAACACAGGATGTACCCTGAGACCGATGTGCGCCCAATCCTGGTGAACGATGCGGTGCTTGACAGCATCAGACTGAACATGCCCGAGCTGCCCGAGGCGAAGGTCGGCCGGTTCGTCAAGGACTTCGGCATCAGCTCGGACCAGGCATCTGCTCTCACAGACGATGCGCTCGACGACGAGTTCGAGCTGTTGGCCGGGTCCATCGGCAATCCACAGGTCGTCGCCCGTATCTACCTTCAAGAGCTCCCGGAGCTGACCAAGGCCGGTCTGGATGTGTCAGTCATCGGAGTGGATGTTGTCAGGGCGGTCCTGGAGCGGCTAAGGGACGGCGCCTTCGCCAAAGAGGCCATACCTGAGATATTCGCTTGGATGATCAATAACGATGACTGTGATGTCGACCATGCTGTGTGCGGCCTCGGCGTCTCGAGTGCGGAGGTGGACGAGGTCCGTAGGATATGCGACCGTGTGGTGTCGGAGCGCGCAGACTTCATAAGGGAACGCGGGGAGGCGAGCCTCGGTCCTCTCATGGGTATCGTCATGAAAGAGCTGCGCGGAAAGGTCGACGGCAAGATAATCAGCGAGGTTTTGAGCGATAGGATAGGACAGCTCCTGCTTTGAAGTCCTTCTTCGATAGGACCTTCAGGAAATCCTTGCAGTATCCTATGGCAGCACCATCGTCGCCATCGAGGCTGGTGAGGAACTTACTGCAGAGCTCGTTGAGGCTCTCCTCGTCGTTGTACTTCCTCTTCTTCTCCTCAGCCATCAGTACCATCCTGGGTGGGAGTTAGAGGATGGCCAAGGTCTCCTAATAAAGCTTATGCCTCAGATATCAGTCGTCCGAATATCCGGCTCCAATCGGTATACAAAGATCGATTCGAAGAACATATGCTTCTCCTCTATCATGGTCGACCGATACTGCTTCTTCGCCGCCCTGAGGAGGGTCCTGAAGCCGCCCAAGGACGAAAGGACGATGAATATCCTCCCATTCGGCGTGAGATGCTTGGCCGCCTGCTCTAGGAACGGTCCCGCGACGTCCGCCCCGTCTTCTCCACCGTTCCAGGACTTCTCGATCCAAGAGCTCGACGACGCCTCCACCGCCAGGTACGGCGGGTTGAACGCTATCACGTCGAAATTGCCCCGCACATTCTCGAATAGGTCGCTCTGGACGACCTCGATCCGAGCGCCGTTCCTGAGGGCGTTCCGTCGGGCACACTCCACCGCGTGCGGGTTGATGTCAGCTGCTACGACGTCCGCCCCGGCTTTCGAGGCGTGTATGGCTATCAGCCCACTGCCAGATCCCATCTCCAAGAACTTATCGCCTGCTCGGACTTCTATCGCCTGCAGCAGCAAGTAGGAGTCGTCGCTGGGGTTGTACACTTCCGGAAGGAGGTCGATGTCAACGGACTGGTCGAATTTCATTGATGTCATCACCTCGTAGGACGAATCCGATGCTTAAGGTTTTACTATCATGTTGCATTAACCTGGTCATCCGCCCGCCGCGAAGTGACGGGTGTCCGGGGCGCTGTTGATGTCTCATCAGAATTGAGGGATGCTGGATGAACGGTTGGGTGATTGCTTGCATCGTCATCATCGTCGCCACCATCGTGTACTCGTATCAGAGGCAGTTCAGCTATTCTATCGTGGCGACCATCACATGCGGGGCGATATTCGCAGTGCTGCTCGCGGCTTCCGACACTCGGAACCTCATTGCCAGCTCGATCTTCACAGACATGGGTTTCATGCCTCATGATCTGACCGACGTGGGCAGGAGCTACACGATACTCACTTCGATGTTCTCTCACGCCGGGCCACAGCATCTGGTTTTCAACCTCTTGGCCTTGATATTCCTGGGAACGATGTTCGAGCAGAAGATTGGGACTCGGCCGTTCATGATAATCTACATGATTACCGGCGTCTGCGGAACGCTCCTTTTCGCGGCGTTCAGGTGGAACGATATGGCCATCGTCGTCGGCGCATCCGGTGCGATAAGTGGGATACTGGGAGCGTTTGCCAGGCTGTTCCCGAATGAGCGCTTGATATTGTTTCCGATGCCGTTCCCCATGCCGATATGGGTCTTAGCCCTCGGGTTCGTGGGGGTGCAGCTCATCTACGCTTTGGTGAGTTCGAACATCGCCGTCGAGGCACACGTCGGAGGGTTTGCGGCGGGGCTGCTCGTCGCCCCATACGTCGCGAAACTGCCACTTCATCGGAGGGTCAAGCGCATGGTCTCGCTCAACGCCCTGCGGCGGTTGGCGACGACGCCAGAGCTCAAATCGATGATGAGGCGGATTGAGGACGAGGAGATACCCGATGTCCGCAGCGCGTGGATCGAGGAATATCTGTCGAAAGCCCGTTGTCCGCACTGTGGCGCGCGTATCAGGGTGTCCCGCGAGACGATCACCTGCGAGCGGGGGCATATGCTCTGAATGGGCCTATAGTTCGGGTCCTCCGAACGGGACATATCGACATACCCGGCCACGACGCCCCATTCGATGTGGCTAGAAAGAAGTAAGTCTTATGAGCATTATCGGATGGACGAGCCGGATGACAAAACCTACCTCTATCCTCGTGGAATGCCCCATATGCAAGGACGAGACGCTTCACCAGGTCCTCGCTGGCAAGATAGCCGGGAAGAACGCCAAAGTGCTCGATTCGACGGTCAAGTGCAGGTCCTGTGGGCAGGTTCACCATGTCGTTCTGAAGAGCGAGAAGCCCATCACTGTCCCCGTGGTCGTCAGTTGGCTGAAGGAGTCGAAGCGCGAATCGATAATCCTCGGCCCTGATGAGGTCCTCTCGGTCGATGACGAGGCTATGTGCGGGGATCTGCCCGTGCTCGTGACCTCTATCGAATCGAAGGCAGGCGCGCGGGTCGAATCGTGCAAGGCCAGGGATATCACCACCATCTGGGCCAAGCGGTTCGACAAAGTGAAGATTGCATTCTCCATCAACCATCACGGCAAGACTCACGCCGATCACATGATCGCCTCACCCGACGAGGAGTTCTTCGTCGGGGATATGCTGACCTTGGGCAAGAGGGACGTGGTGATACACGCGATAAAGACCGAGGGGAGGAGCATCAGGAAGGGCGGGGCAGTAGCGAGGGACGTTGTGAGGATCTACGCCAACATCGTCCGGAAGACGACTTAGTGACGGGCGCATTCGCCAAGGTTTAACATCGGATATCGACATAAGATAAGCCGATGGACAAGGACGCCATGAGAGCTGAGCGCGACGCGCTGGTGGACAGTCTTCTGAACAGAGGATACATTGTGTCATCTGCTGTTGAGGAGGCTATGAGGCGTGTGCCGAGGGAGGAGTTCGTGCCCGCGAGGCTCAAGAATGACGCATATGTCGACACTCCCCTGCCGATCGGTGCGGGACAGACGATTTCAGCCCCGCACATGGTTGCGATCATGGTGGAGAAGCTCTCCCTTGAGCAAGGCATGAAGGTGCTCGAGGTGGGCGCAGGCTCGGGGTATCACGCCGCGGTCGTCGCCGAGACGGTGGCGCCTGACGGCCACGTGTTCTCGATCGAACGTATAGGACCGCTGGCGCAGTTCGCGGAGGACAACCTCAAGCGAACTGGCTACGGAGACATCGTCACAGTCATCGTGGGCGATGGGTCTAAGGGGCTGGCGGAGCACGCTCCGTATGACAGGATATTCGTGGCTTGTGGCGCCCCAGAAATCCCAGCCCCCCTGACCGACCAGCTGGCGGATGGCGGCAGGATGCTCGTGCCTGTGGGCGGCCGCACGTACCAGGACCTTGTGTGCGTGGAGAGGAAGGGCGGCCGCGTGACAAGGCAGAACTACGGCGGATGCGTTTTCGTCCCACTGATCGGTGAGTTCGGTTACTGACGGGTCAGATGATGTCCAGAATCCTTCGCAAGTCCTTTTCGTGAACGACCCTGTCCGCTCTTTCCAGGGTGTCGTCGTCTTCGGGGCAGAATGCTATCCCGAGGCCGGAGACGTCGAACATTGGGATGTCGTAACGCGAGTTGCCGACGCTGACGACATCGCTCTTGTCGAGTCCGAACATGTCCGTCAACATCTTCACCTTCTGGTCCTTTCCGTCCAGCCTGACATTGAGGATGCCTTCGCCGGTCAGTCTTCCTGCGCAATCGGCGACGAAGCCATTCGCGAAGAACGTGTCCATCTTGAGCTCGATGGCAACCCTCTCCGCCAGGAGGTCGATGCCGGCGGAGACTATCGCCGTCCTCGTGCCGTTCTTCCTCAGGGTCTCGACTGTCTCCTTCGCACCGTTCATGAGCGGGGCGGTGGAGAGTATCCGTCTCAGGCGCTCCATCGTCAGTGTCGGGTCTCGCGCGATCCACAGGGCCACGTCCCTTCTGATGAACTCCATGTCGTCTATCTCACCTCTCAGATATGCCTGAAGCGAGTGTTCGTTGTCAACGCCGAAATGCCTGTGGACATGGACCCAGGAGCTCCCGACGTCCACCAGCACACCGTCCATGTCGAAGACCACGAGCTTGGCCATGCGTTCTGATTGCGGAAAGCTTTATTAAAAGCCTCCTCCGATGGCCCGCTGTAAGATGATAACTCTCATCGGTGTCGGGCACGTCTTCGCGATATCGAGCCAGGTCACGCAGTTGATACACTCTCGTAGGCCTGATATCGTCTGCATAGAGCTCGACAAGACGCGATACCAGGCACTTCAGAACCGCACGCGGTCTGGGCGAGTCCCCATCCAGTACGCACTGCTGGCGCTGTTCCAGCGGAAGATGGCGGACAAGTTCGGCGCCGAGGCGGGCGACGAGATGCTCGCGGCGGCGAGGGCCGCGCATGACGTCAACGCGGAGATCGCACTCGTCGATGTCGAGGCCTCCGCCATGCTGGCGATGCTCTGGGGGAAGATGTCGATGAAAGAGAGGGTGAAGCTCATTTTGGGCGCACTCATAGGCCTCGTCTCCTCGAAGGAGACGGTCGAGAAGGAGATCGAGTCCTTCCAGAACAACGACGAGGCTTATCTGGACAGCATAGGCGAGCAGTTCCCCGTCCTCAAGAAGGTCTTGATCGACGACCGGAACCGGATAATGGCCCAGCGCATATCGCGTGTCGCGGAGTCCCATATGAACGTGGTCGCAGTGGTCGGAGACGGCCACATCCCAGGCATAGCCGCACAGTTGGCGCGCGGCGACGTGGAGATAGTCCGTCTGAAAGAGCTCATGAGCGGCGCCCCGTTGAGCACAGAAGGGCCCGCCGAACACCGCACGAGCTTCTACGTGGACGACACGATGAGCCGACAGGCCTGATCGCCCATTTTGTTCGCGGTCTTCATGAAAAGAATTTAGAACGGGAACTCCTTAGGCTGCTCGCCGGCAGGTGTGCAAGTGAGGGTCACACTCATCAATCACACGGAGAATCCTGACAGGGTATGCGCCGCGGCCGCGCAGTCGTGTTATTCCGAGAAAGGCGCAGCGGAGCTGTTCGAGGGCACCTCCGACGACCGCGCGAGGAAGATGATCGAGAAGGTCGTCGGCATGGGCCACCTGTCAGTTGTGGAGCACGCACATTTCACCTTCAGCGTCGAGGGGGTGTCGAGGGCTCTGACCCATCAGCTCGTCAGGCACAGGATCGCGTCTTATTCTCAGCAGAGTCAGAGGTATGTGAGCATGGACAAGGCGGAATACGTCATCCCGCCCAAGATATCCGAGGATCCCGAGGCGAAGGCACTCTACGCCAAGGCCATGGATGCTGCGTGGAACGCCTATCGCGAACTGGCGAGCAAGGTGCCGAAGGAGGATGCCAGGTACGTTCTGCCGAACGCATGCCATACCAACATCACCATCACGATGAACGCCAGGGAGCTGTGGCACCTGTTCAGGCTTAGGTGCTGCAGACGAGCACAGTGGGAGATTCGCCTGATGGCCTGGATGATGCTTGCCGAGGCGAAGAAGGTCGCCCCCATACTGTTCTCCGATGCTGGACCAGGATGCTTCAGGGGCGCCTGCCCCGAAGGTGAGTACTCCTGCGGGAAACCATACGACAAAGCCGATCCTCCGACCGAGGAGGACCTGACGGTGGAGAGTTCCGGCGCGCGCGTATAGCCCCCGTGGGTGACGGCCTGCTCAGGGCGCTCCACAAACCATATATATGGCATTCTCATTGGGAAGCCCTCACGGTGAGCCAATGGGTAACATAAGACCGACGTACATCAAGCGGGTGGCCGTCGAGCTGGTTCAGAAGTACCCTGAACAGTTCACAGCCGACTTTCAGCACAACAAGCAGATAGTCTCAAAGCTCACCGATGTGCGCTCCGTCCCCATGAGGAACAAGATCGCCGGTTATGTCACAAGATACCGCAAGCTGTACGAGGCGTGACATATCATGAGTTCTTGAGCCGGATGCGGTGCGTTTTTTGCGACGCTTCGCACGGCCGAGGATTTATCCGATGAAGCGTATCAGGGGTGTGTTTGAATGCAGCATGCCGTTGAGACCCAGTCTCTGACGAGGGTGTTTCGACCCAAGAAGAAGAAGGAGGGTGATATAGTGACTGCCCTCGACTCGGTCGACCTCCAGATCGGCCGGGGCGAACTGTTCGGCGTCCTGGGCCCGAACGGCGCTGGAAAGACCACGCTGCTGAAGATATTGAGCACGCTCCTACTGCCCACTTCGGGGAAGGCGTATGTGGCGGGGTTCGACGTAGAGAAGGACCTGATGGCTGTCAGGGAGCGCATCAACATGGTCTCCGGCGGCGAGATATCGGGATACGGCCTGTTGACGGTCAGGGAGAACCTCTGGATGTTCTCGCAGTTCTACGGCATCAAGAGCAAGGAAGCGAACGCCAGGATAGACGAGCTCCTCAGGCGCTTCGGTCTGACGGAGAAGGCCAAGGCGAAGGTCAGGACCCTCTCGACCGGCCAGAGGCAGAAGATGAACGTCATCAGAGGCTTCGTCACGAACCCGGAGATCGTGTTCCTGGACGAGCCGACGCTTGGCCTTGACGTCAACGCCGCGAGGGCGGTCAGGGATTTCGTCGTCGATTGGATACGCGAGGACAGGGGCCGGACGGTGCTGCTGACAACCCATTACATGATGGAGGCGGACGAGCTCTGTGATAGGATAGCCATCATCGACGACGGGAAGATCCTCGCCTGCGACACCCCGACCAACCTTAAGCGGATGGTGAAGATGAACTCCACTCTGACCCTCTCCATCGCGGGGCTCAACGAGATCGACGGTTTCGACACCATCCCCGGTCTGAACAGCTACTCGCAGACGAAGGACGTCGAGAGTAGCACGACGAAGCTCAGGTTCGTGGTCGAAGACGAATCGTGCGTGTCCGACATCATCTCGAAGGTGGTGGCGGAAGGTTCGAAGATAACGTCGCTCCAAAAGACCGAACCGACGCTTGAGGACGTCTTCATCAAGCTGGTCGGGAGAGGCTTGGAATGACCGAGAGCTATCTCATGAGGAACCTGCGGGCCGTCAGGGGCAGGGCGTACCCGAGGCTGATAGGGTCTACCAGGGAACCCAGCTGGTTCGTGTTCGATGTGATCCTCCCGCTCTTCACAATAGCCGGCTACGCTTACGTGTACAAGTTCCTTGACGCCAGGGCGGAGCTCATCGGATACGTCGTCCTTGGCGGCGCGATGACCGCCTTCTGGCTGAACATACTGTGGTCGATGGCCTCACAACTGTACTGGGAGAAGGAGATCGGCAACCTGTCGCTTTACCTGATGGCCCCGATATCGAGGATGTCGGTCCTCGCGGGGATGGCGGTCGGAGGATTATTCGAGACCACGATACAGGCGGCGATGACGCTGGCAATCGGAGCGATCGCGTTCGATGTGGTGTTCTCGCTCGCCAGCCCGGCCTTGCTTATACTCGTCTTCGTCGTGACGATGATCGCCCTTTACGGTATGGGCATGATGTTCGCCTCTCTCTACCTCCTGCTCGGCAGGGAAGCGTATCATCTGTCCGCGCTGATGATGGAGCCGGTGTACTTCGCATCAGGATTCTACTTCCCAGTGAAGCAGCTGGGGTTCTGGGCGGCGGCCGGAGCGTCCGTCATACCGATCACCCTTGGCCTCGACGCTCTGAGGCAGATCATATTCCCCGGCGGGGCGGAGGACGCGTTCCTGTCGTTGAATACGGAGATCGTGCTGTTGGCGGGCCTGTGCGTCGTGTTCATGATACTCGCTAGGTACTCGCTCAGATACATGGAGTATCTGGGAAAGACGACAGGGAGGTTGACACTCAGATGGCAGTGATAAGCAACCTCAAGGTGTTCAAGGACTCCGCGTGGCTGGGGTGGCAGATGGAGGCCAACTGGACCGATCCTTTCCTGTTCCTGACATACTCAATAGTGAAGCCGATAGCGGGCACTCTCATACTCGTGCTAATGTACATGGTGGTGACTGGCGGCGAGACGGGCAACGCGTTCTTTTCATACATGTACGTCGGGAACGCCATGTACATGTTCGTGGCAGATGTGCTGTTCGGGGTGACGTGGGTCATCCACGACGACAGGGAGCACTACATGACACTGAAGCAGGTGTACATCGCCCCGATGAACTTCTACATGTACATCATGGGCAGGTCGGCGATCAAGATAGCCATCACCACGTTCGGCGTGCTCGTGACACTGATATTCGGCGTGATGGCGCTGAACGTCAACATCAATCTGGCGGCTGTCGATTGGCCGCTCCTCGCAGCTTCGCTCGTGTTGGGGTTGGGCTGCATATGCATACTCGGGCTCGCCCTGGGCGGAGTGTCGTTCCTCACGGCCAAGCACAGCATAGGCATCAACGAGGGGATGGCGGGGGTGTTCTACGTGTTGTCTGGTGTGGTCTTCCCGATAACGATACTCCCGACCTGGGCCCAGCCGGTATCGAAGGTCCTGCCTATAACCTACTGGATGGAGTCAGTCAGGCGTGCCCTCGAGCCTGAGGTGATGCAGGAGCTGGCGGACACCTCTGGGTTCGATGTGACGGGTATGGGCGGCGTGAGCGACCTGACGATGATGCTGTATCTGTTGGTGTCCGTCGCTGTGTTCTTCGTGATGTCGATCGGCATCTTCAGGGTGGCAGACAACATCGCCCGCAAGAAGGGCAAGATCGACTGGACGACCGCCTATTGAAGGGTAGTCTATGATGGTTAGCTATTTCTACCGTCGTCCGTATGGAGGGGCTGTAGCAGTCGAGAAATGCCCGAGTGGGGTAGCTTGGATATCCTAGGAGCCTGCGGAGTTCCGGACTTGGGTTCGAATCCCAGCTCGGGCGCCTCGACCCTCCCCCATCATAATCCGATGATTCTGTCGATGGCCGATAGCTGACCGGCGTCCAACTTCGGCTTGTTGGGGCTTTGGAGTATGCGCGTGGCCTCTTTTTGAGCTCTGAGTATTGCGCAGTTCCTCTCGGCTGCCCTGGACCTTCCCGCGATCGTGCATTCCGGGTTGTGCGTCGCTGTGGACTCCTTCCTGAACCTCAGCGAAGTGTGTCTCTTCCCCAGGAAATTGCCGTCCAATCCAGCGTCCCTTATCGTGTCGAACGATATGGCGGCGTCTCCGAAGTCGAAGTCTCGAGTGAACTCGCGTGCCGCCTCCCACACCCAGGCGTCCAGCACAAGCTGCTCGTAGGACGCCCCGGCCGCCTGGTCGAGTCCCCCGAAGCCGGATGCAAGATCCGATTCCACAAGAGAATAGCTCGTCATGTAGTGAACCCCCTCCCAGATGTTGCCAATCGTGATCGAGAGGTTCTCCAGCCCGAGACCAGTGACCATCTTCGGGAGACCGTAGTGCTCGGCCATCTGACCCGCTGCGGCTCTGAATAGCGGCGTTTCAAGCGCGCCGTAGTCGATCGACCCCGTCTTGAGGTCGCCTGGGCACGAGTCGGAGCTGAATATGAAAGGCGCGCCCTTGCTGGCGGCCTGAGATATGACCAGGCTGGCAAGGTTCTCCGCCGTTATCTGAGCGATGGTGCCGGATATCGTCACGGGCGATGTCAATCCAGCTACGGACGCGGCCATCGCGACGACAGGTATGCCAGCACGGGCGAACTCGACCTGCGCCTCTGCGAGCCCCTTCTCGAATGTGAGAGGTGATATGGGACACTGCACAGAGGACATTATGGGCCTCTTGGCCAGGTTGTCCTCCCCGTCCGTCAGCACCGAGGCTATCTGCACCATCTTGCGCGCCTGCTCCGCAGTTATCGCACCTAGCTGGACATGCTTGGTCGTCCACTCGAGTGCCGTCTTGAGCTCGTACACCTCCTTGATGTGTGCGGGCTGGTCGAGAGCGCCCACCATCGGCCAGAAGAAGTCTATTTGGGGCAGTGAGTCCACGAGGATGGCGAAGTTGCGAAGGTCCGCCGTGGTCGTCGGCCTCCTCTC
>Ga0307378_10010977_pt1 | contig 11715 bp, 10 predicted proteins | sample UN1MG_FD_202238 | JGI IMG/M metagenome (GOLD analysis project Ga0307378, IMG submission 202238) | Soil microbial communities from Risofladan, Vaasa, Finland - UN-1 | ecosystem: Environmental > Terrestrial > Soil > Coastal area > Acid sulfate soil | place: Finland: Risofladan, Vaasa | collected...
CGACATCACCGGCAACCCGGGGTCCGTGCTCATGGACTGGAGGGCCCGAATCAATGGAAAGAGCGTTCGTCCGGGGCTCTACGTGTTTACCGCCAAGGCTATTGCAGATGGCGGCGATTACTCGCGAGACATAGCGGCGGTTCCCGCTGAGCAGTTGAGTGAGATCAAGGCCGGCAGCAAGGTGGAGTATACTGTTGAGAACTTCGTCTTCGGCAACGTGAAGTCCGATTACTCGATTCCCGCTCAGGAGCGAGAGGCTTTTGGGCTTCATCCGCCTGAGTCTCTGCCGGTGATGTTTCGGGCGAAGGAAGGTAAGGCCGATTTCACGCTCACCGGCGGCGCGAATAAGCTGGCGATCAGGGTGGATGGGTTCACTTCGCCTGCGCCGATCAAGCTATATGAGTGGTCAGGCGATCAGTTCGTGCCCGTTGATCAGGGTGTGCATGGGAACGACTGGTATCAGTGCCACGACGCGGGCTCGGAATTCGGCTTCATTTTCCTCGCTCAGCCGGGGAAGAGGTACAAGGTTACACAGTAGGCTATCCCAGAGTCTCCTCGGCTATCCCTATGATCGCATCCACATCATTCACGGCATTGAGGGCTTCGTAGCATGCTTCGGCGGCGGCTTTGAGCGGCTGGTCATCCAGCGAAGAGGCAACCGCAGTGGCGGCCCTGGCTTGCTCGAATGCCTCCTGATCTTCATCTCTAACCCAATCCAGGCTGTCTGCAGCCGATTGGGCTGCTTCTCGTATCTCCCTCAGGCCTTCGACCTGCTCTCCTGCAACCAATGATCTACAGGCCTGCAGCCCCCGATTGACTGCCTGATCCTCAAGCTTCTTCACACTCACTGCATAGGCCGCACACTCGCAGGCAAACCGCCTCAGAGCCAGATCGTCACTGGCCTCTCTGATCATCTTGGCCAGCGGAGCATGTCTTGCCTGGCCGGAGATGTCATAACTGTTCTCCATGATGTAGAGAGTGCTCTCGGCAGTCAGCTCACGATTAGGCGGTTTCTTGCTAAAGAGGCGTCTGAAGATCATCTTACCATGAGGTTCGTGATGCAAAGGGTTTGTCCTGCATTAAGTTTTTTAATTCAGGGCTTGACTTTTTGAATCTTTCTGGTATACTAGCATTGATATTGTTTGTACGAGGACATTCATGGCAAAGGACTGGTATGATCTGACGAAGCTGACCGGGAATGCCCGCCTGGTGGTTGAGAGAGTCAGGCTGGAGAACGAGGACATCACGATAGAGGGAAGTTTCGACCTCCCTCCCCTGGCAAGGCTGTCCGCCGAGGACCAGGTGTTCGTGGCGGCATTCGTTCGCTGCCACGGCTCGATCAAGCAGATGGAGCAATGGTTTGGGGTCAGCTATCCGACGATCAAGAACCGCCTGAACCGAATTAACGATCGGCTAGGGCTGGTGGAGGTCAATTCTCCGCCTCCCGGCAGAGGCCCGCTCGCGGAGTTGGAGAATGGGGAGATCACGGTGAAGGAAGCGCTGGAAAGGCTGAGGGCAAAGTGATCTGGCCGCCGTCAATCCTGAGGATACGGATATTGGAGAAGGGCAAAGGCATTCGTCTGTGGCTGCCGATCTTCCTGCTTTGGCCGCTGATAGGTTTGGTGGTTCTGATCGCTCCTATCTTTATGCTGGCATCCCGTCCCATTACGACGAAGGCAGTTCTGTTCTCGGGGCCGGCGCTGCTTGTGCTGTTCTGCAGGCTGAGAGGATTGAGGATAGATGTTCGTGATGGCAGTGACCAGGTCCACATAGCATTCATTTGAGGAGGAAGTCATGAGTGAGGACAGACGTCGCATACTGGAAATGCTCAAGAATGGCAAGATCAGCGTTGCGGAGGCAGAGGAGCTTCTGGACGCGACCGGCGGCACGCCTCAGGGTGAGCCTGCAAGAAAGGCCAAGCCCAAATACCTGCGAGTTCTAGTCCATGACAACGAGGACAACGTGGACATTCGCATTCCGCTCCAACTCGTTCGGTCGGGTATCAAGCTGGGGGCGTTTATCCCAGGTCATGCTCGCGAGAGGATGACCCGCTCGCTCCATGAGAAAGGCGTTGATTTCGACCTCTCGAACCTCGATCCCAAAGCGGTGGAGGAGCTGATTGATGGCCTTGCGGATATGAGTATTGATGTGGGAGAGGCGAGTGGCGAGACCGTCCGCATATTCTGCGAGTAGAAGGACGCCGGCGCTCGTGCGGTGAACTTCCACTTGCTCATGGCGAACTCCTACACCGTTCGGACTAGAATCTTCAGTTTCGCCGTCCCGGCCTGCATGGACGGCATGATCAACTGCGTGCAGGTTGGCCTTCCCTTGCTGGCGATCCGCTTCGGCGCGAGTCCCTGGTTCCTGGGGATGCTGGGCTGGTCCTCTCAGCTAGTCAGATTCCCCCTATGCCTCGGCTCGGGGGCTCTCTCCGACAAGGTGGGGCGAACGAGGGTGATCATCCCGGCGGCGGTGCTGGGAGCAATCGCCTGCGGGGCGATCGGTTTCACGCATAATCGCTATCAACTCCTGCCCTTCTACATTCTAGTGGTCGCTTCGATGGGGGCGTTCTACCCATCGCTGCAGGCGTTCATCGGCGATCACAGTCCACAGGGCCAATTGCGGAAAAACCTCTCCGCCTTCAATTTCGGCTGGACGGTCGGCGGTTCGATTTGCGGATTGATCGCCGGATATCTGCTCTCGAAATCACAGCCCTTGCCCTTTGCGCTTGGGGCGGCTTTGGCGTTCGTTGTGGTAGGTCTCTTCCTGAGTTGGAATAGAGTGCCGGTCGCAAGCAAGCACTCGGAGAACGGCATAGTGCCCACCGATGGCGGTCCCGGCCCATTCCTGTTCATCGCCCGAACGGGACATTTCCTCGGGTTTTTCGCCTACTCCGTGGCCAGGCTGCAATTCCCCAAGCTCGGCATCCAGATGGGGATGTCCGAGGGGACGGTGGGCCTCCTGATAGGCCTAATGCTCGTCGGGCAGGCGGCGGGAATCTTCATCGCGGGAGCAGGTCCATGGTGGCGAGGGAAGCTCTGGCCCCAAATCTTGTCCCAAGCAATGGCGCTTGCCTCGGGAGTGATGGCGTTCCTGGTGAGCAGTCCACTCCTTTTCGCGGCCGCCTTCCTCATCCAGGGAACGGCGCTAGGAATCGCATACACCGGCGCTCTCTACTACGGGCTTCAGGCGAGGACGAAAATGGGCCGAAACACGGGCATCCACGAGTCGCTCGTCGCGTCGGGGAACTTCGTCGGCAGTTTCGCCGGAGGCGCGGCCGCCCAATTCATCAGCCTGCGAGCGCCGTATCTAGTCATCGCCGGCTGCTCGCTCGCGGCAATCATTGTGAGCCTGGTCTTCTACAGTCATTGGACCGATAGGATAGATAGGACGGATAGGCACTGATAACTGTTTGCTGCTCACTGTTCACTGCTTGCGCCCGGATGGTCATCACCGCCACGTCATCCGCCCATTCGCCCGCAGTTAAGGTTCTCACCCGCTGGATCAGTTTCCTTAGGAACTCCTGCGCTGGAGGTCCTGCCAATTCCACAACCAGCAATGCCAATCCTTCGGGGTCGAGGAAGGCCCCATCGGGTGAGCGGGCATCCGTCAGGCCGTCCGTGTAGAGTATCAGCATATCGCCTGCAGACAAGGTAACCTCATGAGTGAGGAATTCCTCGTCTCGGATTACCCCCGCGGCGACGCCTTCGGCAATCTCGAACTCAGCCTTCTTCTCCTTCGCACGATAGATCAATATGGGCTCGTGGCCCGCGCTGGCATACCTGAACTGTCTCTTCTTCGTGAAGAGCAATCCGTAGATCATAGTGACGAACATCTCGGGGACGGTGTATTTCTCTATGGCATTGTTCGCCCTGGCCAGGACTTCGTAAGGCTCAGCGTCTTCGGCGGCATAAGCCCTCACCGCGTACTTCGCCATGGCAGTGACGACCGCGGCCTCCAATCCCTTGCCCGAAACGTCGCCCACCACGATCCCGCTGCACTCCTCGGTATCCAGTTCGATGAAGTCGTAGAAGTCGCCCCCGATTGCGGCTTCCCTGCGGGCCGGGCTGTAGAAATGCGCGATCTCCAGGCCGTCCACCTTCTCGGGTACTTCGGGGAGCAGCCCCCTCTGCAGGGTCTCTGCGATCCGGCGCTCGCGCTCATAGGTTCGGGCGTTCGCAAGTGCGGTTGCAGCGTAGCCGGATACCAGGCCCGATCTCGTCAAGGCGAGTTCATCAAAGCGATTGGGGTCTTCGGTATCCGTGAAGACCATGACTCCAAGAGGTATCCCGCCGGTTATCAGCGGCTGGAACATATCCGCCTGAACTTGGAATCGCTCAGCCAGCGGCGAGTCTTCCCATGCGGGCACATTGTGCCTGAAGAAGCCCTGCTTCGACGTGATGGCTCGAACCGGACTGAGCCTGGTCTGCTCCAGGGGCATGGTAACCCCCAGGAATTCCTTGGCATTGTAGCCGCAAGCCGCCCTACCCACCAACTGCCGCTCTTCCTCCTGAAGTATCCAGACATAGACTCCGTGTACGCCGAGCAAGCTTTGCGCTCTCGTGCATATCACCTCCAACACGACCTCCGGTTCAAGGGTCAGACTCACTGCGGCAGCAAGGTCCGTGAGCCCCCGCTGAAAGCTCTCGCGCTCCAATGCCTCCTGATAGAGTCTAATGTTCTCCATTGCGGTCCCAAGCCGTCGAGATAGGTCTTCAACAATAGAGACGTCTTCGTCACCGAAAGATCTATTGGTAGCAGCAACCAGGAAAGCTCCGATTATCTCACCATGTACCCGCATGGGAACTGCAATGGCCGAGATAACGCCCACTTTCTCCATATAGACGCGGACTTCGGGTCTTTCTACCTCAGAGATGTGATGGACCACAACCGTGCGCTCTTCTTTCACAGCCATCCCGACTGTACCGACCCCGGGTGCCGGCGGAAGCTCGGAGACAATTCGACTGGTGTGCTCCAAGAGTTCCGGGTTGGCGGCATGCAAAGCAACGGGTTTGAGCAATCCCTCGGTTCCCCAACGGAAGATGATGGCTATGTCGGCAATGAAACCTACCGCCTTTTCCGTGATTGTCTGGAGTATGACCTGAGGATCCAGGCTTGAGGTTAGCAGTTCACCGACATCCGCAAGGAAGAGGGCACGCTCCCGGTCCCTCTGGATTTCGGTTCGGAATTTATCAAGCTGCTCAGTCATATTGTTAAACGCGTTTGCCAGCATGCCCAATTCGGCCCTATCCTTTGTATCCACGCGCTGAGTCAAATCCCCTCGGGCGACGGCATCGGCCTTCCTCGCCAGAGAACGGATCGGCCGCGCGAGGTTCGTCCCCACGATCCAGGCGGCCAAGATCAGCGCCGCCATCACAGGCAATTGGAGAGCAAGGTCTATGTAGACTGCTCGTCGGACCGGAGCCATGGCGGTCGAGACCGGCTCGAGAACGTTTACGACCCAGCCGATCTCGCTCACAGGAACCGAGGCGCCCATCCTTCGCACGCCGTCAGCGGGATCAACAAAAGGCTCTGCAAAGGCAGGCGTCCCCTGCAATGCCTGCCGCACGCTGGGAATCTTGGACCTGTCCGTACCTCTCGCGCCCAACAGGACATTCGAGATTATGACGCGCCCTCTGGCATCCAGAATGCTGTACCCCACACCAGGAGAAGCTCCAATTTTGACGAAGCGCTGAAGAACTTCGGGAGGGACGGCGGAAAACAGAACGCTGGCAAACCGGCCCTCTCGCCCGGCGCGTATGGCTACAACAAAGGCCTGGATGCCTGCCGGCCGTGTCTCGAGAAGTCGGCTCACGGCCGATTGCTGTCCGCGACTAACATCCTGGAACCACTTGCGATCTGCGACGTTCATTCCCACAAGTTCGGCGGGGGTCCCTGCGACGACCAGACCGGAAGGCAGCGCGAATCCAAGCGTCTCTACGATAGGGATCTCCTGATGGGCTGCCTGAAAGTAAGAGCTCATTTGCTCGTAGCTGAGGTTCTCGCGCTCAACAGTGAGGGCTATCACTTCCTGTGCCCGGGACAAACCCTCGATGAACTCTTTGACGCTGCCGGCAGTTGCCTGGGCGGTTGCCATGTGGCCGAGAAGGACGCGCTGCTCCCTGACCTGGTAGGCTTCCCAAAAGAAGTACAAGGTTATCAACAGGATCGGGATGATACCGATCAGCAGGTAGGCAATCAGCCGAGTCCTGATGCTCACCCCGGACAGCCGGTTGGATACAGTCCTAGCTATCGAAGCCATCTTGATGCCTTAAGACAAGAATCGCAATTCATAATACCCCGAATTCGCCGCGGATTAGTCAGGGGGGGTAGGAACGTGTGGGGGTGTGGGAGTGTGGGGGTATGGGGGTTGTTGACTCCCATACTCCCACACTCCCATACTCCTCAGACCGTCCACGGCTTCCGAGCCGGGCGAGAGAGGTAGGTATTCGCCTCATCGTCGTTGACGAACTCCTCTTTCACCGGGTCCCAATCGAGCCGCCGGCCGCCGAGTCGGAGGGAGATATTCCCCAGGTGGCAGACGCTCACCGACCGATGGCCGATCTCAGGATCGCAAATCGGCTGCTTCCGCGAGCGGATGCAATCCACGAAATCCTTCCTGTGGTTGTCGGATTTGTAGAGCCTTGTCGCATCATCAGGCAGAGGATCGTCCAGGAGGCGCTGGTCGCTGGCGCTGATTCCTCCTCGCTTCACGAATATCCAGCCCTCCTCACCCTCGAAGTGGATGCCGTTCTCGCCTTTGTTCGTGCAACGAAGGGTTATGCCGCCGGGGTAGACGTAGTCTATGTCGAAGTCGGGATAGGTGTTATAGCAGTTATAGCCGGGATTCGGCGCTTGGCCGGAAGCCTCCACCCGAAGCGGGCCGGAGCGATCTGTCCCGAGCCCCCATTGGGCGATGTCATTGTGGTGCGCGCCCCAATCGGTCATCATGCCGCCGGAGTATTCCAGCCACCATCGGAAGTTGCCGTGAGTTCGCTCCCACACATAGTCGGTCTTGAATGCCGGCCCAAGCCACATGTCCCAATCCAGATCCTCAGGCACCGGCTTGACCTCGAACGGCCCGCCGGTTGGTCCCGTCGGCAGGTTCGTCTGCACGCGCTTGATTCTCCCAATCCGGCCGTTGCGGACCAATTCACACGCATGGCGGAAGTTCCCCTCAGAACGCTGTTGGCTTCCCGTCTGGAAGACTCGCTTCGTATCCCGCCAGACCTTCACGAGCCTCTTGCCCTCATCAATGGTCAGGGTCAGCGGTTTCTCGCAGTACACGTCCTTGCCTGCCTTCATCGCCTCGATGCAGATTATGGTATGCCAGTGATCCGGCGTACCAATGACTACTGCATCTATGTCCTTGCGCGCAAGAAGGTCGCGGAAATCCTTGTAGCCCTTGCAGTCCGGACCGAACGCCTTGACTGCTTCCTGTAGATGTACGGCGTCAACGTCGCAGGCCGCGATGACCTTGCAGCCTTCGATGCCGTGGATCGCCCTGGCGTCCCCCAGTCCCATTCTGTAACCGCCCTTACTGCCGCCCGGGCCTATTACGCCGAACTGGATCGTATCGTTCGGGCCTATCTTTCGGCCCGAGGATGCCTCCGCCGAATCCGAAAACCAAACCGGCAGGCCGGCGACGGCCATGCCTGCCATTGAACCCTGGATGAACTTGCGCCTTGAAACTGCCAACGATTCAAACCTCCGATCAGTATGTGCCATTAACTTCATTGCCCGCCGGGCGTTATCCTCCGTTCACCTGCGGGTATGACCCAAAAGGAGGTGATGGAAATGGCTTTCTGGGTGATCCGACATAAGGTTGAGGATTTCGAGAAATGGAAGCCGGCGTTCGATGGGGATGCCGACAATCGAAAGGCACACGGCTCGAAGGGCGGCTATCTCCTGCGAAATGCCGATGACCCGAACGAGGTTGTGATCGTTCTGGAGTGGGACAGCATCCAAGGGATGAGACAATTCTCCCAATCTCCCAAGCTGAAGGAGGCAATGCGGGTAGGCGGGGTGATGGACACGCCGGACCTGTATATGTGTGACCTGGTGGAAAAAGTCGCAGCATAGGCAAGGAGGCATGAAAAGTGAATGATCTGAACGGCAAGAGAATCGCAATCCTGGTAGCCGACGAGTTCGAGGAGGTGGAGTTGACCGGGCCGTGTATGGCGTTGCGGGAGGCGGGCGCCGAGACCCTCATCGTTTCGCCCGCGGAGGGGGAGGTCCAGGCGGTCCGCCATCATGAGAAGTCGGCGAGGTATCACGTGGATGTTCCCCTGGATCAGGCAAACTCGGATGATTTCGACGCCCTCCTGCTCCCCGGCGGGGCGCTCAATCCCGACAAGCTTAGGACCATGTGGGAGGCGTTGGTCTTCGTCCGAGGGTTCGATGAAAAAGACAAGCCGATCGCTGTGATCTGTCATGGGCCGTGGACGCTGGTATCCGCCGGCCTGGTGAATGGGCGGACGCTCACGAGTTGGCCGAGCCTCCAGGATGACATTCGAAATGCGGGCGGTCACTGGCTCGATGCCGAAGTAGTCGTTGACCGAAACTGGATTTCGAGCCGCAAGCCCCAGGACCTCCCAGCATTCAACAAGGCGATGCTGGAACTCTTCTCGACCTGGGAGGCAGTGAGGCAGGAGGAGCTGGCCCTGGCAGCGTGAGGATGAGATGTACATTGCGGCATGATTGGGGGCGGCTAGGGAACTAAGCTGCCCCCTTCAAGAAGGTCAATGTGAGCACATCTTCAGTAAAGCTAGTATGGTCGCAGACACGGCTGAGATCATTGCTATGAGCACCATGGAGGTGAACTTGTCTAGACCTCTCTCCCCAACCAGTAATCTGAACAGTCGCTCGATAAATCGCACCAGTTCCTCAAGCCAGAACAATGGATTGAACGTGCGCAACCATGATTCTCGAGCGCTAGTCTTATAGCGCCCAATAGCACGCTCGAGGGCATCTAGCAGAAGGATAGGTCTTATACCTAGCTGATTCAGGTGCAACACATTATCTAGTAAGTTGCAGTTTGTGCTCTCCATGCTCGGCAGTGAGAGTGTTCTTTCGCCACACGTACCAGCTAACTCCATACTCTGACTAGTTATGCCGCATAGTTCATTGATCTGAGTCCGTTCTGTGAAGAGGTCATGAACAGTCAGTGATATGTGCGTGACGCGCTGGGTTATTCGCCTGTTGGTTCGTTCCCAAGGCATGGATAGCTAGGCAGAAAGGAGAAGAAGAGCCGCTCAATGATGGCTATTACAACGAGCAACTCGATGAGGGTGAAGCCCTACAGGCTGTGGCAACACCCCGAAATCGGCTTTGCATAGGTGTTGGAATCTACAGGGCAGCGCTCTTGGGGAAAGCATTCGTCCTCCGTACCATGTGTGGGAAATCAGGATGAACGCCCAGGAACTGACCACTGACAGATATGCCGATTGGTCGCTTGCACGTTATGGCTTTCGGTCCGGTCATCTTGAAGCCGTCGCACAGACGCATGAAGCCCACACCGGGCCGTGGGCGGTATTCGCCTACGGCCCGAATCGTTTATAATGGGAGAGTAAGAGTAGGAGTATGAGTAAGAGGCAACCCCCATACTCTCACACTCCCATACGCAAGCATGGCACTGATCACGTTAACGGGAATAAGAAAGTCCTTCGGCGCTTTCCAGGCCCTGGATGAGGTGACGTTCACCATCGGGGCGGGGGAAAAGGTCGCGCTCGTCGGGCCGAACGGGTCGGGGAAGACGACCATCCTTCGGCTGATCATGGGCCTCGATGAGCCGAACACCGGCTTCCTGCAAGTACTCCCTGGCACTTCGATCGGGTTCATGCCCCAGGATAGTGAATTGGATGGCGATCGGACCCTCGTTGAGGAGGTCTCGAACGCCTCAGTGGAAGTCCAGCACCTGGAGCGAGAGCTTCGACGCCTCGAATCCGCCATGTCGGCCGCCGAGGGCGAAGACCTCGATGCCCTGCTGGCCGAATATGGCGAGGCCCGGCATGAGTTCGAGCGGCTGGGAGGATACTCGTTCGAGGCTGAGGTGAAGTCGGCGCTGGATGGCCTGGGTCTCGGGCCGGAGCATTGGGAGAAGCCGGTCAAGATCCTCAGCGGCGGGCAGAAAACTAGGGCGGCGCTCGCGAGGCTGCTTCTGCAGAAGCCGGATGTCCTCCTCCTCGACGAGCCCACGAACCATCTCGACATCCAGGCGTGCGAGTGGCTGGAGGATTTCCTGCACGACTTCCCCGGTGCAGTGCTCGTCGTCTCGCACGACCGGTATTTCCTCGACCGCATCGTCACCAAGATCGTTGACCTCCAGGATGGGTGCACCAGGTCGTATCCCGGCAACTACACCTCTTATGCGAAACAGAAGCGGGAGTTCATCCGGCAGCAACTGGAGCAGTACGAGCGCCAGCAGGAGGAGATCAAGCGGCTGCAGGACTTCATCCAGCGGTATCATGCGGGCCAGCGACATCAGGAGGCGAAAAGCCGCCAGAAAGTGCTGAAGAAGATGGTCCGGCTGGAGAAGCCTCATGCGGAATCCCGTATGCGGGTCAAGCTGGATGCCGCCTCATCCAGCGGGCACATCGTCATGGACATCCGCGGCCTGGGCAAGTCGTTCGACGAAAAGGCCCTCTTTCAGAATCTAGATCTCCTCGTCGAGCGGGGCGACCGGATCGGCCTCATCGGACCAAATGGGGCGGGCAAGACCACGCTCCTCAGGATCATCGTCGGCGACGAAGAGCCGACTTCGGGGACGCTCAGCCTGGGGTACGGGGTTGATATCGGATACTTCGCTCAGGACCTGACCGACCTCGATCCGGAGAACTCGGTGCTCGAAGAGCTTCTCGAATCGGCCGATCTCACTCCCGGCGAGGCAAGGAACGTCCTGGCGAGGTTCCTGTTCACCGGCGACGACGTCTATAAGTCGGTCACCAAACTCAGCGGTGGCGAGCGAAACAGGCTCATCCTGGCCAAGCTGATGCTCAAGAAGCCGAACGTCCTGGTGCTGGACGAGCCCACGAACCACCTGGACATCGGCGCTCGGCAGGCGTTGGACGAGGCGCTGAGGGACTTCGAGGGCACGATCATCGTCTCGTCCCACGACCGCTATCTGCTCAACTCGATCACGAACAAGATCCTGGAAGTCTCCGACGGCTCGGCGAGGGTCTTTCGAGGCAACTATGACTTCTTCATCGAGCGGGCGCATAAGCTCCGACCGAAGCCTCCCAAGAAGAAGCCCAAACCCAAAACTCCGACCCGTCAGACTGGTCCGACCGGTCCGACAGGTCCGACCGCCGCCGACCTGGAAAAAGAGATCGAGGCCGCCGAGGGTCGGCTCGCGGAACTGACTGATCTCCTTGGCAGACCGGAAACCTACTCCAATGGAGAAACCGCCGCCGCCACTCAGGCGGAGTACCACGAAGTCTGCGCCCGCATCGAGCAGCTATACGCCGAATGGGAGGCCATCAGCTAATATGGCGAATCTCTTGGTCAAGTACCGCGCGACCCAGCGCCGGATCAGGCGGATATTCGAGCCTTACACGGCTGAGCTGTGCCCCGAATGCCCCGAGCCCTGCTGCCGGAAGCCCACGAAGGTCAGGGAGTTCGACGTGCTACTTGCGAATGCATGCGGGTGTTCCCTGCCTTCGGTCAATGACTCGGTCGCCGAGTATGTCCAGGCGGGCATCGATTCGCTCACCGGCA
>Ga0307378_10010978_pt1 | contig 11715 bp, 6 predicted proteins | sample UN1MG_FD_202238 | JGI IMG/M metagenome (GOLD analysis project Ga0307378, IMG submission 202238) | Soil microbial communities from Risofladan, Vaasa, Finland - UN-1 | ecosystem: Environmental > Terrestrial > Soil > Coastal area > Acid sulfate soil | place: Finland: Risofladan, Vaasa | collected...
TATCGCTGGCAGCGTCGGCGGAAACCTTATTGCCAATAAGGTGCAGCGTTGGAAGGACGAGGCCACGGCCATAGAAGAACTGGAAAGGGAACTACCCGAGTCTCCTGAGCTGCGGCAAGCGCTGGACCAGATACTGAGCAAGCTTGGGGTCATAGAGGACGCTCAACGAGAGATGGAAGAAGACGAGCGACGCTCGTTCGCTTCACAGTTGAACAGGGAGGTACAGCCCTATCAGGCGGACCTGTCCCGCGTCTACGCCACACTCACAGGGGTGACCGACTCTCTCGTCGTCTTCTCTAAACGCGACACCTACATCAACTACGTCAACTTCCACGTCAGCTTCTTCGTCAACCAGCTTGGCTCCGCCGAACTATCGGAGGCCGAGCTGCGGAAGGCGACCGACCGCTACCTGGAGTACTTCGTGGACCGCTACCAGTACCTGGATCTCAAGGGTATGGGCATCTCCGAGCGAGTGGCCATACGCCTTCCCTTGCTGGAGATGTATGTGCCTCTCCAGGCGCGCATGGAGGTGCCCGGAGAGGAGACTTGGCCTGAAGAGCTTCGCCTGGCAGGCCGCAGGGTGCGGGGTCGTGAGGACGAAGAACAGATACAGCGCCTCGGCGAACCGCAGCCGGTGCTGGAGCTGCTGCGCGAGAACGATGCGCTAATCATCCTGGGCGATCCTGGCTCCGGCAAGACCACCTTCCTCAAGTGCCTGGCCCTCAAGCTGGCCCGGGGTGAAGCAGAAGAACTGGGCTTGGGCCCGCCGCTTCCGGTCCTCGTGCCCCTGTCCGCATACGCCACCGCCCTGGCCGAAAAGGACGTGAGGTTGGACGATTTCATCGCCGACTATCTATGTGCACAGCTGCCCGACTTGCCCGTAGACGAGATGCTGGCAGCGGCCCTGGAGCAGGGCCGTGCTCTGGTGCTCCTGGACGGGCTGGACGAGGTCAGAGAGCTGGGCCTGCGCCACACGGTCGTGGATCGAGTGGTGGACTTCTACAGTTATCACCGCCGGGCGGGCAACAAGTTCGCTGTCAGCAGCCGCCTCGTGGGCTATCGCGAGGTGCGGCCCACCGCCGAGGGGTTGGTGGAGTGCACCCTGGTGGACTTCGGAGAGGGGGAGATCGAGGCCTTCGTGGACAAATGGACGGCGGCCATCGAGCGGGCGGCCAGGGGGGAGACGGACTTCGCCGAGGAGGAGGCGGAGAGAGAAAGAGGGGAGTTGCTGGACGCCATAGGGCGCAACCCTGGGGTGCGGGGTCTGGCCGCCAACCCGCTGTTACTCACCATCCTGGCCTTGATGAAACGCCAGGGCGTTACTCTGCCCGAGCGGCGGGTGCAGCTGTACGACCAGTACGTGAGGACGTTGCTCTCATCGTGGAATCTGGCTCGCGGTCTGGGGCGGCCGCCCATGCGGGACCTGGATGTGGTCCAGACGGTGCGTATTCTGGCCCCACTGGCCCTGTGGATGCACGAGCAAAGCGCGGGCGTGGGGCTGGTCAAGCAGGAGGAGTTGAAGCGGGAACTGGCCAGGATCTACACTCAGCAGGGAGAGGAAGATGCGGAGCGGGCGGTGGGGCAGTTCCTGGAGGACGTACGCGAGCACGCCGGCCTGCTACTGGAGCGGGGCGCGGGCCAGTATGGCTTCATTCACCTTACCTTTGAGGAGTACCTGGCTGCGGTGGGTCTGGCACGGCTCGGACAGGGGAATATCGAGCCTGTGGTGCAACTGCTGTCTGACCATGTGGGCGACCCGGCCTGGAGGGAGGTGGCCTTGCTCACCATCGGCTACCTAGGGATAGTCCAGCAGTGGGAGGAGGTAGCCAGCGGCGTGGTGGGAGGGTTGCTGGAGCACCAGCCCGGGGAACCGGGCGAAGCGGTCGTGCTCATGGGTGATGCCGTTGTGGACGCCTCACCTGGGGGCGTCACCTCAGCCTGCAAAGAGAAGATGATAGGCGTGCTCTTGGAGACCATGACAGACTGTGGCGTCAAAGCGCCTCTGCGGGCCGGCGCTGGCAGGGCCCTGGCCAGGCTGGGCGATCCGCGGGCCGAGGTGATGACGCTGGAGGGCATGCGGTTCTGCTATGTACCCGAGGGTGCGTTCTGGATGGGGAGCGGAAATGACGACGACATGGCGTACGAGGATGAGAAGCCCTCGGACCGGGTTGATATCCCGTGTGCGTACTGCATGGCGCGCTACCCGGTGACCAACGCCCAGTTCCAGATCTTCGCCGAGGACCCGCAAGGGTACCGGGCCGAATCCTGGTGGACAAAAGCCGGGTTGGAGTGGCGACAGGAGCGGGGCGGTCCATTACACTTTGGGGAGCCCTGGAATCTGCCGAATCACCCGGCGGTGGGGGTCAACTGGTATGAGGCGGCGGCCTTCGCCGCGTGGCTGGAGCGGGTGCTACGGGAGGCCGGCCTGCTGCCAGAGGGCTGGGTGGCTCGCCTGCCGTCGGAAGCGGAGTGGGAGAAGGCGGCTCGCGGCGGCCTGGAAATCCCGGCCACCTCCATGGTCCTGACCTTGCACGATGGCGTGGGCCAGGCCGCAGACTGGGAAAGAATGGGGAATCCCAGCGCTCAGCGTCGCTATCCCTGGGGGAACGAGCCTGACCCCGACCGGGCGAACTTCCTGGAGACGGGCATCAGGAGCACCAGCGCCGTGGGGTCCTTTGGCCGGGGCCGAAGCCCATATGGGGTGGAGGAACTGAGCGGGAACGTCTTTGAGTGGTGCGCCACCAAGTGGGAGGACAGCTACGAGGACTACAGGGGCGACAGCGAGCTGGAGGGCACGGGTGCCCGGGTGGTGCGTGGCGGGTCGTTCGGCCTCGATCTGAGGCTCGTTCGTTGTGCCTATCGCAACTGGTTCGATCCCGACGCCCGCGGCGACCGCGTCGGGTTTCGAGTCGTAGTTTCCCCCGGCTCTCCTGCGTAGTTCTGACTTCTGAATGCTGAATTCTGATTGCTCGCGTTCGTAGTACGCGCTTCAGCGCGTCGTTTGTAGTGTGCGCTTTAGCGCATCACAAAGGGCTGAAGCCCTTACTACGAGCCTGCTGGTTTGTAGTGGGCGCTTCAGCGCGTTAAGTACGGTTGGAGAGATCCTACTGGGCACAGCTGTGCCTCTCTACCAATCCCACCCCTTGCCATACTCCCTTACAGGATACTCCCGCCAGAGGTCTATCAGCCACTCCCGCCCCTTCTTCTCCAAGTACGCCCAGATGCTGGACGATACCCATTCATCCGCCCGGTCTGTCCACTCATGCTTCACTGGGTTGTAGTGCAGGTAGTTGACTGTGGTGTAGAAGTGTCTCTCGCTACGCATCGCCCGGTCTGTGTACCGATACCAGACCTTCCGACCGACAGTGCCATCCTCGAGGTTCCACTGCCGCGACGAAGAGCCGTGCAGGTGCTGAAAAACCGGAGCGACCTTACCGAAATCAGGAACAAGTGCCAGAATATGATAGTGGTTGGGCAGAATTACCCAGGCGCCTACTTCGATCCCGCCGGCCTGGAGTCGCTGGAGTAGACGGGTCTGAAAGGCGAGCCGTCGTTCTTCGGACGACATGATGGGCCGGTGCTCGAAGTTGGCCGCCGTGAAGAGGTAGTGGGTTGCTTCCCGAACGGGGTGCGGAGGTGCGTGCCAGGGATAGCCTTGCTGCTGGCGATAGCACAGCAGGAGGTCGCGCTGCTCTTGTGTGAGGTACCTGTATTCGTAGAAGGGCGCTGGTCTGTCCATCTGCGGTCTTCTCTTATGAGGGCTAAAGCCCTCACTACGAGCCCGCTGGTCTGTAGTGCGCGCTCTGCCGCGAGCGTTGGCGGTATGCGCTCTGGCACATCACAAAGGGCTAAAGCCCTCACTACGAGCCCGCTGGTCTGTAGTGCGCGCTCTGCCGCGAGCGTTGGCGGTATGCGCTCTGACGCATCACTAAGGGCTAAAGCCCTTGCTACGAACCCGGGTGGTTTGTAGTGGACGGCAGCGGCTTCTCCTGCTCTACACAGAGGCCGCCCAGTCCCGGCTCCGTCCCCGCTACGTCATCACTCGTGCTACTCGCCGAATGGCCTTGCCTCAACCCAAGGTTGTACGGCGGCTCTCCTCCTAAGAACGGAGCCCGCCGCCGAATCGAGGACGCAGGGCAGGTTCCCACTCCTCGGCTCAATTGTGTCAGGTGGCAACAGGTAGCGCTGGTGGGGACCCGTGAACACTCTGCGCAGCGTCCGGGCTTTGGGCGGGCCGGAGGCGAGAAAGGTCACGTGGCGAGCGGTGTTGATCGCGGGGAAGTGAGGGCGACCGGCCACTCTCTGGCTTGGTCAAGGTGGCGCACGGGACCTAGATGGCCATCGTGGTCCGTTCATCCATCTTGGCCCATCTCCTTGAGGACCGCGTGACCCCCGAACTGGTTGCGCATCGCCGCCAGAAGCTTGGCTGCGTAGCTCTTCTCCTGGCGACTCGCGAGACGCATCAGCAGCGACAGCGTGATCACCGGGGCGGGCACGTCTACGTCGATAGCCTCGGCCACGGTCCAGCGCCCTTCTCCAGAATCGGCCACCCACCCTCTGACGTCGCTGAGATCCTGATCCTCACTGAGGGCTGCTGCCGTCAGGTCGAGGAGCCAGGAGCGGACCACGCTGCCGTACCGCCAGATCTGGGCAATCTGGTGCAGGTCCAGGTCGAAGTCCTCCTTGACCTTGAGGATCTCAAAACCCTCAGCGTAGGCTTGCATCAACCCATATTCGATGCCGTTGTGGACCATCTTGACGAAATGGCCTGCCCCACTGGGACCGACGTGTCCCCAGCCCTTGTCCGGCGCAGGGGCCAGCGTCTCGAAAAGGGGCCGCAGCCGGTCCACCACCTCCTTCTCGCCGCCGACCATCATGCTGTAGCCTTCGGCGAGACCCCATACACCGCCGCTGGTGCCCACGTCGACGAAGTGCAGACCTCGCTCTCTCAGCGCCGCGGCGCGGCGTAAGGCGTCCTTGTAGTTGCTGTTTCCGCCATCGATCACGGTGTCCCCTGGGCTGAGCAGGTCGGCCAGGGCGTTCACCACGCCTTCGGTGGGTTCGCCGGCCGGGACCATGACCCACACCGCTCGTGGGGCGCTCAGCTTGTTCACCAGGTCTTCAATGGAGTCTGATGGCGAGGCGCCCAAGGCGGCCGCAGCGGCGACTGGCGCTGGATCTCGGTCATAGACGACCACCTGATGGCCACCCTTCAGCAGGCGCTCGGTCATGTTGGCGCCCATCTTGCCCAGGCCGATCATTCCCAGCTCCACGGCTAGCCTCCTTCCACTCTGGCCACACTCTCTCGGATGGCAGCGACGTTCTCCGCCACAGATGCCTTGCTGTTGTAGATGCTCGATCCCGCCACCAGGATAGTGGCCCCTGCCTGCACGACTAGCGGTGCAGTGGTGGCGTCGATCCCTCCATCCACCGCGATGGATATGTCCAGGCCCCTTTCATCCAGCATCTCCCGCAGGCGACGGAGCTTGTCCACCTGGCTGTGGATGAAGGGTTGTCCGCCAAACCCGGGATTGACCGTCATCACCTGTATCACGTCGGTGAGGTTCAGCACGTCTTCGAGGACACACAGGGGCGTGCTGGGGTTGATGGCCACCGCTGACTCTGCTCCGAGCTCGCGAATCTGCTGTAGCACGCGGTGCAGGTGGACAGTCGCTTCCTGGTGAACCATCAGTCTGTCGGCGCCGGCATCGGCGAAGTCGGCCAGGTACCGTTCCGGTTCTACGATCATCAGGTGTACGTCCAGGACCCCACTTACCAGGGAGCGCAAGGCGCGTACTACTCCCGGGCCGAAGGTGATGTTGGGAACGAAGCGCCCGTCCATCACATCGACCTGGAAGCCCTCGATCCCTGCCGCTTCACCCTCGCGTACCTGTTCGCCCAGGCGAGTGAAATCTGCTGCCAGAACAGAAGGTTCAATGGCGATCATCCGTTTCTCCTCTCTTGAGATGAGTGATACCCTCGTCACCGGCGACGATCACATCCGTGGCCAACCCCAGGAAGAGCCCGTGTTCGACCACCCCGGCGCGCTGGCTGAGCTGTGCCGCCACACGTGTCGGATCAGATATGGGTCCGAAGTTGCAGTCCAGGATCAAGTTGCCCTGGTCGGTCTTGAACTGGACGCCGTCTCGATTGGTTCGGAGCGCAACCCGGGCGCCCAAGGATTCCAGAAAAGGGACGTGCGAACCCCAGCCGAAGGGTGCCACTTCTACAGGTACAGCCCAGCGGGTGCCCAGGACGGGTGATACCTTTGATTCGTCCACGACGATGATCTCACGCAGGCTGGCCTGCGCCACTATCTTCTCTCGCAGAAGTGCTCCTCCCCCCCCTTTGATGAGGTCCAGTTTGGGATCCACTTCGTCCGCACCATCTATGGTCAGATGCACCACCGGGTGCTCTTCCAGCGTGGTAATGGGGATTCTCAGACTTCGGGCCTCCCGTTCGACTTGCAAGGAGCAGGGCACTCCCAGTATGTTCTTTAGCTTTCCGTCACGCAACAATACGCCGATGCGGCGCACGGCGAAGGCAGCGGTACTGCCGCCACCCAGACCGACCACCATGCCCGATTGGACGAACTGCACACCGTACGATGCGGCCTGTTCCTTCAGATACCGTGTGTCTTGGCCCATTCTGTCTCTCCGGTTAGCGCTCTTTCCTTTCTCCCACCAACTGCTTCACTACAGTCGAGCACCTCGGTCACACGACTACTTCCACCAGGGCCAGACAGGCCGCTGCCAAGAGGAGGACGTGCAGTGCGCGGTCGAACGCTCGTTGCGGAAAGCGGGCGGCTACCCACGGTCCCAGCTGTCCTCCGATGAGCACGCCTGGTATGGTGAACAAAAGAAGGCTCAGCACCGCGCTGAGCACTGTGCCTCCGGTCTGGACGAAACGCAGCAGATGGCCCAGTGATGCTGAGAGCGTGGTGAAGAGCAGGACGAAGACCCCGGTGGCCACGGAGACTATGCTGGGCACGCGGCAGCGCTCCAATAAGAAATGGTCATCAATCTCCCCCAGTCCTGTGCCGATCATGCCCTTGAACAACGCCCCCACCGACGCTATCATACGACCTTCGGTCCTGTTGCACACAGTGTAGCAGATTTCCTCCCCCTTCGCAGTGATCAGGCAGGTCTCGCCTTTACCGTCGCCGCATTCTCGATGGATGGCCTTGTCTCTGCCTTGCACCGCCTCGGGCTCCAGCTTCCTGAGAGCGTTGGCGGCCACGGCGAACAGCCCGACTCCGAGGATCGCCTTGAGGACGTCCGGCTCAATGAGCTCTGAAATCCGGGTCCCCAGGAGGGCCATGGGGATGGTTGCCACCAGCAACGCCGTACCCAACCTGTAGTCGATCACTCGTCTGCGCGCGTAGGAGTAGAAGCCGCTGGTGAAACCGAAGACCTCGGTGATCAGTGCCGCGCCGATGGCTACCTCTGGCGCAATGCCCAGAACCAGCACGAAGAACGGCGCGAAGAAGGTAGCTCCGCCAATGCCTGATGCTGTGGCAATCGCGCCGATGACTATCGCAATGGGCAGCATGTACCAGTACTGCAGCGTCATGACAGTTCCGCGACCAGTCGAGCGAGTCCCCGTACCACATCTTCGCCCAGATGAAAGCGGACCACGCGTCGCTCGGCGTTCAGCAGTGCCTCTTGGTCACCCAGCGCCTGGGCCGCCTTGAGCACGCCGAAGGTGATGGACGAACTTGGAGATCCTGCTTCGTCGGGAATGGCCACGTCCCGCTCGTCGTCGGCAGTGAACTGGATGAAGAGCCCCCGGCCTGAGTCTCCTTTGTGGAGTTGGCCGGTGGAGTGCAGGAACCGCGGGCCGTAGCCGACCGTGGTGGCTAGCCGGAACCGGTCTCTGAGGCGGGTACGCAATTCCTGGAGCGCGGCGTCGGTCGCCTCAGTGGGCTGCACATAGGCCTGGAGGGCCATGTAGTCACCACGCTGTCCTTGGGCCAGGAAGTCGCTGAGGAGTCCCGCCGTAACGGGCGAAAAGCTGCCACTGGGGAGCTCACCTGTCTCCGCGTACTGTGCAACCATCTTGCGTGCCAGTATCTTGGCCGTCTCCACATTGGGCTGATCGAAGGGGTTGATGCCCATAAGGTGTCCCGCCACAGCAGTAGCCATCTCCCAGATGAAGAACTGTCCTCCCAGGTCGTAGATGTCGTGCAGGTGCAGTCGGATCAAGGGATAGCCAGCCCTTTCCAGGGCAGCCAGGCCGTCGTCGTGGCTACTATCATCATTCGCACGGAGGTGAACGAAGAGGCGATCATCTGCGTACACCTCCGGAGGTCCCAGGGGCTCACCCACTACTGGTAGGATGCCGCGGCCCTCCTTGCCGGTGCTTTCCGCGATCAGTTGTTCCACCCAGGTGCCGAAGCTGGCTATGGCTGGCGAAGCTACGAGCGTGAGCTTGTCCCGCCCCGCCCTGGCCAACACTCCCATCGCGGCGCCGAGCCACGCGCCCGGGTTGTCCTCGGCTTTGACGCAGGCCTCGCATGGGGAGAGCGCCGTCAGCGCGCGATCGAGCAGGAGTGCGACGTCCACGCCCACCAGCGCAGCCGGGACCAGGCCGAAGTACGACAGGGCGGAGTACCGTCCGCCGATGTTGGGATCGTTGAGGAACGTTGCCCGGAAGTTGAGGCTGCTGGCCACGTCTGCGAGCGGGCTTCCGGGATCGGTGATGGCCACAAAGTGCTCTCCGGTTTGGCCTGTTCCCAACTCTTCAGAGACGCGATTGTAGAAGAATTTGAAGAGGGAGAGGGTCTCCACGGTGGTGCCTGACTTGGTGGCCACGATGAAGAGGGTCCGGGAAACATCCATCTCCTCGGCATGGGCCAGTACGAATCCCGGATCAGTGCTGTCGAGAACGGCCAGATCCAGATAGCCATCCGCAACGCCGAAGGTCTTGCGGAAGACCTCGGGCGCCAGGCTGGAGCCGCCCATGCCCAACAGCAGGGCGCGGGTGTAACCATCGCTGCGCAGCGCCTTGGTGAGCGATTCCAGACGGTGGAGGTCGTCCATCATCGCATCGGCGATGTGCAGCCACCCAAGTCGATTGGCGATCTCGGTGGGGTCTCGCTTCCAAACGGTGTGATCGTGGGCCCAGATGCGTTTGACGATGTGCTGGCGGTTGATGTCGTTCAGGGCGGTGTCTACCGCGGTCTGGTAGGGACCCAGGGTGGCTTCCTGGTGTTTCCACCCTGCCCGCAACCTTTCACATTTCTCCACGATGCTTGCCATCAGGGCCTCGAAGGACCTGGCGAAGGCTGTCACTCCATCGTCGAGAAGCTGCTGTGTAATTCCGGCCAGGTCCACGCCCAAGTCGGCCAGGCGCTCCAGCTGAGCGTGCGCCTGGTCCATACTTGCTTCCAGAGTGGTAGCCACGTTTCCGTGGTCGAGGAAGGCCTGCAGCGTTGCGGGCGGCAGGGTGTTGACCGTGTCTGATCCAATGAGGCCATCCACGTAGAGGGTATCGGGATAGAGGGGGTTCTTGCTGCTGGTGGAGGCCCAAAGCGGACGCTGGACGCGCGCGCCTCGTGAAGCCAGGCGTTCCCACCGTGGACCGCCGAATGTCTGACGGAACAGGCCGTAAGCTGCCTTGGCGTTGGCGACGGCGATGGTACCTTGGAGGTCGCTCTCCCCCATCTCTTCCAACATTCGGTCCACGGCCGTGTCCACCCGGCTGACGAAGAACGAGGCCACGGATGCTACCCGGTCCACATCGCCTCCTGCAGCGGTGAGCTTCTCCAGACCTGAGATGTACGCCTCGGCCACGGCCTCGTACTGGGCCAGAGAGAACATGAGCGTCACGTTGACATTGATGCCCTCGCCGATCAAGGCCTCGATGGCCGGAATGCCAGCGGGAGTGGCCGGTACCTTGATCATCACGTTGGGCCGGTTGAGAGCAGCGAAGAGGTGATGAGCCTCGGCGATGGTGCCTTCCGTGTCGTGGGCCAGCGCGGGCCGGGCCTCGAGGCTGACGTATCCATCGGCACCATCAGTCCGCTCATAGACGGGCCGCAGTAAGTCTGCGGCCTGCTGGATGTCTTCGAACACCAGGGCCTCATAGATCTGTGCGGCGTCCTTGCCGGCATCCACCAGTTGGTGCAGAGCATCATCGTAGTCGGTGCTGCCGGCGATGGCTTTTTCGAAGATCGTGGGATTGGAGGTGATCCCGGACAGTCCGTCCTCGATCAAGCTTTGAAGTTCGCCGGAAGCGATGAAGGAACGACGGATGTAATCCAGCCAGACAGCCTGGCCTAGCTCAGCCAGTTCACTCAGTTTGTTCATCGTACGTTCGCCTCCCATCGTCGATAGTGATGGAGACTTGCTCAACAGAGAGTCCCATACGCGAAGGTTGCCGGAGACCTAGTCCTGCTCTTCTCGCGCCTTCCTCGCCCGTTGCTTCGCCAGCGCCCAACCGAGTCGCAGGGCGCTGTTCATCAGGCCGATGTGACTGAAGGCCTGCGGGAAGTTGCCCATTTGCTGGCCCGATAACGGGTCCATCTCCTCGGCGAGAAGTCCCAGGGGACTGATGTGGTTGAGGAGTCCCAAGAGCAGCTCCTCTGCCTTCTGGAGTTCGCCACACATGACGAGGGCATCCACCAGCCAGAAAGTGCATAGGACGAAGGCCCCTTCTTGGCCTGGGAGTCCATCGTCGCCCAGATAGCGATAGACCATGCCATTGGAGGTGAGCTGCTCCAGAGTCGCCCTTATGGTGCCCTGTACACGGGGATGCTCAGGAGGAAGGAACCCCATGATCGGTACCAGCAGGCTGGTTGCATCCAGGACTTCCGAGTCAAAGGACTGCACGAAGCTGTCAAGCTTCTCGCTAAACCCCCGTTCTAAGATGGCCTGGCGGATCTCGTGCCGCGCCTTGTTCCATTCCTCGAGGGGGGCATCGAAACCGTACTTCTCGGCAAGCTGTATGCTGCGGTCCAGCGCGACCCAACACATCAGCTTGGAGTAGGTGAAGTGCCTCGGACCACCGCGTACCTCCCAGATACCTGAGTCTTCTGTGTCCCAGGTTTGACAGGCTGTGTTGACGATCCTACGGACAAAGTCCCAGTCATCCTGTGTGATTTCCTCGCCGTACCGCCGCGTCTCGTAGAAGGCGTTGACCAGTTCACCGTAAACATCGAGTTGGATTTGCTCCGCTGCCGCGTTGCCGACCCTGACGGGGGCCGAGTTGCGATAGCCGGATAAGTGGTCGAGTGTGTATTCCTCCAGGTCCTGCTCTCCGTGGAGTCCGTACATGACCTGCATGTTCAGGTGATCGTCGCGGGCCTGGAACTCTTGACAGAGGCTCTTGAGCCATCGGAAGTACTGTAGGGCCTCCGCCACGTGGCCCAGGCTATAAAGGCTCTGGACGGTGAAAGAAGCGTCGCGAATCCAGGCGAAGCGATAGTCCCAGTTCCGCACGCCGCCGATCACCTCGGGGAGTGAAGTAGTGGGCGCCGCGGCTATGGCACCGGTCTCTGGATGCGTCAGCAGCTTCAAGACCAATCCTGAGCGGACTACATAGTCATGCCATGGGCCACGGACAACACAACGACCCAAATCGCATTGATGCGCCCAGTCTGACCAGAATTCCGTCGTCGCTTCAAGAAGGCTCTCGCACTCTGCCGGCGCTGTCAGGGAACTGTCGCCGTATCGGAGGACAAACCACTGTGGCTCGCCCTCCTTGACGGTGAAT
>Ga0307378_10010980_pt1 | contig 11713 bp, 10 predicted proteins | sample UN1MG_FD_202238 | JGI IMG/M metagenome (GOLD analysis project Ga0307378, IMG submission 202238) | Soil microbial communities from Risofladan, Vaasa, Finland - UN-1 | ecosystem: Environmental > Terrestrial > Soil > Coastal area > Acid sulfate soil | place: Finland: Risofladan, Vaasa | collected...
CCTCACTGAGGTCTGCGTGTCATTGAGCGCAACGGAACTTCAGTTGAAAGCCGACAGTTGCCTAAAGGTAGAAAAATCCAAACATATGTGAACTCTAAAGCCCACATTATCCTCCTTTTTTATTTTGTTAGGCGTTAGGTTTTTATGTTTTGGAACGGAGAAGAAACCTAAAAGTTTCTAATCTTATCGGAGGCGAGACCTAGCATGAAGTTGCCGGAGATACTCAAGCGAGATTACATACAGACTGCCATAATGATAATTGCCGTGATACTTGCGGTCTTAATTTTCTGGTACGGTTTAAGTTTCGCCTTCAGAACGGAAAACCCGATTTTAGCTGTCGCTTCGGGAAGCATGGAGCCAGTATTGTACAAAGGCGACCTTATACTCATTGAGGGAGTGCAGAGCGACGGTGACATTCATGCCGACACCAAAGACGCTGAGCAGCCCGGGGACATAATCGTGTTTCACAGATATCACGGGTCGAATAACGAGCTGATTGTGCACAGAGCAGTAGAGAAGATTCGTAATGCAGATGGAACGTACAGCTTCAAAACATGGGGAGATAACAATGACTATGCAGACGGGGGGTCTGTAAAAGAAAGCGATATCGTCGGCAGGTATCTGGGGATTAAAGTGCCGTGGCTGGGTAACATTGCCCTGTTTTTTGCTGATTTTGAGGCGAAAGTAGCCTTCGTCGCGTTATGGATAATAGTTCTTGTAATCTTGGAGTTGGTTCCTTTGGCGAGAAAAAGATTCAAACGTGACGATGCTGAAGCGAGCCTTTATAAATAACTCTGCAACAATTTCATTTTGTTTTATAAGGAGGGGCTGGAGATACCCGAGGTTGTAGCTTCTATCCGAATAGAGAATGTTGTGGCGTCTGCAGCGTTAAATCAAAGGTTTGATTTGAACGCTATTGTTAAAGGGTATCCGGGAGTTGAGTATCGTCCAGAACAGTTTCCGGGATTGGTTTTCAGGTTAAAGAGACCAAAGACGGCTACTTTGATATTCAATTCTGGGAAGATGGTTTGCACTGGAGCAAAATCAGAGAAAGAGTCAAAGAGAGCAGTTATGAAAGTTGTTAGGGAACTGAAGAAGAGCGGAATAATCATTATTGGAAAACCTGAGTTGAAGATACAGAACATTGTTGCTTCAGCGAATTTGGCTGGCTTGATAGACCTTGAACGGTCTGTCTACTCTCTTGGAAGAACCATGTATGAGCCTGAACAGTTTCCGGGTCTCATCTACAGAATGGATGTACCAAAAGTTGTGATTCTTCTCTTCGCCAGCGGAAAACTTGTTTGCACAGGAGCCAAAAAGGAAGAAGACGTTTACGAGGCAGTAACAAAACTTCATGAAACCCTCGAACTCGAAGACCTCATATACTACGAATAAACAAGGATCAAATTTAATCCTCGACATTTTTTGTTTGTCTGGAAGTGTTTCAGTACAGTTATTTTAGGTAGAATTAGAGCAGTTACTGTAAATCATGGAGTATGTGTTACTGGCTTTCCGCATCTTGGGCAATGAATATGACGTAGAGAGTGCTGGGAGTCCCAGCCCGAGATCACAGCTTCTTCTTTCGGTAGCATGTATCCGCAGTTTAGGCAGTGATAAAACTTGGAACAAACAAAACACTGTTTTAATCTATTCAGCAGCCCCACTGATGTGCCCCTTACGAAAGGTCAATAATGTGCCCTTTTTATGAATGATGAAAGCAGAATAAATATCCTAAATCAGAACAGTTACTCAGCAAAACAGAAAATCGCAGGTCACAGTTGACGAGTTAGCACTAGATAAAGCAAACATAGAAACTGTGGAGCTTCTTGTACGCTATTTCTTTCTAGCTCGTTTTAGTATGGTATTCAGTTGCTCGTCGGTTATAGCGTCCATGTCATGCAGTTTGCGGGCAAGTTCGCTTGTTGTGAGCAGATAATGAAGCTTGATGCCGTCCTTAGCCAAATTCTGTTTTCCATTCTCCTCTCGGTCCATCAAAACAACTGCATCAGTTACCACGCCGCCCTCTGCTCTGACTGCTTCAGCGGCTTTCAATATTGACCCTCCTTTGGTTATGAGATCATCCATCAATAAGACGCGGTCGCCCGGAAACAGAATCCCCTCCACTTGTCTTCCCCTCCCGTGCTCTCGCTCGGTTGAACGAACATACAGAAAGGGTTTTTTGAGGTGATATGCAGCAATGGATGCGAAGGATATGCCTGCGGTGGGTATGCCTGCGATTCGGTCAAAGCCGTCGACTCCGATTTCGGCTGTTATCAGTTCCATGTAGAGGTCACAGATTTTTTTAAAGGCATCAGGGAAGCTTGGAACAATTCTCAAATCCATGTAGTAAGGGCTTATTTCGCCGCTGGTGAGCTTGAAAGTTCCAAATTTCAAAGCGCCAATCCTGTTCAGAATTCTGCCCAGCTTAGTCTTCATTTCTTCTTTTTCCATGTCCTCGCCTCCTTCCTGTTGAGAATATGTATGGGCGGTTTTAAAGAGGTTGCGTAGGTTTCGCCGTTACTTTTAAATGAAGCACAAAGAGAATCTTCTAGCCAATCAGAAGTGTCTTTTATGGTTGATGCGTGGATTCCCTACGGGAAAACTGAAGTTTGTGCAAGGATACCCACCCGAAACTTTCTGGGGTCTATAGAGCCAAAAGAAAGGGCGGGAGTATCAGATCCGAAAGCTGAGATTGAAAGAGCGTTAAGTCAGCCTATCGGAACACAGCCATTAAGGGAAATAGCAAAGGCAGGAAACAAGGTAGCTATAGTTGTTGACGACGCAACTCGGGCAACTCCAAGTTACTTGATGATACTTCCTTTACTCGATGAACTTAACAAAGCTGGAGTAAAGGATGAAGACGTTACAGTTATTTTTGGCTGCGGCTCTCATCGCCCCGTAGCCCCAGCAGAGAAAGAAAAACTCATAGGAAAAGAGGCACTAGAAAGAGTTAAAACAATAAACCACGACCACAAGGCGGAAGACCAAGTTTTTCTGGGAGAAACATCCCAAGGAACCAAAGTCAGCGTAAACAAGGTCTTCGCCGAAGCTGACGTGAAAGTTTTGGCGGGAGACATAAACCTGCATTACTACGCGGGATATGGAGGCGGAAGAAAAGGAGTACTTCCCGCAGTTTCAAGCGTCGAAACCATTCAGCAAAATCACGCATTGCTTCTGCATCCTAAAGCCGCGACAGGCGTTCTGGACGAAAATCCTGTACATGAAGACATGACGGAAGCGGCTAAACTCGCTAAAGTCGATTTTATCTTGAACATTGTTACAAACAGCAAGAACGAGCTGGTTCAAGCCTTCGCTGGAGACTTGGAACAAGCTTTCCTTGAGGGAACAAAACTTGTTGATGAAATGTACAAAGTTCCTATCGAACAGAGAGCAGGCATTGTTGTCGTTAGTGCCGGCGGACATCCACACGACATTAACCTATATCAAGCCTCTAAAGGAATCCACAACGCCTTAGAAGCAGTGAAAAGAAAAGGCGTCATCGTTCTGGTGGCAGAGTGCCCCGAAGGAAACGGTAACGAAGTCTTCTCCGAATGGATGGAAAAGTTCACCGAATTGAAACAGATGGAGAAGGCGATAAGAAAACGTTTCGTGATAGGAGGACACAAAGCCTACTACCTAACGAAGGCTCTACAAAAAGTCACGGTTATCTTGGTCTCGGTTATGCCTGACTGCTACGCAGTAAACACCTTCAAGATGAGAACAGCCAGCGCCCTGAACGACGCCCTGCGAGACGCCTTCGAATTAGCAGGCAAAAACGCCAAAGTTTACGTCATGCCACACGGAGGCGACACATTACCCGAGTACAAAAGTGCGGAACAGAACGACAACGAGCAGACTTTATAGACCTCTGAATTTCTCGGTTACCTTAGCTATTTCCTCAAACTTTGTTAGAACCGCGTCGATTTTTTCTCCCATACGGTAGGTGTCCTTGTCGAGCCTTCCCTCAGGGTTCAGTTCCTTCAGCACGTTAGATTTGTTAAGATTTGGGTTTTTTTGGGCATAAGGCCATAGCCTGAAGGATCCTCCGGTGATTTCATCTATCAAGTAAACGGTTCCTTCGATGATGCCATATTCAAGTTTCATGTCAACCAGCTGGATGCCAAATTGTGCAAAGGCTCTTTCTAGGTGAAGAAAGATTTCTGCATTAAGCCTCCGCATTTCAGCGTATTCGGTGCCCTCCTTTGCTTTAACAATATAGTTGATGTACTTGTCATCCAGCATAGGATCATGTAAGGGGTCGTCCTTGTAATGGAACTGGGTGATCACAGGATCAAATCTTGTTCCCTCGGCTATGTTTCCCCACTTTAGAATGGAGCCTGCGGCGATTCTTCGAGACACAACTTCAAGGTTTATCTTCCGATCAAGTTTCTTGACGAGAACAACTTTTTCTTCTGGGCTAGAAATGTAGTGTGTCCGAACGCCTTTACGGTTTAGCAGTTCAAAGATGTCCCTGTTGGTTTTCCAGTCGACTAAGGCTTTGCCTCTGATGATGTCGTGTTTCACTCCGTCTCCCGCGGTTATGTCGTCCTTGAAGACCATGTACGCGGTCTTTGGGTCTTCTGGGTTTTCGTAGATTATCTTGGTTTTGCCTTCTGCAACTTTTTTCAGGGAACCGAAATTGAGTGGCATGAATTTTACTCTCAAGTTTCAGGTATGTGAAACAGGTTATATAAATTGTCTAACTTCTATAACGCAGCCGGAATAACTGAAGGCTCTGTTTCGGATACCAAAAGGTTAATGTTCACTAAAATTCAGAAAGGATGGAACTGCCTTTTGAGGGCAGTTGGATTAGTTTTAGCTCGTCAGTTGTTGTCTTTTAGACGCATCCGCCGCAGTTGACGCAGCCGCCCATGATGCCTCTGCACCACATGGGTAGTGGTCTTTTGGGGTTCTCGGTTTCTGTTTCAGGGTTTATTTCAGTTTTAGCCAAGGTTTGGCTACTGCGAGGATGTTCCTGCATTTCCTTTCACCGAATTAGTCTAGTGTGACGGGGCGGATTATTCGTTGAGGTTTAAAAAATAGCATTTTAGAATTTTTGGTTACATTAATTGTTACGTAAGCTTATATATAACAAAGGAGAAATATGGCATGTAGAATTTAGTTACAGAGAATGTTACTTTTGTCCCCAGTAAATGAAACATATGTGACGAACTGGAAAGGAGAAATATGAAAGTTGAGCAACATAGATGAGGCAGGAATTCCGCTGCCTTTGTTAACTGAAATATGGCTCAGTCAACGTTTTCCTGAGATGGAAAGAATTCGAGTTGTTGATGGGTTAGGTGAAGAATGGAAAAGGCGGAAACTCAATGCTATTGTCGTGGTTGCGTTTCATGCAGACTTGGAAGTGGCTCAGCTAAAACATTTTTTTCCACTCTTTTTCCTTGAGGAGTTCATAAACAGCGGCTATTCCATCAGTCCAGTTGTGTATATTGGGGCTTTACGAGATATTGGCAGAGGCTATCACCGAGGAGACATTAGAGAGCGGGTTGCAGAGGCACACAAATTTTTCCAAGGAGTCTTTGCTCCAAGTGCAAAGGCGGTGATTGTCGAGGACAGAGTGGAAATCCAGAGAGACATCTACAGCATATTAAGAATTCTTGATTTCGAAAAGAGCCTCCAGAACATTCTCAGCCAAATAAATACGCGAGAGAAGCTTCTTGAAGCAACGGCAGTTAAGCTCAAAGAAAAGACGTATAATCTCACAGAATACGAAAAAGAGCTTCTTGAGATTTACCTATTTGACAGAAACAAACTTGGAACAGAAATAAAGACGTACCCATATGTCAGCTGGGGTTTAGAGTCCCTCAGTTATTTAGGAGCATCATACAACATTTTTGACAAATCAAACGCAGGACTATCAATTCTCAAAAAATTAATCTGTGCAGACCACGGTATCGAATACTCCGCAACTATTGTTTTACCGGACCCAGTTACGATCTCAGGAAAGCCCATGAGATACTTGCAATCAAGAGACCTGAACCCAGACGAGACACTGTTCATAAGCGACTCCTACAGTGATGTTAGCCGCAAAATTTACGAACAGGAAAGAGTGTCCCCAAAATTCCTCGATTATCTTGTAAGAAACATCATTCAGCCATTTGCTCCAGCAACCAGAAAGAAGGGAGAGGAACCATGCTGGAAAGACCTTATAACAAAAAAGCATTTGGAGGATGAGACGGCATCCCGTGATTTGAAACGCATCTTTTTGAGATGCTACTGGGACTTCATAAAACCGTATTACGAGGCTATGGAAACGATTCTTGGAACTCACGAGAGCTTGTTTGTTCCAGAGGAATTAACCGAGAAAACACTGAATGCTTTAGGCTCGAAACGGAATAGACAGATTCTCATTGAATTGGCTTCCCATCATCAGAAACATGCTTCGTCGATGACGGTGGGTGAACTGTTCGAAAAGATGGAATTGAAAAAAGGAGCAAAGAAGGGGCTTTGGAGAAATCTGGAGACTCTTGTAAGGTGCGGGTTGGTGGACAGGATTCCGGAGGGTAGGAAACTCCACAAATACAGCATATACGGGAACAAAACCACAATCAGAATACGGTTTCCTCTTAGTGAGAAGCGGCAACGAGAACGACAAAAAAATAGTTATTAGCGAATTCGCGAGGATTTCAGCTTTAGACAAAGGTAAACGTCTTTCGTAGCTCAACCTTTTGTTTTGCAAGCGTATAACGCTCCCTTTTTTCTTGTTCGCGCTAGTTACTTGTTAAAAATTCAGGCTATTTGTAGTGCCTGAAAAGGTGCAAAGAGGTTTTACGGGTTTACGTTCCGAAAGGATTTTAATGTAGGGAAAAAACAGAAGACTTAGCATGACTAACCAAACTGTGCTTGGAAAATTCTCTGGAACAGAAAGCGTATGTAAAACGTGTAAGCACATCGACAAGGTAGAGGGGCGCTTCTACTGTAATCTGTTGGGCGCCTTCCTTGCAGAGCAAACGCTTTACCTTCCCTGCGACCTAAAAGAAACTTGAAACCCCGACTTTTGCATAATACGAATATATTTTCCAAATTGTGAAACCAAACAGTTCCAATACCATTTAGAATACTCGCGCAAGCTTTATTTCACCAATGTTCTTTTTGAGTGTTAAGTGCTTGGTGATTACATGTCTGGAAATCCCTTGGACAGTTATAAAAAAATTGATCCGGAAGTGATCAAGTCCTTTGAGAACCTTCAAGATTTGGCTCTTTCTGAAGGAGAATTGCCTCAAAAAATCAAATTGCTGATAGCCATGGCGATTGATGCAGAGCACGGAGCTTTGCAGGGCGCCATTGCCCTAGGCAAGAGAGCAATCGCGGTTGGAGCCACAAAAGAGGAGATTATTGAAACCCTGCGAGTAGCATACTACATAGGAGGAACCAGTGCGCTATTTACTTCCGCTATGACACTGCAAAGCCTCTTCAAATAACCGAAACATACACAACTGACGCATTCCCAAACATGTGGGTACATTAAAAAGTGTAGAAAACATAAGCGGCAACCCGTTTCTTGAATAGTAGTTGGGACTCGAATGTCCCAGCCTTGAATTTTTGAGGTTTTTAGATAAATTTAAGAAGGTTGATGAGGGATGAATTTTAGTTAAAAGAGGTTTTTAATATGAAAATGAAGGGAAGTGAAACAGAGAAGAATTTGCTCAAGTCGTTTGCTGGCGAGTCACAAGCACGAAACAGATACACCTTTTTCGCTAGTGTAGCAAAGAAGGAAGGTTACGAACAGATTTCAGCAATTTTTGGAGAAACAGCTGACAACGAAAAGGAACATGCTGAACTCTTTTTCAAGCTTCTAGAAGGCGGAATGACAGAGATCACGGCGTCTTACCCTGCAGGAGTAATCGGAACAACAGCAGAGAACCTGAAGGAAGCGGCAGAAGGAGAGAAACTAGAGTGGGGAACACTATACCCGAATTTTGCGGATGTAGCAGAAAAAGAGGGCTTCACGAAGGTGGCAAACACTTTTCGTATGGTATCAAAAGTAGAGAAGGAGCATGAGCGCAGATACAGGAAACTGCTCGCAAACGTTGAACAGGGTAAAGTCTTCAAGAAAGACAAAAGTATCAAGTGGAAGTGCAGAAACTGCGGTCACATATACGAGGGCAGCGAAGCTCCTGAGAAGTGTCCAGTCTGTGACCATGCAAGAAGCTACTTCGAAGTTTGGTGCGAAAACTACTGAAACAATCTACTGCAGGAGGGAATAAAGCGTGACTGAAGAAGGACAGATATATCTTTGTGAGATATGCGGAAACAAAGTGCAAATAATAGAGTCGGGTGCTGGAACTCTGGTTTGCTGTGGACAACCCATGAACCTTGTGGAGTAAACTTGTTTGCTGGAAGAATTCTCCAGCTTTCCCTTTTTTCTTGTTGAAGCCAGATAAATTCTTGTTCTAAGTACTTACGCGAACTTAAACAACGTTACAAGATTTCTGCGCGCCCTAACGTTATGGTTCATATACTGTTCCATTCCAAAAGATGTACTTGCTATATGTGTCATCAAGTTCTAAATTGTCATTATAAATTATATCCAATCTTTTCTCGTGCACACCCATTAATCTGTTCAATTCTGTGCAAAGTTCTTCTGAAAATTCAGGAATGCTTTCTGCGCTCCATAAACCCCAAATCTTATCGCTTGGTCCCCGAAAACCATACGCATAATCCTTTGGAAGAACATATGCTACCCTATCCCCGATTGCTTCTGCCTTTCTAGGATTTTCTTTAGTGTATCGCCAAAACTGTTTCATAGCTTCCAGATGTTCATTCTTCAAGATTCCCCCACTATAATCTTTGTTTGAGTCAAAAATAACAACATATTTTGCACCATTTTCGTATGCCAAAACCAAGTCTTTGTAGAGTTCTGGCCCCGATTCTATGTACGGCGGATCATTGTACGTCCACGTGATAATAGTTCCCCACTCCTTTTCCTGTACTGTAGCTGCTCCTCTTACCAGTGCAACATTTAATTGTCTACTATAGTTCCATCCAAGCTGTGCCAGAACCACATCGTATCCCCCTTTATAATCAAACCAGTAAAGAGCGTAGTCTGAAGTGAAGAGAGGAAAATTTGTTGATTCTGTATAGCCGACGTTTATGTAGCTTAAGCTTCGATTTAGGGACATGATAAATTGATTAGCTGCGTCAGTAATGTTATCTGCCTCATAAACTGGCCTGTATTGATTAAGATCCAGCTGATATCCACCAGCCTCATCGAAGACATAAAAACCCAATAAACGGTTGCCCCACCTCTCTTTTGCGTCTATAAGCCATTGGGCTCGGGGAGGCCTCTCGGGGTAAATTATGAAGTAAAGCCCATTATCATTGAGATACTGGCATAATTCATCAAGTTTTGTGGTATTATCCGTTATTCCTGTGCATCCGATGATAAAGAGATTGGTGTATGAGCGAACTTCATTTACAAGGACTTTAATTTCTTCAATGTCTTCATAGGCCACGTCAAGACCAAAAAAGAGGTCTGGTTGCTCCACTCTTTGGAAAGAATAGGATAAGGAATAAATGAATAAGAGGGACATGACGAGGAGAGAAATGAAAATAATCGATACTAATTTTCTCTTCATTATAATACAATTGAATTTGGGAGTAAATAAACCTTTCAAATGTTTATGCTCACAAAGCCTAAAGTCCATTATTGATGTGGAGTTGCGGCGGTTCTAACACCAGCAGGTGCTCAGTTTCCCTTTTCCGTAAAATATAAGCCAGACAAAAAGAGGGAGAGATGTTACTTGTCTTTCTGTTTTGAGCCTATCTCCACACACAAGATGTTGCATTGGTACCGTTTGTCTCCAATCTGCATCTTTCCTTGTGCGTGGTAGCCTCGGCTTCCTGTTTTGAAGTCCTTTTTGTTCAGAATGAAGTCCTGTTTTTCTCCATTCAACTGTATTGTTACCAGATTTGTGTCGCTCATACTATAATTCCCGCCATTTTAGTTATGTGACAAAATGCTCCCTTTTCACCTTTGCTGTTTCATGATCTATACTGCGGATTCCTGAGAACCCTTGTTTCTGGAGCCTTTTTTGCGCATCATAAAGAATACGACGATAGCCACTATAATCACGACCAAGATGATTAGGATGTAGAGCAGGACTGAATCAGCATTTTCGTTTCTGATAGACCCTCGATGATAGAGCCATTGTTTGTCACAGTGATGGTTCCACCCGAGGATTCCACAAATTCTTGCCCTTCGGGACCGATAGAAGTTAGAACTGAGCTGCTGACGTTTTCTATGAATGGAACATTAAATGTGATGCTGCCATTATTACCATTGTAAACGCCAATTCTGGCGGTGTTAGATGAAGTTGTCACGAGCCAATTTTCTGATATAATGGCACATTTTTAATGTTGCTAAGATTAGATTCAGCGTAGAATGGACAAAACGAAAAGTTAAATAGAAATGCAGACTCTAAATTATCAGGTTTTCTGAATGAGCGAAAAACAGAAGAGGTTAACCACTAACTTTGGAAAACGAGTAGAGAACGATCAGAATTCTGTTACGGCTGGAACCCGCGGTCCAGTATTACTGCAAGATGTCCATTTGATCGAAAAATTGGCGCACTTCAACAGGGAACGGATACCAGAACGAGTAGTGCATGCCAAAGGAGCCGGAGCGGGAGGATACTTCGAGGTTACAAACGACGTAACCAAATACACCAAAGCAAAGTTCCTTTCTGAAATAGGTAAACGCACCGAGGTTTTTGCGAGATTTTCAACTGTTGGCGGCGAGAAAGGATCAGCAGATGCTGAACGTGACCCCCGAGGATTCGCAGTAAAATTCTACACAGAAGAGGGAAACTATGACCTTGTTGGAAACAACACGCCCGTGTTCTTTATCCGTGACCCCCTAAAATTTCCAGACTTCATCCACACCCAGAAACGTAATCCTGAGACCAACCTCAAAAACGCAGACATGTTCTGGGACTTTCTATCTTTAACGCCAGAATCTCTTCATCAGGTAACAATCCTATTCTCTGACAGGGGAACCCCAAAATCTTTCCGCAACATGAACGGGTACGGAAGCCACACCTTCAAGTGGTACAACCAAGACGGCGAATCCTTCTGGATTAAGTATCACTTCAAAACAGATCAAGGCATACAAAATCTCACCCGACAAGAAGCTGAACAAACAAAAGGAGTTGACCCAGATCACGCCACTAGAGACCTACACAACGCAATCAAACGGGGCGAATACCCCTCATGGACACTCCAAGTACAAATAATGCCCATAAAGGATGCTGAGACGTACCGCTTTGACGTTTTCGACGTAACAAAGGTTTGGCCACACGAAGATTACCCAGTAATGGAAGTGGGTCGAATGGTGTTGAATCGAAACCCAACAAATTACTTTGCCGAAGTAGAGCAGGCAGCATTTTCTCCAGGAAACTTTGTGCCGGGTATTGCAGCTTCACCAGACAAGATGCTTCAGGGTCGCCTTTTTGCATATCATGACGCTCATCGCTATCGGTTGGGACCGAACTATCATCTGTTGCCAGTTAACCGACCCAAAGCAGCGAAAGTAGAAAACTATCAGCGTGACGGGTACATGCGGTTTGATTCCAACGGAGGCAGCGAACCAAACTACTACCCAAACAGTTTTGGAGGTCCAGAACCTGACATCCAAGCAGCAGAACCACCATACGACGTTTCGGGCAAAGCCGCTCGTCAACCATACACTCAT
>Ga0307378_10010982_pt1 | contig 11712 bp, 11 predicted proteins | sample UN1MG_FD_202238 | JGI IMG/M metagenome (GOLD analysis project Ga0307378, IMG submission 202238) | Soil microbial communities from Risofladan, Vaasa, Finland - UN-1 | ecosystem: Environmental > Terrestrial > Soil > Coastal area > Acid sulfate soil | place: Finland: Risofladan, Vaasa | collected...
CATATCTTGTTGATGAAGGATGGAAATACGTAAAAGTAAGATAAACCAGAGCCTAAGTTTGTTTTCTGGAAAGTGATGTGTTCTCCAAGCACGTGTAGCATGAACAGGCTGGCCATTTGAATCATATGCAGTAACGTGGATTCTCTCACTGGGAAATTCCAAAGTTATATGATCAAAAACATCAATTGGCTCATCTGCACATACCATATTAACTCCCGATGGCAATATGGGCCAGAAGATTAAACGGTCTTTTTTTGTTTGCGTAAGCATGCCCAAGGGCAATTTCTGTCGGTCTATCGATGAAACCGTGAGTGCGAGAACTTGGGAAATGGGTTTCCCATCAATGAAAAGCTGGCGAAGTGGACGAAGGAATAACGATGAATCATTTCCAATGTCGTCGTGTTCACGAAACAAACGAGCAACATCATCACTATTAGGAGGCAAATCAAGAGACATATTTATTTCTCCCCTTCATTGAGGTTCTTTTTTATCTCGCTGCACTCAGCAAGATGTATGCAGCACACCTTTGGGGGCAGAGGATAACAGAAAGGGAGGGAAAAGCAAAGAAAAATCTAAATGTAGCGGCCAATCGAATTCCGTGAGGGCGGTTCCCGACCCCCCCTACAAATCCTGCGAATATGTCTCATGGGAATCTCTAAATTCTTGCAATTCAATGGATATCCATCACCGTCGTTCCATTCGTCTTGAGGGATATGATTATTCTCAGGACGGTTGGTATTCGTTTACGATTTGTGTGCAAGGGCATAAGTGCCTCTTTGGGAAATTTGCAAATGGACAGATTTGTTTAAATGAATACGGTCGAATCATAGACAAAAACTGGCAATGGCTGGCTGAGCAATATGATTATGTTCATTTGGACAGATACGTAGTTATGCCAAATCACATGCATGGGATTATTATTCTTAAGGGCGGTTCACGAACCGCCCCTACAACGATAACGGCAAGTACACACTCCCCTGCTGCGAGTCAGGTGAGCAGCTCTCGGGGATAAACTATTGACAACGAATTATTGTGGAGTTAGTATTCAGATATGAATAAAGGGATGAATAAAGTACTCATTATAGTTGGTGACGCGAGCGAGACTGTCGATACGTTGTATCCGTATTATCGTTTGCAGGAGGACGGTTTTGAGCCGGTGGTGGCTGGGCCTGAGAAACAGCGCTATCATATGGTCATGACCATGGCAAATATATCGGGGTATGGATTAAGATGCTTTTAGAAGCTCAAGCAGCAGGAAAATAGCCGGAACATCAATAATGAAACGAATGCGCCAGGAAATATCTCGTCGTGCTTTTTTGAAAAGCGCCTCGATAGGCATTGCGACACCATATATTATTTCCTCTTCCGCCTTAGGCAGGGATGGTCGGCCGGCCCCGAGCAATCGATTGACGCTGGGCTTAATCGGCCTGGGGAGCATGGGGATGCGTCATGTTAAAGGATTCCTGCAGGAGGACGATTGTGAGATTATTGCCGTCTGTGACGTTGATGCGAGCAGACTGAATGCCGCGGCCAAGGAAGTTAATAAGCATTATGATAACGAGGATTGTGCCCGATATAAGGATTTTAGAGAGGTCATTTCTCGCGACGATGTTGATGCACTTTGCATAGCAGTTCCGGACCATTGGCATTCTGTTCCGGCTATAGAAGGTATCAGGGCGGGAAAAGATATTTACGGTGAAAAGCCGCTTGCTTTGACGATATCGGAAGGCAGGGCCATGGTCGAGGCAGCGCATCGCTATAACTGTGTGTGGCAAACCGGAAGCTGGCAGCGCTCAACTGCTCATTTTCGTTTCGGATGCGAGCTGGTACGTAATCAGCGTATCGGAACTCTGCAAAGGGTCGATGTTGGCATGGGGGGAGGGTTTAATCCGGGAGGGGGTAAGCCGACCGTTAATCGAATCGAGCCTCAGGCGATTATGTCCATTCCGGAAGGTTTTGATTATGATATGTGGCTTGGGCCCGCCCCACGGGCGTCGTACACTGAAAAACGCTGCCATTGGAACTTCCGCTGGAACATGGATTATTCCGGCGGCCAGGTTACCGACTGGGGAGGCCACCATATCGATATTGCGCATTGGGGCATGGGCTGTGATGAAACCGGCCCGGTTAAAGTAGCCGGCACAGGTATATTTCCTGAAGATGGATTGTGGGACGCAGCCGTTGACTACGACTTTGAATGTACCTATGAAAATGGTGTGAGGCTGCGTGTGGCGAGCAATAATCACTGCCCCCAGGGTGTCAGGTTCATTGGTGATAAAGGGTGGGTACATATAACACGCAACAACCTTGACGCAAATCCAAAACGTTTACTAAAAGAGAAGATTGGGCCTGAAGAAATACACTTAGCCAGGCCATCCGGCGATCATCGCCAGGGACATCGTCGTGATTTCCTGGATTGTGTCAAGAGTCGTGCTCAGACTATTGTGCCCATCGATGTAGGTCATCGGTCTATTACTGTTGCACATTTGGGAAATATCGCAATGATATTAGGACGTGAGATTCACTGGGACCCAAAGCGAGAACAGATTATCAATGACCCGGAAGCCAGCCGCATGCTCGGCCGCTCAATGCGCAGCCCCTGGTGTATTTAGAGCACCTAACAAAACTACTCTGCATTCAAACGGCTTATTTCATACCTGACGGCGTCAGGCTCCATCGACAATGCTATACATTGCCTACTTCGCCTTCCTTGCCAGAAATGAAAACGCCAGTTTTCGGTGCCACGATTAGTTTTGTTAGGCACTCTTAACTTATCATAGCCTGATTTGATATTTCTCATCACTTTTGAAAGTTCGTCTGCTGCGGCTGCACGATACATTTATTTGTGCCTGTGGTTCTTTGTTGGTTGGGACACTTATAGTAACAATCAGGCTTGAATCTTTAATATTCAACTTACCGACATTCAATTCTACACTTTTTTCAAAGGTTTCTGTTTTGTTGTTTCGGATATTATGTTTTGCCCAGGCCAGGCCGCTCGTTATCAGATTCCGTTTACACGCCTCAAGATAAGCCCTGTCAGATTGAAACAACATCGTGTTAGCGCTGCTCGATAAAACGTGCATTTCAAGCCCTATTATAGCCATAGCCGTTATCACAAGAACCAGAGCAAAACCTTTTCGCCTTGTTTTTTTCATTTTGATTCAGAACCTTTCAAAGAGCACCCACAAAATACAGATGTGAATTGGCCATCTTCTTTTCCAAATGTTTTCCTCGAATCTTATACTCTATATAGGTTTGAACCTCCGCAGCATAGCCACTCGTATCTTTTCGCCAGACTTTCCATTGGACTTTTGCTTGTGGGACCGACCAATACTTTGTTTCTGCAACATTGCTTTTCTGCATTTCTGTTAAATTGCATCTGAACACTTTATCATCTTTTAACTGATAGCAAATCATACCCTCAGGCAAATCAATCAGAAGCATTTTGTCACCGGCAGAATATTCATTATATGTTTCAGGCAGCCCTTTCGCTTTGTCAATGTCCTGCTGCATTTCCCTGAGCATACTTAGCAGACTTGTGTTTTCCTGCACTACTTTATGAGACTGTGGAATGTCCTTTATGAGTGTCCTAAATAATCCATCAAGAACAATCATCATAAATGGGAGAACGATTACCACTGTCAACATTTCCATTAAAGTAAAGCCTTTGCGCATATTTATCGCTCCTTTTCGGCCGGAGTTTTGTTTTCTAAAACATATCTTGCTAACTTAACTTTCACTTTCTTATTATAGCTCATACCGTTTGCCGTTACTTCTACAAATGTCATTGCCTGCCATTGATCGGTTCCCGCTGAGCTTTTGATATTTACGTTAAGTTTGGGCCAAAGCCGCTTAAAGTCTTCATCCGGAATTGGTTTGCCCGTTGTAGTAATACTGTCGAGTTCGGCCTGGGCCGCTGCTATGCATTGCTGCCTTACCAACTGATAGCGATTGAACTTTGCGAAGCCGTACAATGACATTGCCAGGCCGGCCAGAAGTATTGCTAATACGCCTGATGCGACTATGGTTTCAGCCAAGAAGAATCCACTGTTTTTTTGATTTTTACCAAACACAAAATTGCTCCATTTACGACTGTTAAGGGTAAACTATCCCAGTTAGGATTTTAATTACAGTGATACCCGGTGAAAAAATTGCGTAAACTACAAATCCTACCATTGCTCCCATAATAATAGTTACACAGGGCCACATTATAAACCTTGCAAGATTTACGTAGTAGTTATAGTTTGTACGGTAGAACGACTCGAGCGTTTCTAAAATAGACAACGTATTGCCCTGATTAACCTGTTCATCAAAAGCCCATGCCAAGGCAGAGCCTAATTTGCTTTCTTTGACTGATGTGGAAATATTGTCGCCTCGTTTTACTTTTTCCAGCCATTTTTTGAGTCGTTTTCTAAAACAATTGTTTACATCCAGTTCAAGTGTATTCTTTATAGTGTCATCGACGGTATAGCCGGCATTAAGCGACAGCCGCATAAGCTCAACAACCTGTACCATCGAATAGTTCTTTTCAAACCAATGCAGAACGGGCAGATGCCATTTAATATAGTCACCAATGCGGGAAAGCAGGTACGGCTTCTCCGGACAACGAGGGCGAAACCTTACGTAAATCGAAGTTGGAATGATAATCAGAACAACAAGTGCAAATACGAACCCAATCAACCAGCCATAATCATACCAAATAAAACTCGCAATCCCCAATACTATTCGAGTAGCAAGTGGAAGTGCTCCCCCAACCATTTCTTCCAACACCATTTTGAATGACGGGATTACGAATGTCATCATTGAAAATAATATGAAAAACATAAAAACTACCACTATTACCGGATAAAGTGGATGAACCGGATTGATTCTTCTGCTATTATCGGATTTGGTAACCATATCTGCTTCGATTGCGCCAATCGCAAGCGGAAGCTGATTAATGCGCTCGGCGGCAGTTATCATTGCGACTGCATGACCTGGGCATTTCGGATAGCCCCGCTTGATTGACTCGCTCAACGAGTAGCCCTGAACGAGCCATTTTTGTATTTTTTGAAGTGTTATTGAGCGGCTGTCTGTCCGTGAAGCCGCTGCGGACTCCAATGCCATCGGTAACGGCAGATTCTGACGCATGCTCGAACCAATTGTTGAGATAATGTACGTAGCTGTCGCATTCTGTTCTGTAAGGGTATAGGCTATACTGCAACTAATAAGTATAATAAAGAAAATCAAAGCGAAAGCGCCCAAAGACTTAAACGCAGCAAGTAAAGTTATTGAAACAAGAAGGCACAGGAAAATGAAAAGAAACCATTTTGCACATATCTGAGGCCATCTTTCAGAGTCAGGATCACGTTTTGATATCGATACTGCAATAACTGTCGCAAAGAAAATAAATGGCGCAATTACCATAGCCCCGGCACTTTCTACCTCACTGGTAATGAATATTGACAGGGCTATAAAAGGTGATGTAACCAGGGCGATAGCCGGTTTCTTAAATCCAAGGTATATATAAACAACCAACAGTATTATTGCTGTAACATCAAGCATAATTTAATTTTGACCTAAAGCCGTAATAACCTGTATCATTGGTAAAAACATTGCAAGAACAGCCGTAGCTATAACCGATCCTACCAGAATCAGCATAATAGGTAACAAAACCGCCTGCAATCGTGCCTGTCCGCACCTTGCCTGCTCAGCATACATCTGGCCCAGGCTGTATAGATTGTCCTGCAGCTCATTGCGCTGCGTGCCAAGCTGGATGGAATACAAAAACAGTCTCGGTATAGTCCTGCAAAACTGTCCCGCTTCCAAGATGTTCGCTCCCTGCTCGATTTGGTCTGCAATGGCTTCGCTTTCCAGAATAAGTTTTTCGCTTCCTGTTGCACCTGAGCTTAATCTCAAAGACGCGGGCATATCACAACCGGCCGCTACCATCATTGCCATCGCTTCAGCCATTCTGCCGAGTATGCTGCTATGATAGACCCTGCCGATAACGGGAATTTTCATAAATAACGATTCTTTAAATCTGCGTCCTGCTGCTGAGGTGGAAAGTATCGAGAGTGCAACAAGTATAGCCGCAATGAAAACGCCAACGCCTATCCAGAAAGGTATCACATTTGCTGTAATCGCGAAAAATGCCGTAGTCAGGGGATTTAATCTACCACCAACAATTTCCTGAAGTACAGGTTTGAACTGCGGGATTACAATCAGGAACATCGCTGTTATAACAATCGAGCCCAAAGCCAGAATAACAGCAGGATAACTCGTTGCTTCAAAAATTATTCTCCGGGTATGATTAGCCAACTCCAGATGCCTGTTCAGACTTGTAAGCATTTCGCTTAATCTGCCTGTTTCCACTCCTGCTTTTAGTATTCGCCCGTACAAAGGCGGAAAACGCTTTTGTCTCTTTTCAAAGGCTTCCTCGATACTTACACCTGTTTCGAGCTCACCGGCAATATCATCGATGAGTTTGCGCATCGATTTCGAAGCAACATCATTTGAAAGCTCTCGCAGGCCTTTTTCCAGAGGAATGCCGGCTTTGGCAATGGAAGCCAATTGCTGATTGAAAAGCATAAACTGATTTCTGCCGATAGCCGTCTGCGGCTTTTTGAGTTTAGCCTTGTCGATGGAATTAACAGAAAGCTGCATCTGCTTGAGCTGCTCGCTCACCTCTTCACGGCTGCCGGCTTCAATCGTACCTTTCATCAGTCTGCCAGCAGACGTCAGGGCATTATATTCGAATGTCGCCATTTTATATTCCTTTTACAAAGGATACTCCTAACATGTTTAACTTTTCCTATACTGATTGATAAACTCGCGCCACTGTTTTTCTAAGCCTTTTAGATCAGTTCCATATATTTCTTGAGATGCTTTCTCCAAGTTGGCTCTTTTTCGAGACCGCGTTACACAAACATAAAACTTCTTGAACTTCTCAACGTTTTTTTTGAGGAGAAATTCTATCAGCATTGCAAGTTCTTCGCCTGAGCTATCTGACTGTATTACCTTATCAAGTGAACTCAATTTCCCTTCACGCAATTTTTGTTGCAAAGCTCCGCACACCTTGTCAATCTGAAAATTGTTTGGTTCAAAGTATGCTGCAAAAGCTTCCACTATACCTCCGAGGTTGGAACTGTAATTCTGAAAGTGATATGAAAATATGTGCGCTAACTCGTGGTACGGGTCACATTGATAGGCTTCGTTGTGTACCTCGCAGATGTGTTTATCTGATCTCGTATTGGCAGGAGTCCATGTTGTACCACTGCCCAGTCCTTTAGCCTCCATATCCGGATACAAATCAATTGTGACAACTACCGGTAGCTCCATCTGCAATACACTGCTCAGTTTCGTGTAGGCTTCTTCTCGTTCCCTTATGATCCTCTCGATGTTTTGTTCGGCATACGAGCCTGGCCGATACCTCAGAAAGAAATGCTCAGTTTTAGTCTGAGCAATGAGGTTCGCACGTTCTTTAACCGAGATTTGAACAGGCAGTTTTACCAATCCTTCTTTGGTTGCCGAATTAAGTTCGCACCAGCCCCAGCAGATGGGTTCGATCGTGCGGCGAATCTCATCGTTTTTGTCTGCCGCAATCCACTGATCACTTGGCTCAAATAGTGTAAATGCCAACAGCGGCCTTAGTGCTCCCTGAGGAATTGTATAGGCCAACTGAATTTCATTCGTCTGGCCCGCTAAGACGTCTGTGATTGATTCTGCTACGGGGCCCACGTTACGTCCCATGGAATTCGTTAGTCCAATATCGAAACGGTTAGGGTCGCCTACCGCTACATACAGCGCCAAGGGTCGCTTTTGTCCGGTCCTGTTTGTCATCTTTACAGCAAAGACATTACCCTGATCCTTCGAATATCTCAACTCATGGCTTTCATGCACAAAGTGGGGAGAATCCTGTTTGCGCGTTACAAGACTGTCATTGGTTGGATGGTAGTTCGGTAACGCTTCCGTCCAAACACCATCGTAACGAGCATCAAGCTCAGTTCCTTCCGCCGGTCGCAGATTTCGCATGCTAATGCGAAATCTCACCGGCTTTGCCGCGGAGCTAATAGGATAAATGTTGTCAATCATAAGCTGCTCGTTAGGCCTGAGTTTGTACCATACGCCAAATCCTGTTTCCCCCATGCCAGTTATTATCGCAGAGCCGTAGTTTACTTTTAGTTCAAGAGGTTCTGACGTGAGATTTCTTACAGACCAGTTTATCCACACCATCGCCGTTATCGAACGGTTTGTCCTTGTCACTCCATAAAACGGCGAACCGACAACAGTCAGCTTGCCAACTGCTAAATACGGTTTCCATTCATCGGGAACAGTCACCTCATATATCCTTTTTGAGCTCTGTGGAGTCTGGTCGGTCAAGTCGATAATGCGAGCCTCTGCGGGAAGCCAAGCCGGCAACAGAATGATAAGACAAATGAAAACACGTTTCATAACATATTTCCTTTTCTGAATTAAGGACCATCCGAAACTATTCCACAAGCTTTGTTTAATTCTTCCTGTGTTGTGATTCCATCGCTTACCAGGCGTTCACCATCGGCCAGCATACTGGTATGACCTTTACACATCAACAAAGCTTCGAGCTCTTCGAGGTCGGCTTTAGCTAAAATAGCCTTTCGCAATTGGCTGTCAAGTTGAACCATTTCTGCAATTAAAACTCGACCCTTATAGCCGGAATTAAAGCAGTCACTACAGCCTACTGCTTCGAATAAATCTGTTTTCTCAATCTTTCGCTTACATTTATTACAGAGTTTTCTAACAAGTCTCTGGTTAAGTACTGCTGAAACGCTTGAAGTTACCTGGTAAGGCTCGATACCCATCTCCAGGAGGCGCAGGAATGCCCCGGCAGGTGTACCGCTGTGCATTGTACTCATTAGAAGATGCCCCGTCAGTCCTGCTTCGATTGTTATCTTTGCGGTTTCAGCATCCCGTATCTCTCCAATCATAAGAACCTGCGGGTCCTGCCGAAGCAGCGACCGTAAAGCTGTCGGGAAAGTCATTTGACCGTGAGGTGTGATCTGCACCTGTGTGGCACCTTCAATTAAGATTTCAACGGGGTCTTCAAGGGTAACAACGCTTTTTCCGGGAAAGCTTTTAAGGATATACCGTAAATTAGCCGCTAATGTAGTACTTTTTCCACTACCGGCGGGGCCTGTAAGTAATAAGACTCCCTGGTTTTTTGCGGCGATATTTTTCAATGTTGTGTGAATATCTTTTGAGAAGCCCAACTGCCCAAGGTCCATAAGCTCGATATTACTGTAGAATAATCTAACGACCGCTCTTTGACCGTGTATTGTCGGGAATACAGCCAGCCGCTGGTCCATAATTCGTTCGTCTTTGTTCTTACTGATTTCAATTCGGCCTTCCTGGGGTATGTCGTTGCGGTAGGTTAAAAGTCCACCTAATACCTTTAGTCGTGCAATTACTTTGTCAGAAAGGGATTTTGGTAGTTCTTCGACGGTGTTTAAAACGCCGTCGAGCCGATATTTTACCAATAATTCAGCACCAGTAGGTTCGAAATGGACGTCACTCGCACCTGATTTTACAGCTCTTTTGAGTAGTTCATCCACAAGAGATACTACATCATGGGCATTTGGTTTCTTTTTGGAAGAATTAATCTCGTGATTACTTGTAACCATTTATTTTGCAGCCAAATAAAATATTTATATTATTCTGATATTTCATCTGTAAAGCTAAGACGAAATGGAACCTCAAAACGTTACCCAAAAAAGGTTTTTTTTACATTTTTTATATAATTTATGTTAACATATTCTTATGTGCTGCGTCTTATAAATAGAAGAATATAAGACATTCGAAATGGCTGTTTATGTTTGGTAAGACAGTAAGTTACGGATTATTGTGGGATTTTGCTGTCTCTGAAGCCGTCAGCGAGGACCAGAGGTGGATATTGTCCACAATGCTCAAGCATGGGCAGGAGCTAATTACGCTGCTCTGGAGGATATTGGGTAACGAGCAGGATGTTTGTGATGCCTACCAGGATACTTTTCTGCAACTTGCACATTACGAGGGAGGACAGAAACCCAAATATGTAAAAGCTTATATTTTCCGTACGGCAAACAATGTGGCCATTTCAATGTTAAGACGCAGAGTAGCAGAAAAAAAGAAAAATTCCACGGCTGTTGTTAATGGAAAACATGTAACCTCGCCTGCGAAAGAGCTGGATTCTAAATATTTGCAGGAATCTTTAAGATGCTACATAGCTCAACTGCCTGCACATCTAAGAAATGTTATAACTTTACGCGACCTAGCAGAATTGTCTTATGCTCAAATTGGCAGGATATTGGGAATATCAGCGGGGACAGCAAGAGTTTATAGATGCAAAGCTCTACAAATATTGACTATATGGATGGGGAAAGAAGAAGAACTATGACAGGCATAAATAAAAATAATAAATGTAGGCGTATCAGGAGTTTGTTGAGTGAAGCAATAAACAGGCATTTTGATCCGGACGCACGATGGTTGCAAAACCATATAGCAAATTGTCCGCGATGTCAAAGTCGATTCGTATCATATGGTAAAGTTAATCTTGCGATATCTGCTATAAAATCACAACCTCACAATCTTGATTTATTAATGTGTGCAAATGAGCAGACCATTGGCGTACTTAAACACAGCCTTCGCCGGGCCAAGAAGACCGGGAAACTAAAACAAATACGGCCTGAACCAAAGTTTCTGGAAAAGTATAGCAGATATACAAGTTCTGCGTTAAACGTAGCAGCTTGTATGGCAATTCTGCTTCTTATGAAAATTGGTGTTTTTTCCTCTATGAATATGTTCCAGAGCCAAGGGCAAAAAGTCATCAAAGTATATTATGCAAATCGTATTGGTGATGATTTGGCCGATGAGGTTTTCCCAAAAAATACAAAGTTGCCGCCCCCGGTTAATACATGATTTAGTTGTAAACATTTAAGCAGGCTCATTTTTACAGTTCTGCCTAAATAGAGCTGAGTTTCACATATCATTTGGGCGCTACAAAAAGCGCTCTTCTCAGTTAAGTACATCTCAAATAGTTACGATAAAGATTTCAGTACGTTAAAATAATTTTTGGCTATGATGCGAAGTAATATCGGACCAGCAGTCATCTTTGGTTATGCGAAAAAGCTGATTTGAATAGCTATAAATTATAACTTATATTTTATTTAGCGGCATTTAAGGAGGGTTTCTACGCTCAGGAACAATTGTAGAGTATGAGTGTTGAATGCTCCGTTTTGAATACCTGAAAAGCGGGTATATTATTGCCGTAATATCTTAAATAAAGAACAAAAGAAACTGTTTGAATTGAGGCTGTGGACAAAAATATGGGACGGTTTTTGGGATTTCGACTAAAAGGCAAGCAGTCCGAAAATATTCCTATTAGCGATGATTTAGATACAAGTTGCGATGAGGAAATAAACGGTCTATCTCAACTGTATTGCCCGCAACAAGACAACACTGCTAACATTCGAGATGTACTGGATGTCCTGCTGGAAATGGGAAAAGTGACCGATAACCAGCTCACTAAAGCCAGGGCAGCACACAAAAAAAGAGCTGACTGTGACATTTGCCAAATAATCACTGAACTAAAAATTGCTAATAAGGTTGATATTTTGACCGCCCAGGCCAGGATGTATGGCCTTGAGTTCAGACATATAGAGCCTGATGATGTTCAGAAGGAGGCATTTTGCAAGCTTGATTTTGATTACATAAAGAGCA
>Ga0307378_10010984_pt1 | contig 11709 bp, 9 predicted proteins | sample UN1MG_FD_202238 | JGI IMG/M metagenome (GOLD analysis project Ga0307378, IMG submission 202238) | Soil microbial communities from Risofladan, Vaasa, Finland - UN-1 | ecosystem: Environmental > Terrestrial > Soil > Coastal area > Acid sulfate soil | place: Finland: Risofladan, Vaasa | collected...
CCGTTGCTCTTTCCTGTTCAATACCACCATCTCCTTCATGGTGACATTTTCCCAGAACAGTTAGATGGTGACAATATCGTAGAACACCGACAATGCCAGTACAGTGGATTGACATCCTCGTTCAAAGATATTACAATCTATTCGGCCTGATATTGGTGAACCCGGTACCTTATATAAAGACAATAAGCACCCGGTTGCTCCAGGTACGTTTTCCGGTAGCCTGCAGGGTACGTACCAGCGTAGCCGGGTTCCCGTGGAGTTTGACTTGGTCTATCGCGTGGGCTATACTAAATGTGGAAGCTAGCTGATATGAGGCTTCGTCAGGGCTGAGTGCTTCCCCTGTGAAGGACTCAGCTTTGTTGTGCTAGTATACGATATAGATGAAGATTGCTATCAGTGGCAAAGGGGGAGTGGGGAAGACATTGCTAGCTTCCCTGCTTTCCAGAGCATTTACTGCGGCTGGCTACTCGGTGTTGGCGATAGATGCCGACCCTGATGCTAATCTGGCCGCGAACCTTGGCTTTCCACAACCAGAGGAGATAACGCCTGTCTCCAAGCTCGAGGACCTTATTGAAGAAAGGACCGGAGCACGACCCGGCCAGTCAGGCTTCTTCTTTAAGCTGAATCCCAGGGTTGATGATATTCCCGAGACCTATGCCGTCGAGCATGACGGGATAAGACTGATGGTGATGGGGCGGATAAAGCGGGGAGGTACCGGCTGCTACTGCGCCGAGGGCGTTCTGCTGCAAGCCCTGCTCAGCCACCTGCTGCTACAGAGAGACGAGGTGGTTATCGTTGACATGGAAGCCGGGATAGAGCACCTCTCCCGGGGAACCGCAAGAGCGGTCGACAGGCTGATTATCGTGGTTGAACCGGGCAGGCGAAGCATTGAAACAGCTCGCCGCATACGTGGGCTGGCCGAGGACATCGGGGTGAATAATATCGCCGTAGTCGGTAATAAAATCCACAATCAGTCGGACAGGGAGTTTATCACTTCCAGTTTACCCGATATGGCGTTTCTCGGTTTTATTCCTTATGACCAGGCATTGGTAGACGCAGACCTGGCTAACCGTCCCATTCACGAATCAAGCCCGCAGATTTCCGCCCGTATAGGTGAGATTTATCAGGCTTTGATATCTGGTGCTCAAGTATCAGGTACTGCCAGGCAGTAAAAGGGTTGCGAGAAAAAACGAGAGTTCAGGACCGGAGTTCTTTAAGGAAATAGACATATATAATAGGGAGGTTTCAATGGCTTACGACGCGGTAAAAATGGAGGACTGGCAAATAGCCGAAGCGGCCGAACAGAACATGCCCACCCCTGATGAGTGGCGCGACAAGCTTGGCCTGGAAAAGGAGGAGCTCCTCGCCTACGGAAGGATAGCCAAGCTCGACTTCCTCAAGATTATCGACCGTCTCAAGGACAAGCCTGATGGCAAGTACATCGAGGTAACCGCCATCACCCCCACACCGCTCGGAGAAGGCAAGAGCACCACTTCAGTCGGCCTGATGGAGGGCCTGGGCAAACGAGGCGTGAATGTCGGCGGGTGTCTCCGTCAGCCTTCCGGTGGCCCGACGATGAACGTCAAGGGTACTGCTGCCGGCGGTGGCAATTCCCTGCTTATCCCGATGACCGAGTTCTCCATGGGACTCACCGGCGACATCAATGACATCATGAACGCTCACAATCTGGCGATGGTAGCGCTGACCGCCAGAATGCAGCACGAGAGAAACTATAGCGATACCCAACTCGAAAAACTCACCGGGATGCCCCGCCTGAGTGTAGACCCCACCCGTGTGGAGATGGGCTGGATAATGGACTTCTGTGCCCAGAGTCTGCGCAACATTATCATCGGTATTGGCGGCCGAATGGACGGCTTCACCATGCAGTCCAAGTTCGGTATCGCCGTGGGCTCGGAACTCATGGCCATCCTTTCCATCGTGCGTGACCTCGCTGACCTACGCGAGAGACTGGACAATATCACCGTCGCCTTCGACAGGCGAGGCAAGCCGGTCACTACCAAGGACCTGGGAGTCGGTGGTGCAATGACGGCCTGGATGCGGAACACCATCAACCCCACCCTGTGCTCCACTGTCGAATATCAGCCACTGATGGTCCACGCCGGTCCGTTCGCCAACATCGCCGTGGGCCAGTCATCCATCATTGGTGACCGTGTCGGGCTGAAGCTGTTCGACTACCACGTCACCGAGAGCGGTTTTGCCGCCGATATCGGTTTTGAGAAGTTCTGGAACGTCAAGAGCCGCTACAGCGGTCTCAAACCCAATGTCTCGGTACTTACCACCACTATCCGCGCTCTGAAAATGCATGGCGGTGGACCCAGAGTGGTTGCCGGTCTCGCCCTGCCCGAAGAGTATACGAAAGAAAACGTGGAACTTGTTGAAAAGGGCATACCCAATATGCTGCATCACATCAATACCATCAGGACATCGGGCATAAACCCGGTGGTCTGCATCAACTCGTTCTACACCGACACCAAGGACGAGATCGCTGCGGTCAGGAAGGCCGCCGAGGCCGCCGGAGCACGCTGCGCTGTCTCCAGCCACTGGGCGGACGGTGGTGATGGTGCCCTGGAATTTGCCGATGCCGTTATTGACGCTTGCAAGGAAGAAACCAATTTCGACTTCCTCTACCCGATCGATATGAAGCTGCGGGACCGCGTCGAGAAAATTGCCAAGGTCGTCTATGGCGCCGACGGCGTTTCCTGGACTGCGGATGCCGAGGAAAAGGCCAAGAAGATGGAGGGGGACTCGCAGTACGATGACTATGCCACGATGATGGTTAAGACCCACCTCAGCCTGACCCATGACCCGACTCTGAAGGGTGTGCCAAAGGGGTGGACGCTGCCCATCCGCGATATTCTCATTTACTCCGGGGCCAAGTTCCTCTGCCCGTGCGCCGGCACCATCAGCCTGATGCCGGGTACTTCATCCAGCCCCGCCTTCCGGAAGGTAGATGTCGATGTGAATACCGGAAAGGTGTCCGGTCTGTTCTAGTCAATACCTGATAAGCATAGTGTAGGAGAACCATTTGAGCTTTAATATCGCGGTGGCAGGGAAGGGTGGCAGTGGTAAAACTTCGCTGGCAAGTCTCGTTATCCGCTACCTGAAGAATAGCGGCACAGGACCTATCCTGGCCGTGGATGCCGACGCCAATGCCAATCTCGGAGAAAGCCTGGGATTAACCGTCAGGCAGACTGTCGGTAAAATGCTGGACGAGTTTCAGGGGGACAAGATAAACATCCCTCCGGGGATGACGAAAGAACTCTACCTGGATTTCAAGCTGAACGAGATACTGGTGGAGAGTCCCCGGATTGACCTCCTGACCATGGGCCGGGGCGAGGGTCCGGAATGCTACTGCTACCCTAATGTCATCCTTAAGAAGTTCGCCGATACCCTGGCAGACAACTACGCTTACATGGTCATGGACAATGAGGCCGGGATGGAGCACCTGAGCCGCAGGACCACTCAGGACGTTGATGTTCTATTCCTGGTATCGAACCACTCCGTGAAGGGTGTCCGGACTATTGCCCGGATAATAGAGCTGGTGTCCAGCCTCAAGCTGACAGTAAAGAAACTGCTGCCCGTAATCAGCGCCGCTCCCGACGAGCTCGACCCACTGGTGAAGGAGGAACTGGAGCGCCAGGGAATAGAACTTGCTGCGATAATCCCGAAAGACGAAGAGGTTTACCGCTACGACCTGGAGCTCAGACCACTGCTCGAACTACCGGATACTTCGCCAGCGGTGCAGGTGGTCAGAGACCTCATGGAACAGGTCCTTGACCAGACGAAAATATCTACCCGTTAGCAGGAGGTACAGGATACACTCAAGCCAGTTAGAATACGTGCCGGGAACCCGGAAAAAGACCGGGGAACTGGTATTGCGTATGCTATAAATCCTATAATGATGGAGGGGGCAATGACAGCACAGATAATCAGAGGCGCCGATGTCGCCAAGCAGATTCGCGCCGAGTTGAAAGAAGAGATAGCCCAACTCAAAGAGAAACACAATGTGGTACCGGGACTGGTCACTGTTCTGGTGGGTGCAGACCCGGCATCACAGGTCTATGTCGGGCAGAAGGAAAAGACGGCCGGGAACCTGGGCGTCTATTCGGAGAGATATGACCTTCCCGAGGACACCAGTCAAGAGGACCTGATGACCCTGGTTGACCGGCTCAACAAAGACCCCAAAATCAACGGGATCCTGGTACAGCTCCCTCTGCCGAAGCACATCAACGAGAACGAGGTGCTTATCGCAATCGACCCCAAGAAGGACGTTGATGGATTCCACCCGGTTAACATCGGTAAGCTGATGATTGGGGAACCGGACTACCTGCCCTGTACGCCACACGGTATCCAGCAGCTTCTCATCAGGTCCGGCGTGCAGACCGAAGGGGCCGAGGTAGTCGTTGTCGGTAGAAGCAATATCGTCGGCAAGCCAATCGCAAACATGCTCCTTCAGAAGAAAGAGGGCGCCAACGCCACAGTCACGATATGCCACACCCGGACCAAAGACATGGCTTTCCACACCAGGCGAGCCGATATACTGATTGTGGCCGCGGGCAAAGCGAAGGCAATCACCGCAGACATGGTCAAGGAAGGCGTCGTGGTCATCGATGTCGGTGTTAACCAGATCGGTACGACTGCTGAAGGTAAGAGAATCCTCTGCGGAGACGTTGACTTCGATTCCGTCAAGGAAAAGGCCAGCGCCATAACGCCGGTACCCGGTGGTGTCGGCCCGATGACGATAACCATGTTAATGCTGAATACGGTCAGAGCAGCAAAGCTGGCTGCCGGTCTGGCCTAGTAAGGAGGGTACAGGAATATGGAATACCAGGTCGAAAAAGTGAAAGCCCCGGGCAGAGACGCAGTAGAGGTACTGGGTCCCACTTATGAAAATGGCCAGCCCGAGGGTGAAGAAGTCGGTAAATGGCGACAAAAGCTGTCCAGCCGTGAAGAAAAGCTGAAGTACCTGGAGACCGGTGAGCGGTACTGGTACTCAGATGACTGGTTCGGCAGCGAAAAAAGAAAGAATCCGGCCTAGAGAGGGGAACAGAGATGGCTTTTGATATTCCGAAAACATCCTACACCGGTAAGATAAAAGAAGTATCGCTCGGCAAGGGGGACAAGGCCGTAGTGGTCGGCGGCGAGACCGTCTACCCGTTCTACCTGTTCGAAGGTGAGATGCCACGCCAGCCAAGGATAGCTATGGAGGTGCTCGACTGTCCTCCACAGGAGTGGGCTGAGGCTGCGCTGGAACCCTTCGCCGGTGTGACCGACGACCCCGTTGCCTGGGCGAAGAAGTGCATCGATGACTACGGGGCAGAGATGATTGCCCTTTCGCTGGAAAGCACCGACCCCAACGGACTTGACCGCGGGGCTGAGGAAGCCGCCGCAGTGGTGAAGAAGGTGGCTGATGCCATTGATGTTCCTCTCCTCGTCTGGGGGACAGCCAATGTTGACAAGGATACCGAGGTACTCAGGGCAGTGGCCGAGGCCTGCCAGGACAAGAGCCTGATTATCGGGCCGGTACAGGAAGCGAACCACAAGCGTATTGGCGCCGCCGCCATAGCCTATAAACACACCGTGGTGGCCTCCACCCCGATAGACATTAACCTGGCCAAGCAGCTCAATATCCTGCTGGGTAACCTTGGCGTGCCTGATAAGCAGATTGTCATCGACCCCACCGTCAGCAGTATTGGTTACGGTATCGAATACGCCTATTCGGTGATGGAGAGAATGAGGATGGCCGGACTGACACAGCAGGACGACAAGCTCCAGTTCCCCATCGTCTGCAACCTGTCCAAAGAGGTCTGGAAGTCCAAGGAAGTCCACCTCCCGGATAACGAGATGAACATGGGAGACGCCAGGAAGCGCGGTATCCTGCTGGAAGCGATGTCCGCCATGACCCTGCTTCTGGCAGGTGGGGACCTGTTAGTAATGAGACACCCGGAAGCAATCAAGCTGGTCCGGGAAATGGTAGCTGAATTAACGGCTACATAAGTAGCTCACAGCCACCTGGAATATTGGAGAGGAGAGGAGTTGCACAATGTCAGAGGCAGAGAATAAAAGCATCGATCAGGCTACTATCGAGCTGATAAAGAAGGCAACCGCCGACGGAGTCAATACCGCTTTCGATAGAGCTGATGCCATGAAACCCTGTCCCATAGGTTCTGTCGGTAGTTGCTGCAAGAACTGTGCTATGGGACCCTGCCGGGTACCTTTGCCCAAAGGCAAAGAGGAAACACCCGAACAAAAACTGAAAAGAAGAGGCATATGCGGGGCTACCGCTGAGACCATCGCGGCCCGCAATTTCATCCGGATGATAGCCGGAGGAGCATCGGCCCACTCCGACCACGGCCGGGGAACAGCCGAGTTATTCCTGGCAACCGCCAGGGGAGAAGCCCCCGGATACGAGATAAAGGATGAGCAGAAACTGCTGCAGCTAGCTCTGGACTGGGGTATCGATATTGGCGACCGCAGCAATAGTGAAATAGCCGTTGATATCGGTGAAAAAGCCCTGGCCGAGTTCGGCCGGCAGGAGGGTGAGCTGATAACCCTGAGGAAAGCGCCACTGAAACGCCAGGAGCTATGGCGAAGCCAGGGCGTCGCCCCCCGGGGTATTGACAGGGAAATCGTCGAGATAATGCACCGGACCCACATCGGGGTTGACCAGGACTACAGGAACCTGCTCAAGCAGGGGGTCAGGGCAGCCATTGGCGATGGCTGGGGTGGCAGCATGATTGCTACCGAGCTCCAGGACATACTCTTTGGCACCCCGGCCCCTATTCTAGGCAAGGCAAACCTGGGCGTACTCAGAAAAGACGAGGTCAACATTATTATTCACGGCCACGAGCCACTGCTTTCCGAGATAATTGTAGCTGTTGCCCAGGAGCCGGAAATGGTGGAGTTGGCCAAATCGAAAGGTGCCAAGGGCATTAATCTGGCCGGTATGTGCTGTACTGCCAACGAGATACTGATGCGCCACGGAGTAGGCATAGCCGGCAACTTCCTGCAGCAGGAGCTGGCCATAGTAACCGGAGCCGTGGATGCTATGGTAGTGGATGTCCAGTGCATCTTCCAGTCCATAACCACGGTAGCGGAGTGCTACCATACCAAGATTATCACCACCTCACCCAAGGCCAAGATACCTGGAGCCATCCACATCGAGTTTGACGAGCATGATGCCCTGACATCGGCCCGGGAGATAGTCAAAACCGCTATTGAGAACTTCCCCAATCGCAAGGGGAATGTTGGCATTCCTGACAATGAGACTACTCAGATTGCCGGATTCAGCCACGAGACCATCAACTACCTGCTGGGCGGCATGTTCCGGGCCTCCTACCGGCCACTGAATGATAACATCATTAACGGCCGGATAAGGGGTCTCGCCGGCGTCGTTGGCTGCAATAACGCCCGCGTCAAGCACAATGAGGGTCACATTGCCATGGTGAAGGAACTGATAAAGAACGATGTGCTGGTGGTTACCACCGGCTGCAACGCTATTGCCTGCGCCGAGGCAGGACTCCTGGTGCCGGAAGCAGCTGCCGAGTTCGCCGGTGAGGGCCTGAGAGAGGTATGTGAGACGGTTGGTATCCCGCCTGTACTCCACATGGGTTCCTGCGTGGACAACAGCCGTATCCTGATAGCCGCCACCGCTATGGTCAAAGACGGCGGTTTAGGTGATGATATCAGTGACCTGCCGGTAGCCGGAGCAGCACCGGAGTGGATGAGCGAGAAGGCAATATCCATCGGACAGTACTTCGTCGCTTCGGGAGTGTATACCGTATTCGGCGTTAACTGGCCCACTCTGGGAAGCAAAGAAGTGACCGACTTCCTGTTCAAGGAAATGGAAGACATGTACGGTGGGATGTGGGGATTTGAAGAGGACCCAATCAAGGCAGCCCACCTGATGATTGACCACATCGACAAGAAACGTAAAGCCCTGGGCATTGATAAGGCCAGGGAACGCGTACTCTATGACATGGAGATGAGGCGCGAGCTGACCTAAATGCCTGTGTTGAGAGAGATAAGGGAGGTATAGAATGTCCAAGATAATTGCCTCGGCAGCTATCAGGGGTGCTCACAATATTGTCGGCAACGCCGAGAAGAAGTGGCAGGAGGCCATGGACAAGTGGAGCGCCAAAGAACCTGTGGGTTTCCCAAATACAGCCTACTTCTTACCCATAATCTACGGTATGCTTGGTGAAAAAGTAGAGAACCTGGGGGATATGGAGCCGATTCTGAAACGATGTCAGGCCATGCTGCCCCCAATGGTCAAAGAAGTACATCCGCTGCCCTACCTGGCTCCAGCCCTTGACGCAGGGATGTCAACGCTGTTTGCAGAAGAGATGGTAGAAGCTATCCGCTACCTGGAGAATCCCAATTTCTACGTTCAGGGTGAGGATGTCAACGATGACAACATCTGGCTTGGTGCCGCCGATGACGTTATCCTGAGAAAGCGCGGTGTTGAGTTCGTGGATGGCACGGCCCCGGGATTTGCTGCCATACTCGGTGCTGCTCCCACTACAGAAATCGCCGCAAACATTGCCCAGGAACTCCTGGAGAAGAACCTGTATGTCTTCATGGCCGGTGAATACAATGGCGTTAGTTTTTCCGAGCAACTCGTTGAGGCCGGAGTGCAAATTGGCTGGCCAACAAGGCTGGTCTCTTTCGGTCCCGACACGAGCGCTGCCGTATTCGCCATGGGTTTTGCCACCCGTGCTGCCATGTCCTTCGGTGGTATTGAACCCGGGGACTACCGCAAGATACTGATTTACAACAAAGATCGCGTCTTCGCTTTTGCACTGCCACTGGGCTACGTAACCGATGAGTGGTACGCCAATGCCGCTGGTGTCATCAACTGGGGCTTCCCCGTCATCGCGGATACCCCGATACCGGAAGTATTACCCACTGGTATCTGCACCTATGAGCACGTTGTCTCCAACATACCCCACAATGAAATCGTGGCCAAAGCAATTGAGGTACGGGGACTCAAGGTTACCGTCGCTGACGTACCGATTCCCGTAGCCTACGGCCCGGCCTTTGAAGGCGAACGCGTACGTGGCGAGGACATCTACCTGGAGTGCGGTGGTGGTCGTACTGCCATGGTAGAGTGGGTCACTTCCAAGAGAATGGACGAAGTCGAGGACGGTGCGGTTGAAATAATCGGTCCGAACATCACGGACATAGAGGCTGGCTCCAAACTGCCGCTGGCAATAGTAGTGGAGGTTGCCGGCAGAGAGTTCGAAGATGACTACGAGCCTATCCTGGAGCGCCAGGTCCACCACCTGATTAACTACGCCCAGGGTGCGATGCACATCGGACAGCGAGATATCGCCTGGATAAGGGTGGGCAAGGGTGCCGTGGAGAAGGGCTTCAAGCTGGAACACATCGGTGCGCTACTCCACGCCAAGCTCCACCAGGACTTCGGCCGGATATTCGATAAACTCCAGGTAAAGCTCTATACCGAAGAAGACAAGGTGAAGGAGATAGTAGAAAAGGCACGTACGGTCTATTCCGAGCGTGACGCCAGAATTGAAGGCATGACCGACGAGACCACCGAGACCTACTACTCCTGCACGCTGTGCCAGTCCTTCGCCCCCAGCCACGTCTGCGTGGTCAGCCCCGAGAGGACCGGACTCTGTGGTTCATATAACTGGATGGACTGCAAGGCATCCTTCGAGATAAACCCCACCGGCCCGAACCAACCCGTGGAGAAGGGTGAGACAATCGATGCCAAGCTCGGCCAGTGGAAGGGTGTCAATGACTTCGTCTTCCAGGCATCGCGTGGTAAGATTGACCACTACAACTTCTACAGCATTATCAACGACCCGATGACCACCTGCGGTTGCTGCGAGGCCATCGCGGCAGTCCTGCCGATGTGCAACGGCATCATGACCGTCAACCGCGAATACAGCGGTATGACCCCTTGTGGAATGAAATTCACCACGCTGGCCGGGACAATCGGCGGTGGCATCAGCAGCCCGGGATTTGTAGGCCACGGCAAGTACAATATCTGCCAGAGGAAATTCATCATTGGCGACGGTGGCCTGCTGCGTATAGTCTGGATGCCCAAGATGCTGAAGGAAGAGATAGCAGACAGGCTGAATGCCAGGGCTGAGGAGATGGGTGTACCCAACTTGATGGATATGATTGCCGATGAATCCGTGGGTGAGACCGAAGAGGAGATTCTACCCTTCCTCGAGGAGAAGGGACATCCCGCCCTCACCATGGACTCGATACTGGGCTAAGAAAGGAGTCACGACTATGGCACTTACCGGAATACAGATATTCAAACTGCTGCCAAAGACGAACTGCGGCGATTGTGGAGTGCCCACCTGCCTCGCCTTTGCCATGAACCTGGCATCGGGCAAGGCGGAGCTCTCTGCCTGTCCGCACGTCTCCGAAGAGGCAACGGAACAACTCGCTGAGGCCTCGGCACCTCCCATCAGGGCAGTTACCATCGGCACTGGTCCCGAGGCGGTGAAGGTCGGCGGCGAGACGGTTATGTTCCGCCACGAAAAACGCCTCGAGAACCCGACGGCAGTAGCCGTACTCGTCAGCGATGCTATGTCTGATGCGGATGTTGACGGCAGGCTTCAGAGATTCAAGGAACTCCAGTTTGAGAGAGTCGGCCTGCACCTCCGCCCCGAATTGGTGGCGATCAAGAGCGAATCAGGGGACGCCGCAAAGTTCGGAGCCCTGGTCAGCAAGGTGGCCCAGAACAGTGATGCTAACCTTATCCTTATGAGTGAAGACACAACTATTCTTGCTGCCGGTCTGAAGGAGTGCGCCGACCAGAAACCGCTGGTCTATGGTGCGACCAAAGATAACCTCGATGCCATGGCGGAGCTTGTCAAGGAGAACTCCTCCTCGATTGGTGTCAAGGCTGACGGACTCGAAGAGCTTTCCGAGCTCACCCAGAAGCTGATGGATGCCGGTGTTAATGATATTGTTATTGACTCCGGGGCCAGGACCGTTCGCCAGACCTTCGAGGACCAGGTTATCACCCGAAACGCGGCACTTGCCGGCAAGTTCCGTCCTCTGGGATTCCCCACGATTGCCTTCCCCTGTGAGATGACGGATAACCCGATGAAGGAAGGAATGATTTCCGCCATGCTCGTCGCTAAATACGGTGGAATCATCGTTCTCTCTGACCTCTATGGAGAGAGTCTGTTCCCGTTACTCGTCGAACGGCTGAACATCTTCACCGACCCTCAGCGGCCACTGGCAACGGAACAGGGCATCTACGATATCAACAATCCAAACGAGAACTCCCCGGTACTGGTTACCACCAACTTTGCATTAACCTACTTCATCGTCTCCGGCGAGATAGAAGGCAGCAAGGTACCCAGTCACCTCCTGATAATGGACACCGAAGGGCTTTCCGTAATGACCGCCTGGGCGGCAGGCAAGTTCGTGGCTGACCTTATCGGTCCGTTCGTTAAGAAGAGCGGCATCGAAGACAAGGTCAAGCACCGGAAGCTCATAATCCCCGGTTACGCCGCTGCGGAGAGTGGAGGCATTGAAGAGGAGCTGCCCGGCTGGGAGATAATGGTTGGCCCCAGGGACGCAGCCCACATTCCAGCCTACCTGAAATCGTGGAAAGCTTAGGAGGGAGCAATGATTCTCATCGGAGAAAACATCAACATAATGTCCAAGACGCTCGGCCCGGCTCTCAGGGAGAGAAAT
>Ga0307378_10010985_pt1 | contig 11708 bp, 8 predicted proteins | sample UN1MG_FD_202238 | JGI IMG/M metagenome (GOLD analysis project Ga0307378, IMG submission 202238) | Soil microbial communities from Risofladan, Vaasa, Finland - UN-1 | ecosystem: Environmental > Terrestrial > Soil > Coastal area > Acid sulfate soil | place: Finland: Risofladan, Vaasa | collected...
CCCGGAGCGACAGCAGCATTCGCGGCGACGGAACACCCGCCGCCTGTCTCGATTATATCTTGGAAATCTGGGGACATAATACCATTTTCCCGCCCTTGTTGCCATTGGGCCCGTATGGGGAAGTCGTTTCCCTGATTACCCGCCGTTTCTCTTGCCGTCCAGCCTATTATCCTGATGCGTGCCTTTCAGATCCCGGCGCGCCGGGACACCGTGTCCGCTCGTGTGAAGGCGGACCGTGCAGGAAACTGTTCGCGTCTCGACAAGTTCCGGCGAAAAACGCGAAAACGGCGCCACCTTTTGCCTTACCCACCTTAATATCTCATATCTCGTCCCTCAGGTCCTCCTGGCGCTATTGAAAATAGGGGTTGCCCCCTGAAAAACCGCGATTTTCACCCCTTTCCGGTTCCCGCCAAACTTATCCCCAGTCCTCCCCCGCCGGCAGATGTCGCGAGCGCCAATCCGCGATGGGGGTTCGATTCCGTTGCGTTTGCGTTCCGGTCGCCGGTCTGCTAGACTGCGGCTCCTGAAGCGCAAGTCCGAGCGCAAGGAAACCACGAGGAACGCGAAAATGGCCGAGACGACGCTTCCGAGCGACTTCATCCGCGACATCGTCGCCGAGGACGTGCGGGCCGGCAAATGGGGCGGGCGGGTCGTCACGCGCTTCCCGCCCGAGCCGAACGGATACCTCCACATCGGCCACGCCAAGGCCATCCACCTCGACTTCGGCGTTGCCGCCGAGTTCGGCGGCCGGTGCCACCTCCGCTTCGACGACACCAACCCGACTAGGGAAGAGGCCGAATACGTTGAGGCCATCCAGGAGGACGTCCGCTGGCTCGGCTTCGACTGGGGCGAGCATCTCTACTATGCCTCCGACTACTTCGAACGGATGCGCGAGTATGCCGTCCAGTTAGTCAAGCAGGGCAAGGCCTACGTGGACGATCTGACGGCCGACGAGATCCGCGAATATCGCGGCACGCTGACCAGGCCCGGCCGCGAGAGCCCCTATCGCGACCGCTCGGTCGAAGAGAACCTGGACCTGTTCGAGCGGATGCGGGCGGGCGAGTTCCCCGACGGCAGCCGCGTCCTGCGGGCTCGTGTCGACATGCAATCGCCCAACCTGAACCTGCGCGACCCGGTCATGTGTCGCATCCTCCATGCCGCGCATCACCGCACGGGCGACGCCTGGTGCATCTACCCGACCTACGATTGGGCCCACGGCCTGGAGGATTCCATCGAAGGCGTCACCCATTCGCTCTGCACGCTGGAGTTCGAGAATCACCGGCCGCTTTACGATTGGTTTCTGGATGCGTTGGGCGTCCACCATCCGCAGCAGATTGAGTTCGCGCGGCTGGAACTCTCGTACATGGTCATGAGCAAGCGGCGGCTGGGGGAACTGGTGGCGGAGGGGCGCGTCGGCGGATGGGACGATCCCCGGATGCCGACGCTGGGGGGGCTCCGGCGTCGCGGCTGCACGCCGGAAGCGATCGCTGAGTTTTGCCGCCGCATCGGCGTCGCCAAGTTCAACAGCCGCATCGACATCCGTCTGCTCGAACACTGTCTGCGGGAGGACCTGAACCGGCGCGCCCCGCGCGTGATGGGGGTCCTCCGGCCCTTGCGCCTGGTCATCGACAATTACCCGGATGGCCAAACCGAGGAACTCGAGGCAATCAACAACCCCGAGGACCCGAGCGCAGGGACGCGCAAGGTCCCCTTCTCCCGCATCCTTTACATCGAGCGCGACGACTTCATGGAGCACCCGCCGAAGAAGTTCTACCGCCTGGCCCCCGGACGCGAGGTCCGCCTGCGATACGCTTACTTTGTCACCTGCACGGACGTCGTAAAAGACGAGAGCGGCGAAGTGGTTGAACTGCACTGCACCTATGACCCGGCGACGCGCGGCGGCGACTCGCCCGACGGGCGCAAACCGAAGGCCACACTGCACTGGGTCTCGGCCGCCCATGCCCTGGAAGCCGAAGTGCGGCTGTATGATTACCTGTTCACAAAAGAGAACCCGGACGACGTGGCCGAAGGTGCGGACTGGAAAGCGAACCTGAATCCGAACTCGCTCGAAGTGATACCCGACGCGAAGGTCGAACCAAGCCTTGCCGGCGCGGCACCCGGCACCCGATGCCAGTTCGAGCGGCTGGGGTATTTTTGCACGGACCCCGATTCGTCGGAAGGTCGTCTGGTCTTCAATCGCACGGTGACGCTGAAAGACACGTGGGCGAGAATCCAGAAGGCGCAGAAGCCGGGACCGAAGCCTAAGAGGCGGAGGAGTTAAGTATCCTATCCCCGGAACTACGCGCACAATGACCAGCTGGTCTCTGCCGGGACACAGGGCGCTTGAGATCTGCGGTCCGGCGAGGAGGGGGGTCGGACACCGCCGCGAAGCACGGCTTGGCGGTCATCGAGGATGCGGCCCAGGCGATCCACGACCCCTCTCCCTTGATGGCCCGTTGCCTCCGCCGCTCCCTCCATCCAGACCCCCGAAGCGGCCCTCGATCCCGACCGTGTCGGGACTCGGGCCGCCCTGAGCCCGGCCGAATGGGCGGACATTTTCGCTTTGCACGAACCGGACACGATCACGTTGCTGCCCCGTCGAGAGCCTCTGGGTCGAGCGAGACGTTTGAGCGTTTTGCCCGGCTCCGGTTTTATGTTAATACGACAAGACCGAAAGCATCTTCGAGAAACCTGTTTCTGCACGGGTGCCCCCGTGAGCCTGAGCCCGGTGAACCAAGGAGACATTCATGAAAAATCCGAATCCGACGCATGGTGCCGTGACGATGTGGTGGACCGCTTTGGCCCTCCTGACCGCGTGGGGATGTGCCGCGCCGGCCTGGGCCGCCGAGATCGCAATCAACCTGCCTTACCACATCGGCTACGAGTTGACGCCGATTGAGATCAGCCTAAGTGGCGGTCCGGGCGCCTACCGCATTTACGATGTCTACAAGACGCTCGTCGCGGAGGGACAGACCACGAGCGCCACCGAGACCGTTACTTTCACGCCTCCGCGGTACGGCTGGTACCTGGTCGCCTTCGGCGACGCCGCGAAGTTCATCGGCGTCACCCCCGAGTTCCCGAACGTGCATACCTTGGTCGCAGGCGAGATGACCCGCGGATGGAACAACGAGCCGCTACAGGCGTTCTCGGGCCTGATGCTGGACCGCACGAACACGCGGATGGGCGTTGACAACGCCAACCGCGTGGTCCGCGACTGCCAGAAATACGGCGTGACTCTTCTGATGCAGTTCGAGGGGCCGGCCCACGCCACCGCCGATCACGTCCGCGAGTGGGTCACCCGGATGAAGGGCAAGGTCAAGAACTGGGAGGTCATCAACGAGCCGAACTTTAGCATGAATCCCGTCCAATACGTGGAGACCCTCAAGGTGGCCTATTCCATCATCAAGCGTGTCGATCCTCGGGCGGTGGTGATGGGGCCGAACGTCTGCGGCGTTGACCTGGGCTGGAACGAGGCGTTCTTGAAGGCCGGCGGCGCCAAGTATATCGATGCCTATTCCATTCACGATTACGAGGGGGACGAAGCCATAGACCCCTTCCATTGGATGTGGAAGATGGGCGAACTGCGGAAGATAATGGCCACCCACGGCGCGGGCGATAAGCCTATCTGGCAGACGGAACGCGCCATCGGCGGCGTTCGCGGCAAAGTCTTCCTGGGACCCTGCCAGGCGGTTCGCATCACGCTCCAGCGCGACCTGCTGGAACTGTTCGGCGTGACGAACGACCACAACTCGCACTATTACGCGGACGTGACGGGCTACATGGATGTGCCGACCTTCGTCTTCTCGGACTCCGGTCCGCATCCCGCCGCCCTGGCCTGCCGCACGCGCCACGCGATGACGCTCGCCCTGGGCCGCAAGTTCGTCAAGAAACTTGATTTCGGCCCTACCGGCAACAAGATGTTCCTCGGCCTGCTCTACACAGGCGCCGACGGCGCCACGGTCACCCTGCGGAACCTCGGCACGAACGACCTGTCTCTCGTCCTGGTCGTGACGGGCGGCAAGTCCGTTGATGTCGTGGACAGTTTCGGCAATGTCGAGACGGTCCCCGTCCGGGCGGGCAAGGCCACGGTCAGCGTGACGCAGTTGCCGATCTATCTGAGACTGAAGAAAGGCCAGAAGGTGGCTGTGCCGGCGATTGACTTGGGCAAGAACATCGCCTCGGAGGCCACGTTCACTTACTCGGGCGGGAGCGAGAGCGACCCGGCTCTTCTGACCGACGGCATCATGCAGATCTGGCACGGGGGCAACCCGTGGGGGTCGCCCTGGAAGGGGAATTACCCCGGCACGACCTTCAACGAGTCGCCGCAGACCTTCGACATCACGTTCAGTAGCCCTCGCAAGATCGGTGCCCTCGCCATTTTCGGCGCCCGGGCCGACAACCCGCACAGCGCCATCCTCGATTACGACCTCCAGTACCACGACGGCCGGGCCTGGGTCACCCTCGAGGAAGTCCGCGCGGCCTGCCCGCCCAGCGATGTCCTCAAGACGCTCGCCTGCGAGACTGTCACCTGGTACCTGGACAACAACTTTTATATTCACCAGTTCGCCAAGCCGGTCACGACCGACAAGTTGCGGCTGGTCGTCCGGCGCATCACGATCGGGTTCATGGCGGATATTGAGGCCTCGCGGGCCGCCGGCTATAACCCCTCCGGCCGCTGGCTACAACTGCGGGAGATTGAAGTTTACGGGGTGCCGTAGTAGCCGACCGCTCCGAGCGCGGCCTTTGGCAAGGGCACGCCCGGTCCGCGCTAGGCCGCCATGCCCGGAACATCCTGACCAGCGGGCGGGCACTCCTGGAGATGATTAACGATTTGCTGGACCTGGCGAAGATTGAAGCCGGACGCATTCAGGTCCGGTGCGAAGAGGTTTCGATCCCGCAGGTTGCCGAGGCCGTCTGCGGCATGGTTCGCCCCCCGCCGACCCCGGCCAACTGGTCCTCGCCTTCGCCAAACCGCCGACCTGACAAGTTGCGGGGAAACTCCTGGCACCAAAATCCTTGACTGGCCTCACCACGTAGGGTATATTCGGATTAATGGTTCGAAAAAGTATGCGGCCGGGTCGCACTTAGCCGATGGAGGGAGTAGAGGTCCGCTGGCGGAGATCACGAGGAGGCCTACCCATGAAATGGACAATGCGGGTCGTTGTGGCCGCGCTGTTGGTCGGCCTGTCGGCAACGGTTCTTCTCTCTGCCGCGAGCCGCGGCACACTGAAGGTCGTCACGCCGGGAATGGTCCTCGAGTTGATGGTCTTCGGCCGGAAGGTCGCCATTCCGGCGAACAAAGAAGCCTCCCTGCCGCCGGGCGAGTACAAGACGAAGGGCATCGAACTTTATGCCCGCGAGGTGAACAGCAAGGGCAAGGCCGTCCTCTGGAAGATCACGAGTTCCGGGTCGTTCGGCAAACTGGCGACGATCCGTGTCGCCGAAGGACAGACGACGGAGGTCGAGGGCGGCGAGCCGATCACCGTCAAGGTGCCGTGCAGCCTCCTGGCGAAGGGAACCGCCAAGTCCCTTTACATCGGCCTGGCGTACATCGGCAAATCCGGCGAAATGTACTCCGCGGTCGTTTACCGGGGCAGGATACGGAAACCGGCGCCTCAGTGCCAGATTCAGGACGAGTCCGGCAAAGTTCTTGCCACCGGCAACTTCGAGTATGGTTGAGGTGGAACCTGCCGGTACTCATGGCGAGTACCACCCGGACTCAAAGGCAAGGTTCAGGTCAAGATCCAGCCGAACCTCGGCCCGTTCAAGTGGCAGCAAGAGGAAACCTGGGTTGACCTGGATAAGGTAAGTGGTGCCGGCCGGCCCGGTGACTAGTGGTTCGTCACCGTTGAACTTGAAGGTGCCATGCTTGCGCGCCATTGCGAAAGCATGCTCGTCTAAGTGTCGGGAACAGGCTTTCGCAAGCGAAAGCATGGCACCCCGACCCACAACCTCAACGTTGACACACCACTAGCTCTCGGAAACCGGGTTCTTCCGGAAGGCGCGGCGTAGGGGAGTAGCGGCCATGTGCAAGCCTCTCTTTGTTGCGGCAGCGCTGTGTTTGGTTTCCGCTCAGGTCCTGGCCCAGGGGGCGTTCCCCTTGAAGTACCAAGACCTCGATCCCCAAGCCGTGCCCACCCTTCGGATGGCCGGCAAGTATGCAGGAGGGACGGGCGAGAAGCCGTCCGCCGTCGTTGCCGGACCGGCCGGCGCGGCCCAGGCGGTGACGTATTTCGGCCCGTCGGTGGGCGACAAGCCTCGGTGGTTCGCGATCGTGGCGGCCAATCCGCCGAAACTCTATGCCGACACGAACGGGAACAATGACCTCTCGGACGAGAAGGCTGTGGACGGCGCTGGCCCCGATCAGAACGGAATGGTTTCCTTCGGCCCCGTGACGCTCGCCGTGGGAGAGAACGCATCCGTACGGGTTCGCGCGATGATGCCTCGCGCCCCGCCTGGCGCGAGGGTGCCGTTTCTCCTCGTGCTTCCCGCCGGCGGCGTGGTGGGCGATGTCACACTCGGCGGACAGACGCATCGCGCGATGCTCGTTGACGGCAACCTCAACGGCCGCTACGACGACACCTTCTCCGGCTCCGGCGACCTGCAGGCAGCGGACTTTCTGGCAATCGACCTGAATCAGAACGGCTGCTTCGACCTGCCCGATCTCGGGAACACGGACGCGATCGAAACCTTTCCGCGGAGCAACGGCATTAAGGTAGGCGAGGCGTACTATCGCATCCGGGCGCCTGCCGATGGGTCACAGATTCAGGCGGAGAAGATCGAGCCGACATTCGGAACCCTGGAGGTTGACATTCCCGGCCTTACCCTCCTTACCCTTTCGGATTTCGGTTTTCAGCGCATTGGCCCGGTGGACGGCAAGGTATCTGTCGTGGCCGGCAAGTACACGGTGCTTCAGATGACCTTGGCGCAGCGGGACGAGGCCGGCGTCGAGTGGACGCTCACGGGGAGGAGCGGTAAAGAGGAAACCTTCCAAATCCTGCCGGACCAGACGCTCCCACTCCAACTCGGTCCGCCTCTGAAGGCAAGCGTTGAAGTCGGCCAGGCCGACGGCACGGCCTCGATGACGTTCTCGCTCGTCGGCCGATGGGAAGAAGTTTATGCCAGCGGCGCCAGCAAGAACGGGAAAATGCAGCCCGCGCCGAAATTCGAGATCCTGGACGAGACCGGCAAAGTCCTGGCCACCGGCAAATTTGAGTATGGCTGAGGTGGAACCTGCAGGCACTCATGGCGAGTGCCAAAGGATTTCAAAGGGAAGTTCCGTGTCAAGGTTCAACCGAACCTCGGGCCGTTCCAGTGGAACGAAGAGGAGGTTTGGCACACCGTGGAGTAAACACGGGCAAGGACCGTCCATCGGCAGGGAAGCGCGATCGCGCTTCCCTGCTTCTTTTTGCGCCGCCGGCGACGGCCTTTGAGGAACGACAAGGAAGGGGCGATGAGCGAACGCTGCAACGGTAAGCCGGCCGAAACGCCTTGTGGAGCGTCGAGCGCGGCCGGATCCTCGGAGGCTGGGGCGTGTCCGCTCGCGCGATTCAGCCGCATGATCCCCAACTGCCTCGAGTATGCGACGGCCGCCAAGGCCGCCGGCAAACGCGTCGTCGGCATCCTCTGCGAGTATACGCCGCGCGAAATCATCCTCGCCGCCGGCGCCATTCCCGTTTGTCTTTGCGGCGGGTCGGCGAAGACGATTCCCCCGTCCGAGCGGCACCTCCCGGCCAACCTTTGCCCGCTCATCAAGTCCACCTACGGATACCACGTGGAGAAGAAGAACCCGTTCCTCGAGATGGCCGACCTCGTGGTGGCCGAGACGACGTGCGACGGCAAAAAAAAGATGTACGAACTCCTCGCCGCATCGCGCCCGATGCACGTCCTGGAACTCACGCAGAAGCCCGACGAGCCGGCCGCTTTCGACCACTGGCTCAAGGAACTCGATCGCCTGAAGGCGGAACTCGAGCGCCGCTTCGCCGTCCGCATTACCGACGCCTGTCTCCGCGAAGCCATCGCGGCGATGAACCGCGAGCGCTCGCTTCGCCGACGCCTGGCCGAACTTATGAAAGCCGACACCCCGCCCCTCACGGGGCGCGAACTCCTTGACTTCAGGAGCAGCATCTCCGCCATCCCGGCGGATCTGGAGGCCTACGAGGAGGCCCTCCGGGTGCTTCCCGGCCGGGATCCCACGGGCGGGGCGGATTCCCGCGTTCGCGTGCTGATGACGGGCGTCCCGATAGCCCACGGCGCAGAACGCGTCCTGGAGATCATCGAAAAGGCGGGCGGCATCGTCGTCGTGATGGAAAACTGCACGGGCCTGAAGCCCATCCTTGAGGACGTGGATGAAAAGGCCGACACCCCGCTCCGCGCCATCGCCGAGAAATACTTCCACCTGCCTTGCTCCGTCATGACGCCGAACGACCGCCGCCTCGATTCCCTCCGCCGACTTGCTGAGGACTACCGCGCCCAGTGCATCATCGAACTCGTCTGGCAGGCGTGCCTGACCTACGACGTCGAGTCCGGCCGCGTCAAGCATCTGGCGGAGGAGGAACTCGGCATCCCGTACCTGCGGATCGAAACGGATTACTCGCCGTCCGACTCGGCCCGGATCGCCGTCCGTGTCGAAGCGCTTTACGAGACGGTGCGCGCCGGCGCACTCGGTTGATGCCTCGTGTGCCGAGGCGGGCAGCCGCGGTTCTTGGGTCCGGCCTGGCTCCTCGCTCTTTTCGCCCCAGACGAGGGGCTTGCAGGGAGGAAACACCGTGAAGAACAAACCCGGCATCGGACTCAAGGACGTCCAGGCCGTCTATGATGGCCCGGAGGGGGACCTCTGGGAACTTATTATGGGCGAGCAGATCCATATCGGCGGCTTCACGTCTTCGATGGACCTCGCCCAGAAGGCGAAGATCGCCGCCGGCTCCAGCGGCGTGGACCTCTGCTGCTGCAACGGCGCCGGCATGCGATTCCTCGTCCGCTTCCACAACGTCCGCAAGATGATCGGCGTCGACGCCACGAAGACGGTGGTTGAGCGCGGCCGCCGGCGCTCGATGGACGAAGGCCTCGACGACCGGATCGCGTTCGTCCTCGCCGACGTGTGCGAAAGCGATCTCGAGGACGCCAGCGCCGACTTCGTCTGGGGCGAGGACGCCTGGTGTTACGTCGTGGATAAGCCCCGCCTCATCGCCGAGGCGGCGCGGATCGTCAAGCCCGGCGGCACCATCGCCTTCACCGACTGGATCGAGGGCGAGGTGCCTCTTGCCGACAAGGAAGCCGACCGATTCCTCGCGTTCATGAAGTTCCCGAGCGTCGAGGACTTGAGGGGCTACCGCGGCCTTCTGGCGAAGAACGGCTGCAAGGTCGAGATAGCCGCCGACACCGGCCGATTCGCGCCCTACGTGGATCTGTACCTCGACATGCTCGAGAAGCAACTCGCGTACGACGCCCTGAAGATCATCGGGTTCGACACGGACCTGATGCAGGCGATGGCGGCGGAGATGCAGTTCATGCAGGGCCTCGCGCACGCCGGCAAGATCGCCCAGGGACTTCTCGTCGCCCGCAAGGCCAAGTGACCGGGGAACCGAGACGACCGCACGTGATGAGCGTTGTGTACAGTTCGCCTTTTGTCCCCCCTGAGTGGGTCGCGGCCCACGGGGCCCGGCCGAAGCGCATCCGGCCGGACCCCGGCGCCGCCGCACGCGCCACGGCCCCCGTCGCCGGCATGTGTCCCTATGCACGGGCGCTGACCGGCGAGGTCCAGGCCTTGCACGATGGCGAGGTCGCCGTCTTCACCACCACCTGCGACCAGATGCGCCGGGCCGCCGAGTGGGCGGCGCTGGAATCGCCGGCTCCGGTCTTCCTGATGAATGTGCCCGCCACGCACGGAGCGCCCTCTGCCGTCAGGCTCTACCGGGACGAACTGCACCGGCTGGGACGTTTCCTCGCGCGCCGGGGCGCGAGCCAGCCTTCGCCCGAGAAACTCGCCGACGTCATGGAGTCCTACGACGAGCGCCGCCGCGAACTTCGCGACGCGCTCGGCCTGGTCGCGACCCGTGAGGCCAGCGAGGCCATCGCCGAGTTCGACCTCGCCGGACGGCTGCACGCCGCTTTGGCGCGCCGCTCGCTGCCGCGCGGCATCCCCGTTGCGGTCGTCGGCGGGCCGCTTATGCGCGGCGACGCCCGAGTGTTCGACTGGATTGAGGAGGCCGGCGGCAGCGTCGTCCTCGACGCCACCGAGAGCGGCACCCGGACCCTCCCCGCGCCGTTCGACCGCCGGCGCCTCCATGACGATCCGATCCTCGAACTCGTGGATGCCTACTTTGGACGCCTGCCCGATGTCTTTCGCCGGCCAGACGAAGCGTTGTACGCGTGGCTCCATCGCGAATTGGCCTCGAGCGGCGCCCGGGCCGTCGTCCTCTGGCGCTATGTCTGGTGCGACCTGTGGGCGGCGTCGGTCGCGCGGCTGAGGGAACTCGCCGACCTGCCCGTCCTGGACTTGGACGTTTCCGGCGACGCCGGGTCTGACCGCCGAACCGCCAACCGTATCCAAGGTTTTCTGGAAGTGCTGCGATGAACCGCTCCCCCGAACGAATCTCGATGGAGGAACTCGACCTCCTGTGCGAGCGCCGCCGGACGTCCGGCGCGTCCATCCCCGCGTACGTGGGGCCGCTCCGCCGCCATGTCGAGGAAGGTGACACCCGGTTGCTGCGGCTCCAGTACGACGCGTCGCCCGCCGCCCTGCGCCTCTGGAGTTTTCTCCTGACGGAGGAGGATCGTCTGCACGAGGCCCGCGCCGCCGGCGCGAAAATCGTCGGCACGATGAAGGACCTCGGCACCGTCCCCGTCATGGCCTACGCCCTGCCGAACGTCGTTGCCTTCTATCCCGACGGCGCATGGTGGACGCCCTGCCTCATGGAACTCTCGGACGGCCTTTTCCGCATCGCCCAGTTGTTCGGTTTCGGCGAGGCGTTCTGTCCCGTCCGCGCGATGCTCGGCGCCTTCGTCAACCGCGCCCATTTTCCGATCCCGGACCTTCTCGTATGTAGCGCCGGGGCGGTGTGCGACGATTTTTCGGCCATTGCCCAGTGCGTCGAATCGCTCGGCCACCCGATTCTCTGGTGGGAGATGCCGCATCGCCGCCGACCGGAGCCGGACGAACCCGCCGTCGAACTTCCGGGCGGCTTTTCGGCGCCCGCGTCCCAGGTCGCGCTGGTGCGGTCGGAACTGGAGCGCGTGCGGTCAGCCCTCGAGGCCCTCGCGGGCTCGCCCCTGGGCGACGCGGAACTGGCCGCCGCCATCGCCGAAGCCAACCGCGTCCGCCGACTGCTGGCCGAACTGCGCCGGCTCGCCTACACGGCCGACCCGTGCCCGATGCCGGCCCTCGAGATGCTCATCGCCGAAATGCTCGCCATCCATTTCTGCTCGGACCGCGCCGAGTCGATCCGCGTCCTCGCGGACCTCCTGGAGGAAGTTCGCCGACGCGTGAAAGAGAATCGCGGCGTCCTGGCGCAGGATGCCGCCAGGGTCTTCTGGGTCAACCCTGTGGCGGACCTGCGCGTCATGAACCTCCTGGAGGACTGCGGCGGGCGGCTGGCCGGCACCGAGTTCCTCTTCTCCCACGCCCTGGATTTGATCCCCGAGGACTTGCCTCCGATGGAAGCCCTGGCGAGAATGGCGCTGGCGGACCCGATGGCGGGCCCGTCGGC
>Ga0307378_10010986_pt1 | contig 11708 bp, 13 predicted proteins | sample UN1MG_FD_202238 | JGI IMG/M metagenome (GOLD analysis project Ga0307378, IMG submission 202238) | Soil microbial communities from Risofladan, Vaasa, Finland - UN-1 | ecosystem: Environmental > Terrestrial > Soil > Coastal area > Acid sulfate soil | place: Finland: Risofladan, Vaasa | collected...
AGATCGGGCGGATGACGAAGCATCCGGAGTGGCACGGCTTCGTCGACGACCTGGGCGGGCCGACGGCCAACATGTACGGCATGGACACGGCTGGGGCGGAAGTCCGCCACGAGAGCGATCCGGATAGCGAGGCTGGCGGAAGGGATGGTGAGCGTGGCCGGGCGAAACGCGGTGTTGTCGCGGCGGCCCACCGCAGGCTCGTCGGGTTGATGCGCTCCGCCCGCAAGGTCCCGGGCGTCAAGAAGGTGTTCGTCCGGAGCGGCATCCGCTACGACCTGGCCCTCGAGAGCCCGGAGTACGTCCGAGAGCTGGCCCGCCACCACATTTCGGGCCTGCTCAAGATCGCGCCCGAGCACGTTTCGGAAAACGTCCTGCGGCTGATGAACAAGAGCGGCGGCCGCCGTCGTCTGGAAGAGTTCCGTCGGATGTTCGCGGAGATGACCTTGGGGAGGGGCCCGGGGGGTTCGGGAAAACGGGAGGGCTCCTCTCGACGCGGACGCCTGGCTGGCCGGCCCCAGCACCTCAAGTATTACTTCATGGTCGCCCATCCGGGGACGACCGATAAGGAAGCCCGCGAGCTGGCCGCATTCCTCCGGGAACTCGAGGAAAGCGGGGAGAAACCGGTCGAGGGCGTTCAGATCTTCACTCCGACGCCCATGACCCGTTCGACCTGCATGTATCACACGGGCAAAGACCCCCAGACGGGCGAGAGCGTCTACGTCCCGCGCCCCTACGCCGAGAAGAAGGCGCAGAAACGGATGCTGGGGGCTTCGGCCGAGGACAAAGAATAAGAGGGGATACCCCCCTCTTAGTTGGCGAGCTTGAACAGGGCCCGGAACCCCGGATCATTTCTAATGGGCCAGTAGTCCGGCAGGATGACTGGGAAAAAGGGGTCTGAAAGCCCGAGCTCCAAAGCCTTTTTCAACGCGGCAACGGCCGGCTCTTCCTGTCCCAGATAGGCGTAGAGGCCGGCCAGGTCGAGGAGGGCGCCGGGGCTGCCGGCCGTGGCGTCTCGCGCCTTGTTCAGGTAGCCGCGAGCCTCTGCGACCTTTCCCAAGACGACGCTCAGCTTCCCGAGTAGGGCGTAGTGCTGCCGGGATTCAGCGCCGGTTCTGTGCTTTTCCAGGAGCGCGGCCCGGGCCTCCGTTGCGATCTTTTGAGCCTCATCCCGGTTCCCGGCCTCCCTGAGGGCGACGGCGAGGTCGAAGGCGTTGACCTCCGGGTCGCCGATCATCCTGCCCTGGCGACCGAGTTCCACAACCTTTCGATAGTAGACCGCCGCTTCGGCGGCCTTCCCGGCCGCGAGAAGGGTATGGGCGAGATTGGGAAGAGCGTAGGGATGTCCCGGCTCGAGCTCCAGGGCCATTTTCAGTTCTTTTTCGGCCTCGGGAAACTTGTCCTGGACCGCGAGAGTGTATCCCAAGTAGGAATGACTATTGGCCAACCCCGAGGCCATGGCCACGATCCGCCTGGCCGTCGCTTCCGCCCCGGTGATGTCCTTCCTGAAGTAGAGGTCGCAGTACCAAAGGTTCTGCAGGGGGATGGAGTTGTGCGGGGCCATCTCGGCGGCCTGCTCGTACATCGCCGCGGCCTCGTCGTAGCGGCCGAGGGACTGCAGGATCCTCCCGACGTTGTTCCAGGCCGGCATGAAGCCGGGATAAAGCTCCCGGAGCGTGCGATATTCCTCGAGCGCCCCCACCAGGTCCTTGTCCACGAATTGCTTGTTCACAGCCTTGAGCTTGAGCAGGTCGCGCGGCGGATAGTCTTGGGCTTCGGCATTCTTCAAGGCCTGGCGGAGCATCTCTTGGCCCTTCTCTTCCTGTCCCAGGAATTGGATCAGGACGAGTCCCAGAGATCCGCGGGCTTCGACGAATTCCGGGTCCTTTTCGAGGGCCAGCTCGAAGAACCTGACCGCCTCCGGGAACTTCGACTCCTGCCACTTGGCCAGACCCAAAGAGAACTCCTTGAGGGCGTCCCAGGAAGACGTCGTCACTTCGCTGACGGGCCGATTGGCTTTTTCGATGCTGCGGATCGACTCGCCCAGCCGGGAACGGAGCGTGTCGGAGAGCGCGTCGATGGCTTTGAGCAGGACCTCTTCCCGGCCCTTGGCGGTGACGCGGATCCGGTCGACGTGCCGGCGCTTGACCGGGTCGATGACGATGGCCTGGAGCTCGTAGGCGTCCCCGACCGAAAGGATGCGCGGCAGGACGAAGGCCCGGACGCCGCCGAAGTGGCAGAGGTCGTAACCGAGGGCCTCATCGACCTTCGACGCGGGGTCCTTCCTCATCAGCCGCAGGGTCTCGCTGATCTGGGGCTTGTCGAAGATGGCCACATAAGGCGACTGTTGCAGAGCCGCCTCGATAGCCGTCCGCAGGGCCAGGTCGAAGACTTGGTCGCCGGTGAGGTTCTCGACGTCGGCCACCATGAGCTTGTCTCGGTTCTCGAAGGCCAAGCCGGGCTTGCCGAGAAGCCAGACGGCGGCCGCGATGGCGGCCAGGGAAATGGCCCCGGCGGCGATCCAGACGGGTCTTGGCCGGCGATGGAACGACAACTTCTTGGCCGTCGGAAAAGCACGGGCGCTCATCGACTCTCTCAAGCCGCGGAGCTCGCCGGCCATCTCCCTGGCCGAAGCGTATCTCTTGGCAGGGTCCTTGGCCAGGGCCTTGCGGATGACGTGGGCGAGCTCGGCCGGGTAGCCCGGCCGCAAGTCCTTCGCCGGACGGGGCTCATCGTGAACGATGGCGTTGAGGCCGGCCCGGGCGCTCGCTCGGTCGAAGGGGAGAGCGCCCGTGGCCAACTCGTAGAGGACGACGCCCAGCGACCAGACGTCCGTCCGGGCGTCGACGTCGTCGCCGCGGGCCTGTTCGGGGGACATGTAGGCCACCGTGCCCACGGTCGTCCCCGTGACGGTCATCCTGGCCTCTCCGGCGAGCTTGGCCAGGCCGAAATCGAGGATCTTGGCCAGCCCGTCGGAGGTGATCATGATGTTCCCCGGCTTGACGTCTCGGTGGACGATGCCGTGCTCGTGAGCCTTGGCCAGACCCTCGGCGACTTCGGACGCGATCCTGATCGCCTCGATCGGTTCAAGTGCTCCGAGGCCGAGCTTGTCTTTCAGGCTCTCGCCCTGATAGCAGGACATGACGATGTAGAGGCCGCCGTCCTCGGCTTCGTCGACTTCGTGGATGGTGCAGATGTTCGGATGGTCGAGGCTCGACGCGGCCCGGGCCTCGTGGATGAAACGTTCCCGAGCCTCGGCGTCCGCGGTCAACCCGGGCGGCAGGAACTTGAGGGCCACGGTCCGTTTGAGACGGAGGTCCTCGGCCTCGTAGACGACACCCATTCCACCCGCGCCGAGCTTGCGGACGAGGCGGTATTTCCCGGCCACGGTCTGTCCGGGCCGCACCCCGGCGGCGGAAACCTTCAGGGTCCTGGTCGGGACATCCCCCAATTTTCCCTCCGATCAGATGACAGGAAGAATAGCAATTCCGGGGTTTGCAGTCAAATTCTAGGAAGAATCTCTTTGCCGGGAGCCCTGGATTTCGTTTCCCAATAAGGTCCCCTTATAGTTCCGTTCTAAAAGACAAGGTTGAACAGGAAACCGATGATCATGATTCCCGTCCCGACGACGCCGAGGAAGATGAAGATCAGAGGCAGCTTCAGGACCTTTTTCAGGATGATCGTCTCCGGGAGGGACAGGCCGATAACGGACATCATGAAGGCCAGCGCGGTCCCGAGCGAGGCGCCCTTTTCGAGCAGGGCCTGGACGATGGGGATGATGCCCGCGGCGTTCGAGTAGAGCGGGATGCCGATCAGGACGGAAACCGGGACGGACCACCAAGCCGACTTGCCCATGATCGCCGCCATGAAGTTCTGCGGCACGTACCCGTGGACGGCCGAGCCGACGGCGATCCCGCCGACGATGAACGGCCAAACGCGGCCGACGACATCCTTGACGGCGGCGAGCCCGGCCGCGACGCGTTCCTGGAAGGGCGTCAGGCCGTTTTCGGAGGCCGCGTTCCGGGCCTTGATCTCGTAAACCCATGGTTCGACGAAGTGTTCGAGTTTCAATCGGCCGATGATCCAACCCGCGGTTATGGCGATAACAAGCCCCGTCGAAACGTAAAGCAGTGCGGTCTTCCAACCGAACAGGCCGAAGAGCAGGACGACCGCGACCTCGTTGATCATGGGCGCGGCGATCAGGAACGAGAATGTTACGCCGAGGGGAATGCCGGCTTCGACGAAGCCGAGGAAGAGGGGAATAGCCGAACATGAACAGAACGGTGTCACGATCCCCAAGCCGCCCGCCATGATGTTGCCGACGAAGAGGGATTTGCCTTGGAGGAGCCGTCGCGTCCTTTCGGGCGAGAAATAGGTCCGAATGATGCCGACCGCGAAGACGATCAGAACGAGGAGCATGAGGACTTTGGGGACTTCGTAAATAAAAAAGCGCAGCGTCTCGGCAAGGCGCGATCCAGCAGGCATCTTAAATAGTCCGAAAACAATGAAGTCTGCGATGTTTCTCAGATACAGATACAAGGCGATCCAGGCGGGGAGCGATAAAAATATCCACCATTTCCTGGCGCCGGCGCTTTTCTTTCTTACGGGAATGGAGCAGTTTTCCATGATCACTTCCGTCGGCTAAGAATACATGAAGATATTGTCATATGTTGTAATAACAATCAAGCAAAATCAGCAAAATTGACCCTTGGCTTGGCAACAAGCCGGGCTGATCCTTGACAACGCATGATATATATGAAAATATATTCATGTGAGAGAATAAAATGAAAGAAATCATCAAGGCTTTCAAGGCCCTTTCCGAGCCCACCCGCCTGAGGATATTCCTTCTCCTTATGGATCGGGACCTCTGCGTCTGCGAGCTGACGTTTGTCCTCAACATGTCGCAGTCCCGCATCTCCCACCAGCTTAGACTCCTCAGGGACGCAAATCTTGTCGAGGATAAGCGGGATGGACGGTGGATCATCTACACCATTCCCCGCGGCGTCAAGGAGAACCTCGCCCCGTTCGTCCGGCGGTACGCCGGCCCCGATCTGGCCGCTTCGGAATCCGTTCTTCGGGATATCGAACGTCTCGCTGTATGCGTCAGGGAAAACGTCCGGAAGAAGTCCATAGCGGAGACACATCCATCCACAGCCTGAACGTCCGGGATCGAGCAACGCGACGAAGGACGGGGAGAAAACAATGGACATCAGGATATTAGGTTCGGGCTGTTCAAGGTGTGGGGAAGTCGTCCAGCGGACGATTAACGTGCTCGCCGACATGAACAGCCCGGCGAACGTCGAGAAAGTCACCGATGTCAAACAGATCATGAGCTTGGGAATCCTGGCGACTCCCGCCCTTGTCATCAACGGAAAGATCAAGTGTGCCGGCCGCATCCCCCGGCCCGAGGAGATCAAGAGCTGGATCTTGGAGGCACAAGCGTGAGGGTACGCGTGTGGAGGAAAGTGGGCGACTGATGGGCGAAGGCGGCCGGGTCTATAGCGAAAAGGGTGAGATCGACGCGGCTCTCCGCCGTAGGGATCCCGGCGAATCTCGAACGAAAACGTACGGGGTTAACGTCGGGAAGGACGGCCGCTTGTCGGTCCCTCCCGAGCTGGCTAAAGAACTCGGCCTCGCTCCCGATGTCCAGCTCGATGTCGTCCGCGACCACGGCCGTGTCGAGATCCTGCCCAACATCCATAGCCTGAAGCGTCTTTATATCGAACCCACCTCGCGCTGCAACCTGTCTTGCCGGACTTGCATCCGCAACACCTGGGAGGAACCCATGGGCGACATGGACGAGACGCTCTTCGGCCGCCTCGCCAGCCAGATCGCCCGTTTCCCCCACCTCGAAACGGTCATGTTCGGCGGCTTCGGCGAGCCGACGGCTCATCCCCGGATTCTCGACATGATCCACGCCGTCAAAGCCCTGGGCCTCCGCGCCGAGATGACGACCAACGCGACGCTCCTCGACGATACGCTTATCGACGGCCTGCTCCGGGAGCGTCTGGACACGCTCTGGATCTCTCTTGACGGGACGACCGAAGAGAGCTTCGATAAGATCCGCGTGGGCGCGCGCTTTCCTCTCGTCCTCGAGAACGTCGAACGGCTCGGCCGGAGGAACGGCCGGGACGGCCATCGGATCGATATCGGCATCGCCTTTGTCGTCATGAAGACGAACCTCCACGACGTCAAGCACCTCGACCGCCTGGCCCGGTCCGTCGGGGCACGCCGCATCATCGTCAGCCATGTTCTCCCTTATAGCGAGGCGATGGAAAAAGAAATGCTCTGCCTCCTGACGCTGACCCTCGAAACGTTCACCTTCGCTCCCGGCAAGATCGAGCTCAGCCTGCCCCGGATCGACGTCAACAATACGACCAAGGAGACGCTCTTCAGCCTGCTCCAAGGGTTTGAGAACCTGACCTTCATGGGCAACAGGATCGCCGTCGACTCCCGCCGCTGCCGGTTCGTCCACGAGCGCACGTCCCTCGTCCGCTGGGACGGGAAGGTCGCTCCCTGTATGGGCTTGCTCCACTCCCACCGGACCTATCTCTACGGGCTCGAGCGGCGGGTCCGGTCTCACTCTTTCGGCGACGCGTGCGAGGGAGACCTCTTCGAGATCTGGAATTCGAAGGCGTACGCTGATTTTCGGGAGAAGGTCAAGGCCTTCGACTATTCGCCCTGCCACGTCTGCGGCGGGTGCTCGATGCTCGAGTCAAACGAAGAAGACTGCTACGGGAACACATTTCCTGCGTGCGGCGGCTGCCTCTGGGCCCATGGAGTCATCCAATGCCCGTGAGCCCGCTTATCGTAAACAGGAGGGAAACCGTGGAGAAGAAAACGATCCTCTTTATCTGCGTCCATAATTCCGCCCGATCCCAGATCGCCGAGGGCCTGGTCAACGCCCTTTATGGAGACAGGTTTCTGGCCTCGAGCGGCGGGACGGTGGCCACGAGGGTCCATCCCGGGGCGATCCAGGCCATGGCCGAGATCGGGATCGATATCAGCGGTCATCATTCAAAGAGCATCGACGTGTTCGAAGGCCAGCGCTTCGATCATGTCGTGATGGTCTGCGACGATAAGCAGTCGGATTGTCCGTTCTTCCCCGGCGGCAAGGACTACATCCACCACGCGTTCGACGACCCGGCGGCCTGCACGGGAACGGACGAGGAAATCCTGGCCTGTTTCCGCCGCTGCCGCGACGAGGTCCACGCTTGGATCGAGGAGACTTTCTTTCAGGGGAAGAAGGAGAACCGATGATCGATAAGATTTTAAAACTCGCCGTCGACAAGTTCCTGTTCCGCTTTCCCGCCGGCCTCGTTTACAGCGACGCCGGGATCTGGGTCAGGTTCGAGGGGTTGCGGGCGCGCATAGGGCTTTCCGATTTCACCCAGCAGAGGAACGGGGACGTCGCCTTCGCCGAGCCGAAAGAGGAGGGAACTCAGGTCCGGTTAGGGGACGAGGTGGCCGTCGTCGAGACGATCAAAGTCAACCTCAGTATCCCGTCGCCCGTGGCAGGCAAGGTCGTCGAAGTCAACGGCGACCTCTTGACCGCTCCCGAGCTCGTCAACCAGGACCCCTACGGGAAGGGCTGGCTGGCCGTCCTCGAAGTCGAGGATGGCGAGGCGGCGCGCGGAGCTTTGAAGACGGCGGCCGACTATCTCGCTCTGGCTAAAGTGCAGGCAGAGGCGGAGGTCCCGCGATGAGCGGAAAGCGGCGCCAGATCCCCGTCGTCCCCTGCAGCGGAATCGGCAAGAGCCTCGGGGCCGTGGCTCGGGAAGCGGCCTTTGTCCTTGCCGAGGACCTCCACCCCGACAAAACGAAAATCGTCGCCCTTGCTCTCCTTGTCATGGGGGACGAAGATGCGCGGCGCGACATCGCCGGCGGTGAGGCGATCGCTATCGACGGCTGCAAGCTCGAGTGTGCGGCCAAGGGTCTGGCCTGCTCCGGTGCCGCCAAAGTGCACAAGATCGCGGTCTTCGACGTCGTCCGGCGCCATCGAGGCCTCAAGCCCGAAGGTGTCTGCGACCTCAACGAGGACGGCCTGCGGCTGGCCCGGGCGACGGCCGATGAGGCCGCGAAGATCGTCAATGAAGTCGACACGGGGGACGGCCATGCCTAACCTGCCTAGAAAAAAAGTGGGGTTGATTTCCTGCTCGGGCGAAGAGCTGCCTGAGGGCACGGTGACCCGCAGGGCTGTCCGGAAAGTTCTCGAAACGCTCCGCCCTGACGACACCGTGACGCTATGCCTGCCGCTGTTCCTTGCGGGAGGCGAGGGGGAACGGGCCTTCGCCCGCTACTATCCGACCATCGCTGTCGATGGATGCGATAAACGGTGCGCCGCCCTGGCCACGGAAAAGTTCAGCGCCAAGCCGGCCGCAAGCGTCGTCGTGACGGACGTCGCGAAGGAAAGTCGCTGCGGGAAGATCGGCACGGCGCGGAGGCTGAACAATAATGGACAATGGCTTGCTGAGACTGTCGCCGGAAAGATCGTGGAGGAAACAGACCGGCTGTTGAAGAGGGAATCCAAGGGCATGGCCGGCGGGCCGGGCCGGGAGAAGCGCTGATGGCCAAAATCGAATTCTACGAAACCTCCGCGAGTTGGACGGGTGGGCACCGAGGCCATCTGAAGCTCGGCAACGGCCCGGAGATGGATTTTTCGGCCCCGCCGGCATCGCATGGCGAGGCCGGGGTCCTGACGCCCGAGGACGCCTTCGTCGGCGCGGTAAACACGTGCGTCATGCTGATGTTCATCTGGGCGGCCGAACGCTTCCGGTTGGACCTCGCGTCCTACGAATGCCGGGCCGAGGGGACGAAGCTCATCGAGCTCGACCGGACGGAGATATTCACGACCGTCGTTTTGCGGCCCCGGATCACCGTTCGCTCCGGGAACGAGCCTGGGGAAGCCGTCGAAAAACGGGTCCGCCGCGCGCTCGAATCGGCACAAAAATATAGCCTCGTCGCCAACTCTATCAAGAGCCAGGTCATCATCGAACCTGACATCATTATAGAAACCCACCCTGGCGGGAAATGAAGAGGTCATGAGATGGAGATCAGAATATTGGGCCCGGGATGCCCGAATTGTGGCCAGGTCGAAAAGCGCGTAAAGAACGCGCTCGCCGAGCTCAACGTCGCCGCCGATGTCGAGAAGGTCACCGATATCAAGAAGATGATGGCCTACGGGATCCTCGCGACGCCCGGCCTCGTCATCAACGGCAAAGTCAAATGCGCAGGCCGCATCCCGCGTCCCGAGGAGATCAAGGCCTGGATCCGGGAAGCGGACTGATGAAACTCGTCGGAGCAAGGAGCATTTTCCATGAAGCGAAGTAGTCTTTCCTTAGCGGTCTTGATCTTGACCCTAACGGCCGGCTGCGGGAATGAATCTCGGGCGGACCGCAGTCCCTCCGTCCCGGCGACGGCGGCCATTGAGCGGACGACGCAGACGAAGCAGGCGCCGAGCGCTCCCGATTACGGCAAGGTCGTGGTCACAAACCGGCTGGACATCGATTTTTCCAAGCACCTGGTCACCTTCATCGAGCTCGGGGCCGACCGCTGCATCCCCTGCAAGGCCATGCAGCCGATCATGAAGGAGATCGCCGAGACCTACGCCGACCGGGTCCAGGTCGTCTTCTACGACGTCTGGAAGGATCCCGAGCCGGGCCGGAAATACGGCATCCAGCTCATCCCAACCCAGGTCTTCGTGGACCAAAAAGGGAACGAGATATTCCGCCATGTCGGGCTCTTTCCCAAGGAAGAGATCCTCGAACTTCTCAAGAAACACGGCGTCCACTGAGCGGAGGAGAGATGGAAGGCCTCTTCGGCGACATTTCCGCGCTCCTCCAGCACAGCCCGTGGCTGGCGGTCGCCGCAGTCTTTTTGGGCGGCGTGACGACGGCCTTGAATCCCTGTGTCCTGGCCATGGTCCCGCTCCTGATGAGCGTCGTCGCGGGGAACAGAGAGACGACGACCGTCAGGCGTTCGCTCGTCTTTTCGCTCTTCTTCGTCCTCGGCCTGGCTGTGACGTTCACGGCCCTGGGACTCGTTTCCGGACTGCTCGGCAGGATGTTCGGGGACGTGGGCGCCTTTTGGAAGTACGCCGTGGCGGGCGTCTGCCTGCTGATGGGGCTCCATCTGCTCGGCATCATCAAGTGGAACCTGCCCGTCCCGGCCGGGATCCGGGTGAAAAGGCAGGGCTATATCGGGGCCTTTCTGCTGGGCCTCCTTTTCGGAGTGGTCTCGACGCCGTGCGCCGTCCCCATTCTGGCCGTGCTCTTGGCCTTCGTGGCGGAAAAGGGGAACGTCCTTTACGGTGGTTTCCTTCTCTTCGTTTATGCCCTCGGCCACTCGGCCCTCGTCCTCGTCGCGGGGACATCGGTCGGCGCGGCCAAGGGGCTCCTCGAATCAAAGGGCCTGCGCCGGGCCCATGCCGTCATCCAGAAGGTCGCCGGCGTCCTGATCATCGGCATCGGATTGTACTTTTTATTTTGGCGCTGAATGACGTGAAAGGAGATCTCGTATGACACCCGGAAACCCGAGGCTCAAGTTCTTCGACAGATACCTGACCCTGTGGATCTTCCTGGCCATGGTCCTCGGCGTCGGGCTGGGATATCTCGTACCGGCCGTCGTCGGTTTCATCAACAGGTTCCAGTCGGGCACGACCAACATCCCCATCGCCATCGGGCTCATCCTGATGATGTATCCGCCCCTGGCCAAGGTGAAGTACGAGGAACTCGGGGACGTCTTCAAGAACGTCAAGGTCCTGACGCTGTCCCTCGTCCAGAACTGGGTCATCGGGCCTCTCCTGATGTTCGCATTGGCCGTCATTTTCCTCCGCGACAAGCCCGAATACATGTACGGCCTGATCTTGATCGGCCTGGCCCGCTGCATCGCCATGGTCATCGTCTGGAACGACCTGGCCCAGGGGGACAGGGAGTACGCGGCCGGGCTCGTGGCCTTCAACTCGATCTTCCAGGTGCTGTTTTTCTCCGTTTACGCCTATGTCTTCATCACGGTCTTTCCGACCTGGCTCGGCCTCAAGGGGACGGCGGTCGATATCACCATGCGCCAGATCGCCGGGAGCGTCTTCATCTATCTCGGCATCCCGTTCCTGGCCGGGCTCATCACGCGCTTCAGCCTGCTCAAGCTCAAGGGCCGGACGTGGTACGAAACGAAGTTCATCCCGCGCATCAGCCCCATCACCCTCATCGCCCTCCTCTTCACCATCGTCGTTATGTTCTCGCTCAAGGGCGAATTCATCGTCAAGATCCCGCTCGACGTCCTGCGCATCGCCGTGCCGCTCCTCATCTATTTCGTCGTCATGTTCCTCGTCTCGTTCTTCTTGAGCCGCAAGGCGGGCGCGGATTACCCCAAGGCGGCGACGCTGTCCTTCACCGCGGCCAGCAACAACTTCGAGCTGGCCATCGCCGTGGCCGTGGCCGTCTTCGGCATCAACTCGGGGGAGGCCTTCGCGGCGGTCATCGGCCCGCTCGTCGAGGTCCCTGTCATGATCGCTCTCGTCAACGTGGCGCTCTATTTCAAGCGCAGGTATTTCTCCCCGTCGATTTGATTTCTCCGGCCGATTGTGAATAATGAAGCCAGGTTACGAAAAGCGAAACCATGAGCGAAGAAAAGCTTCCGGACCTCGGCAAGATCCACCCCGCCTTTTTCGACCGGGTCATCTACCCGAAGCTCGGCGCCCCGAGCGGTGACGT
>Ga0307378_10010987_pt1 | contig 11708 bp, 9 predicted proteins | sample UN1MG_FD_202238 | JGI IMG/M metagenome (GOLD analysis project Ga0307378, IMG submission 202238) | Soil microbial communities from Risofladan, Vaasa, Finland - UN-1 | ecosystem: Environmental > Terrestrial > Soil > Coastal area > Acid sulfate soil | place: Finland: Risofladan, Vaasa | collected...
AAGACCTATGCTTCGGCGCCGATTTGATTTACGCCCTTCGCCCTTCGCTCTACGCTCTACTCGATCCGCGCCGCACCTATCATCCATTCTCCAGTGCGAAGAACCAGGTTTCATGGTCCCGTTCCGGCATGGTCGGGCCCGCCCTCCTTCCGCTCGATTTCCGCGAGGTCTCTCAGCATGCTCCTGATCCGGATGAGCTCGTCCGGCGACGGCCGGAGCGCGAGGCAGCGCGCCATGGTCCGCCGCGCCTTATCGCCCTCCCCCAGATTATACACGTAAAGCGCGGCCAGGTTCTCGCAGGCACTGAGGTGTCCGGGCATCCCGCCCAGCGTCTCCTGGTAATGCGTTTCCGCGAGCCGGTATTTTTTCAGGAGCGCGTAGGCGCGGGCCAGGTTGTAGTGGACCTCCGGCTCGTCGGGCGCTTTTTTCAGGACTTCCTCCAGGATTTTGACGCCCTGGTCCGTCTGTCCCCGGTCCACGTAAATCCGGCCCAGGTTGGTCATGGCGGGAAGGTTGCCGGGATCCAGGGCCAGCACCCGCTCGAACGCGGCGGCGCTTTTGCTTTCCCGGCCCGCTACCCACCACGCCACGCCGAGGTTGGCCCATGAGGTCGGATTGGCCGGCGCCCGCTCGGCCGCCGCCGTCCACAGCGCGGCCTCGCTCTTCCACTCGCGGGAGCGGTGGAGGGTCCCGGCCAGCCAGGAACCCAGGATCAGCGCGAGCGCCGCTCCCGCGATGGTCCGGCGGCGGCGGACGAGGGGCGTGGCCGCGCCTTCGGCCGGCGATGCCAACAGCCATGAGAGAGCTTCCGCCGCCGCCAGCGCCAGCCCCGCCATGCTGAAGTAGGCGCGGTGCTCGGCCATCACGTTATGGAGGGGCACGAGGGTCAAGGTGGGCGCGAGCCCCAGTCCGAACCAGCAAAGCCCCGTGAGCAGGAGCGGCTGCTCCCTCCTCGACCGGTATGCGAGGGCCAGGAGCGCGATCAGAACTCCGGCCGCGGCCAACGCGCGGTAATCGTACCAATGCGCTGAAGGCTCGAGGTCGTGGACCACGGACAGGCCGGCGGGCCACAGGAAAAGGCCCAGGTAGGCGAGCGCGGCGCGGGCGCCGGCGGCCAGGTTGGCCGGGATCGGACGGATCGGACGCGCGGGAATCATGACCTCGACCCCCACCCGCCAACGCACCACCAGGTAGGCCGCGGCCACTAAGATGAACACCAGCGCCGCGCGGCGCATCCGGAATCCGGGCCATCGGTCCTCATGAACGGCGAGCGCCAACAGCGCGGGAATAAAAGCCGCGGCGAACGCCTCGGACTTGGACAGCAACGCGAGCGCGAGCAGCATTAACGATGCCAGATATGCCGAGAGCCGCGCCGCTCCCTTGCCCCGCGCCGCCAGGAGCAGAAACAAAATGGACGCCAGGGCGAAGCACGCGGCCAGCAGCGTGGCCCGGCAGCTTATGTAATTCACGGCCTCGCTCTGGATCGGATGCAGAACGAAAACGGCCGCCGCGATCAGGGCCTTGCCCTCCGAGCGCGACAACAGCAGGGCCACCCAGAAAAAAAGCGCGCCGGCGAGGCCGTGGATCATGATGTTGGCCGCGAGCAGGGGGCCCAGAGGGAGCGGCCCGTGGCCGGACTGGAGCGCGAAGCTCAGCAGGGTCAGGGGCCGGTACTCGGCGACGTTCAGCCCGGAGAACAATTGGGGGTTGGTGAAAATTTCCGGGACCGTGGCCAGGTCGAGCATGGGGTTGTCCACCAGGGAGTGGAAGTCGTCGAAATGAAAGGCGCCGGGCAGGGCCGGCAGATACACGGCCGCCGCCAGGAGGCCGATGCCGATGCCCGGGAGCAGCGCGTTCCGGGTTTTCATGGGAACGGGCACCTGAATCTTTTTCCAAGGATGGAGCGGAAATTGAACCGCCGAGACGCCAGGGCCGCCAAGAATAAATTAATAATATTTTCATTCCAAATCTTGGCGGTCTTGGCGTCTTGGCGGTTCAATTTCAGCCTCGCTTATGGTTAAGGCCTAAATGGGTGCGGGGACGGCTTCGATGATTTCCTCGATCACCTCGATGGCGGCGCGGCGGCGCTCGTCCAGGGCGCCGGGTCCGGAGGGTATGACGCGGTGGGCCAGGACGGCCACGGCCAGGGACTTGACGTCATCGGGGATGCAGAATTCCCGGCCGGCGAGCAGGGCCGCGGCCTTGGCGGCCTGCTTGAGGTCCAGGGACCCGCGGGGGCTGACCCCGAGCCGGAGCCGGCCATGGTTCCGCGACCGGCCGGTGATCTCCAGGATGTAGTCCACGATCTCCGGCGCCATCATGACCGCCTCGACCCGGTCCTGCCACGCCCGCACCTCCTCCGCGTCCATCACGGATCCGAAGTCAGCGGCCATGGGGTCCACCCGCCTCCGCGAGAGGATCTTCCGCTCGTCGTCAACCCCGGGATACCCCATGGAAACACTCATCAGGAACCGGTCGAGCTGGCTGTCCGGCAGCGGGTACGTCCCGTGGTGCTCGATCGGGTTCTGGGTGGCGATCACCATGAACGGCCGCGGCAGCGGGTGGGTCTCGCCCTCGATGGTCACCTGTCTCTCGCTCATGGCCTCCAACAGCGCGCTCTGGGTGCGGGGCGTGGTGCGGTTGATCTCGTCGGCCAGCACGATGGAGTTGAAGATGGGGCCGGGCATGAACTTGAACTCGGAGGCCGCCGGCTCGTACACCTTGACCCCCAGGATGTCCGTGGGCAGCAGGTCCGAGGTGAACTGGATGCGCTGGAAGGAGCAGCGGATGGAACGGGCCAGGGCCTGGGCCAGCGTGGTCTTGCCCACGCCCGGGATGTCCTCGATCAGCAGGTTGCCCCGGGCCAGGAGAGCGATCACCACCTGCTTCACGACCTCCGGCTTGCCCAGAATCGCCCGGCCAATCGAGTCCGTGAGACGGATGAGCCGGCCCTTCTGGACCGGATCAACCGATTTCTTCTCTTTCAACCCTTGCGCCAAACCCCTGCTCCTTTCACTCTCGTCCAAAATAGACATCATGAAAAACGCCAAGACGCCAAGAGCGCCAAGGTTCGCCAAGTAAAACCAGATGTTTCTTGGCGGCAAGTCTCGGAAAAAGACGCACCGCCTTGACTCCAACCTTCTTGGCGAACCCGCTAACGGGAACGCCAAGAAAGATTAAACTGCCGGGAGGCCGGCTTGAGAATTTATTAAAAACATCGCCCTTGGCGTTCTTGGCGCCTTGGCGTTTTTCTTGTGCCGTTCTTTTGGACGGCACTGTTCTCCTTATATTACTTGAAATCCGGCCGGAGGGGTGATTTTCATGCCCCGCCGCCCATTTTTTTGGCCTGGTCCTCCGAGCTCAGGTAGTCGCCCTTTTTCCGGGACTTGGTCCGCGATTTCTTTTTATGTTTCGCATAGATTTCGATCTTGGTGCCGTCCGGCCGCCTGCGCCACCGGTTGTGGGCCCAGAGCCATTGGTCCGGATACCGGCGGATGGTGCGCTCGACCTCGGAGGCGATCGCCTGGGTCACCCGCCGGTCGTTCTCCTCCGGGTCCGGAGTGAGCTCGCAGGAGAGCGGCTCCCGGAAAATGACGCGGAAATATCCGGGCCGCTCGCGGACGATCCAGTAGGGGATGAGGGGGATGTCGTGCTTCCAGGCGAGGTGTCCGGGGACCACGTGGCTGGAGGCCTCGCGTCCGAAGAAGTTGACGAAGACGCCCTGGTCGCGGCGGGATTCCTGGTCCATGTACAGTCCGATCAGGTGCCCCAGCCCGGCGCGTTCCACGATGAGCCGGCCGGTGCCGCGGGTGGTGATGATCTCGCCGCCGAACTTCGATGCCAGGTACTCGATCAGGTTTTGCAGGTAGGGGTTGCGCATGGGCCGGGCCACCATGTCCATCCCGGGCAGGTCGGGGAATCGGTAGGCCACGGAAGCCATGCTGGTCCAGCCCCCGAAATGGCCGCCGAACGCGAAAAAGCCGCGGCCCTGTTTGATGAACCGGTCCACTATCTCCGCGCCCTCGTAGCTGAAGTGGTCCCGCCAGCGCGGGTAAATGCTGTCCATGTGCAGGAGCTCGCCCATGCTGATGAACAGGCTGATGAACGACTTCCGCGCGATTTCCTCCCTCTGCTCCTCGGTGGTGTCCGCTCCCAGGGCCTGCTCGAGATTGAAGAGCATGAGCGCGCGCCGCCCCCCGGCGAAACGATAGGCGATCCGCCCGGCCAGCCCGAGCCACCAGAAGGTGAACCCCATGGGCACAATGCGGGCGCTGAACAGGAACGCCTTGATGATTGCATAAGCCATGAAATTAAGCGCCTTCATGCCGCCGCTCCGTCCTCCCCTCCGGTCCCCGCGACCAGATTGATGAATTTCTCCTCCGCCCCCATCAGGTCAGGCTCCATCCGGAACACGTCCACCGGAAAATCGCCCGCCCACTCCGGGCTCAGCTTGACCGCGTCCTTTTCCGTGGTCACCAGCCGGGCGGCCCCCGCCCTTTCGGCCCGCGCCACGAGCGCCCTGACATCTTCCGCGCCATAGGCATAATGGTCCGGGAACACGGCCGGTTCCACCACCTTCACTCCCGAGTCGCGGAGCGAGGCGAAAAAGCCCTCCGGGAACCCGAGCCCGCAGAAGGCCAGCGCCGATCCGCCCACCGGCCGGATGGCGCCGGTCGCCAGCGACACCATGCCCAGCGGCCGGTACCGGGCCGGGAACACCGGCACGCCCGGGCATACCCGCCCGGTCCAGGCAAAGCCGGCCTCCTCCCGGGCCGAAGCCCCGGTCAGCACGATGGCGTGCGCCCGGGCCGCCGCCGAGACCGGCTCGCGCAGGGGCCCGCGCGGGAGCAGGTATTCTCGGGCCGGGTCGCGGCCGGCGTTCATGACCAGGACGTCGCAGTCGTGCTCGATCCGGAGGTGCTGGAACCCGTCGTCGAGCACGAGGTGCGTCGCGTTGAAGCGGGACACGGCGAGCTCGCCCGCCGCGGCCCGGTCCGAGCCGGCGATCACGGGGACGCCGGATAGCTTCCTGGCCAGGAGTATGGCCTCGTCGCCGGCCTCCGCGGCCGGGCACAGCGGCCCTCTGCCTTCCGAGACCACCAGCGGCCCCTTGCCGGCGCGGCCGCCGTAGCCCCTGGTGAGCAACGCGGCGCGCAGCCCGCGCTCAGTGAGCTTCCGGGCGATGAAGGCGGATATGGGGGTCTTGCCGGTCCCGCCCACGGAAAGGTTCCCGGCCACGATCACGCGGGCGGGCAGGCGGGCGCGGGCGAGCCACCCTTTCCGATAGGCGGCGGCGCGCAGGCTCATGACCAGGCAGTAAACCCCCGCCGGCAAAAGCAGCGGCGAGCGGAGCGCCTGTCCGGCGGCGGTGCCCTCGCCCCTCCTCAGCCAGAGCCTTTGCTCCCATCTTTTGCGGCCGTTCATGGCAATGACTCAAGTTTCAGGCCCGGGACGGCGCCTCTCCTTCCCCGCATTCCGCGCCGTAATGGTCGAGGGAGTATTCGCCCAGGAAGAACTGCATCTCGTAGAGCCTCTTGTACTCGCCGCCCCTGGCCATGAGCTCGGCATGGGTGCCCTGCTCCACCACTCGTCCCTCCTTGATGACCACGATCTTGTTGGCGTGGCGCACGGTGGAGAGGCGGTGGGCGATGGCGATGACGGTGCGGTTTTCCATGAGCTGGTCGAGGGCTTTCTGGACCTCGCGCTCGGAGCAGGTATCGAGGGCGGAGGTGGCCTCGTCGAGGATGAGGATGGGCGGATCCTTGAGCAGGGCGCGGGCGATGGCGATGCGTTGGCGCTCTCCGCCGGAGAGGCGGACGCCGCGCTCGCCGATGATGGCGTTGTAGCCGCCGGGCAGGTTCATGATGAAGTCGTGGGCGAAGGCGGCCTTGGCCGCGTTAACGACGTCGGCCTCCGACTTGTCGTCGGAGCCGTAACGGATGTTGTTGAAGGCGGTGTTGTTGAAGAGGAAGGTCTCCTGGGTGACCACGCCGATCTGGTGGCGCAGGCTCTTCAAGGTGGCCTGCCTGATGTCCACCCCGTCAATGGTGATGCGGCCGTCGGTCACGTCGTAGAAGCGGGGCAAGAGGTTCACCACGGTGCTCTTGCCCGCGCCCGATTCGCCGACCAGTGCCACCAGCTCGCCCTTCTTGATGGTCAGGTCGAAATCCTCGAGCACCATGTCGTCGATGTACTTGAAGTTCACGTGTTCATAATGGATGCTTTCCCGGACGGGCGGGATCTCGACGGCGTCCGGGCCCTCCGTGACCGTGCTCTGTTTCTCGAAGGTCTCCTGGATACGCTCCACCGCTCCGGAGGCGCTGGTGAAGTTGCCCCACAGGGTGCCGATCCTCTTCACCGGCTCGAACATCATGGCGACGGCCGCGATGAACGAGCCGTAGGCGCTGATGATGTCCGGATTCTGCTGGAACTGCGCATAGAAGCGGCGCAGGATGAGGACGGAGACCAGGGCGATGCCCAGCGAAGCGATCACGCCGATCATGGGCGAGATCATGTGCTTGGCGATGGCGTAGCGGAAATAGATCTTGAGCAGGCGGTTCATTTCCTTGCTGTAGCGCTGGATTTCCTGCTTTTCCATGGCGAAGGCGCGGACCACCTTGGCCCCGGCGTAGGTCTCCTGCAGGATGGTGTTAATTTCGGCCACCTTTTTCAGGCCCTTCTTGGTGTATTCCTTCATGCGCTCCGAGATCCTCTGCACGGGGAGCACGGTGAGCGGGATGGCGATCAACGCGTACAGGGTCAGCTCGGGCTGCTGGTAGAAGCACACTCCGACCAGGCCGAAGACCTTGAAAATCTCGCGGAAGCTCTCGATGGCGATGGGCACCATCCGGTTCATGTAGGAGGCGTCGGCCACGGTCCGGGCCATCATCTCGCCGGTGGTGGTCCGTTCATAATGGTCGAGGGAAAGAAAGATGAAGTGGCCGAACAGCGCGATCTGGATGTCGTTGAGCACCTTCAAGCAGATCCGTTCCAGGAGGTATTTGGACAGGAAATTGAACGTTCCCCGGTAAATGAATATGCCGATGACGAAGATCGGGATCAGCCAAATGATTTTTTGGCCTTTGACCGGGTCGAGGATGAAATTTTTCAGGAACGGGGACACCGACAGGGCGCCGATTGATTCCGATGATGACGCGATCACGGTCAGCATCAGGACCAGCGCCACCCCCCACCGCTGCGGCTTGAAGAACGGGAGCACGTAGCTCCATGATTTCTTGAAGCGCTTCCAGCTGGGCGGCTTTTTGTCCTTTTTCAATCCAAGTCCTCCGGCCGCGGCGTGCGGCGGATGCAATCCAGGACCGCGATGGCGGTCTCGAGCGCGAGCTTGCCGTCTTCCCCCGACACCGGCGGCTTTTGTCTGGTGCGCACCGAGTAAAGGAAGCTCCGGACCTCCTGCTCCAGCGCGTCCTGGCGGTCGAGCTTCACTTCCTCGATCATGATGCGCGACATGGGGTCGTCGTCCCGTCCCTGGCCCAGGGTGAACACGGCCATCTTCTGGGCCTGGTAATCAATGCTGATATAGCTCTCGTGCTGGAAGATCCTGATCTTGCGCACGGCCTCGCCGAGGGATACGCGGCTGGCGGTCAGGTTGGCGGCGGCGCCGTTTTGGAATTCGATCCGGGCGTTGGCGATGTCCACCTTGTCCGAGAGCACCGGGATGCCGACCGCGGAGATGCGGCTTATCGGCGCGCGCACGAAGCTGAGCACGATGTCGAGGTCATGGATCATGAGGTCCAGCACCACGTCAATGTTGGCGGCGCGCTCCTTGAAGGGCCCCAACCGGTCGGCCTCGATAAAGGCCGGCTTCACCACCGTGTTCTTGAGCTTCATGATCGGCGGGTTGAATCGCTCCAGGTGTCCCGCCATGAAGACGCGATTTTTCGCGCGCGCCAGCTCGATCAGCTCTCCGGCCTGGGCCACCGTCTCGGTGATGGGCTTTTCCAATAGAATATCACATCCGGCGTTCAAACAGTCGCGGGCGACCTCGAAATGCCGCGGCGTGGGCACGGCAATGGACACCGCGTCCACCTCTTCGATCACCGATCGGTAGTCCGTGGCGGGCTTGGACCCCGTCTCGGCGGCGACCTCCGCCGCGCGCTTGCCGTCAGCGTCCACGCAATACAGGAGCCGGGCCTCCGGGATGGACGCGTATTTCCGCGCGTGGAAGCGGCCGAGATACCCCACGCCGATCACCGCCGCCTTGACCGGGTCATGCTTCATCTTCCGCGACTCCCGGCCCGCGCACCCCGACCAGGGCGATGCCGGCCGAGTCGGCAAAGGCGATCATGGCCTCCTTCTCCACCATGAGCACCATGCCCGACTCCACCGCCAGCACCGACGCGCCCGCCTTTTGCATGTTCTTCAGGGTCTGCATGCCCACCACCGGCACGTCGAAGCGCAGGTCCTGGCCCGGCTTCGCCACCTTGACCACCACCGCGCCGCCCTTGGCCAGGTCCCCGCCGCGCAGCACCGCCTGGTCCGTGCCCTCCACCGCCTCCACCGCCATCACCGCGCGGTTCTTGACCACCACGGTCTGGCCCACGTCGAGCGCGCCCACGGCCTTGGCCATGTTGAATCCGAAGCTGATGTCGTCGCGCTCCTTTTCATTGGGCTCGCGTCCGGTCATTGCTCCGGGCGGGGCCAGCCGGTCTTCGAGGAAATCCACGGCCTTTAATACCTCGATCCCGCGTTGAAACAGGAGCTCGAGAAGGGCGCGCATGATGGTGTCCACCCTGCGGTCGGGCAGGCGCTTCCAGACTTCGAGGGCGAGGTCGTCGAACCGGGGCATTCCTCCGATCACGCTCATCTGGGCGATGGAGCCGATGGTCACGGCCTTTTTAACGCCCCTGTCCTCCATGCGGGCGAGGATGTCGCCGAGCCGGCAGAAGGGGAACTCGTGGAACGCCGACGTGGCCTCACTCAGGCCGGGCGGCATCATGCCCTCGAAGCCGAAGGCCTCCACCTCGTAGCCCTTGGCCCGGGCGCTGGCGGCGATCAGGAGCGGCAGGTCGCCGCCGCCGGCCAGGAGGCCCAGCTTATTCGCGGATGATCCCACGCGCGCTTCCCCGGATGAACTCGATGACGTGGCGGACCTCGGGAACATTGCCCAGCTCCGTCTCCGCCCGGGCGAGCCCGTCGGCGAGCTTCGAGCCCTTGGCGAAGATGATGCGGTAGGCCTGGCGCAGGGCCTTCTTGGCCCCTTCATCCATGCCCACGCGCTTTAGTCCCACCCGGTTCAGGCCCACGAAGCGGGGCGGCTCGCCGCCCACCAAGGAGTAGGGCGGCACGTCCTGGACGATCTTGGCCATGGCCGCGATCATCACCACGCGGCCCACCCGGCAATACTGGTGCACTCCCGTGAACCCGCCGAACACCGCGTCGTCCTCCACCTCCACGTGCCCGGCCAGGGTGGCCAGGTTGGCCAAGATCACCCGGTCGCCCACGATGCAGTCGTGCGCGACGTGCGTGCCCACCATGATGAAGTTGTCCGAGCCCAGCCTGGTCTCGCCGCGGCCCCCGGCCGTGCCCCGGTGGATCGTGACCTGCTCCCGGATGCGGTTCCTGTCACCGATCACCACCGCCGTGTCCTCCCCTTGATATGACACGTGCTGCGGCGGGCCGCCGATGTACGCGAACGGGCCGATCCAATTGTCGCGGCCGATCACGGTCCGTCCCTCGATCACGGCATGGGCGGAAACCACCGTGCCCGCGCCGATCCTCACCTGGGGCCCGATCTGGCAAAAAGGCCCGACCGTGACGCTCGGATCCAGCTCCGCGCCCTTCTCGACCGCGGCCCGCGGGTCAATCGCCGTCATGCCTGGCCCCACTACTGTTTGTCCACCGCGGCGATCACCTGGTCCGTGATATCGAGCGCGGGGTTGCGATACAGGATCGGGTTGAAGCTCGGCATGTTGGCGGCCGGCGGCGACACGTCCAGGATCACGCAATAGCCGCCCTTCGACCCGATCTCTTCCATGACCTTGTTCAGCTTCTCCTCCAGGGGCTTCAGCTTGGCGTCGTTCTTTTTGCCCAGGTCCTGGGCGATCCTGGCCTTTTCATTCTGGAGGTTCTGCAGGGTGTTGTTATATTTCATCTGCATGCTCTGCAGCTCGATCTTCTTGGAGTTCATGGTGTAGTCGTCCCAGACCTGGCCCTTGGTCACGATCTCCTGGGTGAGCGCGCTGATTTGACCTTCCAGTTTTGCCAGCTCGTCCTGCTTGGCCTTGAGCGGCGCAAAGGCCTTGTCGCGCTCGTCGTCCAGGGATTTTTTCAGGACCTGGCCCTGCTTGCTCTGCTCCAGGACCTTGGTCAGGTTGACGAAGGCGACCTTGCAGCCCAGGTTCGCGTCGGGCGCCGGGGCCGCGGCGGCGGGAGCAGGGGCCGTTGCCGGCGCCGGAGCGGCGGCGGGCGCGGCCGGGGCCGCGGCGCCCTGGGCCGGCGCCCGGCCCGGCGGGGCGAGCGAGGCCGCGAGGGCCAGGGCGATGACCGCCAATCCTTTAAATGTTGATCTCATGACTTGTCCTTCCTTTCCCTGATTTTCCAGTCCGCGGCCGGCAGTCGCCCGGCGGCATTCGTTTTCAAGTTGTTACAGTACAACCGACATCAACCATGATTAATCTGGTTTTATTTTTTTGCCGCAGATGAACGCAGATGAACACAGATAAGAGAACTAATTTTCATTTATTATCTGCGTTAATCCGCGTTCATCTGCGGCTATAAATTTTTCCAAAGTTCCTTCCTTAGCCCCCGTGCGACCAAACTTCACAAGAACGACCCCACCGAGAAGACGAACTGCTGGGACTTGTCGTCCTTTCTGGGGTCAATGGGGAACGCCAGCTCAAAGCGCAACGGCCCCATGGGCGACATCCAACGCAGGCCGAAGCCCCAGTCCTTGAGCAGGTAATTCAAGTCCATGTCCTCATTGTCGTTGTACACGTTGCCCACGTCGTAAAAAATCACGGCCTTCATTCCCATTTCCTCGGAGATGGGAGCGATGAACTCGAACGACATGAGCGCGTCCTTGTTGCCGCCGATGGGGGTGAGGTCGCCGTTGTCCTCTCGGAACATGGGGCTGACCGACGCCACCTCGAACCCGCGCAGGCTCCGCGAGCCTCCCTGGAAATAGCGCTCGGAGATGAGCAGGGAGTCGCCCTGGTTGTAGCTCATCCAGCGGAAGCGGGCGTGGAAATCGCAATAGGTTCTGCCATAGACCGGCAGGAAGTAATAGCCTTCCACCGAGGTCTTGATGTAGTCGTTGCTGCCTCCGAAGATGTCGTATCCGGCGGTTTCCACGGACCCGGTGAGGCGGGTGCCGTCGGAGGGGTCGAGGTTGTTGTTGAGGGCGTTGTGGTCGAGGGTGAGGGTGAGGCTGCCGATGTCGGTGTTGTCCGGCTGCTTCTTATAGATGGTGGCCGTGCTCTGGTAGCTTTGCAGGTTGGTGACCACGTAGGCATAGGTGGCGTAGAAGCGCACGTTTTCGAGGTGGGGGATTCGGCGGCCCACGGTCAGGCTTCCGCCCCGGCGCTTGTCCACGAATTGCACCTGGTAAATTTCCTGGGAGAACAGGTCCACTCCCAGGTACCAGTCGGAGTCGAGGAAGTAGGGGTCTGCATAAGAGACCGAGCCGGTCTGGGTCTTGTCGGAGATGAGCGCGTTCAAGCTGAGGTTAGTGCCGCGTCCCAGGAAGT
>Ga0307378_10010992_pt1 | contig 11707 bp, 8 predicted proteins | sample UN1MG_FD_202238 | JGI IMG/M metagenome (GOLD analysis project Ga0307378, IMG submission 202238) | Soil microbial communities from Risofladan, Vaasa, Finland - UN-1 | ecosystem: Environmental > Terrestrial > Soil > Coastal area > Acid sulfate soil | place: Finland: Risofladan, Vaasa | collected...
TACTTGACGGAGTGCGATATAAGGTACACTATTAAGTAGTTGGGAAGGACTATAAAAAGCATCATATATTTACGACACATACCCACCCGGCTGGTCCGATTACTGGCCCGGCGACCCCACCGACCACTGCCACTGGGACTGGCTCAAGCGCAGCCTCTGGCCGCAGGAACTGCACGAGGCCGTCTGCGCCGATATGCTCCTGGAGATGCTCATAGACGACTGGGGCACATTGGGAGAGCTTTACGAGGAGGATATCCATACCATCCCGCGCTGGGTGCTTTAGTGAAACGGAGGAGTCATGAAAACCGTCATATTGATGCTCGTGCTGCCGCTGGTCGCTCTCGCCGGCCTGGACGCCGTGTTCTTGGTGGGGGATTTTTACCAATACTGGTCGGAAGTGGTTGAGTACGTGCGTGACGACCCGCGCTTCGAGGTTGTTTACTTTTATAATATCATGGATTTCACGCCGCCTCTTGAGTTTATGCGCAACTTCGATGCGCTCTTCATAGGAGGGACATATACAGAGGAACCGGATGAGTTCGGCGATAACCTGGCCGACTATGTGGACGGCGGCGGCTGTGTGGTATGTATCTCTGAGATGCTCTTTTATGACCCCGGGGGTTGGGGCATCGGCGGTCGCTGGCTGGATGATGAGTACGCTCCTTACGGACCTATACCCGGTGAATTTTATGTCTACGATTACCAGGATCTGAACATCCTCGAGCCCGAGCACCCGATATTTGAGGGGGTATCCCATTTAAGCGATGTGTATTACCATATCCTGCTTGAGCTCCGTCCCGGGGCCCATGAGATAGCCGATTTCCCCCTCTACCCCGGCATAGCCGTAAATGCCGGCAATACAGTCGTCGGTCTTGATTACACTAGTAATAATCCGCAAGGCTGGACCGGGGACGGGTTTCTCATCATGGCCAACGCCGCCTGCTACCTGGCCGCCCACTCCGACGTGAAGGAAACCTCCTGGGGAGTGATAAAAGCGGCTTTCGACTAGACCCTGTGCAATGTAAAACAAAGGGCGGTCGACCCGCCCTTCTTTATTGAAACGAAACAATTAAACCAGACCGGCGAGGTGGAGGCTCACCCGCACGTAGTGGTCGTACTCGGCGGTCTTTACGGAATTCTCGCCCTTGGCCCCGGCGTAGTAGGCGGCGTCGTGGAGGTGGCGCAGACGGATGAGGGAGAGGAGTGGACGCAGTGACCGGTGCGCCGCGCCCTCGTCCCAGTCGTTGGCCTGGTAGGCGGCGTGCCAGAGGGCGGCGAAAATTACCGGGGCGAATCGGTCCCGCTCCTGGAGGGCGAGCATAAAGTTGTCCGCGGCGGCGAGGCCGGCCAGGTCCTCCTCCAGATACCCCGCCCGCCAGCTCTCGGCGTCCATGACGGTCAGCCGGCCGGGCATCTCCTCGGGCGGCTCCAGGGGCAGGGTCAGGAGGTCGAGCTCCTTCCCCCTTTCCAGCTCCATGCGCCAGACGACCTGGCGCCACATCAGGTCCCCGTGGACGGGCCGGGGGCCGTGGAATACGGAACCACCCCCCTCCAGGCTCGACACCAGGCCGGCGATGATGGCGCGGTAGGCCTTCGAGTTGACCCGATACCCGCGCAGGGCGCGCAAGTCCTCCTCGGCTCGGTGGAAGACCCCCTCGTTGACCGGCCCCCGCCCGGCGTCGTACTTCATCCGCTGCGCGATCTGGTCGTGGAAGGAGGCGAGGGTGCGCAGGCTCTTAGCGAAGACCACCCGGACGCGCGCCAGCACCGACCCCGTCGGCACGACGCCCAGGAGCCCGTAGAGCTTCCACAGCACCAGCCCGACCTCGACGCCGGGGACGAACTCGTAGAAACCGACCAGGGTGTTGCCGGAGCGTGTATCCGCGAGACGGCCGACGGGCCGCGGCACGAGCTCGCTGGAAAGCGCCGTGGCGAGCTCCCACTCCCGGTCGCCGCGCCCGGGCTCCTCCCGGGGGAGGTAGCGCTTGGCCACCAGAGCGTGCTCTCCGCCAGCGCCGCGCACGTCCAGGCGGTAGAGGTAATTCGTGCTGGGCTCCCCCTCCCGCTCCAGCAGCGGTTCGATCTTGCACCCCGCGGGTTTGAAGAGGGGGTTGCGGGTCGCCATAGCGAATGGTCCGACGGAGGGCGAATCGAGCCGCAACCGGCCGGCGTTGCCGACACCGGCGCTCTTCAGGAGCGCCATCAGCTCCGGTGGCGAGAGGAAGGGGTCGGAGGCGAACCAGTCGCCGTCGCCGACGGTCAGAGGCACCCCGCCCGCGGGGGGCTTTTCCGGGGTGAGGAGGAGGGGGAGGTAGAAGGTGAACCCCCGGTCGCCGGCCGCCGGACTCAACTTCACCAGTAAATGTGTCTGGGGCGGGTGGTGCCAGAGGGTCTCTACATCGGCGCCGGCCAGCCGGGCGTCGGCGCCGGCTCGCCGGTCGTTAACGATACGCCAGCGGCGAGGGTCGGCTAAAAGGGACAACTGCCCCTTCACCGCCTCCACCACGCTCGTCTGGTTCGGTATGTCCAACGGGATTTCGATCCTGGGGCCTCTACTTCATCTTGCAGTATACGGGGGCGACGACTATAATGTCAACGCGTCGCTAATCTAAAGAGGGCATCGAAAAGCCCATCCCGTCGAGGTCCGCCCATGGAGATAAAGCTCGTCCGGAAGGTCTTGGAGGCCCACGAGGCCCTGGCCGGCGAAATCCGCGCCGACCTCGCCAAAAGGCGCATCTACAGCGTGAACGTCATGAGCTCCCCCGGCGCCGGCAAGACGACCCTCCTGGAGCGCACCCTGGCCTCCCTGGCCGGTGAGCTCCGAGCCGGGGTAATCGAGGGCGACATCACCACCACCCGCGACGCCGACCGCATCGCCCGGCACGACATCCCCGTGGTCCAGGTGAACACGGAGCCCTTCGGCGGCGACTGCCACGTCGGCGCCAATTTCGTCAAGACCGCCCTCGGCGAGCTGCCCCTCGAGGAGCTCGACCTGATCATCATCGAGAACGTGGGCAACCTCGTCTGCCCCGCCGAGTTCGACCTGGGCGAGGACGACAAGGTCGTCGTCTTCTCCATCACCGAGGGGGAGGACAAGCCGCTGAAATACCCGCTGATGTTCCGCGAGTCCAGCGCCTGCGTGGTGAACAAGCTGGACCTGGCGCCGCATCTGGACGTTGACCTGGCGGCCCTCCGCGCCAACATCGAGCAGGTCAACCCGAAGCTCGCCGTCTTCGAGCTCTCGGCGAAGACCGGGCGAGGGCTCAGCGCCTGGCTGGACTGGCTCCGGGCGAGGGTTTCCGCCAAGCGGGGCTAAATGTTTGGAGGCTATAATCGAGGGGGCGGAGCGCCCCCTTTTTGCACCTGGGAGACCCTTCTATACCGGAAGCGCTCCTTGCCACCCAAGTTTGCGGCGTGTTAAAATGCGCCGACGCAAGCCCGCAGGAGAACACCCTTGGACTACCGCATCGAGCCTCTCACCCCGGAGCGCTTCGACGATTACGTCAAGCCCTGCTGGGTTCCCGGCGAGGAGCTCGAGGAGGGGGCCCGGCTGAAGCGGGATCTGGTCACGCGCCAGCTCGCGGAAGGGCTGATCGGGCGCATCCTCTACGTCGAGGGGAACCCGGTGGGCATCGCCGAGGCGCTGCCGCTGGAGATAGCGCCTTTTAAAATCGCCGGCGTGGACACGGCGGTGATCCACTGCGTCTGGGTCAAACCGGACTGGCAGGGTCGCGGGCTGGCCCGGGCGCTCATCGGGGAGGTTCGCCGGGCGGCGCACCCCAGCGCGCTGGCCGTCTTCGGCTTCGACTACGCCGGTTTCATGCCCGCCGAGTTCTTCCTCCATCTCGGCTTCACCGAGCTCGAGGAACGGGACAACATCAAGCTGTTGTACCTGCGCCCCGAGGGCGCGCCGTCCGACGAGCCGCCCCGGATAAGCTGGCTGCCCCGGAATTACCGGCCTGCCTTGAAACCGGGCAAGCTCGTCGTCGAGGTCTTCGTGGACCACCACTGCCCCTACGCCGCCCTCATCGCCGCCCGGGTCGTCTCCGCGGCCAGGGAGCTGGACTCCGAAAGAATCGAGGTCCTGGTCCACGACGTCAGCCGGCGCGAGGACACCCTGCGCCTGGGGAAATCCCTGGGCGTCTTCGCCGACGGCGAGGAGCTCTTCCTCGGTCCGCTGCCCCGTGACGAGGTCCTGGAGCTGCTGCGGGTCAAGCTGGAATCCCTGGAATAGGGAGGCCCGGGGAGCGGGGTGATTGGCGGAGCGCGAAGGTCCCCCTCTCCCGGCGGGAGGAGCGTTCACCCGCGGGATCGCGGGTGAGGGCCGCCATAGCCCCCTCTCCCTTCTAGGGAGAGGGTAGGGGTGAGGGTCGAGGGTGGAAGCGTAAAGCGGCGGGGAATAAAATCCCCGCCCTACATTACGAACCGCACGACACCCCGTAGGGGCGACCGTCCACGGTCGCCCGTTTGATTGCAACTCGTAGGGGCCGACCGACGGCGCACCGTTTAGGTCGGCCCGCGGGCGGGTCAGGAGACCCGCCCCTACGTCATCGCAGCCGCGCGATGTAGGGCGGCCCCCCCCAACGGGCCGGCTCTTTTATTACTCCACGACGTCGCGCGAGTCCACATCACCACCTGTCCCACGAAAAACCGGCCCTTATGGGCCGGCCCATTTTTACTCCGCAACATCGCCTGACCCTTCAAGCACTGCCCGCCTACTAAAAAAACCAGTCCCCAGGGCCGGCCCCCGGCGCTACTTCGAGGAGAGCGGTTCCGGCTTGGGGAGGAGCGGTTCGAAGCTGATGGGGTCTTCCAGCTCGGGGTTGAGCAGCCGGTCGCACTCGATCAGGTCGTGGGGGGCCAGCGGAATCTGTGTATCTTCCGTGACCTCGGCGGCGGCCGGGAATACGGGGAGGAGGCGGCGTCTGATCGGGTCCTGATCCCCCATGATGAAGAGCGCCGGGTCCACGTTCACCCCGTCGCGCAGAACCTCGTAATGGCAGTGGTTGCCGGTGGCGCGGCCGGTTGCGCCTATGGCGGCGATGACCTCGCCGCGGCGGACCACGTCTCCGGGCTTGACGAAGGCGCTGGAGCAGTGGGCGTAGCGGGTCTGGAAACCGTACCCGTGATCCACGCGCACCAGGAGACCATAGGCTCCGGCGAACCTTGCCACCACGACGACGCCGTCCGCGGCGGCCACGATCGGCGATCCGTGGGGCGCGACCAGGTCCACGCCGTTATGGAACTCGATCCCGAAGTTGATCGGATCGCGCCGGTATCCGAAACCGGACACGTTGCGGCCGTTGGGTACGGGGTTGATCGAGGGGAAGTGGACCAGCATGTCCTCCTGCCCACGGGTCAGCCGGACCAGTTCATCGAACTGGTTCACCTGGCGGTCGAGAATGGCCCGCGCCTGCAGAACCTCGACCTTCAGTTGGTTGCCCTCGGTCAGCGCCTGACCGAGCTCGGGACCGCCGATGCCGGTCTCGTCAGGCAGGCCGGGGGAAAAACCGCGCACCAGCCGCACGGCGTCGTTGATCCCTTCCAGTTCCGTCGCCTCATCCACCATGTACCGGAGCTGATCCTTGCCTCGGTTGAGGCTCTGCCGTTGGCGGATGTCGCGGTATGTCAGGCGGAGGAGCTCCCCGTGCTCGGAGAGGCGGACGAAGTAGAGGAAGGCGAAGATGACGACGCCGGTTATTGCGGCCAGAACCAGGACCCCCACGAAGGTGAGGAGCGTGGCGGAAAGCCGGGAACGGCGGATATCCCGTCCGCGGTGGTTCTCCACCAGAATCGTGAATCCCCGGAGCTTCAACGTCGCATCCCAGTTGGATCTATCCCGCTCCCAGGCCGAGTGCCCAATCCCTAGATTACCGTCAAGTCTAACACAGCGCCGTGGCAAGGACAATAGGACCGGAGGAAATTCTTAACCGGATTAACACCCACTTAATATATAGACCAAAAGGGGGACCTTGGCAAGCCCCCCCGAAAGTCATGAACGATGAAAAGGCATCCCGAAGCCCGTCCCGGCGCAATCCCCCCTACGTCTTTTTTTTGTGCGAGCGAACCTCGGCGATGATGAGGCTGAGGATGACGAGCCCGACCCCCACCACCACGCAGGTGTCGGCCGCGTTGAAGGTCGGCCAGGTGAAGCTGCCGAACTTGAAGTCCAGAAAATCCACCACGCCGCCCAGGCGGATGCGGTCCACGAGGTTGCCGAGCGCCCCGCCCAGGATGAAACCGAAGCCCCAGAGCTGCAGCTTGCTGATATCCCGGCCCAGGCCGAGCCAGGCGACCATAGCCAGGGAGACCAGGGCCTGGATCGCCATGAAGACGTAGGCCATGCCCGGCACGCCCCGCATGAATCCCCAAACCACGCCGGAGTTCTGACCGTGCACCAGGTTGAAGAAACCGGGAATGACTATCACACCGTGACGCTGAGGAATGGTCAGCGTGATGGCGATCTTGGACGCCTGATCAATGACGAGCGCCACCAGAGCGAGCCAGAGCGCCAGGCTCCGTCCCTTCAGCGTTTCCCCGAAGGATTTCCACCCCGGCCAGGGCATCAGCCCACCCCCAGCTCGCGGGCGCAGCGGCGGCAGACCTCAGGCTCCCCGGGCAGGCCCGGCACCAGCGTCTCGACGTGCCAGCAGCGCGGGCACTTGTCGCCTTCGGCCTCGGTTATTTTCAAACCGATAACGTAGTTCACGCCATCGAGAGTGTACTGAATCCACGGTGAGTTTATCTCCTCACCGGTTTCATCGGCCGGCTCATGGATTGCCAGTGAGGAGACGATGAACAGGTCCATCAAGTTTTTCTCACCACATTCTTTCAACCTCTCATAGGTTCCTCGCTCCTGAGGGATCAGCTCCACCGCGGCCTCAAGAGAGTTGCGCCCGGCAGACCTGAACTCCTCCATCCAGGTGTTGAATCCCGGAGTTCCATCCCTCGTCAGTAATAGGTGCTCCCACCGCTTGGCTATCTTTTCGTTTATCCACTCGGACAAGTCCGGCCAGTCGGCCAGGTGGACCGACGCCTCACGCTCGCCGGGCAACTGCTCCCAGAGCTCCTCGGCGGTGAAGACGAGAATCGGCGCCGTCAGCCGGGCCAGCGCGTCGGCGATGACGAAGAGCGCGGTCTGGGCCGCCCGGCGCTCGGGTGAATCCGCGGCCGAACAGTACAGCCGGTCCTTCAGCACGTCCAGGTACACTGCCGACAGGTCCACCGTGCAGAAGTTGTAGACGAGGTGGTACACCCGGTAAAATTCCAGGTTCTCGTAAGCCTTCGTCACCCTGTCCGCCACCTCGGCCAGCCGGTGCAGCGCCCAGCGGTCTATCTCGAAAAGTTCTGACTCGGCCACCGCATCCGCGGTCGGGTCGAAATCGTGGAGGTTGCCCAGGAGGAAGCGCCAGGTGTTGCGGATGCGACGATAGGCGTCGGTGTTCCGCCTGAGTACCTCATCCCCCAGGCTGATGTCGCTCTTGTAATCGGCCGACGTGGCCCACAGGCGCAGGATGTCGGCGCCGTATTCACCGATGATGGTCTCGGGCAGGATGGCGTTGCCGAGGCTCTTGTGCATCGCCCGGCCTAGGGCGTCCAGCACCCACCCGTGCGTCAGCACCCGGCCGTAGGGCGGCTCGCCCTTCAGGGCCATGCCGGTCAGGAGCGAGACCTGGAACCAGCCGCGGTACTGGTCGCTCCCCTCCAGGTACATGTCCGAGGGCCAGACGAGGCCGTCCTGGGCGCGCTTGAGGACGGCGAGGTGGCTCACACCGCTCTCGAACCAGACGTCGAGGATGTCGGTCTCGCGCCTGAAGCCCCCGGCGCCGCACTTCGGACAGACCAGCCCCGGTGGGACGAGGCTCTCGATGGGCTCGGTGAACCAGGCGTCCGAGCCCTTCTCGGCCGCGAGGTCCCGGGCCAGGGCGGCCACCCGCGCGTCCAGCACCAGCTCGCCGCACACGGTGCAGTAGAGTCCGGGAATCGGCACCCCCCATCTCCGCTGGCGGGAGAGGCACCAGTCCGGGCGCAGCTCGAGCATGCTGGCCATGCGCTCCCGCCCCCAGACCGGGACCCAGTCAACCCGATCCACCACCTCCAGGCACCGCTTCCGCAGGTCGTCGTGGTCCACGTCCAGGAACCACTGTTCGGTGGCGCGGAATATCACCGGCTCCTTGCAGCGCCAGCAGTGGGGGTAGGAGTGGACGAGCTCCCCGGCGTAAAGGAGCGAGCCGTTGCCGCGCATGTGCTCGAGGATGGGCCCGTTGGCCTCGAAGACGTTCATGCCGGCCCAGAGCCCAACCTCGTCGGTGAAGCGCCCGGCGTGGTCCACCGGCACCAGCACCGGCAGATCGTGCTCCCGCCCGGTGTGGAAGTCCTCGGCCCCGTGCCCCGGGGCGGTGTGGACCAGCCCCGTACCCTGCTCCAGGGTGACGTAGTCTGCGGGCACGAAGACGGAATCACGCTCCAGGAAGGGGTGGCGGCACACCAGTCGTAAAAGCTCCTCACCCATGAGCGCATGAACCTCTTTCACCCCGCTCCACCCCAGGTCACGACAGACCTGGCCAAAAAGCCCCTCGGCGATGAGGTAGCGCTCCCCCGAGTGCTCCACCACCAGGTAGCGCAGCCGGGGGTGAACCGCCACCGCCACGTTGGCCGGCAGGGTCCAGGGGGTGGTGGTCCAGATGAGGGCGTACGCGCCGTCGTGGCCCCCCGAGAAAACACCGTCCGGATCGCGGACGACCGGGAAGCGGACGTAGATGGAGTGGCTGGAGTGGTCTTTATACTCCACCTCGGCGTCGGCCAGCGCCGTCTCGCAACTGGCGCACCAGAACACAGGGCGGAGCCCCTTGTAGACGTAACCCTTCTCCACCAGCCCCCGGAAGGCATCGAGCACCGTGGCCTCGTAATCGCGGTCCAGGGTCAGGTAGGGCCTCTCCCAGAGGCCGAAGACGCCCAGGCGCTTGAACTGGCCGCGCATGGTGTCCACGAAACCGAGCGCGAATTTTCTGCACTCCCGGCGCACGTCGCCGATGGACATCTCGCGGAATTTATCACCCAGCTCCCGGGCCACCTTGTGCTCGATGGGCATGCCGTGGCAGTCCCAGCCAGGCACGTAGGGGGTGTCGAAACCGCGCATGGACTTGTACTTGACGATGACGTCCTTGAGGACTTTGTTCAGCGCGGTTCCGGCGTGAACCTCGCCGTTGGCGTACGGCGGCCCGTCGTGGAGGATGTAGGAGGGCTTCCCCTTTGCTTTCTCCCGCAACAACGCGTAGATGCCGATTTCCTCCCAGTGGGCCAGTCTTTCCGGCTCCCTCGTGGGCAGACCGGCCCGCATGGGGAAATCGCTAACCGGCAGGTTGAGCGAGTCCTTATAGGTCTTCTCTCCCATCGTCGCACCCTTTTAATCGCAGAACGAATATACCCCACGCGAAACGAAGCAACGCCCTCGGCGTAACTGCGACGGCGAAGCCGTAAACCGAGCAGAGCGAGCTATGCCCCCGGCAAAAAGTAGGGGACAGGCTAGCAGGGGACGGGTTGGGTTGTCAAGCGGTTGTCCCGGGGGGACCATATATCCAGGGGGCCTCCGGGGAATCCATTCACTACGGTCCGATTGCGGGCGTTTCCCGGGAAGTAGTTTTTTCCAGCGCGAGACGCTCCTTCACCGCGTCCATCACGAAGGTGCTCGAAGCGAGGAATAAGAAGAAGGAACCGGCTATGGGTATGGTCAGGGGAAGAACGAAAATCGCGTCCACCATCCCCTGGATGAAGGTGAGAAGCCAGATGCTGCCGAGGGCGATGGAAAGGTAGCCGATGAACGTCCCGCGGTGCCGTATGCCGCCCAACGTGTACCTGCTCAGCTTGACGACGATGGTGATGAGGCACCCGAGCCCGATGAGCCCCGTCGAAAGAAGAGCGTAGATGAAGATGTTGTGCGGGTGCCTGGGGTAAAACCCGAACATGCGGAACATATACGGCATGACCGGGTTGAAATACCCCTCGAAGTTCGAGTGGCCGATTCCCCATACCGGACTATTCATCCAGAACTCGAAGGACCGGTACCACATTATCGGCCTGGCGAGCGATGAGGTGATGTCCGCCACCTGCCCCGCCGACTCGGTGCTAACCACGACCTGCTGAAGCTCCTGGGGGTCAACGAGCCCCGCCCCCCTGGACCCCAGGACCGGTATCGTGACGCAGAGGGCCACTGCCAGCGCGAGGGGGACAACCACCAGGTAGAGCTTCAGGCGCTTTTTGGGAGGCGGCAGCGCCAGGGTGAGAAACAGGATGCCGGCGGCCAGACCGAAGACGCCTCCGCGGGAGTAGGTGAAGATGGAGAGGACCGCCCCGGAAAGGGCCAGGACGAGTGAGAATACTTTCCAGCGCCAGTTCCGCCAGTAGAAGAACATGACGCTGTACAAAAGGGCGCAGGACGCGCTGAAGTAGACGAAGGAGTTGGGTGAGTAGAAGCTCCCGTCAACCCGGAACACGTCCGCGTACATCGATATGGACTGGCTCTCGTGGGAGAGGTCCGCCGTGTAGGTCACGCCCTTGATGAGCTCGAAGTACCCCGAGCCGAGGGAGTAACAGGCCCCCACGGTGAAGGCTTTGATCAGGCTCTCGAGCTCCCGCTCGTCGCGGATGTAGAGGCGGACGTAAACGTAGACCGTGGAGGCCAGGAGGAGGGGGATGAGCTCGAGCACCCCGTGGACGGCGAACCGGCTGACGAGGGTGGAGAAGATGATCGTGACCAGCCATATACCCAGCGGCTTGGAGAGCGGCGTGGGTTTAGGCTTCTCCCCCTCGTATCCCTGCAGCTTGTCGAGGACGATCACGAAGAGGTTGATGAGGAACATGAAGAGCGCGGGCGTGAAGTAGAACTCGTCGCTGCCGAACCGGAAAAGGAGGCCGAGGGGCATGAGGGCGACCAGAATCCTCGCCCACCACAGCCTCGCCTTCTCGTGGGCGAAGACGAGAAAAAGCGCCGCGGGCGCTATCAGGGCCGCCGTGGCCAAGAGCCCGATCATGAACCGGCGGGTGTAGGCGAAGTAGGTGAAGGTGAAGGCGACCAGGATGCACAAAAGGGCCAGGCCGGCCCAGCCGGCGAAGCGGTAGATCGGATGACGTTCCTTTAGTTCGAGCTCGCTCACGGCGTCCAGCGGGAGTAGCCGTAGATGTGGTCATTCCAGTACACGCCGTCCAGGTCGGAGTAGCGGACGCCGTCGGAGGAGTCGGCCTGAATGAAGCGGTCGTCCCCGGCGTAGATGCCTACGTGGCTGGGTCCGGCGCTGTAGGTGGAGAAGAAGACCAGGTCTCCGGGCAGGAGTACGTCGCGGGTGACGCGCCGCCCCTCGCGGTACTGGGGGCCGGCGGTGCGGGGGACCTCGATACCGTTCTGCTTGTAGACGCGCCACACGAGGCCGGAGCAGTCGAAGCCCGAGCTCGAGGTGCCGCCCCAGACGTAGGGCGAGCCCAGGTAACTCTCTGCGGTGGCCACGACGGCCTGGCGCCAGGCCTCGCCGGGACCGGCGGTCTCGAGCTCGACGTACCGCGCGGCGACCCACCCGGCGCGGCCGTCCTCGAGCTGAACGAAATACCAGCCCTCCCGGCGGCGGTACGCCCGGAAAGATGTGTCGGCGGAGAGGTGGGCGATGATGGCCGAGCCATCGGTGGCCTCGGTGCGCAGCGGGGCCCGGTTCGGCTG
>Ga0307378_10010993_pt1 | contig 11706 bp, 11 predicted proteins | sample UN1MG_FD_202238 | JGI IMG/M metagenome (GOLD analysis project Ga0307378, IMG submission 202238) | Soil microbial communities from Risofladan, Vaasa, Finland - UN-1 | ecosystem: Environmental > Terrestrial > Soil > Coastal area > Acid sulfate soil | place: Finland: Risofladan, Vaasa | collected...
ATCTAACTGGTCAGAGAGGGGGAGAGGTTTTGAGAGGGGGGCGAAGCCCCCCTCTCTCTTATACTCCCCTCTCCAGCCAATATGAGCTCTAGTCTAGAAAAATGCTTCTGTCTGGAGAGGGGTAAGGTGTGAGGTAAGACTATCAACCAAATGCAAATAGAACCTTAAAATGAATAACTTGTGACTTTCCGTAATTGATAATACACTGTATTGTACTTCGGAGGTGGGTAATGAAAGCTTTAATAGTCTATGATTCGGCCTACGGGAATACGGAGCAAATTGCCAGAGCTATCGGCGGTGCTATTAGCGGTGATGTAAAGGTTATTCGTGCGGGTGACGCAAGCCCTTCCGACCTGGAAGCGATTGACCTTCTCATCGTCGGTGCCCCGACTCAGAGGGGCAGAGTGACACCGCCGATACGGGACTTCCTTAACAAAATTACGAAACCGGCATTGAAAGGCATTGATGTAGCTGCGTTCGATACCAGACTCACGACGAAATGGGTCGGTATCTTCGGCTACGCTGCGGGAAGAATCGCGCGCAGTTTACAAAAAATGGGCGGTAATCTCGTTGTGAATCCTGAAGGCTTCTTCGTCAAAGGTACCGAAGGCCCGCTCAAAGAGGGAGAGCTGGAGCGGGCTGCCGGTTGGGTAAAAGAGATTGTTAAGAGTAAATAATAGTGCTTCCGGTCAGGGATAAATAAAGAGAGCAGGAGGCATTCTCAATCATGGGCGACTACCTCGTATAGCTCGCGAACCGGCGGTGCTGCGGAATGACGCTTGACTTTATCTGCCCGCTCCTGGTAGTGGCCGGTCTGTTCGTCGGCAACAGCATCCTCCTCACTGTCCCAAAAGGCAATACTGATGCATTGGCCTGTTTTACGGTCAGCCAGCAGATAGCCGCTCCGATATCCTTTCCGCAATCTTACCGCAGGGATAACGCCCTCCTCAAATTTACGGGATTATCAAAGGCTTTAAGGGCACTTAATACGGCCTGTAAACGGGTCCCTCCGAATGTTCCCGGGGATGTCCGTGTTTCTAGCGCAGCATCTGCGTCTGAGACGAATCACCATTGCACGAACATGGGGATGTTTGCCCTTCCATGCGTATATTTTTACACTGGCCGAGGTAAACAATTAGCTGGCGGTAAAGAGTATTATAGTATTCTATTATTTGAATCGATGTTACTGCGCCATAAGCCTGTAGCGGCGGAGTGCTAGCGGCAGAAAAGCAAGAATAATTGCCCCGTCCCAGGCAAGCGTTTTCCATAGTGATGCTGAAATGCTTCCTCCTAATGCGAGTGCGCGCATCGTGTCTACCATTGGTGTAACTGGATTAATCTGCGCAAAAACCTGTAACCATGTAGGCATTGTCTCGATAGGAACATAAAGAGAGCTTGCAAAGACAAGAGGGAATACCCAGACGAAGCCGGCTACTTGTGCTGTCTCTACATCTCTAACTGATATCCCGATGAATACACCAACCCAGGTTAGAGCTATACCAAAGAATATTATGAGTGCTACACCGGCAAACACAGGTAACACTCCATTCTCAAATCGGAAACCCATGATGCTGCCCACAGCAATCATAAGCGATATTAGAATAGCATAGCGAGCAGCATCGGCAACGACCCGGCCTGTGAGGAATGCGGGGCGGGACATCGGTAAAGAACGAAAGCGGTCTATCATACCCTTGGATAAGTCTTCGGCCAGACCAACACTCGTCTGTGTGGAACCAAATACCACGGTCTGCACCATGAACCCCGGTAAAAAGTATTGAATATAGGCAATACCACCAGTCCTGATAGCACCACCAAAGACGTAATTGAACAGGAGTAGTAAGACTACATTCAATAAAGCGTTGAAAACCAGCAATTGAGGTAGCCTGATATACCTCAGCATATTGCGCCACGTCATGACACCTATATCAGATAGGGCATTTGACAAATTATCGCTTACACTCATACTCATTTATTACCTGATGACGGAGTGCTTGATGAGTCTTCTTTTAACTCCGTGGTTTCTTCGGCTGGGTGCCCTGTGATAGCCAGAAAAACGTCGTCCAGAGTCGGCGGTTTCAGAGCAAGCTCGGCGATTATTATTTTCTCTGCATCAAGACGGCGAACTACTTCTGGCAATAATGCTGTTCCCCCGGCTGACGGTAGAGTGATTTCTCCTATGTCAGGATAGCTATGTAATTTATCGCCACCTAACTCTTTTAGAGCATTATTAGCTTTTGATATTTCACTACGGTCAGCAATCCTTACTCTTACAAGAGTATCACCGCCACAGCAATCTTTTAATTCTTGATTGGTTCCTTCACGAAGGATTTTACCTTTATCGATTATTGCGATTTTATTGGCCAGTCTATCAGCCTCTTCCAGGTATTGCGTGGTCAGAAAAACGGTTTTACATTCTTTTGCCTGAGCTGCAATCACCTCCCACAGTCCAAGGCGACTGCGTGGGTCAAGTCCGGTTGTCGGTTCATCTAAAAAGAGAATAGATGGTTTAGCAACTAGAGTCGCGGCCAGATCAAGGCGGCGCCGCATTCCACCCGAATAAGTCTTTACCTTCCTGTTCGCGGCATCTGAAAGTTCAAATTGTTCAAGTAGTTCTTTCGCTCGTGCTTTAGCTTTCGGCTTGCCCAGGTGATAAAGATAGCCAATCATCTCCAGATTCTCTTTCCCTGTGAGAATCTCTTCTACTGCCGGATACTGGCCAGCAAGGCCAATAACGGATCGTACTAATTGAGCTTCGTGAACTACATCATAACCGGCGACGTGAGCGGTGCCGGAGTCCGGTCTGAGTAAAGTTGTGAAAATACGTACAAGGGTTGTTTTACCCGAGCCATTCGGCCCCAGCAATGCAAAGACTGTACCTGGTTCGACTACCAGCTTAATGTTGTCCAATGCTTGCACCTTGCCGAAGCGCTTGCTTATCGCCACAGCATTGATAGACGCATCCGTACATACGTCGTTTCCTTGCATGTTTCTATGGTTAGATGCCAATTTTCATCCCTCAATGACTATTTTATGACTATATCAACGTACTATAATTTTAGGTTCTTATGTTACTGCTAAATTAGTTGAATGTCAATGGAAGAAGGCTCTTGCGGGCCTGATTAAAAGAAGCATCATGTTTCGTCAAATTATTAAAAAAGGGGAGCATCACTGCTCCCCTTTGATTATCTCTAGAATGTTAGCTCATCATCGAACAAACATAGGATGTCTACCTTTTATTGCATGCGTTTCGCTGGATAATATATCTATTCTATTTGCCGGAGCGTATTTTATTCACTTGAGATCGTAAAAACCCCAGGGCGACGAACGGCGAAATTCAGGAGACGTCTCATATCGTGGTTGACCCGTGATATACTCCGGGGGCCTCGCTATTTCCAATGTTAACGCGTTGGGTTCACAGGTGATGACGCAGACACCGCATCCCATGCATTTTTCATTAATAATTCGGGCCTTCATCTTCTTAGAGTCAGGAATTTTCACCATCTCGATGGCATCAAACGGGCAGCGATCGATGCAAGTCTGGCAACCACTGCACGACTCGGTCTCAACGGTAGCCCTGTAACGGCTGGGGCCCAGCAGGTCAAACCTCTTGGCGCGGGTGAGAGAATATAATATCTCACAGCAACATGTACAGCAAAAGCAGACTCCTATATGGACAAGCCCGGCTTCCTCAGCCTTACGAACAATATCAAAAGTTTCTTCAAGGGAGACTTCTCTTAGCAAACGGTTCGGCTGGTTGATATAGTATTCTCCCCTGGAATTATCAAAACAGGCAAAACATGTTTCCTGCGGGTGATCGCACGCCGCCCAGAGTTTTCGGCAACCGCAAGGAGCGATTATTCTCCTTTTTGCATTGTGGATGGTGACCCGAAAATCCTCCTCCGGCAAAATCTGCTCCGGGGGGATTTTGGGGCTGAGTTCGAGGGCCCCGATAGCCGGCCATACCCTGTGTACCGGACGTCCTGTGGTCTCTTGCCTCCGGATATAACCCTCTACGAACATGTCAGACCATTCATTCCGAAAGAAGTCCCCCCATAGTTCCTTTACATTCTCAGGAACAGGCTCTACCGCTGGATCGCCAACGACGTCATGATGGAAGGCCAGGAGGGATGTATGAAAGGCATACTGGGTTTTTCCCCGGGTGAGCACCCCTCTGTCTACAAGGTCATCAAGTTTTTTGGAGAGGCTTTTCTCGTCGACCTTAAGCCTGCTCGCCAGTTCCGGGCAGGTCGCCGGGGCGAACAACTCGAGAAGCAATTGACTTTCTTCAGGGGTAAACATTGCCTCGAGAATGCTGATAAAACGCCTGGACACAGGAGCGCCTAACTTTTCTGCCAGCTTAATGTGAGCATCGGTTTCTTTCATGATGAACCTCCTTTTAGTCCCGTCTATCTGGTAACGGGCAGACTATCGCTAACCTTTTTGTATTTTACTACTAAACTACCCTGATATGCGAAACTAAATTCCCTGAAAACTCTCGGTCAGGTTATACCATAGCCTTATATCTAATGTCTAATGGAGAAATACCTGCTTATTCTAACGTGTAAATATAACAGCCCCCGATTCCGTGACAGGGTCGAGGGCTATTATTAATCTATTTAAGGCTGGTTTTTAGTCACCATTGCACAAATATGGGAATGTCTGTTCCGCTTTAGGTATAGCTACATTGAGGGGCGCGGCTATGCCATCACAAGGGCATAGGCACAATACACCAAGTTTAGCCTTCCGGTTGCGGGTGTGAGCTGTATGCGGTGGCCACCACATGGATTGTTCGCCGGGAAGAGCTGTCAAGAATCAAGAAGCGTGACTACGATGGCGAAACCTTCATCATTCACACAGCCAGGCATGGTAAGGGGGCGAAACACCTTATTCCGGACGCTCTCAAGCCTATATTTGCCGGCTACCGGCCGAAGGAGCACAATCCCTCTGCCATGTCACAGATGTTCAAGCGTATCTGTGCTAAAGCAGGGCTGGAACACAAGAAAGGTTCGGGGTGGGATAGTATAAGATACAGACTCAATACTTTCATGTCATTTCCTGGTTTCTCAGCTGACCGGGGCGCAAGCCAGCAGCCTGGGTCAGCAGCCATCATGTCATCAGCGCCTTTAAAACCTGTTCATCGGTAATAACGATACGGCGGCGCTCCAGCCTGATGGCTCCCTTCTCCTCCATGACCCGCAGAGACCTGTTGACCACCACCCGGCTGGTACCCACCATGGCCGCCAGGTCTTGCTGCGTAAAATGCGGTAAAAGATCCCCTCCCACGGCGGTGGCTTGCTTAAGAATCAACCTGGCCAACCGGCTGATAACTTGGCCGAACGACAAAACCTCCACCAGCGATGAATCACGGCGGACCCTGGAGGCTAAAACTCCGGCCACATTTCGCGCTATCTTTGGATTACTATTAAAGAGCCTCTCCACATCTCTTTTTCTGACAGCGTAGAGTCGAACGGGCGTCATCGCCAGCATATTAGCCGCGCTCCCGCCGCCGTCAAACGTTGACACGTCATTTAAAGATTCGCCACTGGTAGCGACATTTAAAATTTGCTCTTTCCTGTCAGCCGATTGTTTATATACCTTCACCGCGCCGGATACTACTAAATACATATATTCGGACTGGTCGCCTTCAAACAGCAAAGTCTCACCTTTTTCAATCTTTTTCTCGAAGGCGATATACTTCCTGACCTCCTTAAGCTCATCTGGAGTTAGTCCGGCAAAGTAGTGCATTTTAGCTAATATTTTTATTGTGACCGCCATATTACACCAGCTTGAAGAAAGTGCAGGTATTTACGTAGCGCTTAAAACATAATGTAAGTAACTCAATCGGATTTGTCAAATCGCAATTAATTCTCAACATAGAATTCACCACAATTTGCTGACCCTGAGAAAGTACTTCAATAATCAAAAAAGGGGTTAAAAAATGGGTTGACAATATGTGTAACTAATGTTACTATGTCATATAAGTTACAAACTAATAAATATCGCAATTTTGTTAATTATGATTACGTATATGGATACGTAATCACACTATATCTGATATTAATATATAAAAATGCGTAATTATAGCCATATTGTCGAGGGAGGAGGAACGCAGAGATGAGATGGGGAATGGTCATAGACTTAAGCAAGTGCATGAGGTGTCATGGTTGCGTGGCCGCCTGCAGGGTTGAGCACTTCCTCCCTCTGGGCATAACCTGGCCGAGATTGATTGCCTGGGAAGAGATAGTCGGGGAAGAGACAACATACCCGGTGCGGTGTAATCACTGCCAAGAAGCACCGTGTGTAAAGGTGTGTATCACCGGAGCCACCCAGCAGCGTGAAGATGGGATAGTCTGGGTAGACCAGGACAAGTGCGTTGGCTGTAGATATTGCATAATCGCCTGTCCCTACCAGAACCGGTCTTTTCTCTCCAAGGATAAGGACACGGGATATTTCCCCGGTTACGAACTGACCGACTTTGAAAAAGCCGGTAAGCGGTTATACCCTCACACCACCGGTACGACGGAGAAGTGCAATTTTTGCATGGAAAGGATTGATGCCGGGCTAGCCAAGGGACTCAAACCGGGAGTGGACCGCGAAGCCACTCCTGCCTGCGTCAACACCTGCCCGTCCCGGGCACTTACCTTCAGTGACCTGGATGACCCCGACGGCGAAGTAAGGCAGCTGATAAGAGATTATAAGGGATTCCAGCTTCATCCCGAATATGATACTGACCCGTCGATATATTATATCGACAAGGGGCGGAGAGGAGTCTAAAAATGGCGTTACGGCAGTGGATGGTAACACACGAGTGGATGGTAAAACCCACCCCGCAGACAGAGTGGATTGAGCGAAGAGGTATACTGGTCTGGATTGCTGAGGTGTTTACCTCACTTGGCGCCGGACTTTATTTAGTATCACTATTCTATAACAACCTGTGGGGTATGGCTGCTGCCTGGCTTATCGTAATGTTCTTAAAAGTTCCGCTACACATTATCTACTTCGGCAAACCGTTGAGGTTCTGGCGCACATTAATCCCCATTACTGACTCATGGAAGACGTCGTGGTTTACCAGAGGCATTAATTTCACCATTTACTTCGGTAGCATTGTTTTTATACAAATCCTTGTTACCTACTTCTTCCCGGGTACAGGCTGGGATATTGCCTTGAGGGTATTAGGCGGAATATTTGCCTTTCTCGTCGGCATATACAGCGGTTTTATCATGAGCTACTGCAAGAGCCTTCCGTTCTGGAATACAGCTTTGATACCCCTGATTCTGCTTTTTGCCGGCGTCGCCGATGGGTTTGCCCTGATGCTGGCGGTCGGTATGGCCGATGCTTCGGTTGACATTATGGCAGTGGAATTTGGCAGCCGCATCCTGCTGACCGTCAATATCATTCTTATGGCAGTCTTTCTGTGGAACGCCACCTACACCTCGAAAACATCCAAGTACTCAGCGATGCTGTTGCTAAAGGGCAGTCTCGCCAGACCCTTCTGGGTGGGCGTGATTGCCGTCGGTTTTATTATACCGTTAGCCATATCGGTCTCCAGTATATTTGCCGGCGAGGCCTCGGCGCCACTATTAGTCACCGCCATTGTACTGCACACGATAGGCGCTGTTCTTCTCAAATACGTCCTGCTGAAAGCCGGCGTACATAATCCCATACTGCCGGCAACAACATCTGCTTACCATTAAACCGGATAATTATGGCAACGGGTTGAAGGAGTTAGAGAAGATGGGTGAAAAGAAAATTGTAAAAACCACCTGTAAGGGTTGTCACGGAGGTTGCGGTGTTCTGGTTACCGTTGAGGACGGAGTTATTACCCACGTAGAGGGAAACCCGGAGACTTCAACCGAGGGAACAATGTGCGCCAAGGGATTATCCGCTTTACAGCATGTTAACAATCCCTACCGGCTTAAGTATCCCCTGAAAAGGACTGGCAAAAGAGGCGATGGCAAGTGGCAGAGGATAAGCTGGGACGAGGCGCTTAACACCATCGCCGAAAAGATTAATGAAGCCCGGGAAAAATACGGTCCGCACACAATTGCTGTATCCCAGGGAACGGGCCGGGGTTGTAACCGGTATATTCACCGATTAGCCAGGTCTATAGGTTCCGCCAATACTATAACCCCCGGCTATGTCTGCCACAGTCCGAGGCTAGGCATATATGGACTGGTAACCGGCTACGGGCGGCTGTACTGTGACTATCACGGGTGGGGAGGTGAATACCCCAAGACACAAATAATTCTAGCCAAGCAACTGGAAATAAGCAGCGCCGATTCTGAAATGGCCTATTACTTCATGAAATCACTGAACCATGTTAAAAATCTGATTGTGATTGACCCCAGGGCAACCGCCATGACATCGAGGGCAACCCTGTGGCTGCAACTCAGACCTGGTACCGATGCTGCCCTGCTCCTGGGCATGATGAACGTCATCATCAATGAGGAGATATACGACAAGGAGTTTGTTGATAATTGGACCTACGGTTTTGAAGAATTAAAGGAAAGAGTTCAGGAATATCCTCCAGACAAGGTGTCTGAAATCACCTGGGTTCCTAAAGAAAAGATTATTCAGGCGGCCCGCCTGTTTGCCATAGACACTCCGGGAACTATTCAGGTTGGCAGTTCCTTAGAGAGGCAGGCTAATGCTGGGCAGAATATCAGGGCCGTGGTAGACCTGTGCGGAATAACCGGCAACATTGAAAGACCGGGAAGCATGATGAGCTGGGTCTTGCCCGATACCGGACTGATAGAGGACTTCATCTTTGAAATTACATTAACTGATGAAATGAAGAGCAAAATAAAGGGAGGTGATATCTATAAAATGGGGGCTTCCCGCACCTCTCACTCCGATACCATTATCAAGGAAATAGTGGAAGACCACCCGGATAGAATAAGGGTGTGGATTGCTATAGCCGGGCAACAGATAGTCCACCTGGCCAATACCAAGTACGTGGTAAAGGCGTATGAAAAGGAAGACCTCTTCCGCGTCCAACTTGACCATTTTATGGGGCCGCAGGCAGAATACGCTGACATTGTGCTGCCAGCGGCCCACTGGCTGGAGATGGAAGATATCTTTGATATGCACCCGCGCTTCATGATTGAAGCCATAAACAAGTGCGTTGAGCCCCCGGGTGAAGCCTGGCCAGACAATAAGATAGTCCTGGAGATAGGCAAAAGGGTTGCACCAGAGCACTGGCCCTGGAATACCGTTGAAGAGATGCTGGACTATCAATTAAGAAAGGGGAATATTACCTGGAAGGAATTCAGCGAGAAGGTGGTTGTGGCCAGGACAGGAAAGGAGCAAATCTATTATAAATACAAGACGGATTACTGGAGGCAGGGGGGCGGCTTCCCTACCCCCACCGGAAAGCTGGAATTATATTCAACTGTCCTGAAGGAGCTGGGGTACGACCCGCTGCCACAATTCGTCGAGCCAGGCGAAAGCCCCGTTTCGACACCGGAACTGGCGAAGGAATACCCCCTGGTGCTCACCAGCGGGTATCGTCAACCCTTCTACTTTCTTGCCCAGTACCGGAATATCCCCTGGCTGAGAAGCTTCGGGGTTTACCCGGTTGCTCAAATTAACCCCTCGACAGCAAAGAAGCATGGAATCAAGGACGGTGACTGGATATGGATTGAGTCGCCCAGAGGCAGAATCAGGCAGCTAGCCAGGGTGTTTCCCGGGATTGACCATCGGGTTGTTATGGCTACTGCCAACTGCTTCTATCCTGAAGAACCCGGGCCGCTTCACGGGCTTTTAATATCCAGTCCCAATGTCCTGACTTCCAATGAGCACTTTGACCCGATGTATGGTGCTCCTGACCTCACCTGCCTACTGTGCAAAATATATAAAGTGGAGAAAGAGGATATGAAGGGCCTGCCTGAAGGGGCATACCGGCTTCAAGGGTACGAAGGAGATATCGGCACGGTTCCCCTGGGACAAGAAGGGAAAATGCGTAAAAAAAGTAAGAAGTGAGCAGCATAGAATGGAAGATACCGAAAAATTTGATGTCATTATTGTTGGGGCCGGGCCCGCCGGAACCACAGCCGCCTATGTCCTGGCTAAGGCAGGGCTGGAAGTCCTACTGGTGGAGCGAGGGTCATACCCCGGAGCCAAGAATGTATTCGGCGGCATCCTTTACACTCCCGTTCTAAACCGGCTTATACCCAACTTCTGGGAGGAAGCACCCGTAGAGCGCCAGATCAAGGGCATAAAAATATTTCTGATATCGGAGAAGAATGCTGTGTCCATCGGGGTAGAGAGCGAGGAGCACAACCAGCCACCCTACAACAACAGTTTCACCGTATACCGGTCCAAGTTCGACAGCTGGTATGCCCATAAGGCTCAGGAGGCCGGGGCGATGCTTATCACCAACACTATAGTTGATGACCTGTTATGGGACGGTGGCAAAGTTGTCGGCGTGAAAGCCCGGGGAGAAGAGGGTGACGTTTATGCCGATGTCGTCATATTAGCTGACGGTGTCAATTCTCTCCTGTCCAAGAAAGCAGGCTTGAGGAAAGAACTTAAACCCCGCCAGGTATCTCTAGGCATGAAAGAGGTTATTGAGCTGCCTCGGGAGGTAATTGAAGAACGCTTTCACCTTACCGGTAATGAAGGCATCGAGCTAAAGTACATGGCCGGTGATGCTACGAAAGGCATCTGGGGCGGGGGAAACATCTATACCAACCTGGAAACAATCTCCGTGGTCACCTGGATGAGTGTAGAGCCCCTTATGGCGAGCCGGTACAAAGCATCCGAGCTGATGGAGCACTTTAAGGAACACCCCTTTGTCAGGAATTACATTAAAGGCGGTAAGACCATAGAGTACCAGGCACACCTGGCTCCAGATGGCGGTTACGATTTTACGCCCAAATACTGCGCTAATGGTCTGCTTATCACCGGTGATGCCGCTCGCTTCCTCAATGCCTCAATACACTATGAGGGAACTAACTTCGCCATGGCCTCCGGAGAGGCAGCAGCAAAGGCGGTGATAGAAGCCAAAAAGAAAGGCGATTACTCAGAGAAAGGCCTGTGCAGTTACCAGAAGCTATTGAATGAAAGCTTCGTCATGAAAGATCTGAAAAGATACCGGAAACTGAACCGCTTCGCTGAGGCAAACCCCGAGTTTTTTGATGGCTACTTTAACGCCATAACCCAGATGGCGGTTGACTATTTTATCGTGAATGAGCTACCCAAGCGCCAGCAGGAATTCAGGATGTTGAAGAGTTTTCGGTCAAATCTGCGCCGCTGTCACGCCAATACTCCAGACGAAAGATACCGCCATAACCGGGTAACACGGGCTTTTTCCAGAATATGCCCGCTCATCAGGTTCCTCTGGCAGTGCTTGAAGGGAGGGATATCGTTCATATGAACATTGATGACAAGTTAGCATTAAATTTATTTCATGTTGATAAAGACCCTCATATACGGGTGGACCAGGAAATATGCCGCCGGTGCCCGCATCAATTGTGCACTTACGTATGCCCGGTAGAAAATTATACGGTAGATGGCGACAATAATAACGTAGTCTTCTCCTGGGAAGGCTGCCTTGAATGCGGAACATGCCGCATTGTTTGCGACCAAGGAGCGATAGCTTGGGACTACCCCAGGGGTGGGTGCGGCGTAAGCTATAGATTTTAATCATGGATAGTAGCCTCATTAAAGCTAGAGCACCAATATATGGTCATCCCGGTGCAGCGG
>Ga0307378_10010994_pt1 | contig 11704 bp, 7 predicted proteins | sample UN1MG_FD_202238 | JGI IMG/M metagenome (GOLD analysis project Ga0307378, IMG submission 202238) | Soil microbial communities from Risofladan, Vaasa, Finland - UN-1 | ecosystem: Environmental > Terrestrial > Soil > Coastal area > Acid sulfate soil | place: Finland: Risofladan, Vaasa | collected...
GGTTTTCCCGACACCACCGACCCCACTCAACGTCACCAACCGATGCTCCCGAACCGACGCAGCGACCTCTCCGACCTCACGCTCACGACCCACGAAACTCGTCGCCTGCACCGGCAGATTGCCCGGCACCGAATCCAACGTCCGAAGCGGCGCGAACTCGACGCCGAGACCCGGCGCCACGACCTGGAACAAACGTTGCGGACCCGACAGATCACGCAAACGGCGCTCACCCAGGTCCAACAACTCGACATCGTCCAACAACACCGCTGTCGACTCCGCCACCAGGACCTGGCCACCATGACCGGCCGCCATCACCCGCGCCACCCGATTCAACACCGGCCCGAAGTAGTCGTCGGCCCGGGGCGCAGCCTCGCCCGTCGCGATTCCCATCCGTACCGGCAATTTCAACACTTGCTGCACTGCGATTGCTGCTTCGACGGCAGCGGCCGGAGTGCTGAACGCTGCACATATCCCGTCACCGGTGTGCTTGAACATCCACCCGCTATGGCACTCGACTTCCCGAGCCAACAACTCGTCGTGCTCGACGAGCGCATCTCGCATCGCCTCCGCATCCGCCTCCCATCGCGCCGTCGACCCCTCGATGTCGGTGAACAGAAACGTCACCGTCCCCGACGGCCGCGCCCCGCTCGAACCCATTGAGCGAGTATTCCACAGCCACCGACTCATACCAGCCGCCCGATACCGCCACACAGAATCACCATCCACGTCGACGAGGGCGCCGCACACTTCGGCCCATGTCGAGCACTCCATGAACCCAGCCCGGCCACGTCCGATAGGGGGACGCCAGCGGAACAACGTTGTGGTTGTCGCTGTCCCGAGTGGCGCCTGGTGATCCAGTCTCAGATGCGTGTCGTCAACCGGACGGTGTCGACGCGCGACGGCCTGGGTGTAGATCCTCGACGAGAGCCGTCTCTGTAGGGGTTCCCTTTCCGGACGCGTCCGGCTGCTGCGGCCATCGCGTTCCCGGAGGCCCGCATCGCACCGCCTCAACCCTCTGCCGGGAGGCATCGCGTCGCTATTCGAGTTCAGACTCCAGTGGTCAATCCGTGTTGCGTGATGGCGTTCCACTGCTCGGGGTCATGGCCGAAGATCAGCGTTGCCCCGAGTGACGCCTCAACCCTCATGCGACGCAACGCTGCGAGCTGGTGTTCTCTGTTCACTCCGAACGGCGGCAGATGTTCGTCGACAAGAGCGCGACGGAGGTAGCAGCAGTCACCGCAGATGACGAAGGTTCCCGTTTCCGTTCGGACCCGGACCGACTGGTGACCAGCAGTGTGACCATCGGTGAGCAAGCACGTCACCGCGCCGTCCCCGAAGAGGTCATGATCGCCGGAGATCTCAACTCGATCGTGGCCGTGGTTGATGTCGTCGGGGTTGTACGCACCGCTGTGAACCATCCGGTCGTCATTGCGCGCCGCCCACTCTGCCGCCTGGACGACGACGCGTGCGTTGGGGAACTCGACCAGGCCCCCTGCATGATCGAAGTGAAGATGGGTCAGCACGATCTGATCCACGTCGTCCGGATCAAAGCCCGACGAGCGCAACAGCGCCCCAGCAGTACCGGTTCCGTCTGCGGGCAGGTGAACCTCAAAAACACCTTCGAGCGGACCGAGTCTCGTTGAATCCTGAGCAAGATCGGGGTGAAGGCCCGCGTCGACAGCGACCAGACCGCTCGGATGCTCGATCACGAACACCGGAACGGGATAGGTCAGATCCCCCTCCTCGCCCTCGAGGAACCCTCCCAGCGCCGACGTCATCGACCCGGTGGAGAACATGTGAAGTCGAACCGGAGGAATCGACATGCAGGCGACCATAACCCCGTAGCACGCAAGCCGAGACCGTTCAGGAGTCTCGCGAGCGGGAAGAGTCAGCGCACCGCGTGTGGACTGTCGTCTCTGTAGGGATTCCCCAACCGGACAGGTCTCGCGTCCGTTGGACGGTCCTCAACCGGACATCGAGCGGCGGTTGGCCGGCTCCGGATAGAGAGTAAGTTCGTTGGATGGATGGTGGCGGGGAGATTGTGGCGTCACCGTCGGGGACGGTGACGTTTCTGTTCACCGACATTGTCGGGTCGACGCCGTTGTGGGATTCGTTTCCTGAAGCGATGGGTGTGGCGTTGGCTCGTCATGACGAGATTGTCCGTTCGGCGATCGACGCGAACGGTGGTCGTGTGTTTTCGACGGGTGGAGATGGTTTCGGTGCCGTGTTCGGCCGGGCCGCGGATGCGATCGGGGCGGCGTTGGCCGCGCAGCGGGATCTGTCTGTCGAGGTGTGGGTGGGCGGTCCGGTGTTGCGGGTACGGATGGGCATTCACACCGGTGAGGCCGAGGAGCGTGACGGCGACTATTTCGGGCCGCCGGTGAATCGGGCGGCGCGGATCATGGGGGCCGCAAATGGCGGGCAGGTGATCGTGTCGGATCTGACTGCGGGGCTCGTGGAGCGCATGACTGATGTGAAGGTGGTGGATCTCGGTTCGGTCGAGTTGAAGGGCGTGGTCGAGCCGGTGCACGTGTACGGCGTGGCCGGCGAAGGTCACGAGTGGATCGATATCCCGTTGTTGACCGGGCAGATCGGTCGGGGCAATTTGCCGCGGTTGCAGACGGAGTCGGTTCGCGATGTTGTCGAGCTGCAACGACGCGTTGCCAATCTGGCGCAGGCGAGCGTGGTCACGCTGACCGGCTCGGGTGGGGTGGGCAAGACGAGAGCGGCGATCGAGATCGGATGGCTGGTGGTCGACGAGTTCGTCGACGGGGTGTGGGTGGTTGAGTTGGCACCGGTGGCTGATGCGGATCTGGCGGTCACTGCGATCGCCAGCACGCTTGGTGTGCGACTGCAGTCGGGCACGACGGTCATCGACTCGATCGTCGAGTGGTGTTCGGGTCGGCGGATGTTGTTGATCATCGACAACTGCGAGCATGTACTCGATCCTGTGAGTGATGTCGTGCGAGCGATTGTTGCCGCTTGTCCGACGGTCACGATGATCGCCACGAGCCGCGAGCCGCTCGGCGTGCCAGGCGAAACGGTGGTGCGGGTGGCGTCGCTCGACGAGCGCAATGCCACCGAGTTGTTCGTGCTTCGTGCCCGTTCGGCCGATGCCGCGTTCGAACCGGCCGACGCTGACCGCGCGCCGATCGCAGCGATCTGCAGGCGTCTCGATGGCATCCCGCTGGCGATCGAGCTCGCCGCGGCCAGGATCCGTCTACTGAGCCCGACCGAGCTTCTGGAGCGGCTCGATGATCGGTTCCGACTGTTGCGCGGCGGCGGCCGGGGTGGACTGGAGCGTCATCAGACCTTGCGGGCGACGGTCGCCTGGTCGTATCAGCTGCTGTCGCCGGATGCGCAGCTGCTGTTCGACCGGTTGTCGGTGTTCGCCGGCAGTTTCGATCTCGCTGCTGCGGAGGCGGTCTGCGCCGGCGATGACCTCGACGTCTACGACGTCGTTGATCTCCTCGGTGACCTCGTCGACAAGTCGATGGTGATCGCGGTGCGAACCGACCGCGCGACGCGCTACCGGCTGCTCGAGACGTTGCGCCAGTACGGCGAGGAGCGTCTCGACGATCGCGCCGAAACCGCCGGCGCACGTGACGCTCACTTGCTGCAATTCGTCGCCGTCGCACGGCAACTCGCCGAGCAATGGCAGAGCCCGGATCAGGCTGACGCCGGCGACCGATTCGACGACGACTGGGAGAATCTCGGCGCCGCCCACACATGGGCGATCACCACGCGCAACATCGACGCAGCCCACCAGCTCATCGCAGCGACCGGCAGTTTCGCGATCGGCCATTTTCGACGCGACCACCAAGAATGGTGCGCCCGCACGTTCGAACTGGCAGACGAAACCGGGCGTCACGACGTCTGGACGATCTTCTACCACGCATATAGCGCCTTGTACGCCGGTGACTGGGACCGGACGATCGCCCTCGGCGAGCTCGCCTGCACAACGGACGCAACCGGACGCGGCGCTCTCGGTCGAGTCATCATCCTTCGCTGCCACGTGAGTGCGGGCCGCATCGACACAGGAATCGAGCTCGCCGCCCAGCTCCGCTCGGAACTGCCCGCGCTCACCGATCCCGTCGAGCGGTTCTGGACCACCCTCGCGATCCTCCTCGCCCAGGACCCCGCGACCATCATGACCGACGCTGAAGCCGCACTCGCCGCAGCGCGCGCCATCGGCGGGCCGACCTTCATCGCGTACGTCCTCCTGGTCGCTCAAGTTCGGTGGCGACTCGTCGATCCGCCGAGACCCGATCGAGCGCGGGGCGAACTCGACGAAGCGATCCGGCTCAGCGAGTCGGTCGGCACACAGTCGACCTTGAACTGGGTGGGACTCGCGTGGGCCATGACCATCGACGATGATTCCCGGGCGCTCCCCACGTTGAAGGAAGCACTGCTGCGTTCCTACGACGAGCGAACATGGGTCGCAGTCGACGCCTCCCTCGAAGCGGCGTCCACACTGCTGGCCCCTGAATCTCCGACAGTTGCCGCCACGATCCACGGCTACCTCGAGCACTCGGAGCCACTATGGGGCCACATCGGCAACGTGCTGAGGGCGATGGCGACCGAACTCGTCAACGCAATCCCCGACGCCGACGTCTACCGCGCACGCGGCGCCGCGATGGACCGCCACGAGATCTTCGCCCTAACCCTCGCCACCCTCGAACAGTCCTGAGCCCGACGCAACCCCCGTCCCGGTCGGACCTTCCGACCGCGATGACCAACGCGAATGATGCTTGGTGGATCGAGGCTCAGTTGCCGGTCCTCAACCGGACGGTGCTCATCGTCGGCGACGGTGGTGGTCATCTACTGTCTGGGAATGGCGGGGGATCGACCTTCGGGGACGGTGACGTTTCTGTTCACGGACATCGAGGGCTCGACGCGCTTGTGGGATGAGCGGCCCGACGTGATGCAGGAAGCGCTTGAGCGGCACGACGAGATCATGCGTGCGACGATTGATGCTCACGGTGGCTACGTCTTCGCCACGGGGGGCGATGGTTTCTGTGTCGCCTTCGCTGAGGCCGCTGCTGCGGCTGGGTGTTCGATTGAAGCGCAGCGCGCATTGGCACTCCCGGTGCGGATGGGCATGCACACTGGCGCGGCACAAGAACGGGACGGGGACTATTTCGGGGTCGCGGTGAATCGGGCTGCGCGGGTCATGGCAGCCGCTCACGGTGAACAGATCCTGGTTTCGAAGGCAACCGCAGACCTTGTCTCCGAGTTCGATGGGTTCGAGCTGGTCGGCCTCGGCGAACATGTGTTGCGGGACCTGAGCCGACCCGAATCACTGTTTCAACTGAGGGCCGCCGGTCTGAGGGCCGACTTCGGGCCGGTTCGCTCTGTGGGCTCGTATCCCACGAACCTGCCCACGCAGCGGTCGAGCTTCATCGGGCGTGGCCAACTCATCTCGGCGGTCATCGATGCATTCGAGGATTGCCCACTGGTCACATTGACCGGCGTCGGCGGCGTGGGCAAGACACGCCTCGCGCTCCAGGTTGCGGCTGAGGTACTGGGCGAATACACCGATGGTGTCTGGTTCTGCGAGTTGGCGTCGGCAAGTGACCAGGAAAGCATTGCGGAAGTGATCGCGACAGCTGTGGGAATTCGCCAACAGCAAGGATCGAGTCTTACCGACTCGGTGACTCATGCGCTGCGTTACCAGCAGGCCTTTGTGGTCCTCGACAATTGTGAGCATTTGCTCGACGATGCTGCGGACGTCGCCTCCTCGATTCTTGACACGTGCCCGGGTGTGCGGCTCCTGGCGACCAGTCGGGAAGGTTTGGCTCTCGAGGGCGAGCGCCTCTTTGCGGTGCCGTCTCTCGGATTGCCCGCCGCGGACGATGATGCCGGACACGCAGAGGCCGTGCAGTTGTTTGCCGAACGAGCCGCGGCGCTTGTCACCGGGTTCTCGATCACGGCTGAAAACAGAGATGCGGTGGTCGATGTCTGTCGTGGGCTCGACGGCATCCCGTTGGCGATCGAGTTGGCGGCTGGAAGGATCGCGGCCATGACGCCCGTCGAGATCGCCGAGAATCTCGACGACCGATTCCGGCTGCTCACCGGCGGAAGGCGCCGCGGACGCGACCGACACCAGACCCTACGAGCAACCGTCGACTGGTCTCACGATCTCCTGGACGTCACGGCCCAGCAAGTCATGCGGCGGCTCGCCGCCTTTGGCGGAACCTTCGACCTGGACGCCGCAATGGCAGTCTGCGCGGACCTCGTGCTTGACCGCCATGATCTCAGCGAAACCCTGAGCAGTCTGGTCGCCAAGTCGCTGCTGTCGGCAGAGCCCGTCGAAGGACGCACCCGGTACTCGTTTCTCGAGACCATCCGCCAGTACAGCGAAGAGCGTCTCGAACAAGCGGGTGAAACACGCGAGGTGTTCCTGGCGGCGTGCAGTCATTACAGCGAGTGGGCTCCGACGGCCAGCCGAGAACTGTTGGGTCCGAACGAGGTGCAATGGACGACGTCGCTGGCGCTCGAGGTCCCCAATCTTCGACGACTTGTCGAGTGGTCGATCGAGATCGGAGAACTCGACACCGCAGGGAGTCTGCTGGGGCCGTTTCAACGCAACGCCAATCTTCACTCCGCCCCGTTGCTCGTGCCGGCCTGGGGCCTGTGGGAGGCCGACCCGACGGGCAACTTCACCGGCGCTGCTGACGTCTTCGTGCTCGCGCTCGAGCATTCTCTCAGCTCGGACCTCATCGCCACCCACCACGAGATATTTCGTGTCATCGAGGAGATCAGCAACGCGAACGGCGTCGATCCACCCCGCATGGCCCTCAACCTCCTGTCCCAGGCCGAGACGCGACGCCCGGGAGAGAACCCGTTGGCGGCGGCATTCGAGGTCGCCCAACGAGCCGTGCTCGGAGCCGGTCTCGAGCGCGACGACGCGGTCGAGGTGCAGTGCCTGTGTGCCAAGGTCGTCTGGGGAACGAGGTCCGGGCGACTCCCCGAATCCGAAGGACTGGAACTGGCACGAACAGCCGTCCGGGTGGCGGAGGCCGTCGGCTCGCCATCAGTACGCGCGGTCGCGGAATTCACACTCGCATCCGCGTTGGAAGCACGTCAGCCGGCTCTCGCTCTTCAACACTTCAGGCTGACCCGTGAACTCGCAGCACCTGGCACGAGAACCCACGACGCAGGCGCGGCGTTCGGGGCGCGCGTCGCCGTCCTGCTCGACCAACCGGGTCTGGCAGCGGAGCTGATCGAACCGTCCATCGATCGGTGGATCCGAAATCGCGAGATCACCTTCACCGACATCGCCCTTGCCATCGGCGCTGCGTTTGCATCGGCCCAGGAATGTCCCGTGGACGCGTGGATGCTCGCCGACGTCGCTCGCACGACGGGTGCGGCTCGAATCTTCCCGGAGCTCATCGCCCACCTCGACGAGACACTCGATCCGGCGGTCCAGCCAACGAGGCCCCTCATGCACGACGAGGCCGTCGCCAAAGCGGCCGAATATGTGCACGCTGCGGTGGTTCTCACATCCGGATCGCCTCCTGGCAACCAGTGAGCATTCCACCCGGCTGCGCGAATTCGGCGGAGCGGAGGGTCAGGCCTGGGCCGTGACGATGTGGGCCGGCGCGTCGAACATCATCTGACCGTCGTCGGTCACGTACTCGCTCAACGCGCCGTCGGCCTCGACCAGGATTCGTTCGATCAGATCGTCGGGGAGCACCACCCCCATCACGGGCAACCAGCCGCGCACGTCGGCCTCGACCATCGAGCGCACGCTGGGGAACCGTGCGGTGCCGGGCTGGGTGTCGATCGAGACCGTCGATGCTCCGGCCTGTTCGAACAGACGTTGCAGTTGGTCGGTGGCGCCGAGCACGAACGGAGCCCTGAGCGCGTCGGCGGCGGCCGAACCGGCCCGGCGATTCAACAGGTCGACCGAGATCGAATAGGCCGTGGAATGTTCGAGGGATTCCCACACCGCCACGGTGACGCGTGTGCCGGGCTTCGCGCAGCGGAGCATTTCGCTGATGGCCTGCACTCGGTCGGGAAAGAACATGAGACCGAACTGGCTGACCACGGCGTCGAACTCGTCGTCGTCGAAGGGAAGCTCGCCGGCGTCGCCCACTGTCCAGGTCACAGCGGGCTCGATGCTCTCGGCCACGGCAAGCATCGCCGGGTCGATGTCGAGCCCGACCACCGAGCCCGTGGGACCCACGCGAGCGAGGGCCTCGCGCGCTACCACGCCGGTGCCGCACGCGACATCGAGCACGCGGCTCCCGCTTGTGGCGCCGGCCGCATCGAGAACCGGCTGCACCCATTGCCGGAACAACGCGTTGACATGCAGACGCTCGTACGCCCAGGCTGCTTCGACCGCTGCGTCCAGTTGATCCGACATGGCACTCCGTTCCGTCGATGCGCCGCCTCGAAGGCTAGCCACAATCCGTCGTAGCGAAGATCGGGCGTTTGGTGGGCGGGTTGCTGACCCGCTGGACCTGGTCGGCTCGTCCGCTGACGAATCCGCGATCGTCGGTCGGATCACGGGTCGACGTCTCGGCATGCCTGCGGTGCGCGAGGCGCCGTCGCATTTCAGCCACTCGCCGAACTCTGCGTCGCCGGACATGCTGCTGCCTGACGGCGATCGGCTGAACCCAGCGGTACTCGGACAACTTCGGCTCGAGCGCCGAAAGCTCGATGTCTCTCGACGTCTCTCGATGTAGGCCGCGTCCTCATGCCTCAGCGGTCCGCCGACTGGGTGTCGAGTCGACCATGAGGGTCTCTTGAGTCAAGGTGCCGGCGCTACCGCCGAAGTCTTAGACATGCGTGGCGTTTCCTGGACCTGAGTTTCGATGTGGCCATATCGGCAGAGCGGGCTCCTCGGGCTCGATCTCTCACTGAAGAGCACACCGGACTGGTGCAGCGACCGAGCGTGGCTCCACAAGGCCGATTCCAACCCGACACAGGGCAACACCGCAGTCGAACCGAGGGCGGCAGCAACCGGCCCAGCGTTCAGCCGAACACAGTTCCGATCACTGGCATCGCGTCCTCGATCGTGAGGATCGGCCTCGTCTCCATGTCCATCCACTGCTGGTACCGCAACGCGTCTTCGTAGGCGGCTTCGAGGGAATCGACCTCGGCAATGGTGAAGCCGCCGCCACCATCGGCGAGAACGTAGTGGGCGATCTCCCCGTCGCCAGGACCCTGCTCGGCGAAGACGGCGAGCAGAGCGTTCACCGACTCAGGCGACTGGTCGCCCTTGAACCTGTATCGAGTCACCACGAGCATGTCATTCTCCAATCTGACGCGCCGGGCACCCCCATTGACGTCCGGCAGATTCGACGATGACAGGACCGGGAACCCGGGTCAACGTGCCATTTGGCACCTGCCGTGCTCCGTGTGACACAGCCACGGCCGATCGCTGAGGCGCACGTTGCCCCGTGCCCGGATCGCGTGCATCGATCAGGCGTTCTGAGGCTGAATCGTCTCGAACCTCGACGAATCGCTACGTTTCGTTCCGAACGAAGGGGGTTCAACGTGCATGATTACGACGCCATGCCGGGGATGCTGGCCGATTTCCTGCGACGACATCGCAACGATGTCGAGCTGATCGAGGTCACCGAGTACGAGCCGATGGCGGGCGGCTACAGCCGCTCGATGGCGCGAGCCAGGGTCCGCTACACCAACGACGGCGTCGTCCTGGAGGAGAACGTCGTCCTGCGCGGCGATCCGCCTGCCGGGCACTCCATGATCGAAACCGACCGCGACCACGAGTGGGCGGTGCTGAAGATGCTGACCGACCTCGGTGTCATCCCGATTCCTGCAGCGCGCTACTACGACGATTCGGGCGAGCACCTCGGCACCAAGGCGATCGTCATGGACCACGTCACAGGTGGTTCGCTGCAGTCGCTCATCGAGGAGATGGACGAGTTCGGCGACCACCCGGCTCGTCTCGCTCGGCTGTGGGGCCAGATCCACACGATCACGCCCGACCAACTGCCCGACGCGATGGCGCACCCGGAAAGCTGGGACGCACGCATCGACGAATTGATCGCCACATGGCGTCACTACGAGTCGGCCAGCGTCAACAGCGATCCCACGTGGCGGTTCATCGCAGCGTGGCTCGAGGCCAACAAGCCGCCGCCGCTTCCACTTCGCTTGACACACGGCGATCCGCAGGCGCCCAACGTGATGATCGACCACGACGACAACTACCTCGTGGTCGACTGGGAGTTTGCCGCCATCGGCGATCCGCGTGAAGACCTCGGTTGGTACAACATCTATTCGACCGCGGCGGGTCCCAACCTCTACGAAGTCGACCCGGAGGCGTTCCTCGCCGCGTACCGCGAGGTCACCGGCTTCGGCGAGGCCGAGGTCAACCAACTCACGGTCGGGTACTTCACCGTCCTGTCGTCGATCAAGATCCTCGGCACGATCTGTTCGCAGCTCGACAAGTTCGCCCTCGGGGAGAACTCGGGCGCCATGACCGCACTGCAGGTCGGCTCGATCTCGTTCGGTCACGACAACTTCATCAACGCCATCGCCGGAATGCAGGCCGCATTCGACGCGATGGCAGCCGCCGCCGAAGGAGCGTCGTCATGATCGTCCGTCCCACGACAGCCCAACTCCTGCGCGACGTCCGCCACGAACTCACCGAGGTGGTCGGCCCCGAGGTCGACACGGCAACGGCGAAAGTGGCACTCGAGCAGATCGACATCATCCTCGAGCAGTGCGCCGTTCGTTCGGGCTCGGAGATCGCCTGGATGGTCGAGGAGATCGACGAGATCGAGGCCTACGCCGCGGATGTTGCTGACGCCACCGGCGACCAGGCGACCGTTGCGGCACTAGATGCGGGCCGGACCGGCCGAAGTGGCTCGCTGCAACTCGACGATCTCGCCGCGGACTACAACCTGATGTCCGAGGCCCTGTCGTGCGCGATCGAAGCGTGCATGGCCGACCCCGGCCAGCGTGCGCTTCGCGAACGAGGCGTCGAGATCCTCCGACTGCGCCGAGCCGAACGCGAGACAGTCGTGCGCGCCAATTGGCGGCTCGTCGGCCGCGGCTGACCTCAGGAAGTCGGGGTCGTTCGCGGCGTTTCTGCAGGCAACCCGTGGAGGTGAGCCACGTCGTTGTATCGCTTGAGTCGCCATTCTCCCGAGGGTGCCGAGGTGAACTCGGTGAGTGAGGTGTTGAGCGTGTGCAGCTCGAAGCTGCCCGTCGACGCTGTGCGCAAGAGGTGTCGGAACGAGGCGTCGATGACACCGCCGTGGCAGGCGATCACGATCGACGTGCCGCGGTGTGCCTCGATCGTCGCCGAGAGCGCCGCTCCGACACGGGCGTGGAAGGCCGCAATCGTCTCACCACCGGGGAAGACCTCGACGTGCGGGTCGCTCCAGTCGGGCGTGCCGAATCGTTCCACGTACCCCTCGAACGTCATTCCGTCGATCTCTGGCCCCGGGTCGTGTTCTCCGAATCCGGGATCGACCTCGATGGTCAGGTCACCGAACGCAGGTGCAATCGCCTCAGCGGTCTCGAGCGCCCGGGGAAAGCTGCTGGAGATCAGCACGTCGGCGGCGAGTTCGCGAGTCGTTGCGAGACGCTCGCGAAGACGGTCGGCCTGACGCCGACCGAGGTCGGAGAGACCACTGCACGTCCGGTGGCCGCCGATCACCCGGTTGACGGTGACATTCGACTCGCCGTGACGGACCAGAACCAACGTGGTGGGGGAGTGGTC
>Ga0307378_10010996_pt1 | contig 11702 bp, 29 predicted proteins | sample UN1MG_FD_202238 | JGI IMG/M metagenome (GOLD analysis project Ga0307378, IMG submission 202238) | Soil microbial communities from Risofladan, Vaasa, Finland - UN-1 | ecosystem: Environmental > Terrestrial > Soil > Coastal area > Acid sulfate soil | place: Finland: Risofladan, Vaasa | collected...
CACGTTTGATGTGTTATTTTTCTTGCCGTTGTGCTTTGTGTGTAATATCTTATTCCGTCAAGTAAATGATTCCATCCCTTATTTGGAATACCTGCTTTTTTGTCATTCCAGGTATAATTACGAAGTTCTTTGACGAGATTGATAGATTCCTTGTCTGTTATAATATCGTAGTCCTGAACGAGCCGGATGCCCTCTATAACGCTACCCTCTGGTTTTAAGACACCTTTAATGTTAAACGGTGTATTTCTCAACTCAGTGATCATTCGTGGTTCTGCACTATCTGCAATGATTAAATTATGCGATTTTGCATATAACCCTACTTCTTTCTTCAGATCAGACATTAAGAGTTTATTTAAATAGAAACATTCCTTTGCATAAATCTTATGATTCTTTTCATCTATCGCAATCTTAACCATTGCATCAGGATCAGGATGAAAGCCAAAATCAAGGCCAAAGCCATAAGGTAAATGAACTGGCCATGATTCATCCTCATCAAAATATCGCCAGTTAGGATAGATCACACCTTCGAGCTGACCAATTAACCCTTCGAGATATACCCGCTTATAATTCGGATCACGCTCAGCTCTTAATAAAACATCTTTTTTAATTTCCTCAGCCAAAAAAGGATTATCATAAAGCGTTGAATGAATTACTGTAATATCATCTTTATATTGCAGATTGTTAATGTATTGATCATAAACCCAAAACTCACTAACGGGATTCCAGTCTGCAAATATTTGCTTCCTGGTTCGTTGTGACAAATGAAAGAAAGTTTCGTAATCGATATATTGAAGCTCATTAACGAAAAGATAATCACGTTCCGGGCCATGAACCTTACCCGGCGTGTCAACAGAGAAAAATTCAATTATAGAATTATTGACCTGATAAATGTTATCTGATTTATTATGATTCTTTTCAAAATATAAATTGTTCTCTTTAAGGAAACGAAAAAAATCCCTCATTGCGCCTTTACGTAAGTGAGGCATTGTCTCTGAGACTATACTGATAATAACAGGAGTTGAACTTTCACCTGCCAGCGTATAACATACTTGATTTAATGAATATGTCTTTGTTGATCGTGTCCCCCCCTCATCGAATACATATCTGGTCTTGGCTTCCAGATTTTTAAAATAAACATCTGATGTTTTAATTTTCAAATTCATGGGGTGTAAATGTAATATTTATCTTTTCCCCATCAGATGTAACATCTGTTTTTCTTGGCAATACGTAGGTGAATAATTTTGAGCATAAATCCAGGTAACGAGCAGAATCATTCTCTAATACTGTTTCAAGGGCCGCCTCGATATTATCTAATTGCCCGAGTAGTATCTGTTCAAGAAGTTCCTTCGCCTCTTTAGTCGTCCTATTAAGCGTTCCTGGGGGTTTTCCACTATTCCCATTTTTAAATGATGTACTTGACTTTGCCATATTCGCCCGTATTCAGCCGTATTTTACGGCAAAGTTATACAATTTAAATTGACAAATCAAAATTCGCTTATATTCCCTTGACTAAGAATAATATCAATGTTATAGTCAGAAGTATTACAGTTGCAGTTGCATAAGCAAAAAATATGCAGATCATTAATATTGAATCCTCGTATTTTTTCATCGGTTATGATATTTATCAAGTGCAATTTTCATTTCTTCGTCTGTTAAGAATTTTCTTATCTCCCACCAACCCAACCATAAAGACCATTTATAAATAAAATGAAAAGCAGTAGGTTGTTTTAATGGATTACCTCTGATGAATCTGAATGTAGGTTTCCCATCTTTAAACCAATTTACAAATTGATAAGAACCAAAGTCAATTTTATCAGATTGTCTATCTATTTCCTCATCCTTTGGCATAATCTCTTTTAACTTTGATTCCTGCTCCTCAATAGGTTGAAGATACCAGTCAATATCATTAAAATATCTTCTCATCGTCTCTCCGTGCATCCGATGAAAGTCATTGGCTTTCCAGAGAACATCATATTTCTTATTGTCTTCCGGCAGGTCATCCAGTGCTTTGACATAAATCTTTCTAACTAATTGTCCATCTTTCATTGGTTATTTGGTTTTAAATTGATTTCTTAAAAATAATCCTAACGATATTCCTTGTCTAAAATCATGTTCAATACAATCCTTTCTATTAACGCTGCCGACAGCTTTTAAATAATCAGATACTTTTCTTTCTATTTTATTAAATAGTTCCTGATCATCTGTAATTGATTCCTGCTCCTTAGTAAGTGCAAGGATTTCATCAGCGAATTTATTGAACTCAGTTGTGTAAATAATAACATCACCGTCATCAGATAACTTATATTTTTCAAGCATCTCGATCAACTTGTCTTTTGTGTCCATTGATTATTTGAGTTTAAGATATTTTCCAATCCATTCTTTAAAATCAGGGTTTTCATTTTCTTCCCCTCCGTGATATTCATGAGTAGCCCCTATTTGGAAATCTCTACCAGCTTGAAAAGCATCAGATAAATCTTCATCACTAATTGATTCCTGCTCCTCAACCTGCTTTTCAAGTTCGGCAATCTCAGTTTCAAGTTTTTCAACTCTTTCTCTCCATTCTTTACCAATTGCATTAGGCTGTTTTGAAAGTTGATAAATTAATTCTGCCTGTTTTTCGCTTATTGCTTTGTAATCTTTCATTGGTTATTTCATTTTTTTATAACAAAAATCCATAACAGGAATCCCAATTTTTTTATCAAATGCGTTACCACCCAATATTATAATTAGTGTTATTATAGAAATAATCCATCCTGTAACTAATAAAATTACAATAGGCAACCATAACAATCTTTTTAAAGTTTTCATGATACTAATTATTTCGCAAATTTCTGAATAAACGCCTTCTCAAGAACTTGCAGCTTCTCGTAATTCTTACATGAATAAGTGCTTATCTCATCGAACTTCCCCTTAATGGCTCTTATGCGCATCGACCTTAATTTTGCAGGAATATGATCAATAGGCTTTTCAATCAATGATTTTAGTTCATTGTATTTTTTCTCATAGTCTTTTCTATACTGCCTGTCACCAAGCCAGTAAATGAAGTAAATAATAACAAATGCCAGCAGCAGAGCAGCAATAAGAAGCTCAATGCCGTGAGTGAATTTAAATAATGTGTTCATTGGTTATTGGTTTTTAATTCCGGAAAATATTGAATATAATTTCTTTTATAATAAATCACCGGATGATTAATTGATTTATGCCATGCCGGATCAGGACGGTATTTTCTGCCAGTTAATGCACCAACAATAACAAAGTCAATACCGGAAAAGTCAACCATATCCATACGTGACATAAGTGGTTCTATATTAACAAAAGTCCTGAAATTCCTTTTATCCATTTCTTTAATAGCTTCGAGCCTTTCTCTGTTATGTGCATAGTCGAGCGATGTTCCAATGAAAGTATTATACTCCGGTATATCTGCACCAAGATAGAACATTGGCCTTTTTGTGAGGAGTAAAAAATTGGCATTCTCATGTTCCCTGATATAATCAAAAACATGTAGTCTCCATTCCGGATGTACCATGTCAGAGAATAAATCCCCCATGTCAACTGTAAAGATTACCGGCTTATTTGGTGAAATTGCCTCAGCAATATAATTCCGTTCTTTTGATAATCCCGGAATTCTCTCATTTAACCTTTTTTCATGAAATTGCGGAATCCTGAAATCAGTTTTAAAATACCTGTCATTGAACTTCTTTGCCCAACAATATTCACAATCATTTCGGCATCCCGTTATTGGATTAAAACTGAAGTCTGCGAATTCTATATTTGTTCTATTCATTTCATTTAAAGTTTATTTCGTAACATTCCATTGTTTACTTTAAAATATTAACCCCATTAAGAATCCTATTATAAGACCTAAAATAAAACAAGAAACTCCATGAAATTTTAAAATTTCCTTTTGTAGAAGATTAACATTTTTATTTAATTCTTCAAGTTCTTTCATAATTCCCATTATTTATAAAATTTATCAAAAGTTATCTCTTCCTTCCTCGCAATAGCCTCAGCAAGTGCCTTTAATTCTATACGATCCCAGTCATCATCATCCAACTTGCCCTCTTTGTACCAATTAACCTTCTGAATGATTGCCTGACCAAATGGAATCTTATGCAGATCACAGGCAATAATTAAATCCGATTCTTTATCCTTCTGTCTTTTCTTTGCCATTGCCCGATTATACTCCATACTCACTTCCCCTAACCAGTAATGTATAGTTTTAGGCACCAGTTTAGTCATCCCGACAACATGAGGCAGTTTACCGAGCGATCCCTGAATGAAAGCAGATGCAACATAACTGACAGGAATATAACCGTAATCCTTCTGGATATAGTAAATGGTCCTTTCGAGCGTTTTATCATTCACCTCACAGCCCATGTTAATAGCAGCCTCAAACATAAATAAGTTTATAAGATGCTTCAATATGTCTCCCGGCACGTTCCTTACAAAATCATTTGCATACACCTGGTATTTTTCATCTTTTTCCATCAATAATAAATTTAGTGCTTATTTTAGGCTCAAACTTACTTTTTGCATTTATTTTATTTTCTTCACTAAACCAGACCTGAATCATTTTCTGTTTCCAGTTTAAAACCTGCTTTCCTTTTGAATCATGCCAGCCAGCAGCATCATATCCCATCCAGGCCCTTTTTGCAACTTCTTTCTTATATCCATTCTCTTCAAAATATGATTCAACTTCTGAAAGTAGTGGCGGTATAAATTGCTTCTTTATATTCTCTTTACTTTCCTTTACTTTACTTTCCTTTACTTTAGGAGGGTTACTAACAGGTACGTAATCGGTTACACTTTCTTTACTATCCTGTTTTTCACGCCATTCTGAAACTTTTTTACGTGTTTTTTCTTTTTTTATCTGGTACATTTCACTAAAGTTTAGCAATTGTTTGTTGAAAGTTTCACCATTGTTTGATGATATTATCCCGATTTCTTCCATAAAGTTCCAGCATTTATTAAGTCTTTTTCCTACTTTTAACTGCGCTTTTAGTACTGATGTTTTAATTGGCTTTTCCTGTTTTGCCATTTTTTCCAGTGCAGTATAAAATAAACCTAACCCCTCATAACCGAAATTTAAATAAAGTTCAGTTATTTTTTCGTCATCAAATGAATTTGCATCATGTAAATAATATTTCATTCTACATAAATAAGCCCCCACCGGACAATAAAAAAGCATTCAAACTCCGAAGCGATTCGTACAGTCCTTGTGCTAATTCATGCCGGTGAAGGCAGTATGTCAAAAAGTAAATTTCAATTTTCATTTCGCTTCGGTTAAAGTACGGTACGAAGATACAACTTATTTATTAAATACAACTATTTTGCAATAATCTTTTTGATCTTCTGCAACTCCCGGATCAGATCTGCGGTGTCATCTTCGCCGAAATAAACAAACAGTAATGTGTCACCGTCTTTTATCTCAAAAAACATCTCGGCGTTTTCAGGCAGTATTCTTACTGCTAATTCAACCCCTGTTCTACTTACAAATACTCTGCGCTGTGCCATGGTTATAGTTTTTTAAGTTTTGGTAGTAATTTGAAAGTGATTTTATTCCTGTGAATATTTTCTACCCGAAGTCTGCTACCTCTGACTTCTATTATTTCGCCTATCCTGAATACTAAAGCTTCAGGTTCATTCATCTGCTCATTGAATTTATCAATGCTAATTGGTTCAAATTGTCCTCTTGTGTTGTCCATAATTTTAGTTATTAAGTTTATTAAATTCATTTTATCTTCAAATAAGGATTAACCTCTTTTATCTCCACGTCCTTTTTAAGCGATTCTAAGCCGTAATTCGCTATAACCATATCTAAGGCCTCCTGATAGATACTAAACTCATAAGGAATGCCCTGAATAGGCTTGAGCACCCTTCCACGAACTATTATCTGCCAGTAAATTGTCATGTTATTTCTTTTATCTTCTTTTTCAACTCTTCAATTCTCTGCTCAATCTCGAAGCGATGAGGCTTATGCCCGCACCGTTTGTAATACAATGCTTTGAGTTTAAGATTCTCAAACCGCTCCGCACCGATTTTCATAAAGAGGTTATCACTGTACTCAATCAGATTACCGTGCAGAAATGTATTACAGTAATTACATTGCCCGTGTGCGTTATCTTCATTGAAACGAAGTCCTGTATATTGCCCAACATTATAAAAATGTCCTGAGTGCATGAAACGTTCTGATTTGATCTGTCCGCAGGAAATACATTTGAAATGGTCTCCTGACAGGTCACGGGCCCGGACGTACTCATTGAAGAGTTTCTGGCATTTAGTTATCAGTTGAGGCAGGGATTTTGCTTTCATGGTTCAATCTTAGTTTTCAAGTGTTCGATATAAAGATCAGTCTTTGCATTGTAATAGTCCTGGAAAGCCTTGTAAGCTTCAGGTTTCTTCTTCCACAATAAATACAGAACTGCTCTTATCCTTTGCGATTGACTTTTAGTTGTGTCTTCAAAATCAACTTTAAGATCATCAATTTCCGAAAGTTCCTGCGTAGTGAAAGGATTAGGAGAAAAAGCCAACCAGCCGACTTTGTAAAGACCCCAATGAATATTAGCCATCGTTTCAGGACTGATCTCGTTGGTTTCAAAAATCAACTTCATGGTCTTGTTGGCATTGGATCGATAACTGTCCAGATTAGCAGCTATTTGGAATGTTTTCATGATTAAAAGGGTAAGTCGCTCATTTCATTTTCTTCGGTTGACCTCTCAGTCTGTACAGGTTGTGGCTTGTAAAATTTACCATTACCGATATATATCTTCTCATCGCCCTTTGGAGTTTGCTGTTCAATAGAACAATCATTATTATACTTATCCGGGGTATCGTTTATCCAAACATTTAAATTAAGGTAAGTGCCCTTTTCACCTTTGAATAATAGATTTTTGTCTATCTTTAAGACATCAATCTTACATTGTAATAACCTGCTCATTTATTATAAGGATTAGAATTATAAATCTCAACATATTTACCATCAAATTTTCTTTCTGCCGTGACAGTTTTATAATCTTCAGAAATTGTCCATTTCCATTCATTAGGCCGTACCCAACTCTTAACTCTTACCTTGCCATTTTCTTCATAATAATCATTATCAGTCAGCATTACCCTGATAGAAGGGAAATCATAAAGTTGCCTCCCTATCCCCCACATGAAACAAGACCGTTTGAAAGCATCGGAATATTCTCCTTTTTCTGATTCATAATCCGACTCTGTGCCATTTGATGTTTTCCAAACCCAGTCACCGGCTCCAAGTCCTTTCGTTTCATCCCATATCCCCACAGCACATTGTAGAATTCCTTTGCTATCACGTTCATACTTGACCTGCCAATTCATTTGTCCACAAGCCGCATCAAGCACTTGCATATCAACCCTCGCATCTTTATAGGCAAGTATATGCGCCCAGACTGCCTTGTCTGTTTTAAATACTTGGGCAATCTTAAAATCTATTTGCCCGATAAATAATGGTCTGTTTAAAATTTCTGTTTCCATTGGTTTATATTTATTGGTTAATCTTATAATTCGACCCTTGCAGTTTCGCAATCGGTAAGAAATATCTTTTGCATTACTCTCTTTTCCTTAATAACGCAACCATCAATATTTGCAGTTTCTTCAAATAATAATATATAAGTTATGGCTGAACCAAAATGCCTATCAGCTCTATATGAAAAATAGCCACTTTCCTTTCTCCAGAATTTTTCGATTTTCCACTTTTTCTTTTTTAATTCGGGTAACCATTTTAACATATTCAAAGTCCATGTTTCATCTTTATTTAAGTCTATGAAAACCCTGATGCACGTTTCTCCAATAGCGCTAAATGAATATTTGCCCTCGATGTAATCAGGGATATTTTCTTCGAGCCATTTCTCTAATGCATGAAATCTGCGAAATTCAATGTTTTTGTTTTTTTCCATTGTAGGCAAATCAATCCAATCTGCCGTTAATTTTTTAATCTCTTTCATTGGTTTATTTATTAAGTTTATTTATTAAGTTTATTTCAAATGCTTTACCTTGTCATCAATATGATCATTATTTTAATTCTATTAATTCAGTTTTAAGATTCTCAACAAGTATCTGTAAATTCAAATATCTCTGCTCAAGTCCTGCAAGCTCCTTATCAAGAATATTAAACATTGCAAGCAAAGCATCAATCTTCCGGGATACCCTTTGCACTCCACATAAAACACCTCTGTAATAGGCTATTTTGCCTCTCTTGAATTTGTCAGTATCAATATAGTTATTAATTACTTTTTTTGTATGGCTGAATGTAGCATGATCCTGTTCATACCTGGAGGCAATCATTTCATAAGTACCAATTGCGAATTCATCTGCAAAGTACATTATCATCTGTCGGGCAAAGAGAACTTTGGCCTTTCTGGTTCCTGTATGTAACTCTTCAGGAGAAACATCCTCACCGGCACAGATTACATATTCAATATGGTCATAAAGATCATTCATCAATTCAATTGGTTAACCCACGTTGCCAGTTTAAGGTTATTAACCCTCTCGATCCTGTTCCTCGCTTTTGCAGCAAACCGTATAAGCACCGGCCACCTTTCAAAGTACCAAACGTTTTCAACAACAATAACATCCACATCCTGTAATGTATTAGCACGCATCAGGTCTTCAATGATGCCTGATTGTATCCTTCTGCCTAACTGTTCCTGCAACTCTTTGAGCTGTTCAATTGTCGGGACCAGCGATTGATTTAATTTGTTGAGTTCCGGATCATGCGACCAGGAATCAACAACTTTTTTCATTCTGTTTAATCTTTCGTCTGTTGTCATTGGTTATAATTATTATCATCATAAAGTTCTATTTTTAGCAATTCAGCAAGCCTTTTCTCATGTTCTTTATGGGCTTCTATATCTCTGCAACAACTACAACCTTCAGAATACATATAATCAGCTATAGCCTGCCTTAAATTAATAAACAAATTATTAATTTCCGGTTCTGTAATTTCTTTTATTTCTGTCATCTATTCCGTTTTTATCGTGTTCACGCATCATAATTAATAATCTTCAACCTCTTCCCAGCTTGAAATAGTTGCGGGAAAATCCAATCTCCTTAATTGTGACTCAACTTCGGTTATTGTTTCATCAATTGTTTTACCGTTTGCCCAAATACAAACCATCACATCAAACTTTTTAGGATAATTATCAACCATTTCAATAGTTGTGATTGCTCCTTTTTTAAGTTCTTCTCTTTCTTCAATTGTTAACTTTTTCATTTTCGTAAGTATTAAATTACTTTCATCGGTTTCTTTTGTTATAATGTTCCTTCATAGTATTCGCATTGTCGTAAACGCTGCAATCCCTGACTTTATTGTCCTTCCGGTCAGGTTTGAAGTTCTGCGCATGATAACGCTGGTAAGCACAACTGCTACAAATTAGCAGTAAAATAATAAAGAATAATAGTTTTTTCATTGGTTTATTTATTAATTTTATTTATAAAGTTTCTACTTCTGCTTTTCGATGGAATTGCTTATCATAACTTGTTAAATCTTTCCAGCAATCCCAACAAACCACAGGATAACCATGCGTATATAGTCTTTCGGGATCTGTGTCATCAGTTTCTTTAATAAAATAACAACCGCATAAACTGCATGCAGTTCCGTCTATCATATCATTTGCTATTTCTCCCATTGGTTTAATTATTAAATTATATCGTATTCATTCGGGTAATCATTCAACTCGCAATCATCTGCGTAATATTCATCATCAAGGAGACACTTGTTGCAGATAGTCTCTTTATAAGTCTTGTCACCCCTCACACGCTTTGCAATCTTCCCAGGATGCTTATCTGTTAACTCTTCGTTGCAAAAAGCGCAGAATGTTATCCCTTTGTTGCCGTAACTGTAATTAGTGCTCATAATAGTATCTGTGATGCAGTTAAACGAAATCTTTCCATCAAATATTGCAAAAGCTCATAATCAATTGATTTAGCCTCGCCTCTTTCATGATATTGCATCATGTTATAAGCAGACACTTTGTTTTTAAAGATACCTTTTGCAACCATTTCACGAGCCAGTTGCGCCTTTGTCAGCGGTTCGCCTGAATTAGTGATGATCTTCTGAAAGTCTATACGCATAGTTTTAAATTTATAGATTTGCATTTATATAATTCATACAATCTTCTTTTGTTGCTGATGGATGTTTATCTAATCTTACATCAAAATATTCACTATTTTTATTATTCCATATTCTGTATATAAGATTATTAATCTGACCATTATCGGCAATCCATTCCAAAAATAACATTGATGCATTTCCGGTTTTTGGAATCAATAAATTGTAACCACTTATTTTTACTTTCATCTCTTTGCAATTTAAGTTTAAAAAAGAATAGTTGCTGGCAGGATTGGCTTGTACTTGGCTACACCTGCAACGGTTTGTTGACACAAGCCGGTAAAAGACTGCACAGTTTCCTCGAACTCTTGCTTGTAATGCTGAATGTTCTACCCTGCAAACTTTTTTAACGTGGGTCGTCTTATTTCCACAGACAGTATTTGCGTCTCGATTTTCGCCACAGCAACTATTCAAAGAACTATTTTTAGCGGTAACGAGGTTTTGATGCTATCTCCACCCCGACCGCAAAGTTTTATTTAAGAGAAGTTAAATCAATATAATTAACTTTCATCTTTAATCTTTTTGTTACATAATTAACAGTATCTTTATTAGTGATCCTGTAATTATTTTTTCTGGCATAACTTTCAACTTCTTCATAAGTATTAAATGTTCTGCCATTTGCTTTAAAAATTTCTTTCGGAGTTTTCATCTTTGCGGTTTTAATTAATACTTAATTTGGTTTGACCCAAATCGGTTTAAAACAATTATGATTCAAATATACAATTATATTTAATATAACAATACATTTTATAAGACTATTTTCAGAAAATGTAGTTAAAAGGGACGAATGACACTCACCGGAAATAAAAAAGGGCAGGAAACCACGCCTGCCCCTAACCCTAAACTAACCAATTATGAAAAAAACTTAAAACTTAATCTGAATACCTGTAAGCAATCCCGGCTGTTTGAGATTGAAGTTATAAACTACACCGAAATTGAAAATACCTAATCCGCTAAATGTTATCCCGGCAGAAATATCTGTACCAAATAACAAAAGCGCATTTGCACCATAGTTATTAAAAGGCAACCCATTAACTTCTGTGTAGTGATTCCATCCAATTCCAATTCCTGCACTCTGAAAAGCTACTGCGTTAAATTGTTTTGCAGTCTTATCCCAGTTCCATTGTACAGCAGTAATTGTAAAAGATGGGCGCAGAAGCCACACAGAAGCCCTCTGATCAACTGTAATATCCCTGTCAATAGTACGAGCCGTTTTAAAGAGATCAGCCGGCACGGGGCTTAAAAACGCTTTTAAAGGCTCCTGTGCCATTAAGCTTATTCCTGACAATCCTATTGCCAGAAACAAAATGATTAATAGCTTTTTCATTTCTCCTTAGTAAGAAATTTACCTTTAGAGTTCTGAAATAGATTTGCACCCAGATAAGCAAGGAACGTGGATAATGCCACTGTGCCCACAAGCGACCATGTAGCCGGTTCAAAAAGAGCACCTGCCGTTACTGCTGATTGTATAACAGCCAGTATAGCAGCAAGAATTGCGTAAAGTAATCCTTTCAGAAAATCACGCAAGTTAATTGTAAAAAATTTTGATCTCATTGTCTTTAATTTTTAAGTT